>Ga0208872_1000359_pt1 | contig 36147 bp, 20 predicted proteins | sample CryBogCBH12Aug08_FD_185508 | JGI IMG/M metagenome (GOLD analysis project Ga0208872, IMG submission 185508) | Freshwater microbial communities from Crystal Bog, Wisconsin, USA - CBH12Aug08 (SPAdes) | ecosystem: Environmental > Aquatic > Freshwater > Lake | place: Crystal Bog, Wisconsin, USA...
AATTCAATGTCACCTTGTTGCCATAGCTCGTGGGAATGGTGGCTTGCACGATGACACCGAAAGGCGAGACCGTGGGGGCGAGGTAGGTGAGACTGGCGGCCGGCGGCCCGTTTTGGGCTTGGAAGCGGTAGAGCGTCACGTCATAGAGCTTGATGTTCGACCCGCCATTGTTGGCGGTGATATTCAGTCGGCAATCGGTGAAGCTATTGGTATTGCTCGTCATCCAGCAGCGGGTTTCGCGCTGATTCAAAAAATAACCGCTGCCGGTGCCCAGTGCCGTCCAAGTTGTGCCATCATTGCTGCCATCCAACTCCCAAGCTTGCGGGTCATTCACCGCGCCATTGTTGTCATGCAATGAGGTCAGGGCGTAAACCGCCACCGGACTGTTGATGGTCGCACCGGCATAACCGGTCGTTGCGTTTTCCAGCCAGAAAGTGTTGGTGTCACCGTCAAAGGCATACGAGCCGGGATGGGAATAATAAGAATTGGCATCGGTAAAATAGGGGCTGCTCGCCGGAGCCGTCACCAGATTGCCGCCGGTCGCCACCACGATATTGTCCAACCGCAGATACTCGGAATAGTTCACGCTGCGCGCCGCCCACACCAGCCGGTCGCCTGAATGGGGAATGAACCCGGTGGTGGGCACATTCGTAAAAATGGTTTGTCCGTCCATCCGCACCGTCATCCCGGTGAGATAATTCCAATCCACTTCAAACAAATGCCGCGTGCCCGTGTTGACGCCCCATTGCGTGGTGGGATCATACGCCGCCGAAGCCAGTACCGTGCCGTTGGCTTTCAAATAAAATCCCGGCGTGGCCCCCGCCGTCTGCACACTGAAACACAAGCCGGTGCCATAACCAGATTCCACCGCGCCGCTGATGAGATTGCTGGAAGCCAGTTGGCCGAAGTTCAGGGAAAAGCCATCGCCCGCGCTGGGAAAATTGCCATAAACCGGCGCGTTCCATTTGGCCGAGAACGCATAGACCGCCGTGCCGGGGTCTAGGTCCGGCAACTCAAAAGCGGAAGTGGTGGCCAACACCCCGCTCGCCGTCAATTGCAATTCCTTGTAGGTGGCATCCTGCACGGATGCCAACGAACTCGGTTGCGTGCTGAACAATTGCGAGCCGTCGCTGAAGTTGGTGGCCCCGACCGTGAAGGCCGAAAAATCTTGGAAGTATTGGCCGGCAAACGCCGGCAGACACGCGAATAACAAGATGGATTTGGTGACTAGGGATTTCATATTCCTTCTAAAGAATGGCGTAAAATAAATCAGGTCATTTGGAAAAACAAACAATTTGCGGGAGGGTGGGCGGGGGGCTTTTTCAGGCAATCTGTTGATTGCGAAGCGGAGCCCTTGACCCGCAGCTCGATTCCCAGATGCTTTACCAATATCGTATCTGCCTGACGTGTTCAATCAGACGGATACGCTGGTTTGACCTCAATAAAGCCCATGTCAATATATTGTCCGCCAGTCGCCTGATGGCAGTGAACAGCTATTAGATTCTGGCCTGGCTTGAGCGCCGCACGGCCAGCTTCCCTCAACGGCAATTCCTCATACCCTCTGCTCCAGCCGCTTTTTTTCAACGCCAGCACGCCATTTATGTAAACCTCGGCATCCTCATCGTGATGCAGCCACGCTTGCAAATGCGAAAAGTCGCCGGCGGGAAACTTGATTTCACGGCGCAGCCAGATGTCATTACTGTTCCAAATCGTGCCGATGATTGCGCCGGGCGTGCCAACAGTGCCAAACCCCGACTTGCCCTGCGACCACTGCGTCGCGTCAAAGGCTGGCATAAACCAATCAGCGGCGGGATTCGTTATAGTGTAACTCCAGATTGCCGGTGCGGTGTCTGCCGCAGGCACTACCACAGTGATTTTTGGCGGTTGCGGCAAGGGTGCCCAACCGTCGGCCTTGGTCACATCACGATTCGACCATTTGTGCCACATCTTCCGATCCAGCACCGGGCAAATAAAAATGCCGCCGATGACCGGTCGCGCATGGAAGGCGACTTCCTTCGCTTCGCGCGTCCAATAAAAATCAGGAAACGGTCGACGGCTTGCCGTTTGATTTGCATAATCGTAAATTGGGTCGAGCAGTTTTTCGAAGTCGGCACGGTTACCGGTGAGCGATGCCGTCCAGAAGGACCACGGCAATTCCGCGTAGGGCTTGCGGTTATCCAGCGCCAAACCGAATTTATCCACCTCCTTGAAATAGTAATTCATGTCTTTGCGCAGCACGTCCGCCGAAAAAAGATTCAAGCCCAACACGCGATCCCAGATCAAATTATACTTCTGGCTCCAGGTGCCGGGTTGGTCGAACGCCAGCCGGAAATGATCGCCGTCGTCAGCCTCCTTCACCCAGCGCGCGGCGTATTGTTTCGACAGGTCGCCATACTCTTTAGCAGCGGCTTTTTGTCCCCGCATTTCGCACAAGTGGCCGTAGGCGCCGAGCGCCACAATCGCTTTGGCCGATAAATTAACGTTATGCGCTAGGTGTCCAGCAAAGTCGTCGGTGCAAAGCTGCCGTTCCGGATCGAAACCTTTGGACTTGAGATAGCCCGCCCATTTTTCCAGCACGGACCAGTATTTTACGGCAAAATCGGCGTTGCCTTCGACTTCCGCCAGCGCGGTGGTGAGGATAATCAAGTTTGCACTCTCTTCGACCGGCATCTGATTATCTTCAGTGCGCTCCCCACCGCCATAAACCTGCCCGTTGGCGAGCGGGTAAGTGCCGAGATCGTGGGGCGCAAACGGAAATCTCCAGCGAGGCGAACTAGCGTAATCCAGCGGCGGCACCAACATCGCCTTGGTCAACGACGGACTGAAGAGCAGACAAAACGGCGCGACCGGATAAATGACGTCCACCGTGCCAATGCAACCATTGCTGGTATTTTCCTTGGGGAACAGGAGCGGCTGGCCGTTTTCATCCGCGACGAGTTTGCAGCCAGCCACCGCCTGTCGATAAGCCAGCGCGCTGAGCCGCGCATATTTTTCACCGCCAGTCTTTCGCAGGTCCGCCATCAAATCAGCATCAAACTTCTGGCAACGCTTCACGAGCGAATTGTATTCGACGGCGGATTTTTTTAGGAGTGTGGTGGCATCATCACCATTGCGCCGCCAATATGGCCGCAGATTTTTTTTGAAATACTGGATCGAATACTCATCGTCGTAAGCGAGCATCAACATCCGCGAGACCGGCTTGGCGGAAACTTTGAAGGGAGTAAAATCAAGTTTGGCGAGATACGATGACACCTTGCCATCAGAGGATAATTCAGGCGGATAGCTCGCGGTGGCTTGGTCTGCGCGACCCGCGAGGTAGAGATAGCCCCAATCTATCCGAAGGTCGTCACCCTTCTTGCCCAGCACCGGTTGAGCCGCCGTGCCGATGCGAACGACGTTATACCAAAAATCAGAACCGTCACCGCCAGTCATCGAAGGAGCAAGTTCCTGCGTCGGTGTGTTCCGACTGATTTCTCCGTTGGCGGTGAATTGAAATGACACCTGATGCTCTGACTTGTCCGTGCTGAAAAATTCATAACTGACATAAGTGACCGGCCGCGAATAAATCATCAGATCATCCGGCAGCGCGGGCGTCATGAACGTGAGCGTGAGCCGGACGCCTTCGCCCGCGAATGTGTAAATCGTCCGTGTTGGCGTCACTTCCAGACCGGTCTGCGGTAGCACGGGCGTGCCGGCAATATTTGAGCCCATGACGCGAAATGTCTTGCCGTCAATTTGCACCAGACTCGTCAGCCGGTTTGGCTTACCAGTCCAATGAACCGTGTCCGCATCGGTCAGTTTGTCCGCCGGTGACCAAATGCTGAAATACGGATCGCACGCAACCAGCGGGACGGACGGTGGACGCAGCGAAGCAACTGTTTCACCCTGAGCAGTTAGGCAACAAGTGATTGCGATTAAAATAATCAAATTAGCGCTGGCGTATTTAACAGGGGTTAGAAGGGTCATAAAAACTTTAAAAAAACTTGCTGATATAACTGTTAAGCAACAGTAAATTAAAGTGAAGATTCAGGGCGGCGAAATGGGAATGCCGTTTGTGATTGGTATTTGCCCCCGCAACATTTTCCCGGCCTGATTGGCCAAGCGGAGATACCAGTCGCTGTTCAGGTTGTAGCCGTCAATGTTCAGCGGCACGAATGTGCCTTGCGCCGGCAATTGTGCGGCGGTCGGGACGCACTTAAACATGGCCGTGCCCTCGTCCACTTCATCAAACATCGCGCCGTAAACCATCGAGCAACCGGAGACGACGGAATTGTAAGCTTGCTCCCAATAGAACTTGCCGCCATTGCGCGGGATTTGGTTATACAGGCCGTTCTTCTGTAGATTTGCCCACGAAAATCCTGGAAAAATCACGGGCATATAGTCAACCCCATTAGCTGTGCAATCAGCCAAGTCGGGGACGATATAAGTGCTCATGTAACTATCCGCGCCACTGTTATTGCTATAACGCCCAACCGTCCAGGGACTGATGACATCAAAAGAGCGGAAGACATTAGCCCAAGCGGCATTCGTTTGCGCGTCGCCGCTCAAAGTGCGCCAACCCGACGCCACACCGCCCATGACGGTGCAACCTGCAGCTTTGAACCAATCAATGGTTTGCTGCGCTTGCTGCGGCGAATCCGATCGTCCGGAAAAACCAAAACCCCAGATGGCCACGACCGGTTTACCCTTGTGTCGCAAGTAGGAAGGACTATTGGTGATCTTCTGCGTATTGACAAGATAGAGCCAGTCATTGGTCAACTTGCTAACCAAGGTGTTTGTGGCATAACCGGAGATGTCATACATGATGGCGAACACGCGACCATAAGTTTCGGCTCCCACTCGCACATTAGTTGTCACCTGATTGCGGAACGCCAAAGTGTTTCCCGAAAGATCGCTGAGAAACCGCTGCAAAAAAACGCCATCAAGGTTATTGGACTGCATCCATTGGAAATGGCGCACTACAGTTTTTTGATTGTAAGCGGAATAAAGTTTCGCCGTCGTTCCGTTTGAATATGTCATGCTCGTGCTGAACAATTCGTCCGCGCCGAGTTCGGAAGTGTCCGGCCAGAAATCAAATGAAGTGTTGGCAGCGGTGGTGGGAAGGCCGTTAAACCAATGCCACCAACTATTGAATGCGGAACCATCGCCCGGGGCGGCAAACCAGCCTTGATAGCCCATCAGCAGCTTGCGATTCATCGTGGACGGATCAACCGCCGATATCAGCCGAAAGAACGCCGTCTGGCTGGAAGAATTCAACGTCACTTGATTCGTGCCGTTACTCGTGGCGACGCTGTTGGTTACTAACTTCCAAGCAACCGGTGTCGCGGCGAGGTTGGTAGCCGACTGCAACACATAGTAAACCGCCGACGTTGGCCACGAGAGCGCGAGGTTTTGGTTCAGCGGCTTGATGGAAAGCAGACTGCCGACATTGCTGCCGGGCGTCGCGGTGAGGGTCGTAGTGTTGGCGCTGTAATTAAACAGACTGTTCACCGTGCCCGTTCCGCCATAGCCGGTAATCTTGCCACTGCTGATGAAGCTGCTGACCGAAGTGAGTTGGTTGCCGGCAATCACCACCGTGCCCCCACCAATGTCCAAGACCGATGATCCCTTGATTGAATTCACTGGATCCCACTGCAAAAGATTCAGGGTTCCACCGTTGACATGCACGGTGCCGGTGCCTCCGCTCCAGCCCAAGCCAAATGTATTGGCGACGGTTACCGTTCCACCATTCATGAGCAGCGTGCCGGATGATCCCGCGTAAAGCCCAATCCATAGTTGATTCCCAAAACTGACCGAACCACCGCTCTGAATAATCATCAGATTGGTAAAAGCGTAGCCGATGGCGCAATAATTTCCAGCGCTGGTGGTCAGACTGCCGCCGTTGGTGACAATCACCGTTCCCCCGGCAGCATTATCGCCTCCAACTAACTGACCAGCCTGCACCGCGCCACTGATCACGCAAGCCCTCGCTCCGGGAACATTAAAGCCCACTTTGTTCGTGATGCCCGGAACAATACCCGACGTCCAGTTGGCGCTCTCGGTCCACAAACCATTGCCGGACGGATTGGCCGCCGGATTCCAGGCCGTCGTGGTCAGTGGGTTCACAGCGGTGATTGTAGTCGTGTTGGGGCTGGAATTATACGCGCTGCTCACTGCGCCTGCTCCGCCATAACCAGTAATCTTGCCGCTGCTGATGAAATTGGTTACCGAAGTAAGTTGGTTGCCGGCAATCACGACCGTGCCCCCACCAATGTCCAAGACCGATGATCCCTTGATTGAATTAACTGGGTCCCACTGCAAAAGATTCAGAGTTCCGCCATTGACGTGCACAGTGCCTGTGCCGCCGTTCCAACCCAAACCAATCATATTGGTGACGGTGACCGTTCCACCATTCATTAGCAGCGTGCCGGATGATCCCGTATTATACCCAATCCATAATTGATACCCAAAACCAATTGACCCACCGCTCTGAACAATCATCAAATTCGTAACATTGTAGCCAATGGCGCACCAATTGGCGGCGCTGGTTGTAAGACTGCCGCCGTTGGTGACAATCACCGTTCCCCCCGGACCGTTGTCGCCGCCGACCAACTGGCCAGCCAACACCGCGCTACTGATCACGCACGCCCTCGCTCCGGCAACATTAAAACCCACTTTGTTCGTGATACTAGGAACAACACCCGATGTCCAGTTGGCGCCCTCGGTCCACAAACCATTGCCGGACGGATTGGCCGCCGGATTCCAGGCCGTCGTGGTCAGTTGCGCCTCGGCGCAGATGGCAACACCAAGAAGAAAGCCGATTGCTAAAATGCGACAGTAGATTGCATTCACAAAACACCACCCATTGCTTGATCAAAAAAGTTTGCGTTCACATTTAAATCATCCATCACATCTCGTGCTTTGCCAAATCTCCTAAATTGTTCAGGCGCGAGGGTCAAACCGTCATGGAGTGTATCAAGCTGCAAGAGGGATAACGGCGTTGACCAACAGTCACATTCGCAAACCGCCCCGTGCTTTTTGGCAAGGATAGATTTTTCTCATCCACCAAAAAAGCAGAACTGGCACATAAAAAATAAAATCATCTACAATTAACTCATTGCAGTTGACTTAAATTGTATTGGCTTTTCGCATCAAAATCCGACAAATCTTGAAACTGGTAAAGATCGCGAGTCCCGCCGGGCCGGTAGGTGTGCAGTTGCAGCCATTTGTCAAATTTGATCCATTGCGCGGAGCCGTCTGCAAAGCACTCGTTGCCGCCCGCCGGTGACCCATTATTGTTTTTGTGGGGAACCTGAGCATAGCTTCCGGACCAACCGCTGCCCGTATCGTTCTTCTCAATCGCGTCACAGGCAAGCATCCAAAACGGTTTGGCCTGAGCCAATTTCACGGGACTATGCGAGGGATAGATGCTGCCAGTGGCGTTTCGCCATTCGGTGACCCCACCAAAAAACTGATAGCCAATGACCCATTGCTGAAATACCGGGTCATACACAATGGACGAAGCCGGCAAATCCGGGCATAGCCAAGGGGTCACGCCGTTGGTAGAAATCGGCATCCCCATGATTTTTGTCTGATCCAAAAGGCCCGCATCGAAACTTTGACAGGTAAAGCCATCTACGCAAGTCCTGGGATCAGCATAAGTGGCCGTGCCCGACAATACGATGCGGGGGTTTAGCACCTGGTCATTGTTGTCACCGGCATAAATCGTTGACCCGATGGCAATCTGGCGAAGATTGCTGACGCATTGTGCGCGCTTGGCCTTTTCCTTGGCTTTTGCCAAGGCCGGCAGCAGCATTGCCGCCAAGATCGCAATGATGGCAATGACCACGAGCAGCTCTATCAGCGTGAAGCCAGCAATGCGAGTTGAAGAACCTGTCTTTTCAATTTTCATAATTATCAATACTCATCATTTTGTTGTGGAGTCCGCCTGACTTGCGTCAGGCGGACTTCCCACCTCATGACCAAACCAATCATTATTCTGAAAGCCGGGAGAGGCTAGCTCTCCCGGCTTGGACCTGCAGTTCAAATTACGGGCTGCGCAACCGGAAGAACATCGTCGGATTTACCGGATCAATCATAATGTTGGTAGAGGTCGTTGAACTGGTTCCGGGAACATCCAACCAATTGGTTCCGAGCCCGACGTTTAAGCTGTTCGTTTGGGATTGGAGTATCCAGCCCGCGTTCGTCGGCCAGGACAATGCCAGCGTGCTACCACTAACGCCGACTTGAATCGTGCCCGGCAACGGATTGATCGTAACCGGAGGAACGACCAGCAAGCTGCCCGATCCAGTGATATATGTCGGATCGGTGCTGGTGCTATAAACTCCAGCCGCATAGGTAACACCGTTGATGACCAGACTGCCCACGGTGTTCGTTTCCCCGTTTGCAAAGTTCAGATTAAGAATCGCACCGTTTGCAATAATTATTGTTGAATTGGTCGCAAGGGACGGGTAGTTGATTTGCAGCGTGCCGTTGCTGACGGTCGTGCTACCGGTGTAAGTAATGTTACTGTAAAGATTCAACAACCCGACACCAGTCTTGAGCAATGACCCGTTGCCGGCGACGATCGCCGCAATATCAAGCTCCGGCCCCGTCACGTCGAAAGTGCAGTTCGTCCCGCCAAGTGTCAGCGTGCGACCGCCCACAGGCCCCACTCTAAAGGTCGGGAAACCGGCGCTGTTGCGCAGCGTTCCGCCATTGGTGATGAGGAGTGAATCCACCAACGTTGAACTATTTCCATTCAAGTCAAGGACGCCGCCATTCAGCATTACCGGGGTGGGCGTGCCCGAAGCACCATTAGCAAACTGGTTGTAACCACTAGCCGTAATGACCACCAAGCCATTCGTGTTGACCGTCAAACCAGGATTGGGGCTGCTGGATAAACCAATGGCAACACCAGTTTTTCCAAGGTTTACCTGGCCGGCATTTACGGCTAGAGACATGTGAGCGTTGGGAGCTCCGGCCATGTTCCACGTGCCGTTGCCTTTTTTAATCAGGGTAGTGTTCCCACTGGTTATATTTCCTTCAGTGGACAAGGTGTTGCTGACCACGGTCAATGATATACCGCCAGCGACAGCGCAATTAACCGCCCCACTGCCAAAATCCAGACTGTTGGAGGTGCCAAGATAGGCGAAATTGCCAAACCAATTAATCGAACTTGGAGCCACGGTCAGGTCTGACCCGCTGACATTGTCGAGCAAACCACTATCAATCTCAAAGGCTCCGGACCCCAAGGAGCCGTTGTTGCCAAGATTCAGTTGGCCGGCCAAGACCGTCAGACCTTGGTTAATGGTATTGGCGGATCCCAGCGTCAGCGTGCCGTTGCCTGCTTTGATCAACGTGGAAGTGCCGCCATCGGTAATCGAACCACCCACCGTGAAGGTGTTGGAACTGACCGTCAGGGTCATGCTTTGATTCATCGCCACGGCGCCCGCACCCATGTTCAAGCTGTTGGTCGAGCCAAGATAGGTGAAACTGCCATTCCAAGTTTCAGCGATAGTGGGCACGAGTGAGACATCAGATCCGCTGGTGTTGTCCAGCGCCACGCCGGCGGCCAATGTCAAAGTGCCGGTGCCGATGGGTGAGCCCGAGCCATTACCGCCGCTATTGATACTCAACTGGCCGGCGCTGAGTGTCGTGCCACCGCTGTAAGTGTTTGTGCCAGTCAACGTGGTGGTTCCGCCGCTCAGAAGCGACAAGCCGGCCGATCCAGCGATACTGCCGCTGCCTGTAATGGTGTAATTTTTGGTAGAGTTGTTGGCGGTTACGCTGAGCGGATTGACGGTCGTGTTCAACGTCACTGTAATCGGCGACGCCCCGCTTGCAGTGTCATCGAAAACCACCGAGCTTCCGTCCGTATATTTGACCGGGCTGGCGAATTGCTTCCAATTCAAGCTGGTGTTGATGTCCCACGCACCGTTACCCACCGCCCAATACAGGGCCGGATTATAGGTTGAAGCGGTGACCACCAGCGCGATGGTTTTGGTGGCAACTATGTTGGTAATGTAAGCTGATGTCACTGGCGACGAGACCGATGCCGTGGTCGGCATCGTGCCGGAAACCGAGCCGGCATATTTGATCAGGGGATAAGTTCCCACGGCGATGGAGCTGCCGCTCACGATCAGAGTGGGCGTGACCGTGAAGGCCACATTGTTGGTGACCTGAATCGGAGCCACACTGGTGCTGGGCGCAAGCACGCCAAAGCCAAAAGCAAATGTCGGGGAGCCAGCGGAAAAGGTTAACGCGCCGTTGATAGTCCAAGATTGACCCGCAGTCACTGAATTCGACACAACCGGTGTTCCTCCCGCCGAACCGTCCAAGGTGACCGCGCCGTTAGTGTGACTAACGGCGATCGAAACCGCCAAAGTTCCGTTGCTGACGGCTGTCGCACCGCTATAAGTGTTCACGCCACTCAAAGTCAGGGTGCCACCGCCGGTCTTGGTGAGGGTGCCAGCAACTGCGGCATCATCACTGAGGTTGCCGGAAAGCGTGATATTTTGCGGATTGCCGATGCTGTCGGCAGCTTGAATGGTTACGCCGCCGCCGGCGGTTCCCAGCTTCATGTTCAGCGAGGACGACCATGCGGCCGAGGCACCGAGGGTGCCGCCTTGGAGCTGGATTGTGACAGGAAGTGCGGGGGTAGATGCCGGCTGCACAATTCCGCCAGTGCCGACATAGAGTGTGCCACCACTGATCTGCATTTTGGCGAGTGAGGTGGGGTCGAATACCTTTGAAGCTCCGCCAAATGAGATGGTGCGAATGGTCGCGGTGCCGCCGGACTGGGTAAACGCGGCGGTCTTGGAGGCAAGGGCTCCGTTATTAAAGAAGCCGAGTTGGTTGCCGACATTGCCGGTCCCGATCGTGAGAGCGCCACCCTGAATATCCAGCTGCGCGTTGCAGGTATTATCGTTGCCACTTAAATAGAGTGATCCAGCACTGGCGATGCCGAAGTTCACCGTGCCGCCTGTTTGAACCGTCAATGTCGCTTTCTGGCTGCCGGTCAAAGTCCTGCCCACAGACATATAGTTATTACCGCCGTCAACGGTCAATGACCCGCCGGAGATCGTGTAGTTGACATTTTGACCGCCGGTGTAGTCAATCCAACAGCCGCCTGAACCCGTCGAAATCGCACCACCCGTCTGGTTAATGACGGCGGTGTTGAATCGGGGGTTGACGGGCGAAGACGTCCCGCCGGTGAGGTTGAGGGTGCCCGCGCCCCCAAATGTATACTGGCCGGTGAGGTTGCCACCAAGATTGAGCACGCTACCGGAGTTAATGGTGGCAGTTTCGATGGCAGCTGTGAGGGTGGTGAGAGCGGAGTTGATGGAGGCGGTCTTGCCGGCGGCCACGGTCACAATCGTAGCGGCACCACTTGCAGGTGCAGCATACACCGTGCTGTTGGTAATGTTGTAACCGGTGTTGTTGAAAGTGAGAGAGAGGGTCGCCATCTGCGAGCCGTTTGTAACGACGTAGGAATCCACCGTGCCATCCGCCCCGCCAAAGATGGCGCTATTCAGAGCGGCAGTCGTGCTGGTCTGGCTCCAGATCGCATTGGCGCCGGCGTTGTTCCAAACCGTATTGCCAGCCGTGGTATTCCAGTTGCCGCTTCCCGGAGTTATCGTCGCACCGTCGCCGGCGACCGTATCCCAGGTCAAGGCTGCAGCCTGCGCGGCGGGCCCTGCCGATAAAGTGACTAGCGCCGCCAACACAGCCATGGCGGCGGCGAGGGGGGTGCGGGTTGAGAACAGTTTTTTTGTTTTCATGGTTGGATTTGATTGGGTTTTAAAATTTCGCCAAAATGTTCCGGCGCTGACTGATTGATTCACGATGCTGGGCTGGGCTGGGCTGTTCATTTTATTTTCGGTTGTGCCGCCGGTCAGGTCTCATTTATTCAACCCAGCACCGTCAGGCGATTTTCACTTTAGGTTTTCCATTTCGTCAATCCCTCGGCAGCACGGCGCGACACCGGATGACGTGTGATTAATTTATGGGCTTGGTGAAATACTAACCCGCTTCTCGAAATTGGCTATTCCCCTAAAGCGGGGATATGGGGCAGACGGGCTTGTATACTTAACAAACGCATCGGATCGTCGATGTTGAAGGGTGGTGGCCACGTTTGCGCTGAGAATGCTGAATAATCCGCGCCTAGCAGCTTCCCCAAAAGGCCCAAAAACCAGCCGCCAATTCATCTCGCCGAAAACGCTGGTTTCAACCGCACAAACATTGCCTTTTTCAAACAACGTGCGTTTGTTAAGTATACAAGCCCGTGAGGCAGACGCCGGCCGAGGCAGGGCAGAAACGAGGTTTTTTATTTGTGACCGAAGCGCGCCACCGCTTCCAGCCGGTTGCGCACATGAAGTTTCTTGCAAATGTTTTTGACGTAGGTCTTTACGGTTTCCGTGCCGATGCCGAGTTGATCCGCGATTTCCTTGTAAACAAAGCCGGACGCCAGCAGGTTGAGCACCTCACGCTCGCGCGGGGCAAGGTTGGCGGCCTCATCGCGGGAGGGTTCAGACTGGCGAAACTGCCTGACCACTTTCCGGGCGATGTGACTCGACATCGGAGCGCCGCCTTGATGGACATCTTCAATGGCACGCAGCAGAACATCGGTCGGACTCGATTTGACGAGATAACCATCGGCTCCCGCCTGCAAGGCTTGAAAAATCCGGTCGCTGTCCTCGTAAACGGTCAGCATGATGACATGCACCGCCGTCAGTTCCTTCCGCAACTGTGCCACGCACTCGATCCCGGACATTCCCGGCAAATTGATGTCCATTAGAATGACATCCGGCTGCACCGCAACCATGCCTTCCAACGCCTTTTCGCCCGAACCAAAGGTGCCCACGCAGCAAACTCCGGGGGCAGCTTTGAGAATGCGGTCCAGTTGCCCCCGCAGCCCGCTGTCGTCTTCCACGATGGCTACCCGGCGGAGTTTCGGATTGTTTTTTTGCGGCAACATGATGGCGGTTAGTTTGCAATTATGGGCTAATGCGTCTGCAATGGAAACTCAAAGGTAATCTTGGTTCCGGCACCGGGCTGGCTTGTCACGGAACAATTTCCCTGCAACGAACGCATCCGTCGATCCATGTTGTCGAGGCCATTGCCACGGAGGTTGGTGGCCGGATTAAACCCGCAGCCATTGTCGCTGATTTGAATGCTTAAAGCGTTGTTTGCCTGCCGGAGGCTGATCTGAATTTCCGAGGCGTGCCCGTGCTTGATTACATTATGAATGGCCTCCTTCACCGCCATAATGACATTATGGCGGATGGGGCTGGCCACCGGAACATCGGTTGGCAGATCCGGGATCTCCAGCCGACACCGCAACTGCGCCTGGGCACACATCTTGTTGGCCATCTGGCAGACAAAGCTGGCCAGCGAATCGAGATGATCGTCTTTCGGATTCACCGCCCAAACGGTTTCGTGCAGCGCCTGCACCAGCTCGCTGGTCAGGCGGGAAACCGCTCCAAATTCCGCGCGCGCCTCCGGCGACATGTGTGGCTTTAGTTGAGCCGAAGAACTGAGCAAAGAAATCTCCGTCACCCGCGCTCCGAGATCGTCATGGATATTTTGGGCAATGCGAAAACGTTCCTGCTCCAGATCCCGTAACCGCTCCAAGTCCTGAACCTGTCGTTTCATCCGCCCCCATGCAGACAACCGCCAACTTCCGGCGGCCATGGCAAACATCGCCACCCCGACCGCGACCCAAAACCAAGTGGTTCTCCAGGCGGCAACCGGCACGACCACGAGTTGAGAACTGCCGCGCCCAGTTGGAAGTCCCGTAAGGTTCAAAGCCTCCATGCGAAAACGATAGAGTCCCGCCGGAAGATTAGTGTATATCGCATTCCCGTAATCCGCTGCGCCAATACTGTAAACTTCTTCCCATTCGAATGTCAGTTTCTCTCCCGGTGTGAGTTTAGGTCCTTGCACTCTGCCCGTGCTCCAGTCGGCATGACCTTGCGGATTATCATCCAAAATCGCCAGAGCAACTTCCGAACCGGAGCCGTAGCGCACGAGCCGGGCATCGGCAGGCCGGAGGCCGCCGCGTTCCCACCCCACCGGCGAAACTTTCGTGGCCTCCTCAATCGCTTTGCCAGCATCTGGCTCAACCGGCGGAATCAGACTAACGCCATTCGTATCACCTTGGGACGGCCAAACCATCAGTTTTCTAACCGCAAAAACCCCGACGGCCTCTGGCGGTCCCGCCGAACTAATCACCACCCAGAAGCGAACGGCGTCAGGCGGAACAGTGACAACCTCTTTCCGGGGAAGCCATGGTGAATCCTTGAAACTGCCAGTCCAACCCGGACTTTCACCCCGCACCACAAATTCCTGTTCACTGATGTCGTGCAAATTCGCATCAATGAAACGAATCACCATCCGCATCAAAACCTGGTGCTCATGCCAACCCTGCTCATAACCGTCTAGCTGACTGCGAAACCGTAGCGGTGCATTCGACGCCTGCGGGTTGGGACCATAAGAAAAAGAAACGGTTCCTGGATTTGACGGTAAACGCAGTGACTCCTTTGGTATCTCCGACAATGCCCGGCCATTGACAGTGACTGAACCGAGCGTTAACGACGGTAATTGTTCTTTGGAAATTGCGACTTGGTCGTGCTGGGAATCCCGGTTGGTTTGGGCCATGACAACTGGCGCGACCAGAACCGATGGCATAACGAAGCTTGCAACAGCAAAGGCCACTGCAAAAATATTTTTGCGGTATTGATGCTTCAAACTGCACATAAACTGGCACCCAACTCTTTCAGGACAACATCGTCAAAGCAATGCAAAATCCCGATCCCGGTCGCGTCAGAATTTCTGCTTCCTTCAAAAAATTGATATTCAGCCCGCCGGCTGTTCCCGCCGTCAAGCAGGTGAACAATGCAATCAGTGCCACCATGTTGAAGGGTTTGAATTTCATGTTTGTGGCAGTCTTTGCTTTCGCAACTACCCCATCCGCATCCTGCTGTTTTGCGAGAAGCTCGGTCAATGTCCGCTATAATCCATGAAGAATTCTATTCGGTGGCGGCGGGTGGCAGCGGTGGATAGACAAAACTGGCTGGCATCGTTGCTGGCGGACGTGACGCCGCAGCACTGCCCCAATCAGGATTGGGTTTGGGTCCCATCTCCAATTTCAAAGTGCCGCCCGCAGTTACTTCGGCGCGGGTGATCCAAGCGCGATTGAGTGACTTGCCGTTAAGCGTGGCGGACTGGATATAAATATTTTCAGCGCTGTTATTCTTGGCGATGACGGTGAATTCACGTCCCAGATAATATTTTGAATCCAGATGAATGACCGCCTTGCTGACAACGGGACTGCCAATGGCGTAAATTCCGCTGACCGGATTCACCGGATAAAAACCGAGCGCACTGAAGACATACCACGCGGCCATCTGGCCACAGTCCACATTGCCGCAATGACCGTTGGGCGTGTCGTTGAAAAACGAGGCCATTGACTGGCGGACACGTCGCTGGGTCTTGAAAGGTGCGCCCACGTAATCGTAGAGATAGGCGACGTGATGGCATTGCTCATCGCCCTGGGCGTATTGTCCGATCATGCCCGTGATGTCGGGGAGAAAGGGAAAGAATTTCGAATCGGCGAGAAACAAGCCGTCCAATTTATTGATGAAACCTTCTTCACCGCCATGAAGGGCAACCATACCCGGAACGTCATGCTGCACGGAGAAGAGATATTGCCAGGCATCGGCCTCGGTATACTCGTCATTCACCAAAGTGTTGGGAGCGAAGGGTGATCGCCAGTCGCCGCTGGCCTTGCGGCCGCGAAAGAATCCAGTCGAGCGATCAAACAGATTTCGATAATTCGCCGAGCGCTGGTAAAATAATTTAGCATCGTCAGCATGGCCAAGCGTCTCGGCCATCTTCGCAATCGTCCAATCGTTAACCGTGTATTCCAAAGTTTTCGAGGTTGCTCCCTGTTTTGGCTCGGAAGCCACGTAGCCAAGTTTCTTGTAGCTGTCCAAACCATTGCGATCCTGCATGGCCGTATCGCGCATGGCTTGATAGGCAGCCTCGGCGTCATAATCGCGGAAGCCTTCAAAATACGACTCGGTGATCATGTCCACTGAGTGATAACCGATCATGCACCAGGTTTCATTGCCCCACAACGGCCAGATCGGCGTGGAGTGCTGACCGAGTTCCTGATAACCGGCCAACATAGATTTCACCATGTCGTTGATGCGGCCCGGCTGCTGAATCGCAATCAAGGGCCACTCCGCCCGATAAATGTCCCAAATGGAAAAAGTGCTGTAGTTCTGGAAATTCCCGGCGTGATTTTTTTGATCCAAGCCCCGATAGGTTCCGTCCACATCACTGAACAGCGTCGGCGCATGGCAGGACAAATACAGATTCGCGTAGAACGTGGACCGGATATGTGGATCAAACGACTCCACCTCGGCGAAGTCAAAAACCTTTTGCCACTGCCGCACTGCCGCCGCGCGCGTGGCCGCGAAATCCCAACCGGGAATTTCAGCCGCGAGATTTTGGCGAGCACCTTCAACGCTCGTGCCGGAGATACCGACTTTGACCAGAATAACTTCGTTGGCTTTGGTGTGATAATCCACAAAGGCTTTCAGATTTTTTCCAGTCGCCTCCGTCAAATCATTAGTCAGCCGCTGACCATCACGCTCAACACCGAAAGAATCAAACGGTTTGGAAAATTCCATCACGAAATACACGGTCCGGCTGCCGCCCCAACCTTCGGAAGTCCGGAAGCCACTGATTGTCGTATGGTTTTCCACCTTGATTGACGACTCGGTGGTTTTGCACATGATTCCATGAACCAAATCCAAGACGAAGTGCGCCTGATCCGAGGCCGGAAAGGTGTCTTGGTGAAGTCCGCAGCGCTCGGTAGTGGTAAGTTCCACATTCACTTTCGGAGTTTCCAGGAAAACCTGATAATACCCCGGCGTAGCCTTTTCGTTTTGATGCGAAAAGCGCGAGGCATAGCCTTTCCCGGGCGAACCGGCGTCCAGAGTCACTTCGCCCACTGTGGGCATCAGCATGACATCGCCCATGCAACCACAACCCGTTCCGCTCAAATGCGTGTGGCTAAAACCAAGAATGGTAGAATCCGAATAATGATAGCCCGAGCAGCCGTCCCACGTATCGAGCCTAGTATCTGGACTGAGCTGAACCATGCCAAAGGGAACAGTCGCGCCGGGATACGTATGGCCGTGACCGTCAGTGCCAACCATCGGCAACGGCAAGTCAACCGGATTGATCCCACCCCAAGCGTGGACGGCGGCAGCCACAGTGATGGCCTGAATTAGAGAGAGGGATTTCATATAGATTAAGAATTTAGACCAATCAAACGACGAGCGATAATCCCCCAAAGCGGGGATTGGTTTAATTTTTGAAACTGCCCCCCCAACCTGAAGCACCTTTAAAACAAATCAGATTATTGGATTTTGCCCGTTGGCACAGATTCTATCAGCCGAACAACCTCATCAAAGTTGCCCGTGTAGTAAGCGCGAACATAATCGGCCAGAAATGCGTGCAGCTTAGTTTTTTCTTCAGGGTGCGCCTTGATTCGCTCCAACAGCCGTTTACGAATTCCACGAAAGATTTCTTCTTTAATCCAATAACAGTTTTGATAACGCTGCATCATGGTGGATGCCATCGCCATTTTATCGAGTTCAGGCGTCGTCAAATCCCGCCGCCACGCGGCCCGATAAACCTCCAATGCCTCCACCCACGCAGCCTGCGCGTTCGTGTTGAAAAGTTCGTGCAAACCTTTCCATCCAAGTTTGCCGGGATCGAACAAGGGAACTACCGCCGGAGGTTTTCCGTCCTTATCCATGAAATCGAGCAGACAGACTTTGAAATCAGCTTCACGATTGCCGTTGTAGTGATACTCAATCGTATCAATGAATCCATCGCCATCGGTGTCGGCATACTTCACCACTTCGCCAACTTTTTTTGCGGTTAGACGATGGGTGGGTTCACCTCCACCACCATGAAACTCGCTATTTCTATCAACCGTCCATGCGCCCCATTTGGCACCGTAGAGATGAAATTTCCGGTCAAAAACACCGATATAAAGCTTGCCGCCACCGGAACCATCCAGGTCGAATTCTCCCCGGTCGCCCAAGCTATCGGATTGGGAATTGCCATCGAGTCCCGGTGTCAGGTGTTCGGCATTGTTCATCCGGGCCGTTGAAAAGATGTCAACCGGCGTCCCCTTTGCGCTGTGATTATTGGTGGTGGGATTGAGCAATTCCACCCGCTCCCAACGGTGGTCGTCACCATCCTCGTCAAAAACAAAGTTGATGAATTTCCACTTGGTATTAAAAAAGGTTTCATAGCCCTTGTCGCGATCCATGTAGATGAGTTCCTTGAGGCGACGCCATTCATTATGATAGAAACAGGAATCGAACTTCGGATCGCCGGCGAAGTGGGACAACGGATGCACCATGTGGCTGATATCAACCTGGGTTCCAGTTCCGAGGAGAGTCATATCAAACGAAGACTCATTGTCCTTGCCGGAATTGCCGTCAATGTCGTAGGTGACAAAACCGTAATCAACCACAGGCGCAATGTCCACATTGGTTCCATGAGGCAGTTGAGGAGAACACCAACGCACCGCCATGTTTGCCACACCCTTGCCTTCCTCATCGTAAAATGAAAATGGGTTTTCCCAATTGATTCGCGGATCTGTTAATGCGTAAGCCGGAGCATGGGTTTTGACAAAGTCGTTATTGCCATGGTAATTCGGCAGCCAGTTGCACGTGCCGGTGAAATCCCAGCAATTGAAATCAAATTTTTGCCAATCCAGCCAGCCCAGCACGCCGTGCTGGTCATGGTTGATGAACAGCATCAAGACCGGATGGCCGGTTTGATCTTTTTTGGCCGAACCCCACGTTTTAGGATTGATGACGAAGGCTTGGACATCGGGAATGCCGTCTCCGTCCGTGTCACACCATTTGATGTTGATGTCCTCCGGGCCGTCGTAGGTTCCGTCACCGTCCATGTCCACCTGAAGCACGCCATTGACCAAATCGCCTCGCACATCATCCGGCTGCATGTGGCCTCCCTCGTCCAGCCAGCGAACTCGTTTGCCATTCCACCAACGTTCGATGATATTTGGTTTGCCGCCGCCGATGTGGAGATGGAGAACTTCCCCGTCCGGCGTATTGGAGTGGAGTGAAGTCCGGTGCCAATCCTGCGCATTTTCCCCGAATGCCGGAAATGCGAAAATCGACATCGCAGCTGCAAAAATTGAAAGGCGAGAATTTTTCATTTGTTCGCCCCAGCCTCTTTTTCGAGATAACTCTTCCACTCATAGAATGAATGGAAGTCCAGTCCCTTTGACCAACAGGCGCCGCTGCGGTAGACCAGCGGTTCGCCCGGCTTGACTTTGACCAGCAGAAGATTGTTCAGCTTGTCCTCTGCAAAGCCGGCAATCCGCTTTGGGTCGATGACGACTGCCAGACCGATGTAGCCATGGTCAAGATTTTCAGATTCCCAATAAGCCATGATACCATTTTCCGAGTTCTTGAAAAATTCGCCGAACGTATTTTTGCCGGTGGCGCGTTTGGCGATGCCGATGCCGATGGTCAGCTCAGGCAGGTCGCTGGTGAAAACTGATTCCAACCGGGTGAGATTGCTTCCTTTCTCCAAGGTGAAGGTGCGCGATTCAGAAACCTCATGACCGTCCGGCAATTTCCACGGCGCGTATTTGACGATGAACACCGTGCGGTCACCGCCGGTTTTCTTGATCTCGTAAGATTTCCAGTGGCCGGAGACCGAGAGGACTTTTCCGTCCCAAACACCCAAGCCACCACATCCACGGCTGTGTCCGACACCGTAGAAATCCAGTCCTTCACCGTGGTCTTCGTGGTAGTTGTCGCCTTTATACCATCTGGTAATGACCGGGTAGCGGACTGACTTTACCCAGACATCAATGCCGCTGCCAGTGGGCTCAGACACTTCCAGTGCCGGACCATATATACGGTGGGCAATGCGGTCATTTTCCCAGGCAATGTCATCCTTACGCTGAGGAATGTATTTTGCTTGGGCAATCGGTTGTGCGGTGGTTGCCGCGTCTACCGCCCGGGCGGGCATTGACTGTTTCAAACCGACTATTAGTGCTAGCAGCAACAGATATTTTGAAGTTAAGGTGCAAATTTTCATGGCTGAGTTTCTCCGGATTTTAGAGTGAAGTTTTTTTTGATGTTCAGACTTTTGATTTCGATTTTTCCTGACACCGGCTTGTCCGCGCAGTTGTGAATGCTGATACCCGAACTGCTAGCCCTTATGACGATGGCTCCGGTGCCGGACAAGGAAACGAGGATGTCCCCGTCATTCCAGGTTGAGCCAACGAGTGCCAGCAGCGTGGCTCCTCCAGCAACGGCACTGCGGCAACCGAATGTGCCTTCCAAGCTGGCACCGGCTCCTTCGAGCTTCCCTGGGTTGGCTAGACTGAAGACAAGATCTTTGCCGTCCCCGTGTGTCAACTCGACGGCTACTTCCTTTCCGTTGGCGGAAAGTTTGATAAACTGGACCGACTGCACACCCTGCCAATTTTTGAACGGAGCATACACGGCCACGAAGGCGGTGTCGTTGGCTTTACGCCGCTGGATGATCATGGGCATCTTTTTATCCACGTCAGTTTCGAGCCCAAGACCCATCGCTTGATAGACTTTCGCACCGGCAGGTGAAGGTGACAGCCAAAGATCCACTTTGCCACCGCCGGGTTGAGTCAGCCTCCCGTGAACCGGCTTCGTGTCCGCAATCAACTGTTGGAGATCTGTAATGTATTTGTAGCCTTGATGCGGCACATCGCCTCCATTGGGTTCCTCTTCAAACCGCGTCTTAGAAATTAGGGCATCAGAACTCGGTTTCAGTTCGGAGTCGAAGGTCAGGTCGCCCCAAAGGTGCATAGTCCAATCAAGCAGATTGATTGGCGTTTTTGTAACAACCTTCGCAAGTCGGTTCTCGTCCCTCTCGACACGGAAGACATCTACAATGCCGTGCGGGGTCATCACCACTGTGCGGCGCAGCCGAGCCGGGCATCCGTTATCAATCGTTTTTTTCTGGAGATCTGCGGCGGCGGATTGAACCACGGACAGGCCGAAACCTGAAAAGCCAAATTCCATGCGCTTGTCTCCGGAGTCGAGGCGTTGGGACTGAGTGTTGAGGGTAACGGTATTGTGGGAAACAGTCTGGCAGGCCCATTGTGGGTAGCTGAAATGCCCGTAACCGGTGGTGCCCGTGCCGGGAAAAGCGTCTTCCCCGTTGGCGAAGAGAATGAGATTGAGCGCATCAGGATGGTGATGCCCCGCGCCGGATTCGGACCGGTCATTTTTTAGCAGGCAAGTGCAATCACTGTCTGTGCTGCGCAGAACTGCCAGACCCGACGCCCGCAGGAAACTGGATGCTTGTGTTCCGTCCGACGTCGCGGTCTCCAAACTAGCCGGGCCATAAAGCAGTGCATTGTTGAAGCATCCCCGATCGTCCTTGTTTGGAATGCCGCGCTTCAGATTCAAACCGGGCTGGCTATACAGCTTATCAAGAAATTGCCGGTAGGCAGCGTCCGGATACCAGTGGCTTGCCAGTTCACAAAAACTGGCGGAATAAGAATCCAAGATAATCTCGCCGCCATCATTGAGCCGCGGCATGTGATAATTGGGCAGAACGATGCACACAGGCAGGTCAAAGAGTTTTTTGAAAACTGGCATCTTATACAAATCAATGCCCACCCGCTTGGTGGCCATCGCGGCTCGGACAAATGCCTCCAATGGATAATAATAATAGCTGGGACTCAACTCGGAGGTAAACCCATCACTATTAATGTATCCATGGCCGAGCATATCGAGCAGGCCACAGTTTGGGCTATTCAAGCCAAGGTTCACCAACTCCTTGTCTCCGAACGCGACCCCAAGGACGACCGCGCCAGTGGCATGCCAAATCCACCAGTTACCGCCCGATGGATGAAGCCGCATGATTCGCCGCATATAGTCACGGGCGGGTTTCCACAAGCCATCATCGATTTGTCGCTGCTCCGCTTGGCTTAAAACACCGGATCCGGCAAACGTGTCATAACTGAAAGCCAGTGAAGAGAGCAAATCGCATTCGCTAATTGTCTGATCGCTGGCGCGTCCGGCGGTGGCATCCGCTTGATCGCCAAAATTGACTCGGGATTTATCGTGGAGTCGGTAAGTCGGATATTTTGCCGCGAGATCAAGAAAGAAGCGCTTCATCGCCTCGGCATATTTGGATTCGTCGGTCAGCAACCAGGCGATCGCGAGCGTCCCCTGTTCGTCAATCGCACGTGACTGCGCATACCAACGCCAGGCCACATCAAGCAATTCTCCCTGATGCGTGGTCTTGCAGACGGGGCAAAAATGATCATGAGGCTCTTTGGGATTAAATTCCAAACGAACTCCGGATTTCGGACAAACATACCAATGCGCCCAACCGGATTCTTCCTTTGGGAAGAGCACCGGGTCTTTCACGATTTTGTCGGCGTCCTCAAGAAGCTTGAGCAATGCTTCCTTAGCCCAGGGTTGCGTGCTGACCTTATCTCGGGCAGCCAATATTTCATCCTTGTTCATCACCAAAAACGGACGCTTCGGCAATTTGAAATCTACAGGCACCTTGTCTGAAAGTGTCGCCGTCTCAGCCTTTAGGTGGGGGAGAGAGGTGACAAGGACTGCGAGAACTACGCCAGCAAATTTTAAGCGCGCTGGAAATTTGTGTTTAGGCACAAGTGTCATTTAGGGAGAAAATTTCCTGAAGTTATATGTTTCATGCTTAAGTTACTTCGTTGAAATGGTGGCAGGACAGACGGCCACGCCGACAAAGGTGTCGGCGCAGCCGTAGTAGAGAAACCATTTCTCTTGAAACAGGGACAACCCTTCGATGAAGGTGGTGCCTTGCGCATATTGGCCGGATTTCTCCCAGTTGAGTTCCGGTTTGATGAAGGGGTGATCCAAACGGGTGATAATTTTGGTGGGATCGTCGGCGGCAAATAAAGCCTGTCCGCCCGTATAAACACCCTTTGACAGATCCGGGTCGCCGCCGTTTTGCGGCTCGCTGTTCTTGCCATTGTAAAACACGACGATTCCTTTGCTGGTGAGCAAGGGTGACGGCCCGATTTCATTTAAATTGCTGTCGAAAAATCCGCGCCGGGTTCGCAACACTTGTAACGGCTTGCCATCTTTGCCTTCGGCCGGAACCCAGTGGATGAGATCGCCCGAACTGGCGAGGTTGACCGTGCTTTCGCCAAAATACATCCAGTATTTCCCGTTGATCTTGGCGGCAACGAGGCGTCCATTTTTCACCTCGTTCACGATGGCTGCAGATTTGGTCTGGACGCCGCCCGTGATCACTCCACCCAGGTTGCCGCCGTGGTCGTTTTCATACTTTGTGCCAGTGAATGGCGATCCGTATTTAGTCCAGTGGTGCAAATCCTTGGAACTGGCCAAGCCCACCCGCCACTTTCTGCCATTGGGTTGGAGTCCCGTGTATTGGCTATAAGTGAGATAATAAGTTCCATCCGGACCTTCCGTAACACGAGGATCCTCGCAACCGCCCGTCCATTCCCAATCTTTCTGACTGTCATCGGCCGGATAAAAAACTGGGGCAGGTTCCTTCACGAAATGAATACCGTCCTCACTGACCGCCAACCCCAGGCGCGTGGTAAAGCTGCCGATGCCAGCCTTGCTAGAATCATCTTCCGCCCGGTAGAGAAGATAAAGCTTCCCATCGCGCACCACCGAAGCCGGATTAAAAGTATGCCGAGCTTCCCAGTGAACCGGCTTTTTTCTCATCGGACAATCAAAGATTGAGTTGGTATCCGGCTTGATCACCGGCATGGCATGATCTGGCCGGACAAAGGGGCCGAGAGACCAGACCGGCAGATTGGTTTCCACCGCCGCCAGCGAGGTGCCAAGGCAACCAAGAATAATTGCCACGGCGCAAGACAAGGGCAGACGGGAAAATAATTTCATAAGGCCAGGTCAACCGGTTTTAGGCATCCACGCCCAATTGGCGTTGCATATCTTCCAGCGGCACGCCCTTGGTTTCGATCACCATCGTTTTCACCCAGACGAGTTGCAGCACCATCATAAAGGTGAAAAACGCGAACACATAGCCCGGCGCGAATGCGGTGACCATCTGCGGAAAAAATGTCGTCAGTAGCGCTGCAAACACCCAGTGCGTGCCACAGCCCAACGCTTGTCCCTCGGCCCGGTGGCGGTTCGGAAAGATTTCGGAAATATAAACCCAGATTACGGCGCCCTGACCCACGGCGTGCGAGGCGATGAACGCAAAAATGCACGCCGGCACAATGGCGTAATGCTGGGTGAAAAAAGCCCACGCCGTCAGTCCCAAAGATGCGATGTAGCCAAACGAACCAATAAAAAGCAGCGTGCGCCGACCAAGCCGATCAATCAGCCACAGCCCGACAAAAGTGAAAATTAGGTTTGTGATACCGATGCCAACGGATTGCAGCAGGGCGGCTTTCTCGCCCAGACCGGTCATCTCGAAAATGCGCGGCGCGAAATACAACACGGCATTGATGCCGGATAGCTGGTTGAAAAAGGCGATCAGGAACGCGAGTAAGATCGGCACGCGCAATTGCCTCGTCCAGAAAGCGGACGCGACGGTTTTTTCGGAGTAGGCAGTGGCCATTAATTCATCAGCGTGAGCTTCGAGTAGCGCTTGACAGGAATCTGGCTCGATTAATTTCAACACCTTGAGACCAGCTGCGCGATCTCCCTTGCGGCTGAGCAACCAGCGCGGGCTTTCCGGAATACCGAAACACATCGTCGCATAAATGATGGAGGGAACCGCCGCGATGCCGAGCATCCAGCGCCAGGCATTCTCGCCGCCGTAGTGAGCAATGACGGCATTAGACACAAACGCGATAATGATCCCGAAAACAATATTGAACTGGAACATTCCCGCGAGCCGCCCACGATACGCTGGCGGCGCAATCTCCGAAATGTATAGGGGCGCAGCCACCGTCGAGACCCCGATGCCGATGCCGCCGATGACGCGGGCGGCGATGAACACGCCCACGTCGTTGGCGAAAGCGCAACCGACGGCGGATAAAATATACAGCAGGCCAATGGCCAGCAGCGTGGGCTTGCGGCCAAACTTATCGGTCGGCCAGCCGCCGAACAGCGAACCGAGCACTGTGCCGTAGAGCGCCGAGCCCATCGCCAGTCCGTGCATGCCCGCGCTTAAGCCCCACAGTTTTTGGATGGTTTGTTCCGCGCCGGAGATGACCACCGTGTCAAACCCGAACAGAAAACCCGCGAGGGCCGAGGTGATGGACCAGATGAAAATACGAGCTTTCATAATAGAATTTCAATTTACCGACCAACGAATCTTACTAGACTCAATGCGCCAGCGTTCCGGGGTCCAGGTTCAAAGCTGACGGCGGAAACGTAGATGGCTCGACGCCGAGTGAACGGTTGGGTGTGTTGCCCATCTGCAATTCCAACGTGCCGCCGTTGGCGATGTCCGCGTGGCGAAACCAGACTTGATTCAAATTCTTTCCGTTGAGACGGACTTGCTGGATGTATTTGTTGTCCCTCGAATTATTCCGGCAAATTATTTTGAAAGTTTTTCCGTTGTGCAAATGGATGGTGACGCGATCAAACACCGGGCTGGCCAGGTTGTATATCGGCACGCCGGGCGTGACGGGATAAAATCCCATCATGGAAAAAACGACAAACGAACTGATGCCGCCGCCGTCCTCGTCGCCGGGCATTCCCAGCGTCGTGTCAGTGAACCAAGTGTCGATCAACATGCGAACGCGCTTCTGGGTTTTCCACGGTGCGCCGAGATAGTTGTAAATGTAGGGGATGTGCAAGCTGGGTTCATTGCCCATGGAGAATTGTCCGACGAGTCCGCTGGCATCGGGAAATTTGAACCAGAAATCGTATTTGCTTCGGCCCAAGCCTTCGCGAAAAAGCTGATCCAGCTTTGCCTCGGCTTGCGCGCGGCCACCCATCAATTCAAACAAACCTTGCAGGTCATGCTGGACATCCCAGTCGTAGGTATAGCCATTATTTTCTGTGGTGTAATCGCGTCCACCCTGGCCGCCCGACCAGCCGGGTTCAAACGGTTCAATCCATTTTCCATCGGCGTCTTTCGGCCAGGCATGACCTTGATCCTGACGAAAAACATTTTTGTAGTCGGCGGCGCGCTTTAAGAAAAGTTGCCGGTCTGCAGCGTTGCCGAGAGTTTGGGCGATTTGCGCCGTGCACCAGTCGTCGTAACTTTGCGCCTCCGTGACCGAGATCGCCTGCCGGCGTTCGCGCGGATGCACGCGGGCCACGGACTCCGTTTCATCGGGGTGCAGTGCCGGCATATAACCATGCTCATTCAGAAAATCATCCAAGGAGCTTTTTGCTCCCCGACGCCACGGCAGCCAGGTTCCTTCCAGCGAATTTTTGCGGATGCCGGCGTAGGCGGTGGTCAGATCAAAATTGGTCACTCCTTTGGCCCAAGCATCAGCGACCCAAGGCGCAATCGGGTTGCCGGTCATGCACTCGTGATTGCCCCAGAGAACAGCGAAGGTGGGCAGCCATCCCGATTGCTCATACATGCGGACGAAGGATTGAAGTTTGTCCGCCTCCATTTCTGGATTCAGCAAGGTCTGCAAAGGTTCAAGAGCGCGGTAAGTATCCCAGAGCCAATTATCCACATAAAAAGGCCGCGTGTCTTGATGCACCTGATGGTCGAAGCCGCTGTAATATTTTCCGTCTTCAGAAATGTTGACCATCCTTTCGTAGCAGCGATACAACGAGGTGTAGAACACGCGCTTTTGTTCCGGCGTGCCGCCCTCGACTTGGATCTGGCCAAGCATAGTATTCCAACGATCGCGCGCAGCCGCTTTGATTTTAGCGAAATTCCAAGCCGGAATTTCTCTCTGCAAATTCTTTTTCGCCTGCTCAACGCTGATGAAAGAAATGCCGTAGCGAAATTCCAAAACCTTTTGTCCGTCCGCTGCCGACACCGTCAGGCGTTTTTTGTCATCGCTGCCGCTGGCTTGAATGGTGACTGGCGCGCTGAATTCCCCGTAAACAAAAGCCTGCATGACGCCAGGCGACATGTCGCCTTCGCCCACGATGCGTTCCATTCCCGAAACACTGCCGTCACTCGCGCTGGAAAAATCGCCGCCCCGGCGATTGGCCAACAGCACCGTTGGCTTGCCTGACGGGAAGGTGAACCGAAAATAACCGCAATGTTCCGTTGGCGTAAATTCCGTCCGGATCAGCGACTCATCAAAGCGCGCCGAGTAATAATAGGGCGTTTCCACTTCCTGATCATAGGCTGCAGGACGATCCCAAGCGGCGGCTTCCGGAGTGCCGCTTGCCGGCATGAGCCAGAATAATTCGCCGAGCCGGTGGGATACAATGGTCAACGGGAAGGAGTGTATCTGGTCATCCAATTGATCTTTCCTCACGGGATAGACGCGAACCATGCTGTTAGGCAAAGAGACTGTGGGGCGAGTGGGTTCAAGCAAAAATCCCTGACCGCCCATCGCGGGATCAACGTATTCCACTTGGGCGAGACTTTGTGACGCCAAACCAGCGAGCGTCAGCGCAGCCAAAGACAGGAGGATTCGTTTCATCGTTTTGCAGTTTTAGTGAATTCGTGGCTTATATTTTGGTAAAGCTTATTGTCGGCCGAAACCTCGCTCCGCAAGATTCGACCTGCCTGTCCGGTGAGCCACAAGTAATGGTCGCTGGGGAGATCTTCGTAAGTAAGGAATTTTGCCGGCGGCTGATTCTGCGGCGGCTTGCTCGTGCATTTGAAAATAGCTGTGCCTTCGTCCATCTCATCGAACATGGCGACGTAAATCATTTTTGCTCCAGACTGAATCGCCGTCGTCATCATGCCCCAATAAAATTCACCTTTTAATCGGGGAATGGCCTCGAATGGATCGCGGCGCTTGGACAAATTATACCAACTGAAACCGGGATAAACGCACGGAACGTAATCCAGTTTTCGGTCGGCGCACCACGCCTGATCCGCTTTCACCTGCGCCCCGTAGCGGTTCATTTCTCCATTAAGACTTTCGGAAAAGCGCCCCACCATCCACGGCATGATGACATCGGCCTTGGCCATGATCTCATGCAAATATTGGTCTGGTGTTGTGTCCGCGCGTAAATCACGGAAATAATTTGGCACGCCGAGCATCACACTGCAGCCGCCGTATTGCGGATCGTTTTTCAAAAAATCAATGAGCTTCTCAATGCCGATGTCGTGAATGTTGTAGGGTCGGTCCGGGAAACCGATGCCCCAGATGGCGACGAGCGGTTTGCCGCGATGGTAGAGGTAAGACTGATTCGTTCCTTGCGAAGTGATTTTGAGTTCATCCACCAGCTCCTTCCAGTCTTGAATCAGCGACGAACAGTCTTCGCCAGGTTTTAGGCCGGAGAGATCATACATCACTGCGATGGCGCGGTCATGTTTTTGCGCTGCTTTGAGCGCGTGCCCCATAATCACCCGGCTTTCGGCCCGACTTTTTTCCGTGCGAGTCACGTCAAAAAAACGCTGCATAAAGACGCCGTCAATGCCGTATTCCTGCATCCACTGAAAGTGCAAATCCACGGTGCTTTCATCCCACGAACTGAACACCCGCGCGGGCGATCCGTCATCCAGCTTGAAGCCGGTGGGATAGGTTTTTTTGTATTCGGTAACATCCGGCCACAAGTCCACCGTTGCGTTTTTCGGGCCAAACTCACCTATACCGTAATGCACCCAACCGCGATTTGAGCCATCACCTTCGGCTCGAAACCAGCCTTGATAGCCACACATAATGCGCCCCTCATAGCTTGGAAAGCGCGAGGCGGGAGAATGCCTCGTCCCAGCGAAAACAGAGACAGAAGTCAGCACCACAAATGCGACTAGAAACACATTAAATAATTTTTTCACAATTTTGCTTCGGCTAAAGACCCGACGCAGTCATGCGGTAGATCGTGTAATGATGGAAGCTGCACACTAGCTCCACCCGTAGGAAAATCGGGCACTGACACCATTTCAGAATCAAGGTTGCGTAAAGCCAAAGCATAAGCGCCGATAGCCACGGCTTCGCTGGTGCCTAGACGCGATATGCCCACGGCGAGCCGGGGGAGCGGGTCGTAGCAGATTTTGCGCGCGCTGCCCGGAATAGAAATTTCGCGTGTTTCGCCTTTCAGAAATTTCCCCAACTGTGCTGCATCCTCCAAATTGAAAACCGTGGACGCCAGCCGCCGGAGTTTGTTGCCATTGGGCTGTTGATAATAGCCGTTCAACTCCGCCACGAGCGTTGGCAAAAATAAATTGTGCGCGCCGGAAATACCGCCGCCGATTACCGCCAGACCATCAACCATCGTGAGCGCTTGTCCCAGCGCGTCGCCAACTACTTCACCCAAGCGCCGATACGCTTCGATGGCTGCGTCTTGGTTGGGCGACTTTTCGTCCAGCGCAATTTGCGCGATCACCTTTGGATCCGGCGCACTTTGGATTGGGATTCCCGCCTGTTGAGCATAAACGCGACGCACCGCCCGAATGCAGGCTCCCTCCTCAGCGTTCATTTTCGTATCAAATTTATTTCGCAGCAACCAGACTTCACCGGCCATCGAATTATCACCCACAAACAGTTCTCCGTCGTGCACGATACCGCCACCAAAGCCAGTGCCAAGGGTGACGCCGATCAGATTTTTGAATCGCTTTGGAGTGCCAGCTTTCGCCAGTAAATCATTAATGTGTGGCAATATGCCCGCAATCGCCTCACCGTAGGTGAATAAATCTCCATCGTTGTTGATGAAAACCGGGACGCCGAATTTTTCCGCCAGCATCGGGCCGAGCGCAACGCCGCCGCGAAAGCCGGGCAAGTTTCCAAGGTCGCCGATGATGCCATTGGGATAATCAGCCGGCCCTGGGAAGGCAAAACTGATGGCTACCGGTGGGGCCGGGCATTTGACTTTAACCTGCTTAAATCCCTCAACGATGTTCTTTAGACAAGTTTCCAAATCATTACCGTTGGAAGGCAGGACAACGGTCTCGGTGACGGCCACTCCCCCACGCATCGCGGAAAACCGAAAGCTGGTTCCCCCAGCATCCAGTGTCAAAACTACGCGATGGTCAGAATATATTTTCACGGAAATATTTTATGCTGTCTGTTTTTGACGTCCGATTTTGTGACCCACTGCGCCGTAAAACGCGACATAGGCATAGGCGACCAACGGCACGATGAAGGAGAGTTGCAGATTCTTCGTCGCATCCGCAATGAAGCCTTGCACGGGCGGCAAAATTGCCCCGCCGAGAATCGCCATCACCAGTAGCGATGACACCTGACTTTTCAAAACGCCCGTCCCTTCCAGCGCCAGCGAAAACGTGTTTGACCAGCCAATCGAGGTGAACAAACCGATGGCAACGATGCACCACATCGCCATTTTGCCGCCCACCAGAATTGCCGTGATCAGCAATGCACAGACCGTCAGCGAGAAAATGGTGAGCGTGCGTCCAGCCAGGCCTTTGCCAAACTGGAACAACAGCCAGCATAAGCCGATGAATGGGAGATAGAGTTGGAACACCACCCAGTTCGCGCGAAATGACTCGCCCCATTGCGTGAAGATGTCCCCAACGGAATGGTTTTGCAGTGCGTCCATCGGACAACTTTTCGCCGCCCACAACAGCAGATAAGCCAGCAGTGGAATGACGATAAGCATGATTTGCTTGTTCACCTTGCGCATCTCGCTCAATTCCACCGCCCCCATGAAGCGCCCGATCATCAAGCCACCCCAGTATAGCGAAACGTATTTGCTCGCCTCGACTGCGGTCAGTCCCGCCACGGTCGGCTGGCCGAGAAAATTGATGATGGCGCTGCCCACGGAGACTTCGCCACCGACATACATGAAGATGGCGATGACGCCGAGAACGACGTGGGGATATTTCAATGCGCCGGCACCGCGTTCGATCTGGCCTTCGCCAATGTGCGGCAGGTGGATGAAAAAGAAAATTACCGCCAGCACCACGAACACGATGCTGAACATCAGATAGGGTAGCTTGACCGAGTCCGCTCCATGGGCGCCTGTCTTCGCGAAGTATTGATAAATGAGAAAACCACCAATGATCGGCCCGATGGTCGTGCCGATAGAATTGAAACCTTGCGCCAAATTCAAACGCGAGGACGCCGTTTTTTCAGGCCCGAGAATGGTGACGTAAGGATTGGCGGCAATTTGCAACATGGTAAAGCCAAGGCCGACGATGAAGAGCGCTCCAAGAAACATCGGATAAGACATCGCTACCGCTGCCGGCCAGAACAACGCACTACCGGTCGCTGAGATCAGCAAACCGATGACGACACCATTCTTGTAGCCGAGTTTGGCAATGGGATCGCCTGTGGTGATGGAAATGATGAAGTAAATCAGCGAGCCGACGAAGTAGGCACCGAAAAACGCGAACTGCACGAGCATCGCCTGAAAGTAGGTCAGCGTGAACGCTTCCTTGAAACGGGGGATGAGGATATCGTTGAACACCGTCATGAACCCCCAAAGGAAAAACAGCGAGGTCATGATCGCGAATGAGCCACGATAGTTCGCGCCGTGGCCAGCATTCGAGGCTGTTGCCGTGGCCGAAGCCGATGGAATTGATGCCATAAAATAATTGGGGCGCTTTTTTTTGCGTGCTAGGAAATCATTATCACCTAAACCCCCAAACTAAAACCATTCCCCCAAAGCGGGGATGTCGAGAAGCGTTTGATATTGACTCCGTCCTATTCAAAGTCGGAAAAAAGTTCCGCTGTTCTCAATGATCTATTGGCTGCGAATGAACTAGAAAACCGTGTATTTTAACGCCCGTCCCAAACGCAGCCGAAAGCAAAAACCAATGCGTGACAGCTACAAACGCCGCCCACAAAGAGGCAACAACACGCTAAGGGTTCAAGATTGAGATGAGCTCGTATCGGATACTAAAAACAGTGATATAAGCCAATAGTCATTCTCACTGGCAGATAATCGGCAGTATGATAATTCCCCGTAATATCAATGGTTAAACGCCTCATAACGACGCTGATGGATTTTCTAAACCCCCGCATGATAAGCTCGCGGGATTGTTGGTATGCGTTGCCACAAAATTACGTTGCAGTTGCTCGCAATTTCGGCAATACAAACCCCATGCTCTCACGCGCATGTTCTGCTGCCGTCAACGGTATTGATGCCTACGCTGTCGAAGTGGAAGTCAATTGCGGCTTTGGTGAAACCTATATTGCTTTAGTCGGCTTGCCAGATGCGGCGGTCAAGGAATCCAAAGACCGCGTCTCTACCGCGCTCGCGAATTCCGGCTACAAATTTCCGATGGGCAAGACCACCATTAACCTCGCGCCCGCCGATGTAAAAAAAGAAGGGCCGAGTTTTGATCTGCCAATTGCCATCGGAATGCTTGCCGCGAGCGAACAAATGGAAACTGATCAACTCGATCACTTCGTCATTGTCGGTGAACTCGCACTTACCGGCGGCGTGCGCCCAGTGAAAGGCGTTTTGCCAATCGCCCTTTGCGCAAAAACAGAGGGGAAAACTGGAATTTTAGTTCCTGTCGAAAATGCGGCGGAAGCGGCGGTGGTGGCCGGATTGAATGTCATTCCCGTGCAAAATCTCCGCGAGGCGGCGCAGTTTCTGGAGGGCGAAATCCGCATCGCACCGACGAAAGTTGATTTGCAAAAACTTTTCGCGCACAAGGTTGACGACGAACATGATTTTTCCGAAGTGAAAGGCCAAGAGTCCGTGAAGCGCGCACTCGAAATCGCGGCGGCGGGCGGCCATAATGTCCTTCTCATCGGGCCCCCCGGCACCGGCAAATCCATGCTCGCCAAACGGCTCGCAACGATTCTGCCGCCGCTCACGCTCGACGAAGCGCTGGAGACAACGAAGATTCACAGCATCGTCGGTCTGTTAAAGTCCGGTCAGGCACTCGTCACGCAGCGGCCTTTCCGCGCGCCTCACCACACCGCCAGCGACGCTGGCTTGCTCGGCGGCAACATTAACCCAACCCCTGGCGAAATTTCTATCGCGCACAACGGCGTGCTATTTCTCGATGAATTGCCGGAGTTTAAACGCAGCGTGCTGGAGACATTGCGCCAACCGCTCGAAGAGGGCATCGTTACAATTTCGCGCGCGGCGGGCACGATGACTTTCCCAAGTCAATTTATGTTAGTGGCTGCTATGAATCCGTCTCCAGACGGAAAAATGCCAGGCGAGAGTAAAAGTTCGCCGCGCGAAATTCAGAATTATCTTGGCCGCATTTCCGGGCCGTTGCTCGACCGAATAGATTTACACATTGAGGTGCCGCCGGTGAAATTTCGTGAGATGTCCAATGTGCAGCCCGGTGAAACCTCTGCACAAATTCGTGAACGCGTAGTCGCCGCACGGAAACTTCAGCACTTGCGTTTCGCCGACAAGCCCAAGGTGACGTGCAACGCGCGGATGGGTGCCCGCGAATTAAAATCCTTCTGTGAACTGGATGAGCCGACGCGCGATCTCCTCAAACATGCGATGGCAGAATACAATTTGAGCGCGCGCGCCTATGACCGGATTTTGAAAGTGTCGCGCACTATTGCGGATTTGGCGGGTTCGGAAAAAATCACCGCCGATCACATCAGCGAAGCGATTCAGTATCGTTCGTTGGACAGGCAATTATGGGGATGAGGATTCCGCTGCCTCTGAAACAGGACACGACTTCTATCTGCATTTTAAGCTTCTAAATCAAGATGCCTAAAAATGCTATGTTCCGCGCCTGAGCATCGTCCAACAACTTTTAGAGAGAGATGTTTTTGTTTGAATCTCAAAATCGATGGGCAAGGCCGCTCAATCCTTTAAGAGCGAATTATAGGACCAGTCTTTTCCCTATCCGCTTTTTGAGCAGGGAACTCGGCTCCCGCTGGCCCGTTTCCCAGCCCCAAAGGGTCTTCGGGCTGACGCCCCATTCCTTCGCCAATTGAATGCGCGTTTTGCGGGATTTGAGCCGGAAAAGCCGAATCTTCTGCCCAATGGATACTGGGGCGTCGCTTGAAAAATAGGCAACGCCGTTAGTTTCGTTGCCTTTGGCCATTTTGAGGCCCGTTTCGGTGAACGGATCATACCCTAGATATGCGATTAAACGCGGCTGGAAGGCCCAGGCGGGGTAAATCCGGTCGCACTCCCACAGACTGAGGGTTCGACTACTTACCCCCAATTTACGGGCAATTTGGGCCTGCCGGAGCCCTGCTTGGAAGCGTTTCTTCTTGAGGTGCTGACCCAAGGTCGTAGGCTCCTTGGCGATTGGCCAACTCCTCGTCCAGACCGGCGCGACATCGGTGCGCGGCAGCTTCAACCGCCGCTCACAAAGAGGCAACATCACGCACACCGGACGGGAAAATGCCTAGCGAGTCGAAAAGTTCACCGCGCGAAATTCAGAATTATTTAGGACGAATTTCGGGGCCGTTGCTGGACCGCATTGATCTGCATATTGAAGTGCCGGCGGTGAAATTCCGCGAAATGTCCGCCGCGCAGACTGGCGAAACTTCCGCGCAAATTCGGGAGCGGGTGATTGCTGCGCGAAAAATTCAAACGACGAGATACGCCAATAGAAGCAAGGTGACTTGCAACGCCCGGATGGGATCGCGCGAACTAAAATCTTTTTGCGAATTGGACGCGCCGACCCGCGACCTGCTCCAACACGCGATGACGGAATATAATTTAAGCGCCCGGGCCTACGACCGCATTTTGAAAGTGGCGCGCACCATCGCGGACCTCGCCGGCGCGCAGCCGATTTCGGCGGACCATATTTCGGAGGCCATTCAATTCCGGTCGCTGGACCGGCAATTGTGGGGTTAATCCGCCGCCGTCAAACTCATGCTGCTCGTGAAATAAAGGATGCGGCCGCAGCTCGGACAGGTCACCAACTCCTCCTGCTGCGCGCGGCAATGAGTCATGATTTGCGCGGGCAATTTCATATGGCAGCCGCCGCAAGCGCTGTGTTCCACTCCGACCACCACATTCTCGCCCTTGCTCTTGAAAATCCGTTCGTAGCGGCGGCGCGTGGGTTCATCCACCGCCTCGGCCAGCGTGGCGCGGCCGGTTTGCAATTCCGCTAATTCCTTTTTCAGATTCACCTCGCGCTGATCGAGCTTGCCGATTTGGTCTTCCACCAATTTGCGCGCGGCGGCGGCCTCGGCGGTGGCGCGCACGATCTCTGCCTGCACGACTTCCGCCTGCTCCATCAACACAATTTGCGCGTCTTCGATCTTGAAGATGACTTCTTTCGCCATCTCGATTTCGTGCGTGAGCGCTTTGTATTCCTCGTTTTTGCGGGTGAGGAGCTGCTGGTTCAAATATTTTTCAATCTGCGCCTTTTTGCCCTCGATTTCCAGATCGCGTTGTTTGCGTTCGGACTCGATGTGCTTGCCGCGCAACTTCGCGGCGTCGAGCTGGCTTTGGGTGGAGGCGGCTTTGGCGCGCAAATTATCGCGTTCGGGGCCGATGTGGGCGAGTTCCTGAGTGACGCGGAGGAGTTTCCGGTCGCGGTCCTGCAAAACAAGGAGCTTCTCGATGATTTCCTGCATTCGACCGGAAGCCTAACCGCCGCCGCGGGGCAAGTCAAATTTTCGTCCATATTGGTTTTGCAGTTTCGCCGCCGGCGGCTACCTTACGGCCATGCGTTTCATCGGCAATGTCATTGAAAAAATGCAGCGGCATCCCAAGCGCGTGGTGTTTCCGGAAGGCGCGGAACCGCGCATTCTCCAGGCCGCGCGGCAATTTCATGCCCTGCGCCTCGGCGCACCCATCCTCCTTGGCAATCCGGCGGAAATCAAAGACGTGGCGGCGCAGTTGAAAATTCCCTTGGACGGCATCCGCCTCATCAATCCCGCCACCAGCGAAGATCTGGAAAACTTTGCCACCCGCTTGTACCGCGTGCGCCGCGAAAAAGGCCTGCGCCAGACGGAAGCGCGCGAGGCCATGCTCCAGCCGAATTTCTACGGCGCGATGATGTTGGCGATGCATCAGGCAGACGGGCTCGTCTCCGGCGCTTCGCACATCACCGGCAGCGTGCTGCGGCCGCTGTTTCAAATTGTGCGCGCCGCGCCGGACATCACGGCGGTTTCCAGCTGCATGGTGATGGAAGTGGAAGACACGCGCATCGGCGAAAACG
>Ga0208872_1000360_pt1 | contig 36078 bp, 52 predicted proteins | sample CryBogCBH12Aug08_FD_185508 | JGI IMG/M metagenome (GOLD analysis project Ga0208872, IMG submission 185508) | Freshwater microbial communities from Crystal Bog, Wisconsin, USA - CBH12Aug08 (SPAdes) | ecosystem: Environmental > Aquatic > Freshwater > Lake | place: Crystal Bog, Wisconsin, USA...
ACAGTTAGTTTCATGCCTTTTCTCCCCGCTCCCGTATGTGCTGCGCCAAAAGATTTCCAAGAAATTCCCCGTGACCGGAGCCATCTTGCAGGAACTCTTTCGCCGCCACCGCACACGCCTCGCGCTCGGCGGCGGCGACAAGGGCGGCGAAGCGTTCAAGACGAGGCAAGTGCATATCCGCAGCCCAAATGTCTTTGGGGCCGCTAGGCCAACATTGCTGCGCCATGTGAATGATGTCATCCCTGTTCATTGTTCCCCCTTGCGCGGATGACTACTAAACATCTGTTTACAACGTAACTATCCTCACCCTCGTCCAACAAACTTTCACACGCTTTCGCACACTCCTCGCGCTCCTCCTTCACAGCCGTCGCCGTGACCCTCCGAACCACGAACTCCAACTCCTTGTCCGTCACGTTCTTTGCAGACAAATACTGCAACCGCCAGAACTCTGCCTGGGCCAACGCGAACGTCAACTGCTCCTCTGTGGTCATCACTTACACCCCTTCTTCAAGTTACACCTAGGACAAAGCAACTGAATGTTGTGGATGGTGTTCAACCCACCCCGCGCAATCGGCACGATGTGGTCCACGTGATACCCAGTCACCGACAGCGACCGTAAACACTTCCTACACTTCCCGCCCTGCGCGTACGCCAGGTTCTGTACGTCCCGAGCCGTGAAACTCCCCCGCGTCCGGGTTCGACGCTTGTGGTTGGACACCGCCTTCTCGGGCTTTTCGCAACCACGACACCTCGGTCTCAGCACGGGTTTGCCACCACGCATCCGAACGCGAAAACGCTGCCTGGGCAACATACGCTTGCATCCACAACACTCCGACAAGTTCCCCTCGTGGCGACGCTTGCGACGAACAAGAACCTTGGTTGATACGTCCATTCCCAAGGTATACCACATCCTATTGCCAAGGTGCACGTTTTTTTAGGGTGGGGGGCAAGAAGGGGGGGACCCCCTAGAGTTTTAACGCGACCCATCGGCTTCGCGCGGCCGATCGGGCAAGCGGCCGAGAGCGCCGGAGCGCTAGCGAGTCATCCCGTGCACGCGTGCTTGTGCCTGCAGCGACAGCGGATTGTCTCGAGTTACTCTCGCGTGCGCGCCAGCGGCCGGCCCATACGGCGAGCTTGTGTGAATGGGTCCAAGTGTAAAACGCGCGGCCGGCCGGACCGATTGCCCTATTCCCTCCCCTGATACCGGGAAAGCGGCCGACAGTAGGGAAAAGCGGCCGGGAAGCGGCCGGGAATTGTCCCTAGTGCCTCCTCCCCAGCATTTTAGGGACCATCCGAAGCCTAATTAGGGATACCCCCTGCTATATCCCTCCGCTTGTAACCTGCGGTTTTCTAATCGCTTTTCCGTCATTAGAGACGGAGGGACCATGTCGGCGTTTTCTCTTATATATAAACACAATAATTACTAATTACTGTATACATACTATCTATTTATATATTCACACAATAATTATATTTATATATCCCTAGGTATCTAATGCTCTGCTACCGCTGGCGCATCAGGTACTTACAAGCGGAGGGAATAGTGAGGGACCTAGAACAATTACCGCTTGCATGCTCCCCTATTGCTAAGGTATAAAGAGAGGGCCGGCATGGTCCGGCACCACTACAACAATCGGAGACTGAAAAATGAGACTACCTAACACTCTGCGCGCGGCTATCGCGGCCGCGCGTGCGGCCGGCGTGAGTACCCTAGCCGCGGATCCGCTGGAACAACCGAAGACCGTTAAATCGCTCGGGCTCGGAGTCTTAACCTTACCCGTGCACCTAGCGCCGGCCGATAGTGCCGGCGGAGCGACGGTGTGTGCTTATGCTGGCGCGTGCTCGGAATTGTGTTTAGATGCGGCCGGCAATCCAGCGTATGCCACGGGCAAGGCACGCGCGCGAATCAATCGCACTCGGTTCTACTGGAACGACAGAGACGCATTCATGCTCTGTTTATGGTCCGAGACGGTCCGGCACGTATCATACGCTCGCAAGTTGGGATTGCGGCCGGCCGTGCGGCCTAATGCTACGTCAGATAACGCATATGAAAGAGTGCCGGTAACGGTCACTAGTGAGATGGCCGACTGGGCATTGTTAGGTTACGGGGTACTGGTAGAGCCCGGCCGCTATCGAAACATCATGGAATGCATGCCGGCCGTGTCCTGGTACGACTACACAAAAATTCCGGCACGCTATCGCGTGAATCGGTTACCGGGAAACTATCATCTAACGTACTCGTATGATCCGCGGAATAAACCGGCGGATATGCTGGAAGCATTAGACAGCGGTTTAAATATCGCTGCACCATTCATCGGCCGGGAATTGCCGGACCGCGTGAAATTGTGCGGCCGTCTCTTAGACGTGATCAATGGTGACGCGCACGATTACCGGCCGGCGGATCCGGCCGGCGTGGTGGTTGGGCTCACGTTCAAGCGGATAACCGCGCCGGCGGTAGTGGCACGTATTGGCGCGCATCGCGCGCGGACCGGTGAGGGATTCGCAATTGATCCGGCGGCCGTCGCGGTCTAATAGCGTAGGTTATAGCGGCCGGCCTAGTGTCGGCCGCTATTGCGTGCGCTATTGCACGAGCGGAGACAAGAAAATGCAAGAGACAACAATCAACGGTTACCGCGTCACTATTCGGACCGCGAGCGATGGTGCTACGTATTGTGACGTATACGCCGGCCGCGAGAGCGCTAACCTTGAATACTTGCGCGATGGTGGTGATGCTTTTCCCATCAGTCCGCGCACGCTCTATAAAATTATTGAATGGGTGCATGACAATGGTCACCGTTAAACCGCGCCGGCGCGCCGGCTCATGGTCCGCGTTCTGCCGGCGATATGAGCCCATCCCGGCGGCCGATGGGTCCGATATGCGGCCGTGGGATGATCCGGCCGTACTTGCGGCCAATACCGCACTAGTGTGGTCCGTGGTCGATTGTGACGGCCGATTGTATGTTGTCCCGGGCTTTGAGACGGTCAATTATGTCGGCCGCATATTGTGCGAGCGGCCGTGGAACGACAGCGAATTGACAAACACCGGATACATTTATTAGGGGAAAGCATGAAAAGTGTAATGCGCGTTTTTGATGCGATCGCGATAGTTTCGGGCATCGGTTTTTTGTGTCTGACAGAAGACAATTCCGCGGCCGTTAACCTTGCGTTTTTATTTTGTTGCCTAGTGTCGCTGGCGGTTCGCGCCAGCATCACCGGCCGCGGCCGCTGGTAACCGATAGGCCGGCCGGGTAAATCCGGCCGGCGTCTCACGGCGTGCGCGCGCGTGATAATATCCGATCGTCTCCGACCGGCCACGTGCCGGGCGTTTACCCTCGCCGGTATGCTGGCGGGGGTTTTTTTTGCCCGTATAAACCTAAGACCGGGCCGCCGGGTTTTTTCCCCGGCGGTTGTTTTGGTTACAGTCGCCGCACCTGTTTTGTCCCGCCGCTGATAGGGGTGACGTTGAACGGGTCCGCTGTCCCGTGTCCCGCGGGGGCGCGCCACACCTGCCGGCCGTTGGTTTTCACGGAGTGCCAGCCGAGAGCCCGGAGCGCTTCGGCGATGCGCCGCTGTAGCGGTGGTGACCATTGCGCTTCAGGGACGGACCAGGCCTCTAGAATCTCGTTCACTCGCACGCTTGTCCCGTGGATGTCGGTGTATGCCTTCACGCGATCCTGTAGGGCATCGCCGAACATGCGTTTTTCGGTCTCTTCCTTGGCGGTCTCCCCCGGCATATCCCACCAGGTTGTCCCGGTGGCGTACAGGTGGAGGGCTTCGGCAAAGAGTTGTTCGCGGTTCGCCTTGATCCACTCGCGATTGATCACGCCACACTTCACCGGCCAGAAACGGCGGTTGCCGGTGCTATCGTGCAGGTAGTTCTGTGCGTTCGTGGTCCCAGCGAACACGCATTGCCGCGGGTGGTCCGATGCAAGGATCGCGAACGGCTCACGGTAGACATCGACGGTGCGGGTGATGCCGGATTTGACCTTTTCGACCTCGGACGGCCGCATGGCCGACAGTTCCGACAGTTCCACAAGCCACTTACCTTGCACCTGCTCGGCGAATTCGCGCGTGCCGATGGCGGTATCGATGTCGGCATAGAATTGTCCCGCGAGTGCCGCGAGTCCTTGGGACTTGCCGATCCCTTGCTCGCCTTCAAGGATGGGCAGGGTATCCACCTGACACCCCGGGCGCATGGCGCGCGCAATCATGGAGATCAGGAAGTTGCGGCCGACGGCGCGGGTATAGGGCGTGTCTTCGGCCCCGAATCCAAGGATCAGCAACTTGTCCACGCGCGAGAGGGAATCCCACTTCAGGGATTGCAGCCACTCGGTGAGGCAGTTCCGTATGCGCGTGCGTGCATAAAAATTCACGGCGTCGGCCACCGTCTGCTTTTTCATCTCTTGGATGCGATGCTCTCGCTGGATGGCGATGGTCATCGTGATCAGGTGGTGGTCGGCGAGTTTCTCAAAGCCGTGATGGCCGCGCCATCTGATCTGGTTTAGGAACGAGTCGTAATGGATGTCGCCCTCGGACACCTTGCCGACCAGAATGCGGACGGCGTTATCCATACTCGGATGCGGTGTCCCGTTGGCGCGCAGTTGCAGGCCGTAGGTCTCCCAACCCGGATCGACCTCGGCCACCGGGTTTGCCGGTTCTGGGACCGGAGCGGCCGGCATGATGGTCAGCATGGGCTCTGCAACGGTCGGCGGTTCCCACACCTTGATGCGCGGCTTCGCCCACTCAAACGCTTGAGAGGGGGCCAGGTTGCCAAGGTCCGCGGCGTCGTAACCGGGCGGCACGTTGCCGGCGTCGATGTAGCGGACCGGACCGTCCACGATGGGCGTGAGGATCGCGCCGATCTCGTTCATCGCCGCAAAGCCTGGGGCGTCGGCGTCCGGCCAGATGACCACCTTACGGCCCTTGAGGTCGCTCCAGTCGGCCGACGAGACGCTCGACGCGCCGTTGGGCCAACTCACCACCGGGGAGCCCGGGAAAAGCCGTCTGGCGGCCTCTGCGGCCTTCTCGCCCTCGCAGATAATCACGTTGCGGGGACTGTTCAGGGTTTCGAGGCCGTACAGGCAGCGCGGCGCAGGCACGCCACCACGCACCCACCCGTCGCGGTATTGCCACGGCAGAAACAGTTTCGTCTGGTCCTCGCTGTCGTTGGCATCCCAACGCGCGACCACCCACAGCGGCGTGCCGTCTGTGTCCCTGTATGTATAGAGGTGCGACGGAACGCCGCGGCGCGGGATGGCGAACGCTTCGGGCGTGATCGCAACGTCGGCCGGGATGGGCTGGCAACCGGCCGATGCCCACGCCTCGCGCCATGTCAGTTTCTTCGCTTCTGGCGGTTTTGGCTTTGGACCGGGCTTCTTGTGCGGCCGCTTGTCTTTGGCTTCGACGGCGATGCCGAGCCGCCCGGCCAGTTCGATGGCGGCCTGCTTCAGGTCGCAACTGAACCGAGCGGCGTACACGTCGATGAGATCGCCGAACTTCTGCCCGGTGGCGAAGTCCATGCCGACGCCTTTGTTCAGGTTGATGCTGAGGGAGTCGCCGGCATTGCCTTCAGCATCACCGATGACGAACTCATGCCCACGCACGCGGCCCTCGGGGAACCACTCGCGCAGCAGTTCCTCCGAGCGCAGCATGGCCGTTTGTTTGATGGTGTCGAAGTTAATCAAAGTTGGATGCCCCTGCGAGGATGTGAACGGCATCGGTCACCGAGCGCGCGACGCCAGCGCGGCCGCCGGCTTCTGCGACCGTGTTCAAAAACGCGGCCTGGGTCTTTCGCAATTTGCCAGCCTCGTTTTTTACTTCGATCGCCACGAATTGCGCGATGCGCTGCCCCACCATGTCCTCGGTGATCGTGATCGAGCGCCATCCAATCAGGTCGCTGCTGCCTTCGCACAGGCCGAACACGACGCGCTGCGGTTTGGTGATCACCACCGTGCCTTCGCGTCCGTATGTAAACGGACCCATGAATGCGCTGCCTACGTTGTTGCGAAACAGGCGCACGAATCCTGCGCTGAGTTTCACTTGTATCTCTTTCAAGATGTTGGTTTCGCGGCGCAGGTGTACGCGCCCTGTTTGTGTTTTACCGGCCATACCGGGTCTCCTTGTAGTTTCTGTTTTGTCGTGCGTGATAAACATGATGCGCCCAACCCACGGGGTTTTTGTAACCCCGCAGGCGGCCGAGTTCGATCAATCCCTCCAGCGTGGCGGCGTCGTTTCGCTGGCGTTGTTTTCGCGTGGTTTTAGTGACCTCGGACAATTCGCCGTCGCGCGTTTCGACTTTACGGGCTTTGATGGGGAAGGGCTCTCCGCACTCGCGACACGCCGATGCCGCAGAGGGGCTGCAAGCGAAGCAATGCTTACAAGTTCGGACGGAATCACTTTTTTCCTTGCCTTCTTTCTTTTGGCGGCCTTGGAGCGACCACTCGCGCTCGTCGGTCGGGAGCCCGTGTCGGTGGGTGTTACCGGCGTGGTCGAGAATGATTGCATTCGCTTTTCCATCTGCGGTACGAAGACATCGTCCAACTTGCTGAAGCCAGAGTCCCTCTGACGCGGTAGGGCGTAGGGATATTCCGACCTCAATGGCTGGGAGATCAAAACCTTCTGACACCAAGTCGCACGACGTAAGCACCAAAGTCCGGCCTTGTCGAAAATCGTTGATCCTACGCTTGCGCTCTTCACTATCAAGCGATCCATCAATACTTTCACTTGGGATTCCCTCTTGGTTAAATGCATTTGAGATTGCTTTGGCGTGTTCCACGGATACGCAGAACACGACAGCACGTTTGCCAGCAGCAAGGCGTTCGTAGTGCGTGATGGCATCGCCAACAACACCTGACTTCGTAATGGCGGTTTCAAGTTCTCCGAGGACATAGTCACCACCCCTTTTCTTAACACCCGTAATGTCGGCCGTAGACGGGGCGTACACCGTCACCGGACTCAAGTAACCACCGTCAATCAACTCTTGCGTGGTCGGCCCGATGACGAGGTCATCAAACATCTCACCCAATCCCTCGCCTGACAAGCGTATTGGTGTCGCGGTCACACCGAGCCGGTGCGCGTTCGGCCAGAACGACATGATCTTCCCCCATGTCGTTTTCTGAACAGCGTGATGCGCCTCATCTACCACTAATAGATCTGGAGTGGGGTAACGACTCAACCTATTGTGTAGCGTCCATACAGATGCGACATACACACGCGCATCAAACTCGGGTTGATCAGGCGCGACGATGCAAGGTGTGATGTTGACCTGGCGCAACGCATTCACAATCTGATCAATGAGTTCCGCGCGGTGGCACAGGATCATCACGCGCCGGCCCCGGTCAACGGCGTTGCGCGTGATGTGAGCGAACAGCACCGTCTTGCCATACCCAGTCGGGCCGACAAACAAAGGTGCTTTGTGTCCGGTTCGATACGACTGGCGCAACGCTTGAAGGTTCAGTTCCTGATACGGCCTGAGTTTCATTTTCCTCACTCGGGATGTTGACGGAAGTTGAGGGAAAGAATATTCTCGCATCTCACCAAACGCAAGGGGTGTTTTTATGGATGTTGATTTACGAGCGTTCATCATTGATTGGAAGACCGGGAAGATCACGATTGATCACGGCCTTCACCTGCTGATACCTGAATCAACCGAGCGGGTTGAGCCGATGCCGACCGAAACAAAAGACGAAGGAGACACCGAATGACGATGCATCATCCGAAGAGCCGCGAAGAGTGGCTGCAACTGCGACACCGGTATGTCAGCAGCACCGAGTCGTGCGCGCTGAAAGGCTTGAGCCCGTACCTTACCGCCTTTGAATTGTTCCACGCCAAGAAGTTGGACGCCGTCACCGAGCTTGAGATGAGCGAACGCATGGAGTGGGGTCTCCGCATGGAGGAGGCCATCGCGCGTGCCATCGCGGACGAGTATGCCGTGAAGGTTCGCAAGTTGAACGCATACGTCAGCCGCGACGGCACGGGCATGGGCTCGTCGTTTGATTACGAGATTGTCGGCATCAAAGAGGACGTTACGCCCCAAGACACTTGCTTGCAGGGGATGTATCGCGACTTAGGTCCTGGCATCCTAGAGATCAAGAACGTGGACTGGATGGTGTTTAAGCGGTCGTGGACGAACGACGGCGACGGTCTTGAAGCGCCAGGACATATTGAGTTGCAGGTGCAGCACCAGTTGCACGTGATCGAACGGTCGTGGGCCGCGATCGGCGTGTTGGTGGGCGGCAACAGCCTCAAGTTGTTGGTGCGTGAGCGCGACCCAGAGATCGGCCAGATTCTGGAAGACGCAACCAAAGCATTCTGGAAAGACGTTAAGGCCAACCGTGTGCCGCCGATCCAGTTGCCGCAGGACGCTACCATGATTGCGCGCCTGTACGCCTACGCGACGCCTGACAAGGTTCTGGACGCTCAGGGCGACAGTCCAGAGGCTCAGCAGGTCACCGAGTTGTGCAAGGAATACGCCGATGCTGGGCTGCTCAAGGCCGGCGCAGAGGAGCGCCAGAAGAGCGCGAAGGCGAAACTGCTGCAATTGATCGGCGACGCCGAGCGCGTGATTGCCGGCGAGAACTTCACCATCAGCGCTGGCGTTGTGGCAGAGGCCGAAATCCCAGCCTACACCCGCAAGGCATACCGCAACTTCCGTATCACTCAGAAGAAGGGCAAGTAATGAGCAACAACCTCCCCGCCGTTCAGGAAATCCTGACGGCTATCCAGTCCACTGGCTTCAAGCAGCAAGTGGCTCAACTTCTACCTCCGAACGTGTCGCAGGATCGGTTCACGCGCACGACGATGGTAGCGATCCAGCAGAACCCGGACATCCTTCAGGGTGATCGTCAGTCGCTGTACAACGCGATCTGCCGCGCGGCCGCCGACGGATTGCTGCCTGATGGCAAGCAGGGTGCGCTGGTTATCTTCAACCAGAAAATGGGCAACAATTGGGTGAAGGCGGTGCGCTTCATGCCGATGGTTGAAGGCATCATCCATCAGTTGGGTAAGGCCGGCATCCCGACGTACGCGGTGAGCGTGTACGAGAAAGACCAGATTGAAGTCTGGAACGACGATGACGGGCAACACGTGATGCACCGTCCGGTCGTGTTCGGTGACCGGGGAAATCTGGTCGGCGTGATGGCCGTGGCTCAGGTAGGCACGCGCACGTACGTGGAGACGATGTCAATCGAAGAGATTGACAAGGTACGAAGCAGCAGCCGCTCGGGCGATGGCGGCCCTTGGAAGGTCTGGTACGACCGCATGGCGCAGAAGTCGGTGCTGCACCGCCTCAAGAAGCGTCTGCCGATCTTGGATCAGATGATTGTGGACGCGCTACGGGATCCTGAAGAGGAGGAACAGGCCGTGACTCAGCCGACGGCCGAAGTGGCTCCTGAGACGCCCGTGGAACCGCCTGCGCCACGCAAGCGGCCGAAGGTGCTGGATGCGTTGAAGGCCGCTCCACCGCCGTCTGAGGAGCCTCCGATGCAATCAGAGGACTTGTTCTGATGGCCGGCAAGGTGCTGACCCCTGAGGAACTCGCCGCTCGGTTGGGGTGCAGCGTTAAGACTCTGGCGAACTGGCGGTACAAAGGCAAAGGACCCCCGTACCACAGGCTGATCGCGCGAGGTAACCCGGTGCGGTATTACCTCGCTGACGTTCGGGAGTGGCAGAAAACCCGATAAGAGAAGCCCCCTTTCGGGGGCTTTTTTTTAGACCGCCGGGGGAACTACCGGGGTTGGAGCCGTCTGAGCGCTGACCTGGTTCACGACCGTCGAGACGAGGGTGTTGAGGGTCTTAACCGTCACATCCTTGCCGATGGTCTTGAACTCAGTCTCAGCCGAGGCGATGCCAGCCGCAATCGCACCCGCCGTGCCGCCCGTGGCGAGACCGCCGAGGGCCGCAAGACCGATCACCTTCACCGCGTTCTCAAGGTCTGCGGTCGCAACCGTTTCCAACTCAGCAACCGCGCTCCGGTAGTCGGCTTCGATAGCCTGACCGATGGAACTGCCGTTGAACCACGCCTTCACGGCGGCGAAATCCTGCTCAATGCTCTGAAAAAACGACATGGGAATCTCCTAGATTTTTGAAGGCCAATTTGGCATTTGAAAATGCGGCGTCTCAGGGAATACTGCCCCCGGAGCGCCATACCACTCAAGACCGTGTGACTGTCCGATCTTGCCGATCTCTTGCCACACCTGAGCTTTGTCATCCCAACAGCACTTGCCGTTAACAAGCGGCACAACATCGACAGCATACCCGTAATTGTGGGCCGACTGTCCTGCCTTGGCGTTTGTGACGATGGGGCCAGGGGCTGTTCGACCCTGAGCGTACAGCGCCATTTGTTCCGCACCAGTCCGGTAGGTGCAAGTCACAATCATGTCGATGCCTGCCGACTTAACGTCAGCAAGAAACCCGTCGATCATGGGCCGAAACTCGGGCTTCAGAAGGTCTAAGTCTCTGCTCATCCTGAACTCACTATGATGGTAACGGTGGCCCACAGGTTAACAGACGTACCTGCCGCCGGGGATTGCGAGATGACGTTACCCGCCGTGACCGTTCCCGATGCCGCGTAGGTGACAGGGCCAACAATCAGGTTGGCGTTGACCAGCGTTGCCTTGGCAGCATCAACCGCTACGCCGGCCACGTTCGGAACCGTGACTGTTGGCGTGACAGGTTGCGGCCCGATGCTGACCGAGTACCCGACATTCGACCCCACGGCGACCGACGATCCAGCCAAAACCGTCTGCGACACGATCAAGCCAGCCGAGACCGCCGAATAAACATACGTTTGGGACAGCGGGGCAAGGCCCAAAGCCAGCAAACTGGAGTTAGCAACCGCCGGGGTGACGCCAACAATGTTCGGAACTGTGACGTACGTCACACTCCCGCCCGTTCCTGAACTGACTACCAGGCTGATTGTTGTCCACGGCAGCACGTTTGTTCCGGCGGCAACGGACTGCGACAGAACCGTCCCAGCAGGCTGAGCGCTCGCTTGATAAACAGACGGCGCAACAATCAGGCTGTTTGCCACCAGCGTCGACAGCGCCGAGGACAGGCTCACCCCCACAACAGACGGGACGCTGATATATACCGTGGTAGCGACCGGCCCCAGGCTGACCACATAAGAGACCGACGTTCCGGTCGGCACAACCGTGCCTGCCGTGACCGACTGGCTGATGACGTAGCCAAACGGAACCGTGCCGCTGTTGGCGTACGAGACTGTACCTGAATTGAGGGAAAGCGCCGCGAGACCTGTGCTTGCGTCGTACGACCGGAGCAGGACGATGTTGGGAACGGTGGCGTACCCGATAGGCGCGGCTGGCCCAAGAGAGGCCGTCATCTTGATGTACGTCCAATTCGGCTGTGAGGCGTCTGGGTACGGCGTACGGCTGACCACATAGCCCCACGGGATCGTGGGCGATGTCACCCATTCAATCGGGTAGACAATCATGTTGTCGTTCACAACCTGGTAAGTGGCCTGCCAGATGGTGAGTAACGGATTGCGGTAGTAGAACGACTGCCACGGGAACGGCGACGTGACGCGGTATTGCTCAGCCTCGACCGTGACTGGCTGCTGCCAATGGAAGGCATAGAACGGCTGCGTGACGGTCGGCGTGATAGCCGTGCGGTTAAAGAACAGAGCCTGGTTAGCGGTCTGATCCGGTTGCCGTGGGAAGCCCGTGTTGGCTTCATGTAGAACGGTGGTCTGGTACGCCAAATACGCCAACGTGCCGTTGATGGGCGCAGGCTGAACAAACGACCAGAAGTTGATCGGCGTCCGGGGCGTGTATTCCTCAGCGGTAACGACCGGGGGCTTGCCCCAGTTGTACGCATAGAACGGCTGAGTGCGCGTGACCGTCGTGCGGTTGAACAGTAGCAGGCTGTTATCGACGGGCGTCCGTGGGAATCCGGTGTTTGCTTCGTACAGCACGTTGGCGCTGTAGGCCAGAACGCCCACCGTGCCGTTGACCACGGGCGGCTGCACGAACAACTGGAAGTTGGCAGGCGTCCGATAGGTGCTGTAGTCCTCAGCCGTGACCGTGGGCGGGTTCGCCCACTTGTAGGCGTAGAAAGGCTGCGGCGTTGGGGCCGTTGGCGTTGTTCTGCCAAACAACAGTTGCTGCGACGGCGGCGGGATTCGCGGAAACCCCGTGTTCGCCTCATACAGGACGTTGGTCGTGTAGCCCTGAATGGCGACCGTACCCGAGACCGTCGTTGTCTGTTGGTTGTAGAACCAAATACGACGTTGTGCGGTGTCTTGTTCAGCCTCAACGACAGGCTTGCGCGGAACCGTCAGCGCAATCCACGGCTGACCAACCGTTTGATACGGGGGGTTGTAGAACTGACTGCGACGCTGCGCTAAGTCTTGCTCTGCCTCCACTGTAGGCTTGCGAGGCGTTGTGTAAGCCATCCACGGCTGCGTGACCGTGGTCGTGCGAGCGGCGACGTTGTAGAACTGCGTATGCCGTTGCGCCGTGTCTTGTTCGGCTTCAATCGTAGGTCTGCGCGGCGTGGTGTACGCGAGCCACGGCTGTTTCGGCTGTGTGACCTGCGGCCTGCCAAACAACAAACTCTGTGACGGGTTCGGGCCGCGAGGGAAGCCCGTCCACTCCGAGTACAGCACCGTCGTTGTAGACTGTACCGGAACCATGCCGCCCACTGCTGCACCTTTGATTAAGGGCCGAGGGACTAGCCCCCGGCCCCAACCATATTAGATTTCCTCGAAATAGATTTCCGTGGAGCAACTATAGGCTGCACCCGGAGCGGTCGCCAACCAAAGGCCAAGGTAAGAACCCGAGGCCGCTGCCGGGAGAACAATGCGTTGATCCGGCGTGTAGATGCGTTCGTAAGGGACGATGACCGACACGTTGTCCGAGGTCAGCGTGTTACCTACGCCGTTGATGGTTGTGACTTGGCGAGTCCACGTTGAAACCGGGGCCGTGCTGTTGCGCTTGTTGACCGGAGCCAACTGCGTACCGCCCGTGGTGGTCGTGGTCGCGGCAGTACCGCCCGATCCGGCAGCGGTTCGCAGCGCCCAACCGATGGTGTAACGAGCGTCCTGCGCCACACCCGAGGTGATGGTCGGGGTGAACGTGACGCGCACCGAGTGAATCAATACCGAGGCGGTCGTTGCCGCCGTCACCTGCCAAAGATCTTGCGCGGCGTTGGTCACTGACAAGTTATTGAACGAAGCGATATACATTAAACCGTTGCCAGCCATGTCATTCTCCTAGATTGCAATGAGTCGATTGGATTGATAGTACATCAGAGCGGTCGTGCCGCCGCTTGTGGTGTAAGTGTACGTCACCTGCCCCGGAGCGCCGTTACCGCCGTTGCCTGCGGAGGTGTTCTGCCACGCCGCGCCGCCACCGCCGGGGGTTGTACCCACGCCGCCTGCGGTTGTCTGGTCGCCGCCGCCATTGGGAGCGCCGGGGCCGTTGGAATTAACCGTACCCGCATAGACGTTGCCGATTGTGGCGACCGCAGCGGGGGTTGCTGTTCCGGTACTTGTGGCGACCGCCGCAGTCGGCGCTGTTCCCAGAATCGGGCCACCTGGCCCTGCCGCACAACTGAGGGCGATTGTTCCGCTTGTGACTGTGCCAGTACAGGTTGTTGCGGCAAGAGCGGGAGCGCCGGGGCCGTCAGTACCCGTTCGCCCGAGGCCACCCACGACAATGGTGTGAGTGAACACCGTACCGGGGGTACACGCAACCGTCTGGGTGATGTACGGGCCAGAGCCACCGGAAGAGCCGACGTTACCTGCCGTGTCACGCGCACCGCCGCCGCCTGCACCCCAGAGTTGGATGGTGACAGACGTAGTACCGGACGGCGCGGTGTCCGTGCCTGACGTATTGAACGGGCCGTGAACGACGGTACCCATTACGTCGTGACCTGCTGAAGTTGCGTGTTAGTCAGCGCGTAGTTGAAGTAACTGAACGAGCGGATGTGACCGTTGATCCATTGCGATATGCCGTAACCGCTGCCCCAATCAAAAGTTGTTCCAAGCGTTCCCCAAGGGACGTTGGCGTCCGTCGCAACGGTTCCTGCGTTTTGACAAATTGCGCGACTGGATGCGGTATAGGCAAATGCTTCTTTGCGAGGCAGCGCCCAATTTGTAGATCCGTTTGTCGTAATGATGTTTGTGCTGCCGTTCCACCATTGCGCTGCACCGCCGCCGCTTGTGTTAAATCCTGACGATGTGCCGCTTGGGCCAATCGTAAATGCAGCGGGACTTCCGGAGTTTGCACCTTCATCAAGGCTGTACGTTATAGCAAACGTACCTGCCGTTGCGCTGAAGTACGGGATTGAGGAAATGGGTTGTGACAAAACATCCGCAGCCCTCCCCACCGCCGCCGATGTGGTCGGGATGTAGGAGGTACCAAATACACCAATTTCTATTTGCATACCCCAGACATAAATACCAGACGCATTGTCGCCAGCAAACGAACTAAGTAATCCTCCGGGCTGAACAAGAATAGCGCCTAGTGAAGTAGGGGTATAAGTGACAGCGCAGCGATACCATCCGTTGCCAACATTTTTAATGGATGTAGTTGCGCCAATCGAAGTTGAAGTAATTGCTCCAGTCAGCAGATTGAAATTTCCACCCTGTGAGTTATAAGCAAACCCCAAACCAAGCGTGGTGGCGCTTGTTGATCCGAGTGCTTTGGCATAGCAACTGAGCGTGTACGTTGTGCCTGCCGCACAAATGTATGCGTTTTCTATCCAATGCTGACCATTTGTTGTATTTGCAAGAACGTAACTTGCCGTTCCGGTTCCGTCAGGAGCCGTCGTTGATGCGTTAGCAATGGTCACGTTTAGAGACGCACTCCAACCCGTGGCGTTTGTCAGGTCTTGCGAGTACAACGCCGAATTCGTCCGCGTTTCCTCAATCAACAAACCTATGGGGGCGCAGACGGTTTGCGGAGTTGAGGTGGTGGGGAGATAGGGGAGAGCGGTAAAACCTTGGTTTACGTTAGGTTGCCAAATGCCGATTGATCCACCCGCAGGGGTAGAAGCGTTGTTGTTTGGGTAAATATACAACTGCACCGCCGCCGCAAATCCGGTGCGGGTGACTGCAACCTGAGTCCATTGCGTTGTAGACAATCCGGTTAACGAATACAACGATCCGGTGACGTTGACTAAACTTCCCGGCCCAGACAGCACTACCGCCGATGCAGATGTTCCGACAAAACTAGTGTCGTACAAACCAATATACAATTGCGAAATTGTGTTTGCTTTTACAAACACCGAATACGTTAACGTCGTTGCGGAATTGTAAGCAACTGGTGGGTTCGTGCTCAGATAAGCGAACCCGGTCACAGGCGCTGTTATAGATGCTCCTGTGTAAGTTCCATCAGGAGCCTGTAACACGTTGTTTGCAACAACAAGGTTGTTGGTGTTCCAAGTTCCGGCGCTTAAATTTCCAGAATTCAGCAGAAAGTTCTGTTGCAACACGTTTGTCGGATCGTAGTCGAACCGAGGGCCGTAGACGGCAGCGGTGGTCGTGGGGGTGTAGGTCGTGGCGGTGGGGGAGGCTTCTAGTTGAGCGCCCCAGACATAAACTGCGGTAGCAGTTTGTCCTGCGGTTACGCTAATCGCAAAATTGCCTGAACCCGCTGTCGCGCCGTTAGTAGCGGTAGCAGAAACTCTGTCCCAATTTCCCGTTAACGTCCAAACCGTAAAGACCGCCGATCCTGAAAACGGTTGCCACGAAACACTAATGGTTTGACCTGCCTGACCTTTTAGATAAACAGATCCAGTCAATGTTTGATTGACTGCGGTGTTATAACTTTGATAAATGCTATTGTTAGACGTACCAGAAAACGTCCACAAACTTGCTGTTAACGTACCGTCAGGAGCCACGCCTGTATTTGTTGAAGTCAGCGTGACATTTGGTTGCGTTATCCAAGGACTTAGGTTTAACGCCTGACTCTGCAACAACAAGTTCGACGGCGCATACTGCAACAGCCCAGACGAGTTGTACTGGGTCGCAACCGTGCCACGGGAGAACGTAGCGCCCTGTGGCAACGTAGGGTTGCTGACAAAGTTCGCTGAGAACGCTGCACCGCCGCCACCCGATGCCATGAGGCGACTAATCGGCCTCACGTCAGGTTAACTCCGCTGATGATCCACGCGCCGCTCGGCATCTTCACCGCAGTCGCCACGCCATACTGACCCAACGTGCGGTTGCCCGTGCTACCCAGACCCGCCAGATACACCGTGTCCGATGCGCTGGCGATCGTCATGGCATTCGCGGACATATTGACGAACGAGAGCATCGCGTTGGTCGCGTAGCCCGAGCCGATCGTCACCGTGTTTGTGCCAGATCCCGAGTAGATGCACGTCCCGATGTCGGTCGCCACCGTGGTGTACGGGAAGGTGACCGAGTTCATCGTCAGGTTGTTGACGTAGGACTGCGTGGCTACCGGGTCATTTGCGGTCTGACTGACTGACGGTCCCGGCCCTTGGTTATACGACATTTCAAACGCTCCTAATTAGCGGAAGCCACCGTGCATAATCCAGCCAGCATCACGCCGCTTTGATCGCACGATGTCGTTATCAAAGAACGCCGTAACTACGGGTTCCATGTTGAGATTCCTGATCGCCATTTTGCTCTCTGCCGCCTGTTTGACGAGCAGCGCCCCGGGGGCTTTCCCATACTCGGGAGCCAACTCCAACGCCAAGTTCTTCTTCAACGCCCGGGCGTAGCCCTGCGGAAGGTTAACCGATTGGTTGAGGTTGCTGAAGTCCGTCAGGATCGTGTCCGTCCAAAGGTGCAACTGACCCGCCTGAGACGGCGCAGGATAGAAGTACAGGTTGCCGATGGGGAACGTCGGGTCGTAATAGACAAACGTCGGCCACGGCCCCGGAAGGTTCTTGAGACCGAACGACGCATATTTGTCCCGGTTGCCGATCTCCATCGTGTAGTCCAACTGGCTCGTACCCGACGAGGTGATGCGGGTATAGGCGTTGGTGATCCGCAGAGGTCGCGCAATGGCAAAATTGCCCGGGGTGGTATAGGTGATGGTCTCGGGCGTTGAGACCGTCTGGAGAGCGTTTGCGCTCATCGTGATGGTCGTCGTGCCAATGGAGACGATCGTCGTGCCAGACGGGATTGCCGACTGCACGTCCGTCAGCGTACCGCCCACGACGAGGTTGGACGGTGGGGTCACACCCGAAATGGTCGGAGATCCGCTCACGAGCGTACCCGTGAACGTGCCGCCGACGGGGTTGCCGACCGTGTACTGATTCTGACCCGGGACGAACGTCAGCACGTTCTCCACCGACGAGAACACGATCAACTTGTCCATTGACCATGCTTCGATCAGGTCGTTTAGGACCATCAGGGCATCAGCGGAATCCTGCGCGGAAGGCGTTTCCCCGGCTTCCAGAGCGTTGATGTTCCGCAGCGCACCCGTAATCAGGTCTAGCGCCGATGTCGTCGTAGCAGCCATCTAAAGCCCCTAGAAAGACCCCCGGTGTGACCCGGGGGACAAGTTCAGACGATTGCCTGTAACCACGGGGGTGATCCCGGGAGACCGATGTTGGCATCTTCAAAGCGAGACACGATCAACACGATGGACGCCGGGAAGTTACTCGCCGTCACCGGAGTTGCCGTGCTGTTGACCCATTGGACAGTCAAAGTACCCGCAGCCGCGCACCATGCGCTTGACACCGAAAGACCCGCCTGATGACCCTGCAACTGAACGTCAACAAGATCATTCGGAAGAAGACCCGGAACGCTGTACGTCTGGATCGCAGTCGTATTTGCACCAACAGCAGGATACGCGAACGTATTCGCCGCCCATCCCAGCATGGTCTGAAGTTTCACATTGCCCGTTTGGACGGTAGTACCACCCGGCATAAGTTTCTCCTTAAAGAAGGGCCGCTGTTACCCGGCCCTGTGGATTACGTCAGGTCGTAACCGTAAATGAATACGTCACACGTTCCGGTCGAAACCGCCGTGCCGACGTTCAAGTACAGGTTAGGAGTCGCCGCCGTGAACGGAGCCAGACCCGTCGTAGAGAACGCCGTGGTCGCAGCGACCGTGCGCTGGTTGACGACGTTGTTAGACGTGTTGGTCGTGTTCGCAGCGTTGGCGACGATGGCAGTACCACCAGCGCCAGACGCCGTGAAAACGCCGAACGCCGAGGTGGCGATCGAACCCGATACGCCAGCCAACTGCGCGTTGGTCACGATGACCTGATACACGCTGAACGTACCGACGAGGTTCATGGGGATGACAGCCGCATCGCCCGTCGCACCGACGCTCACGCCACGCGCCGAACCCAACAAGCGGAGCAGGTTAGCGCCCACCGGAAGAGTCGGAGATGCCGTATACGTCTGGTTCGTGGCGACCAACTGAGTGTTGGAAGTGGTGACCGAAGCCGGACCCGGATTAGCCATTTTGAATTACCTCAGAAATAGGAAGGGGCGCTGTTACACGCCCCAAATGATTAGCCAGCGATTCGCACGGCAAGTTCCGGGTACAGACCCGCATAGCCGTACAACACGTCAAAACGAGTCGGCAACGAGTCGTTGTTTATCGTGTACTGGCGCACAACACGGAAGTTGATGCCAGCCTCCTCGTCAACGGCGCGAGCCGCCATGTCAACGCCGCCCGGCAGATCAAGGTCAGCAAACGCGAGCGCGAAGGCGTCGCGGTGCATGGCAATATTCTGCGGAGTGACGACACCAGCCGACGCGCCCGACGCGCTGCCCCAGACCTGAATCGCGGCATTGCTCGCTGGCTGCGCCGTGATGTTCTGGAACTGACCGCCGTAGATGCCGACGTTGCGGACGTAGAAGTCCAACAAGCCACCCGACGACGACGAGTAGACGCCCGTGGTTGAGTTGTACGAACCGTTTGAGATCGTCGCCTGTGGCGGGATCACGACGAACTGACGCTGACGGTTAGAACCGTATGCGCCACGGTTTTGCGGGTTGGCAGCGTACACGCCTGAAACGGTGATGATGTCACCGACCGTGAGGCGCGCAGCCGCAGCCGCCGTCCAGCCCGTGGACTGCACAAGACCGTTGAGCGCCGTACCCGAAGCCAACCAGCAGGACGACGTGTTGTTGGCGAGGGTCGGCGTACCGCCCTGAGCGCCAACGGTGTACGACACGACGTTCTGGTCCATGTACCAGTCAAAGCCAGCGAACTGCTTCGCAACGAGACCCTTTTCAATCTGCTCAGCGACCTGCGCCTGTGGGTTGAAGAGACCCTTCACGCTGTCCTGCGCGTAAGCCATGCTGAACGGATCAAGGATGACGACACGCGAACCGTCACGGGGCGCGGCTTCACCGTCCAAAATCGCACCCGCGAGGGTGAACGACAGGAACGACGCAGGAGGCGTCCCCGGCGTACCCACGGCATTCGGCGCGTTCTGGTAGGCGTAGGTCAGACCGTCGCGGTCGATCTTGTTGGCAACCGCAGCAACAGCCGGGTTGATCACACGCTCTTTGAACAGATCCACGCTGGTCGCCAAATCGGCGGTCGTGAATTGCACGTCAACGTGGAATTGGGTTGAAAGCGTCACGGGCACATACGACTCAACTGTGTCTTCCACGTTGAGCGCAGGACCAGTCGTGCCGATGTAGCGCGGGGGCTTGCGGACGGACACGGTATAGCCCACTTTCGCCCCGCTGAGAGCGAACTGTGATGCGTACTGCCGATTGCAGTGGTCAGCGAATACCAGATCGTTCTCAAGGACCATCAGGCCCTCGTTCGTGATCTGGCTGATAGTCAGAAGGTTATTAGCCATGAATCAATGCTCCAATAGAGCGCTTTAGCGTCGGTTGCGGCGCATCTCTTCCATTCTCAGGCGACGGTACTCTGCGAAACTTGTCGCTTGCGACGAAGTTGTCGTGACCGTTCCTGAGTCGGCTTTGATGCTCGAAACTGGCGCGGGGGCGCGGGTTGTTTCAAGAGTGGTGGTGCGAGGCTTCGGGTCGGTGGTTGATTCCACCTTCACCCGACTCGCGTATTTGTCTTCAATCTTCCCGAGTTCCAGAAGTGCCTTAGCAGCGGACATGGAGAAGATCCGGGCTTCCTCCTCGCCATTCTTGGCGAGGTGATAGGCCAGATGGGGGCCGAAGTCGGACTCACGAATCGCCCGTTCAATGTGGGCGGGAATCGTGCGGTCCCGGGGTGCAGCCTGAATGACCTCATCGAAGTCACTCAACTGTGCCTTGGCTGCGTCAATCCGGGTCTTCAGGCGCTCGTTCTCTACCTCCATTAGAAGGCGATTACGCTCCTGCTCCCGGGCTTCCGTAGCCCGTTTCTCAGCCAATTTGAGGGTGTACTCGCTCCACGCCTTGGTGAAGGACGAGATGTCCTTAAAATCGGCTTCCTGCGGTTCCCTGAGTTCGTCCTGCTTAGGGGCTTCTGGTACTCGGGTTGCATCCAGAGCCTTAATCTGTGCTTCAAGTTCAGCCACACGCCGCTCTGCCTCTTGGCGCGAGTTCCACTCCGATTCGGCAAACTCTTCGGCTTCTTTACGAAGGCGCGTAAGTTCGTCTATGCGGCCCTGAACCTCATGCTTTGAGGACTTCTTGGCTGACTGCTTTGACCCGCTCTGCGGCTCCGGTGGTGCGTCTGAAGAGCGTTCCTCTCCAGATCCCACGATCGGGTTATTCAGTTCGTTGACCGTGATGGCTTGAGCGACCATCTGGTCAGCATTCTGAATTTCGGCAGGGTTGGGCTGGTTCGCAGCCAGTTCCACCAGCGTATCGGCTGTAACAGATTTAATTGCCATGAGTCTCCACTCACGAAAAAACCCTCAGATGCTGCTGAGTTCAGGGCAAAGACATACCGTTCCCCGTGGTCTGCCAGACCTCAGGGTCGAAAATAGATGCTCGGTTATTCGCCAGAGACTGCCGAGCCAGTCAAAGGCCGCTAGGGGGATGGAAAAGCGGCTGGCTTATTTCTTGAACAATGGAACACCAGCGTGACGCACAACCATTGCCGGGATATGAGTTCCATTCAGCAAATACGAAGCGTCCAACCGATGCCCACCTTCTAAAACGTATGGCCCTTCCTCGTCAATCGCTACGATCAAAGGATCTAAGCGTTTTGATTTTTTGATTTGTTCGGCAAGGTGTTTCGTCCTGCGAACATCGTCACTTGACCCCGCCAACTTTGGACGTTCGCCGCCATAAAAGTGTTTTAAAGGGACTTTCTGAATTCCCGGCTCAACTACATAGCCGTCCTCAAGTGACGCTGAAATTGATCCCGTGTTGTGGATTTCGTGTCCCGCTTTATACGGCCCTAGATCGTGTTCTGGATCAATTGGCTCAAATGATGTTGCGTGTTTCGGCATTCCAAGAACGCCAGCATACCCACCCTGTTTAGTTGTCATTCGTGCTTTTCATCAGGGTGATAGCCCCATTCATGGATGCTATCGCCGCTAGTGTAAATGTGTTTTGCTGGAACAACCTTAGAAAGGATTTTGTAGTCGCCTTTCAATGGCCCTTCACCGTGTTCTTTTGCATACCGATGACTGATCGTCACCCAGTCGCCCGGGTTGATCTCAGTCGCTTTGTGTTCATCTTTTGAAACTGCCCTGTGGATGCGAATCAGTTTGTCTGGCTGATTGCGATACCGCTTGGCAGTTTCAAAAGATTCACGATCACTTTGATGGTTGTTGCCGTAATGCCCGTAATATTGCGCCGCCCTTGACCCATACACATCATCTGGGTACACGCGCGTCAAATCATGCAACGGTGCGCCATGATCCTTACCCGCAGGACGGTGCGAACCTTGATAGTTCAAAACGTCCTGATACGACATCATTCCCGCTCCACAATTTTGGCTATGGACGGATCAATCAACACGAAGTTGCGGGTTCCCTCCTCCGCGCCTCGACTCGCTGCGTCTTTGTACTTGATGCCCGGGCTACCGAATGACAGCAAGTGTTCGCTGGCTTCTCTGTCGCCACCCAAGAATGCCGACAACAGCCCGTAAGCACCGCCGCCTGTATTCATGTTTGGAACGTAATCAGACGCCTTAACCAATTTCAGAAAATCTTTTGCATGAGACTGGAATGGGCCGTGACTTTCGCTAATCCCATATTCCAACGGCATTCGCTTCAACGTACCCGATATGTATTGCATTGAAACGTGTGGGCTTTCCAAATTGCTTGCGTCTTTCAATAGATCGCGTTTTGCCCAATCTGCCAGACCCGGCGATTCGGCAAGCAACTTGATTTTGCTAGCGGCTAGTCTTCCGATTGATTGCGGATTCACTCCGACGTGATTAATCGCCTTTTTCACCGCTTCATGCTGATCGTCTAAAGAGGCGTCCCAATCAAGCATTCTCTTGACGTGTCGCTCTGGAATCTCAACGTGATAAGTGTGTCCACGATTGATTTCGTGTCCAAACTTCACGTCTCTTCCGAATTCCTCTAGCCGCTTTAACGCCTCTTCATCACGTTCCGCAGATTTCTTTGCGTAATAGTGAGTGTTGTGTTTGAACTGCCCAGCCATTTTCTGGCCTGACTCAAGATGCTTAAACGCTCGCAGATCAACATCGCTTAAAGCGTTTCCAGCAATCTTGGTTTTCCCAAACTGGATGAACGGCTGTTCGTAATTGGAAAGGTCTTTGCGATAAGTGTCGGCAACCTTTTTGTTCTCTGCCAAATAGGTTCCCCACCCATACGCTTGCGCCCCCTCTCCAGTACCCATCTTGGAGTGATCAAATTCACCCAACGGGTTGTTGGCAGTCGGCGCAAACCGATGTGGCGTCCCGTGGTAGACCTTTCTAACGGTCGCGTCGTATGGGTTCTCAGAGGCTACATTTTGCAGCGTCTGGTCATACGGGTTCATGCAAGCCCGTGATGAGTTCTGTAGATGTGCCTAATCGCTTCCGGTGTGGCTTCAAAGCCGTGCCGAGTCAGCGAGTCCTTGATCAAGGCCGAATGGTATTCATCCGGTTCCTCGGGCATATGAGCCGCACGATCGGCGTCTTCCAAGGCTTCCTTGGTCGCGCTTTCGTTGTATCGTTGGGCGATATGGGTATCCAGAATCTTGCCCGTCTGGTTGATCTCTGCCACGTCGTGGGCAGTAACCGCCTTGATGTGAGTGTCGTGCATCGCGGTATGCGCCTTGGTCATCACGTCCTCGCGTCGGACTTGGAGTTCCTTGTCCTTGCGGTCGTTTGCCGAACGCTCCTTGATCAGAAGACGCTGCGTCTCGCCCTGCTGGCGCATTTGCTCCAGACCGTGCTTCGCCTTGAGTTCCAATTCCAGCGCCATTGACTGCTGCTGCATCTGCTGCAATTGGCCCTGCAAGGACTTGATCATCATCTGCGCCTTCGGCGGGATGTCGCTGTCCTTGTCGATGTTCGCCGCCGGGATGGTCGCTGCAATACGGTCGGCAATCGTCTCGCTCTCTGGGAAGTCCAGAGACCGGATGACCACGTCGCCAGCATTCGCCGCCACCGACTCGCCCAGCGGGGTTGAGAGGAGTTGCAGCATTGCGTCTGCGGCTTCCTCGCGCTTGGTCTGGTAGCCCGGCCCCGTGTCCACCACCGTGTCGTACGCCCCGCCCGTCATGTCGTTCTTAACCTTGATGACCGCTTGGGTCATGGGGTCAACGACCTTTTGATTGATCTGCGACATGGACGGCACTCCGTCGTCACCGATGATGCGCTGCATCCGAGGTACGTCGTAGATGTGCGGGATCAGGTCCGACAGGACGTTCCCAAGGTGCTTCAGCGACCGCGACAGGTTGTCGGCATAGTCGAAGTGCGCCACGTCGGTCATACCCTGACGACGCTTCAGAGCGACGCCAGAGACCACTTCGCCTTGGGCGTCCTGATCCGGTTCGCCCACCATTCCAGCCACGGCCAGAAAGTCTGATTTCGTGCTCTCGCCCCACTCCGCGAACCCTGAGTTGGGCTGCGGGGGCATCTGGCGCTCTGGGGGCGGGGCAATGCTGCCGTCGGGCAGTTGGACCGGGGTGTACGGAAGGGCCACGATCGGCTTGCGGTTGGCGTCACGCCACGCTGCCTCATGCCCTTCCATCTGACCCGCCACCATGAGCCACGGGGCTTTGGGCTGGAGGGCGTAGGCTTCCGTCTTGGCGGTCTGGGCGTAATTGTACATCCGGGCGGGATCGCGCAGGTCGCGGATCATGCCCTTGCGGACAACCTTGCCGTTGATGTCGCACTCGCGCCCGTAGACCGGGATGATCGGGATCCACTTCCCGGGCCAATCGCGGCTATCAAGAATTCGGGTTGCGCTCAGGAGATGCCACTCCACCCGCTTGCGCAGGACGGAACGCTCACGGACGATCTGAAGGCCAACAGCCTCCATCACGTCCTTTTTTGGCATCTCATCAGCGAACTTTGCAGATCCGTCTGAGAGCAGGTACAGGGTCTCTTCACGGCGCACGATGCGCCAGTATTCCGCGAGGCGCAGTTCTTCCTTGTTCGCCCAGTCGGCGTTGCTGTCGCCGTCGCCCATCTGCCGCCAACCGTCACCGTCAACGTGACCGTACTTCTGACGGTATTCGTCCCTGCGGATCATGTCCGACACGACCGCCCATGAGGCGTCAGAGCCATCGGGCATCCGTGACGCCGGATCCAAGTAGACCGTGAAGGGGTTGCGGATGGATTCGATCATCAGATCCTGATCAAAGGATCGCTCATCAACGTATTCCGTACCCACCCGCAGGTAGCCCCAACCGCCCGTGACCGCAGACTCCACGGCGCAGTCATAGGCGTACTCGGCGTTTGACCGCTCTTCAATGTGGCGTACCAGCCCGGTACGAACTCGGGCCGTCTGTACGTCGGCGCCGTTGCCGACCGGGTGATACTTGATGCGGGGGCGGTTCTCGCGCAAAGCGTTGGTGACCCGGCGTCGCATCGCATCCGTGATGTTGATGGTCAGGCACGGACGCTCGTCTGCCATGCGACCGTTCAGGATCTCGTCGGGCCATTGTTCGCCGTTAGCGAACCGAATGTCTTCCAGAGCCGCCTTGCGGTTCTCGGTCTCAGCGGCAACCGCGAGACGGAATCGCTCCTGACACTCGACAATAATGTCTTGTTCAGTCTTGGCAGACTCGTCTAAATCGTAAGCCACTCGTTAACCCATCCAGCCGTGCGACTGGCGCGTGTTGAATTGCGGAACAGTCTGTTGCCGCTTGAAGCCCTTCACTTGGGCAAATCGAATCATCATCAGGGCGTACCGGGTCGCAGACATCAGGTCGTCGTTCTCTTTGACGATCAGACCGTCTTTGCGGTGGTAGAGGCCGAACTCTTCAAACCAGTCGTTCAGGTGCATAAACACCTTGAACCGACCCGTCTGCATCCGGTCGAGCAGGTCAGCGATACCCGCCTCCACGCCTGACGTGCCGTCCGTGAAGGTTGCCCGGGTGGGCAGCATCTTGAGACCCTGCGCGGCATATAACGCCTTCAGTTGGTCTCCAGAGCCTTTGTCGTGCGCCAGACCGTCATGCGGCCATGACCACGGTAGCCAGTCGCCCCACGGTCGTACCGCTGCGGCAAACATCGCTGGCGTCTGCTCCCGGGCGCGGTGACTGGACATGACGTAGATGCAGTCTGCGTCTCTGTCCCAAGCCATCCGCACCGCTGCGGAGGGATGATCCCAACCGAAGTCAATGCCGCAGATTTGGGGCCAATGGTCTGGGATCGGGAACGACTGAACCTGTATCGACTCCCGTCCCAGCGGGAACACGCGACCGCTACCCATGCTGGGAATGCCCTTGGTACGGGCGTCTCGCTCGTGCGCTGGGTATGAGGCTATGATCGCCTCGCGCTGCTCAGCCGTGTAATGCTCGGCATCGTCAATGGTCATGGACGTGACCGACGTGCCGGGTGGCTTCTCCATTAAGAAGCGTCGCACCGTCTCGGACATTCCCAAGAGGGGCGTAAAGGTCATCAGGACGATCCCGCCTGTGGCGTTCGTGCGGGTCAACCCTTCAATGTAGATGTCGTTGGGCGGCTCCTCATCAAACCACACGGCATCCAGCGTCTCGCCCTGCCACTTCTCGCGGCCAGTCCCGTAGGATTTGAACGCTATGGTGCTGACTCCACCGGAGACGTGCTTCACCTGTACGGTATCCAGCAGGTCTGCAATGCCCCGCCCGGTGCTGTAGTCGCTGATGTGGGCTTTGGGGATCGCTCCCGTCCCAAATGCCGTAGGGCGACCCATGAGGATGCGCTGGACGTTATCCCGGGTGGATTCACCCGTCACACCCGCACACCACGCGACGATCGGTCTGTCCCAGCGTCTGCCCTCCCACCAGTCGGGGTACAACCCCGTGAGGTGCATCGCCATTTCCATTCCAGCGCTCCAAGTCTTGCCGACTTGGTTAGCAGCCATCAGGAGCCGTTCTCGGGCCGTCTGACCCGCTGCGTGGAAGGCTCTCTGTTTACTGTAAGGGGCGTAGTCCTGAAGCCTCGTGATGGCTTTCAGGGACTCTAGATGGGCTTCGAGTTGGCTCGCGTACTTCATCAACTCGTCTGCGGACAAGTTCAAGAAGTTCTGCGGTAATGGCGCGATCGAGTTCGCCAACTGGGTCATGGACTTCCACCACCTTCGGAAGGATCTTGACTGCGGCGTTCACGAACTCGGCTGGCTTCTCAGCAGCCATGATCAGCAGGGCGTTCTGCCCGTGTGCCACCCATGCGTTGTGGAAGTCAGCCAGAAAGTCTTCAGCGAACAGGTTTCGGGAGCCTTTCTTGCGCCCGGCGGGGTTACCCGACTGACCGGGCTTGAACGGTCGCCCGATCACCCTCTCAGGTTGCTGTTTATCTGCTGTTGAATCAGCAGACGGACTCTCCGGGTCGTGTGTATCCGCAGACATCTTTTTCCGAAGCGATCAAATGCTCGACACCATTCAGAACAATGCGAGGGAAGGCGTACCCTCTGATGTCAAACCCACCCAGTTCCACCAGATCGCCCTTGCGGACTTCGGTGGGCCGAAATACTTTGGACTTCCAAACTTTGGAGCGGTCGCGGTTGTACCGATTGGGGTACTCACCCGGGCCGACTTCAACCACCTCGCCTCGCACGGGCTTGCCGTGCCAAAAGGCGACGATCACGTCTGACAGTTTGGGATCCATTGGACGGACGAGGATGCGGTCACCCAGCATCCGTAGCCGACCGTACAAAATGTCAATTTTGCTCTCGGTAAGGTCTAAGCCTTCTTTCTTGACGGGAAGGTTCCGAGGCGCAGCAATCATTCCTGACCGCGCTCCACACCTGCCCAATGATGACCCATCGACCCTTCACCGCCGTCCATGTCAAAACGACGGTAGTTGGCGGTCGGGTTCGCACCCGGGGTTCCTGCAAGACCGCCATAGCCGAAGATCGGCGTACCGCCACCTTCTTGCGGGGCTGCTGGCTTAGGCGACCCGATCATGGCGTCAGACTGACGTGTGGGGCCGGGTTGAGCCAACGTGGCCGGGTTCGATATCCCAGTTGTCGGTTCGCCCTGCACGATGGAGAACGCCATTACCGGGCGCTCCCGTGAGCATGGGCGTGGTGAGCCATCGCCGCTAGATGGTGGTGGTGGGACACCTCAAACTGGTTGTGGGTCGCATGATAGTCCCGAGCCATTCCGTGACACTTGTGTCCCATCTTGTGACATTGGACGGCTTCGTGGGGATGCGGGGACTTGTGGGCTTCTTGGGCGTGTTTAGAGACCGAGTGGGCCGCTTTGGTCAGGGTGTGACCAAACTCATGCTGACCCGATTCCAACGCCTCTAGCGCCTTCTCGGCGTGTTCCAGAGCGTTGTTCTCTTTCTCTTCGTGCTTTTCAGCCTCACCGAGGACTTCGGCGTAGCCTTTCTTTTCGGCTTTCACTCTGCGTCCTCAAAGTGGTGCGCCATTTCGCTAGCGGCTGGGTTCACAACCTGAAGGCTTCTGCCGCCGACCGGGGGCGGCTCAACGTTTTCGTAGAACGTGCCACCCGCCGCCTTTGCCAATCGGTGCGCTTCCGATTTGGCGTGTTCTCGATGGGCTTTGTATTGAGCCTCTTCGTCACGCAATCCACGGGCGTACCGCTTCATGCCGTGTTCTTCACCCCGGTCGCGACGGTGTTTCATTGGAAATCAACCCGGCTCGTCGTCGTGCTTTTCATCGCCCGGGCGCGAAGCCTTGGGCATATGGTGACCAGCGGGTTCATTCGGTTCTTCTTTGCCCGCCCGACGACCTTCGTGCATCGTGGCGTAGCCCTTGTCTGCCGACCACTTGTGCGGCTTTTTAGCGCCCATGTCGTGGAAGTGATGCGCCATCGTGCTAGTGGTCGCGTCCGGGTGGACCTCGACTTCGTGACGGAACCCGTAGGTGCCGCCGCCCTGCATCTTGCCGTCGTGGGCCGGGATCTTGTTAATCGTGCCAGCCGTCGTGTGTGACTTCGGCGGGACGCGCGGCGGGGAAGGATGCCGCGAAGGATGCTTATCAACCGCCATGATCGGATCTCCTGTTTCTGGCGATAGGTGTGAATGGTTTTGTTTTATCTGTAATTGATTACGCAATCAAATATTTGTTGGGCGCGAGAACCATCCGACCAGTCGCCATCGTGCGCGGTTGAGAATTGCGTCAAACTTTCTGGGCTTCAGGCGTAGCGATCGGGCCATGACCGGGCGCGGTTCCCAATGGGTGTAGAACCGAACGACCACCTTCCGTTCGTCCGCGGCGAGGTGCGCCACGGCTGAGTCGGTCTCGGCAATGCCCTCGGGGATTTCCATCACCCGAGCCGTCGTCTGCCCCGCTCCCGGCCCCTCCTCCATCAGACGCCCGATGACCGTGCGCTCGGGCCAGTCGCCCGGGACGTGATCTTTCGCCCAACGCCCCCAGATCTCCAGACGGAAGTGAACGATCTTTACGTCCGGAGCCATATGGCTTAAGGATCGTCTTGACGGCTCCTCCATTCTCACGGTCTCCGGTTGAAGCGTTTCCAATAAGCCCACCGTGCGATCAGCAGGGCTTCTGCCCGACCGTCATCCCGGGACCGTTTCAGGCTCGCTTGCGGATAAAGCAACCGCGCCTTATCCAGACTGGCGCTCTTGTCTTTACCCAGCCCAAGGTCACGTTTCCAAACCGATGGGGTGACCAGTTCAATGGACGCCGGGAGCAATTGCACCGCCGCCAACACCGACCCGAACCCGGACCCGAAGGTGAAACTGGAAGCCACTCCCTGCTTCGGCATGGAATGCACCCGCTCCACCACCGCATGGATGGACTTGCCCACGATCGCTCGGCCCCAGACTTGGGCATGGAACTCGGGACCGTCTATCCACGCCGTGGATTGGTCACGGATCACCGGAAGGTCATCGGCTGCTATGTAACGACCTTCGGAGTCCAAGAGCGCCCACGCGCCCGTCAGCCCCGGGTCGATGCCTAAAATCACGAAATAACCCCCGCCGACACAAAGTTCGGCTTTGAATCAACCCGCCAGACCGCCGCAACTTCTTTGGGGTATAGCGACTCAGCCATGTCATCCAAAAGCCGCCAGAGACGGTCTGGGGTGGCTTCTGGATCGTTTTCCTGCTGGAGCATCCGGTGGAACTCGCAGGTTTCCACGGCACGACGCCGTATTTCGGTCAGCGTCGGTCGTTCAATCCCGGCCCTAATCCCCACTCGAAAATCAAAATCAGGGCTGTCTAGGCCCACAAAGCGGGACTTCATGGCCCGGGACATAAACCAACGATTCGACATGATCTCTGCCGGGGTGCAGTTGCCCTCCGTAACCTCAATCTTGGGCGGGTGGGCGCGGATCTGGTTCTTCGCCATCGCCACCACTTCGGGCAGCGACGGAGGGTGCGGGTTGCCCGACTTCGCAATAATGCGAATGGCATACCGAACTTCGTCGTTGTTCAGGCTCTCAAACGCTTCCCGCCAAGCGGCGAGGGGTTCCGTTGAGAAAGTCTGCGACCACCTCGTCCCGTACATCTGGATCATCGCGCCCCAGAACGCCGTTATCCCTTGCCCAATTTTCGAGCCGCTGCGCGTGGATTTCGTAGGTTGTTGTCGCTCTGCCCATCGTTCGTCGCCCATTCTCGTTCTCCTTCAATGGAAATAGTCCGACCCAGCCGAAGGCAATGGATTGCTCCACCACCGCTTTTTGTTCATCACCAAACGCCGCCAATTTTTTCGCCAAAGCCGCTAGCGAAGCCGCCTTCACGGGCTTGCGGATCTCCTTGCGGAACTCCAGCCACCTGTCCCACGCCTCGGCGTCAAGGTTTGGCACAACGGCTGGTAGGTTCTCTACCTTTGCCAAACCCTTCTTGGCGGGAGTCGGAGGCGCAGCCGACTTCTTCTTTGACGGTTCAATGATGGTTACTTGATGGTTCTGGGTGCAATGGTTGCGGGGGTGGGGTGCAACCATTGCGGGGGTGGGGTGCAACCATTGCGGGGGTGTCACCGTGGCAGGGGTGCAATGGTTGCGGGGGTGCACGGTGTAGACCGTGCTTCTCCCCGGACGATCGTTCCTGCTCAGATGCCCCTGCTCAACCAGCGCCGCCAAGGCGTACTGAACCATCCGCTCTGATAGGCCTGTCTTCCGAACCATGTTGGCAATCGAAGGCCAGCACACCCCGGCGTCGTTGGAGTTGTCTGCCAAAGACAGCAAAACCAACTTCTGGGACGGATCTAGACCCCCCAATTCCCAGACTTCAGCCATCAGCCGAATGCTCATTCATCCCCCTTCTGAGCCGCTTTCTTTGACTCAATCACGGTTCTAAAGCGTTGATAGTCCGAGGATTGAAAAAAAGCGTAGAGTTTCCCAACGGTTCTCACGGTTGGATTCCCGTAGCCGTGCGCGACCCTATGGATGGTGGTCCTCGGAACCCCGCTTCTTTGTGCAACTTCAGGCCAGTGTCGTTTTGTTGCGGATAGATGCCGCCGCACGTCGGCAAGAATTGGTATTTCCATAAGTTAGGATTAGACTCCATTAATGGAACTTCGGCAAGAGACGGAAGCCATAACTAAAAAATTCCGTTAATGGTATTGCAAAAATTCCGTTAATGGATTCTAATCGCATTCGCCCCACGGTACTGGGGCATCAACGAATCAAACGAACAAGGGAATGCTATGAAATATCAGGTTGCTTTATTCCAGCACTACCACAGAGACGGAACAGCCAGTTTCCAGTCCGTCTGGGATCGTGCGCCATCAAGCCACGACTGGGTGCGTATCAGCGAATGGGTGGACGTTGAACTGCCGCCCCGCGCCGCCGACGAAATTGAATTTGACCGCACGGGCGTCAAGCGCAAGCGGCTTGAGAATCTCCAGAAGGAACTCGCCGCCCTTCAGCAGGAGGTCGCGCCATGAGCCGCATGAAAGATTGGGTGGCTGAACACCCTGACCTTTCCAACACGGACGCCCACGACGCCTATTGGACGGGCGTCGCTGATGCTACCCGCAGCCCTGAACTGTCACCGTTTGAGCAAATTGAACGTGATTTGTGGGAAGCAGAAGCCGCTGTTAAACGCGCTATGGAGGCGTTTGCGGCCTTCGTGGAGGCAGTCAGCCATGACTAATGACCTCCTGCTCCTCGGCTTCTACATGGCCCTCCTGTTGGCTTTGTTGCTTGTTGGCGCAGCCATTGAAGCCGCCATCCGTTTCGTTTTACGCCCGTCGCGCAAGCGGCGGGTGGTCTTTGGCAAGTGGGTCAATGTTGACCTGAAGGATCTGTGAAATGGCACGAATCATTGCGAAAAACGCATCAACCGGAAACGACTTTAAAGCATTGCCGCCGGGGGCGCATTTTGCCCTCTGCAATGCCGTGATCGACCTTGGGCTTCAGCCCGGGTATCAGGGCGCACGACCGCAGCACAAAGTTTACCTGCGCTGGGAGGTTCCCGACGAACGTGTCGCGTACACCAAGGACGGCCAGTCAATTGAAGGGCCGATGTCCATTGGTCGAATGTACACGCTCTCTCTGTCTGAGAAAGCCGCCCTCCGTGCCGACCTTGAGAACTGGCGGGGCAAGGCGTTCACCGAACAGGAACTGGCCGGGTTCGACATTGCCAACCTCGTCGGCAAAGCCTGTCAGTTGATGGTTGTCCACAACGAGTCGGGCGGGAAGATCTACGCCAACGTGAAGGGCGTGATGTCCATCAGCCGTGACCAGCGCGAACGCGCCCGTACCGCTGCCCTTGAGCAGAAGCCGCTGGTGTTCAGCATTGATGACTGGTCGGACGAGGTTTACGCCCAGATCCCTCAATGGTTGCGCGACAAGATCATGGCGCGATTGGACCCGGCTGAGTCCGCACCTGCGCCAGCCTCTGCCGTTGATTTTGCCGACGACGACATCCCGTTCTAAGGAAGGACCATGAACATCTATTTGGACATTGAAACTGCCGCCACCACCCGAGAAGACATTATCGCCCGGGTGACTGCCGACATCCGACCACCCGCGAACTACAAAAAGGAAGAGTCCATCAAGGAGTGGTGGGCTTCGCACGGCGAGATCGCCAAGACCGAAGCCATCTCCAAGACGGCCCTGTCGGGTCTGTGGGGCCATATCGTGGCGATCGGGTTCGCCCTGAATGACGGTGAACCGCACGTCGTGACCGCAAACGACGAAGCCAGTCTGATTGAAGGTTTTGAAATGATGCTCCGCGCCGAAGTGGAGTCGGAACTCGGCCCCCACGGCTTGGGTTGGGAGCATCGCGCCCTCTGGGTGGGTCACAACATTGAAGGCTTTGACCTTCGGTACATCTGGCAACGCGCCCGAATCGTGGGGGCGCAGTTCAGCATCTCCCTTCCCGTTGAACGTCAGTACGCCGCTCGTCGCTTTGACACGATGGTGGAATGGGCTGGCTGGGGCAACCGGGTGAAGCAGCGGGATCTGGAACTCGCCTTCGGTCTGGAGCGCAACGACCCGCTAGAGAACGGTGGCGCAGACGTACACCAAGCCTTGCAAGAGGGTCGCATTAAGGATGTGGTCGCGCATTGCCGAGAGGACATTCGTCTGGTGCGCGAGATCTACAAAAGGATCGTCGGATGAAACGAATCCTGTCATTAGGTGCTGGCGTTCAGTCCAGCACCCTCGCGCTGATGATTGCCCACGGTGAGGTTCCAATGGTGGATTGCGCAATTTTTGCCGACACCCAATGGGAGCCGAAAGCGGTCTACGACTGGCTGGACTGGCTTGAAACGAAACTGCCCTACCCCGTTCATCGCGTCACGGCTGGAAACATTCGTGATTCAGCAGTCAGGGGTTTGAAGCAAAGCGAACCTCGCGTTCGCTATGCCTCCATTCCGTGGTTCATGCCGGGAGCCATGGGCATGAGGCAATGCACAAGAGAATACAAAATCATGCCCGTTCGACGGAAAGCGAGAGAACTCCTCGGCAAAAAGGGTCAAGTTGAAGTCCTGATCGGCATCAGCCTTGATGAAGTCCAGCGGATGAAGCCATCACCGAACAAATGGCAGATCCACACTTGGCCGCTCATTGATCTCCGCATGACTCGAAGCGATTGTCTGCGGTGGATGGAACGTAACGGATACCCGCAGCCACCCAAATCAAGTTGCTTGGGATGCCCGTTCCACTCGGACAAACAATGGCAAGAAATCAAAGACGGCCCACCAGAGGAATGGGCAGATGTGGTGTTTGTCGATAAGGCAATCAGAAATATGCCGAAGTTTGAAAACCAACAATTCATGCACAGATCGTGCAAACCGATAGACGAAGTTGAATTTGTGAACAAGGCGCAAATTGACTTATTTGACTTATTTGGCAACGAATGCGAAGGGATGTGTGGCGTATGAACGGATTACAAGGATTAGTTCGTCAGAACGATTGGGTAACAAGCGTACAGGCTGCTGAAGCCGTCCAACCGCATCTGTCCGACCTACAGGTGCGGGTGCTAGGAGCGTTCCTTCTGCACGGTCCTATGACCGACGAGGAACTGGAGCGGCTCCCAGAGTTTGAGGGCTTCGGCAATTCAACCGTCCGCAAACGCAGAACGGATCTGTGCGCCAAGCGGTTCTTGATCCCGTGCGGGACCAAGACCAACTCCCGGGGCCGATCCATGATGCTTTGGAGGCTCAATGTCTGACTGGCAGCGTCGGCGGGAAGACCGCTATGAAGAGACTTTCAATTGGATCTGGGGCGTTGCGTTCTTTGCGCTCGCCGTCTGGGTCGTGGTCAAACTGATCAAATTTGCATGGCTATTTTTGACATGGTGTTGGGGATGAAACGAACGGATTACTTCCGCGACTACTATTGGAGAACCCGGGAACGTCGCGTGGCGTTAAGAAAGGAATCTTGGGAGCGAACCGGGCGTCCACCTAAGGAAATCCGCTACCTGAGGGAACTGGCAGCGGAGGAACGACGGTGAGATACCTGAGCGTGTGTTCTGGCATTGAGGCTGCGTCCGTGGCTTGGCACGAACTCGGATGGACGCCAGTTGCGTTCAGCGAGATCGAAAAATTCCCTTCAGCCGTACTGGCGCATTATTACCCCAACGTCCCCAACTGGGGCGACATGACCAAATTCAAGGAATGGCCCGATGAATCAATCGACGTTCTTGTGGGAGGAACACCCTGCCAATCATTCTCACTCGCAGGACTTAGAAAAGGACTGGCTGATCCGCGTGGCAACCTCATGCTCACTTTCCTTGCAATTGCTGACAAGTACCGCCCCGAGTGGCTGGTTTGGGAGAACGTCCCCGGTGTCTTGTCGTCCAACGGTGGAAGGGACTTTGGAGCCTTGCTTGGAGGGTTGGCAAAACTCGGGTATGGGTTCGCCTACCGAATTCTTGACGCTCAGTACTTCGGAGTGGCCCAAAGACGCCGCCGTGTGTTCGTTGTCGCAAACGCTCGAAGTTGGCAACGTGCCGCAGCGGTTTTATTTGAGCGCGAAAGCCTGTGCGGGAATCCTGCGCCGCGCCGAACGTCGCGGGAAGGAATTGCCGTTGATGCTGAAGGAGGCGTTGAACTTTGTGGCCCACTCAACGCCCGGGACTACAAAGACCCAAGCACCGATGGACTCAGCCGAAACTCCGCCAAAATGATACCCGTCACCGTGGGTGCGCTAACAGACGGCGCGCACATGGGGGGGGGCTTAACGGACAAGACGCCTACTCAGGACGCATTATCCCGGTGCTTGACGGGCAAAGGAATGCGGTTGGATTCGGAGACAGAAACCTTTGTGGTGACGCATGACCATTAGTTTCCCGTGGCAGCAAGGGGGGGGGCAGCATGGAGGTCTTTGTGAGGAACACACGATGCCGCTAACTAAGAATCAGACGCTGGCAATAGCGCAGCCGGTGCCGCAGTCCGTGGCAGTTACCCAGCCGATCGCGTTGGCTGATATTTCAAGCCGCGACAAAACCCAGAACGGCGCTGGCTGGAAAGACGATGGCACGATGTACACGTTGGACACGACGGGGTTGCAGGGCGTTGCCAGTGCTATGCAAGTTCGCCGCCTGACGCCGCGCGAGTGCGAGCGTCTACAGGGCTTTCCAGACGATTACACGTTAATCCCTTACCGCAACAAGTTAGCATCGGACGGCCCTCGATACAAGGCGTTGGGCAACTCTATGGCAGTTCCAGTCATGCGCTGGATCGGTCAACGCATCCAAATGGTCAGCACGATTGCTGGCAAAGGAAACAACTGATGCTCGTCCTTACACGGAAGCCCGGGGACTGGTTCCAGATCGGTGACGATGTGAAGGTCTACTTTCTGGACAATCGCGGGAACCAGATGCGAATTGGGATTGATGCGCCCCGGGACGTGAAGATCCTGCGCGGTGAACTAGTCGAAGAGGATCAAGACCATGACCCGCGATGACATCATTCGGATGGCGCGTGAAGTTTTGTTTACGAAGGTGACGGCATGACCATCATAAAACTGGCGTTCTGCGCCCTCGCTTTCATCGTGGTCTTCAGAATCGCTGCCACGATCTTGATCTGGATGCTCGTCAATCGGCTCGAGTCTCGGCGGTCACTCAACGCTGCGAGGAGGAAAAGCCATGACCCGCGATGAAGCAGCCAGATATGCGTTTGCCGAGTTGCATCAAACGTTCTACGACGCGCTTCACGCGCTTATGGCGAAAGTCGATGCTCGGGCAAGGGCCGAGGAGCGCGAGGCGTGTGC
>Ga0208872_1000362_pt1 | contig 35973 bp, 34 predicted proteins | sample CryBogCBH12Aug08_FD_185508 | JGI IMG/M metagenome (GOLD analysis project Ga0208872, IMG submission 185508) | Freshwater microbial communities from Crystal Bog, Wisconsin, USA - CBH12Aug08 (SPAdes) | ecosystem: Environmental > Aquatic > Freshwater > Lake | place: Crystal Bog, Wisconsin, USA...
TTATCTGAGTATTCAGCTCTACCGCGTCCAAAAAATTGGGAGATCGCCCCAAAACTCATTGAAGATGAGTACAACGTCGCCGATGCTTTAGTCGTTGGAAATCTACTGATAAGCATCTTGCGACGTAGCGATAGAGTCAAGATGGCTTGTCTCGCTCAGCTGGTAAACGTGATTGCACCTATCCGGACCGAGCCCGATAAGGCTGCTTGGCGTCAGACCACCTTCTTCCCATTTGCCTACACGGCAAAATATGGAAGAGGCACGACGCTATCCACTCGTATCGAAGCAAATAAGATCGAAACGAAAAAATTTGGCGCTGTTGATAGCGTTGATGCGATTACAACATATGATGCATCATCCAATCAACTTGCAATCTTCCTGATCAATCGATCACTCACAGATGCTCAAGAAACCTCGATCAATCTCGCTGGATTTAAGGTGAAGGAAGTCTTAGATCAAGTGACCCTTGATGAAAAGGATCTTACAAAGACTAACAATTACCAGAATTCTGAGGCAGTGGCTCCACGTAAAGATAAGACTGCTAAGATTGTGGCATCTGGAGTGGAAGTCTCACTTCCACCTGCATCGTGGCAGGTTATCAATCTCTTAGTTGAGGAAGCTTAAGAAAAAAATCATGCCTGGCCCTGAGAAGTACGTTATTGGTGTCGATTATGGGACCCTCTCAGGCCGGGCACTTTTAGTTCGAGTCTCTGATGGTGCAGAGATCGCCACCGCGGTCTACGAATACCCTCATGCAGTTATCGAAGATCTCCTTCCTCAAACCACCATCAAACTCCCGCCAGATTGGGCTCTCCAAAGCCCCGCTGATTATGTTGGAGTTCTGAAGAACGCAATTCCAGACGTGCTCAAAGAGAGCGGCATAGATCCAAATGATGTCATCGGTATTGCAACCGACTTCACCGCTTGCACGATTCTCCCTGTGAAAGCTGATGGAACACCGCTCTGCCAGGTCCCTGGATTTGAGAACCGTCCACATGCGTGGCCCAAACTTTGGAAACATCACTCGGCGCAGCCACATGCTGATCGAATCAATGAGTTAGCGCATGCTCGTGGAGAATCCTGGATCAAGTGTTATGGCGGAAAGATCTCATCTGAATGGGAGTTCGCCAAAGCCCTTCAGGTACTCGAAGAAGATCCAGAGATTTATGCATTGATGGATCATTGGATTGAAGCGGCAGATTGGATTATCTGGCAACTCAGTGGGGTCTACGCAAAAAATATCTGTACCGCAGGTTATAAGGCGATCTACCAAGATGGCGCCTACCCATCTCAAGATTATTTAGCGGCGCTCAATCCAGCATTTAAAGATTTTGTTCAAGAGAAAGTTGAACATGAGATCGCAGATCTTGGTGCAGTTGCTGGTTACTTAACAGATGAGGCTGCAAGTTGGACTGGTTTACCTGCTGGAATTGTTGTCGCTGTAGGAAATGTTGATGCCCACGTCACAGCTGCAGCTGCTCAAGCAACTCACTCGGGTCAAATGGTTGCGATCATGGGAACATCTACCTGTCACGTCATGGTCTCCGACCAATTCTCTGAGGTTCCTGGAATGTGCGGCGCCGTCTTTGGCGGAATTGTCCCTAATAAATGGGGTTATGAGGCCGGGCAAAGCGGCGTGGGCGATATCTTCGCTTGGTTTGTTAATAACTTTATTGATTCTGATTATCAAGAGGCTGCGAAGAAGGCTGGCCTTGATATGCACAGCTATCTTTCGAAGTTGGCATCTGAACGAGCTATCGGTTCGCATGGCTTAGTTGCATTGGATTGGCAGGGTGGAAATCGCTCAACTTTGGTCGATCATCAACTATCTGGCCTCATTGTTGGATTAACTCTCGCAACAAAACCTGAAGAGGTTTATCAGGCAATCGTTGAATCAACTGCTTTTGGAGCGCGCACGATCGTGGATACCTTTGTTGAGAGTGGAGTTCCAGTTAAGGAATTTATTGCGGCAGGCGGACTCACAAAAAATAAATTTGTTATGCAGATCTACGCAGATATTCTCAATATGCCGATTCACGTCATTGGCTCTGAGCAAGGTCCGGCGCTCGGTTCTGCTATCCATGCCGCAGTAGCTGCTGGTGCCTATCCCGATATTGAGAGCGCATCGGATGTGATGGGACGTTTAGTCCGTGGCGCATTTACGCCAAACCCTGATTCAGTCAAGGTCTATGAGCGTATTTATAAGCATTATCGCTCCCTTTATAAGGCTTTTGGCAATGGCGAGATGATGCATGACCTTCGTGCCATCAGAGATGAACGATTGGCGCTCTCGTGACCCAACTTCAAGAATTCCGCGATCGAGTCACTGCACTCAATATTGATTTAGTGAAGTACGGACTCGTTGCCTGGACTGCTGGAAATGTCTCAGAGCGTTTGCCGGATGGAAAATCCTTCATCATCAAACCAAGCGGTGTTATGTACGACGACTTGAAACCGGCAGATCTTGTCATCTGTGATCTCAATGGTGAAGTCATTGAGGGAGCACTTGCTCCATCTAGCGATACAAAGACTCACGCATATATCTATCGCGAGATGCCAGATGTCAACGGAATTGTGCATACCCACTCAAATTATGCCTCGGCCTGGGCGGCGGCTAATAAGCCAATCCCATGTGCTTTGACGGCTATGGGCGATGAGTTTGGTGGAGATATTCCACTTGGACCATTCGCCCTCATCGGTGGGGAAGAGATTGGTAAGGGCGTTGTCTCAACTCTGAAAAGTTCGAACTCTCCGGCAGTCCTCATGGCAAACCATGGAGTATTCACTATTGGTAAGAGCGCTCAGGCAGCTGTTAAAGCAGCGGTGATGTGCGAGGACGTTGCCAAGACGATGTACATCGCCGCTCAACTTGGCGAGATCCATCGTTTACAAGAATCAGATATCGCAAAGCTCTACGACCGTTATCAAAATGTGTACGGTCAGTCGAAGGGAAAGTAGCCATGACTCTCACAATCCGTAAAAATGCTGAAATCTGGTTCCTCACTGGAAGCCAATCTCTCTATGGCGAAGAGACGCTCAAGCAAGTAGCTGAGCAATCCCAAGAAGTCTTCAAGACACTGAGCGCGAACTTAGATGTTCCGGTAAAGATCGTATGGAAGCCAGTCCTCCTTACTCCTGAGACCATTCGTCGAGCGCTCCTTGATGCATCATCTGATGAGAACTGTCTCGGTGTCATCACCTGGATGCATACCTTCTCGCCAGCAAAGATGTGGATCGCTGGCTTAAATGCGCTGCAAAAGCCACTTTTACACCTCAATACTCAAGCTAACTCACAACTTCCATGGGCAACCCTCGACATGGATTTCATGAATCTCAACCAAGCAGCACATGGCGATCGTGAATATGGCCATATCACCGCTCGCTTAGAAGTTCCGAGAAAAGTTGTTGTTGGCCATGTCTCTGAGCCAAAGACTGTCTCTCGTATTGGTGATTGGATTCGCGCAACTATTGGTTGGGATACCGCTCAAAATCTTAAGCTTGCTCGATTCGGTGACAATATGCGATTTGTCGCTGTTACCGACGGCGATAAGACCAGCGCACAAATGCGTTTTGGTATGAGTATTGAGGCATATGGAATCAATGCTCTTGCTGATGCAATTGAGAAAGTAACCCCTCAAGAGATCGATCAACTTGTTACTGAATACCAAGATACATACTTAGTTGCGCCTGAACTTGCTAAGGGTGGGGCTCGCCACGAATCTCTCCGATACTCCGCAAGCATCGAAGCAGCGCTTTACACATTCTTAAAGGCTGGAAACTTCTCAGCATTTACAACGAACTTTGAAGATCTCGGAGCGCTCCGCCAGCTACCTGGGTTTGCAGTACAGCGCATGATGGAGAAGGGTTACGGATTTGGTGGTGAAGGAGATTGGAAGACGTCAGCACTTCTCCGCATTATCAAGAGCATGGGCACCGGACTTAAAGGTGGAACCTCCTTCATGGAAGATTACACATATCATTTTGGACCAGGAGAGCCAAAGGTTCTTGGCGCACATATGTTGGAAGTCTGCTCAACGATCTCTGATGAGAAGCCAACGATTGAGATTCATCCATTAGGAATCGGAGATCGCGAAGATCCAGTTCGCATGGTCTTCACCGCAACACCAGGTGAAGGTCGCGTTGTGAGCTTGATGGATATGGGTAATCGCTTCCGCATCGTCACCAACGATATTGAGGTCGTTCCACCTGATGCCCCACTTCCAAATCTGCCTGTGGCCCGCGCAATTTGGAAGCCAAAGCCTTCACTTGCGACCTCGGCAGAATCATGGATTTACGCTGGTGGTTCGCACCATACGGTCCTTACTAAGTCTGTTAGCCACGAGACGCTCGTTGATTTTGCAAATATCGCTGATGTTGAACTTCTCCATATCGGAGCGAACACAACAACAGAGTCAATCTTGCATGAGATTCGCTGGAATCAGATCTCGTACTCTCGGTAAGAACTGATGGCAACTTCAGAAGCTATTGAAATCAGCAGTAATGGCTATCTCGCGCGTTTAAATACTCTGGGCGCCCGCCATGAGAAGTTGACCTTCAACGGCCGTAATCTCATCGAAGAGCGACGCCCGGATCCACGTGGCTTCTATTGCGGAGATATCTTGGCACCATGGCCAAATCGAATTGAAGATGGCATTTATGAATTTGCGGGGCAGAAATACTCAGTAGAAGTAAATGAAGTCGCGCGTAGAAACGCTTTACACGGTTTAGTCACCAATGAAATATGGCAAATCTCGAATCGAACAACGGATGCTGTGACATTCTCGCTAGATGCACCAGCAAACGAGGGATATCCATTCCACCTTCAATACTTGCTTGAGTACCGGGTCGATGGTGACGGCCTCTCAATAAAACTCACTGCCCATAATCGTGGCGATGGCCCTGCACCATTTGGTGCATCTATTCATCCCTATCTCATCGCCGATGAATCAACGGGAGTGAATCAATGGGAGATCACACTTCCTGCAGACCATTTCATGAGCGTAGATGGCGAGCGACTTTTGCCAGTAGGCATCGAATCTGTTGCAGCTACCGATTTTGATTTCCAAAACGGTCGAACTATTAAAGATACTTTCATCGATCATGCATTCAAGGTCTCTGACGGACCAGTGGCGAGAGTTGTTACGGTTAAAGCCCCTTCAGGTAACGGTGTTGCCATGGAGTTCGACTCATCATCAAAGTGGGTGCAGATTCACACAGCAGATCGTGACGGTGATCCAACAGGACGTCTCTCACTGGCTGTCGAACCGATGAGTTGTCCACCGAATTCCTTCAATTCTGGCCTTGATTTAGTGCTTTTAGAGCCCGGAACGGATTATTCGATCTCATGGAGAATCAAGGCGATTTGAGCCCTTCCTTCAATAGGATTCACTCATGGCAGTAGAGAAGAAGACGATGTTCTCACTGAGGGCATCGTTCTTCACGCTCTCGCTAGCGCTATCTGTCTTCGCTCCACGAATTCCTCAACTCAAGGACCGGTTGCACATCTCTGTCCCCACCCTTGGTCTCGTCTTCATGATCACCGGTTTGGCAGGGGCGGTCACATCCAAGCTCGTTGCCAAAATTATTGCTCGACTTACCTCCCGCAGGTCTCTAATTTTTGCTATCCCCGTCATGATGTCTGGAAGTTTGTTAATCGCCCTCTCGCATCGAATTCCATTCTTTGTTTGTGGACTTGTTCTCCTCTCCTTCGGTGGCTTTCTGATCAATACCGCGGTCAATACGCAATCCAATAATCTGCGTGCAACGACCGGAAATAACCAGCTCAATAACCTTTCGGCGATCTCAAATCTTGGCTCACTCTTCGCGATGATCATGGGATCTCTGCTTTTGAAGGCATTTACAGCCACGCAGTACATCATCGGTCTGCAAGTAATTGCTTGTTCAATATTTCTCTATTCGTACCGAAACTTGATCCCAACGGATGTCATCGGGGGACAAGGCGAGAAGGCAAAATCAAAATTCCCTTGGTTTAAGAGAGACCCAGATATCATTCAATTCTGGATCATCGTGGTGGCTCTCTTCGCGAGCACAACTGCAGAGTTCTCTGTCAGTGACTGGGGTGCAGTATTAAGCCGCGATAGTTACGCAGTGAAGGCGCCTTTCTATTTAGTACCTTTTATCGTCTTCCAATCTGGAATTGTTCTTAGTCGTTTTATGACCACCAGGTTCAGTAACCGACATGGTGAAGTTGCCTTTGTTCGCTACACCGCGATTGGTGCTGCTCTTATTTGGGGATCGTCGATTCAAATTGCAGCTCATATGAACCACTCCAACCAAGCCCTTACCCTGACAGTATTGATTATTGGCTTCTTTGCTGCCGGCTGCGGAGTCGGTCCGGTTTGGCCAACAATGCTGACCAGCGCCTCAAAATCTCACTATCCAACGCCAGTAGTTCTTGCTCGACTCTTCTCATTCGTTAGCCTCGCATTTGTCTTTGGCCCAGGCATTATTGGCTTTGTCTCAAAAATAACCTCCCTCTCAAATGCCCTCATGATCCCGGTGACCTCACTCGTTATCGTGGGCATATTCGCTCGTCGGAGCTTGGAACACCACGAATAGATTGCCGATCACTGGCACTGTAAACTCGCGATATGGCTCATTATTCGATTGCGATTGTTGGAGCGGGGCCAGCGGGATATTTCACCGCTCAAGCACTCCAGAATGCACAGAACGATGAGCGTTCCTTCTCGATTGATCTCTTTGAGCGCCTCCCAACAATGTGGGGGTTGGTTCGCTCAGGTGTTGCCCCAGACCATCCAAAGATCAAGACCGTTGCTAAGGTCTTCGAAAAGGTAGCGGCCGAACCTAACTTCAGGCTCTTCGGAAATATCGAGATCGGCAAAGATATTGATATCGAAGACCTCACCTCGCGCTATGACGCAGTGGTGATGTGTACCGGATCTTCCATCGGGCGCACACTTGGAATCCCTGGTGAAGATCTACCTGGCTCACTCTCTGCCGCAGAATTCGTTCCTTGGTATAACGGACATCCGGATTATGCAGATCTGAATATCGATCTATCAGGTACAACCGCGGTGGTAATCGGTGCAGGAAACGTTGCGATGGATTGCGCTCGCATGCTTGCCGTCGATCCAACAGAATTAGATCCAACTGACACCGCAAATCATGCGCTCGAAAAATTCCACTCATCACATATCCGCAAGGTTTATATTGCCGGTCGCCGCGGTGTCGAGCATGCAGCATTTACTGCTCCAGAACTTCGCGATCTCCCAAAGTTAGAACATACCGATGTTCATATCGATGCCGCTCAGGTAAGCGAAGCTCATGCACGTGCAGAAGCTGCCGGCGAGATCGAAAAGCACCTTGCGTCAAACTTAGAAGCATGGCGATTGATTGCCGAGCATCCAAAATCTGGCCACGAACGCTCCATGGAGTTCCGATTCCTTTCTGCTCCAAAAGAGATTAAAGGAAGCGGCAAGGTCGAAGAAGTTATCTTTGGAATCAACAAAATAGTAGATGGCAAGGTCGTTGATACAGGTGAGACCTACTCAATACCTTGCTCACTCGTAATCTCTGCCATTGGTTACCAAGCGAAGCCGATCAACGGCGTCTACTTCCACAATGGAATTATCGAGAATGAAGCAGGCCGAGTGGTTGGTACCAATATTTACACAGTGGGCTGGGCAAAGCGCGGTCCATCAGGTGTTATCGGTACTAACAAGAGTGATGCATCCGATGTTGTAAATCTGATTCTTGAAGATCTCAAGGAGCCAAAGGCCACCATGGATATCTCGATGTTGATTCGAGCAGGCCACCAGATTGTGAATCAAGAGGCATGGGCAAAGATCAATGCCGCTGAGATCGCCGCGGGGGAGCCACTTGGAAAGCCCCGTGTGAAGAGCGTTCGTCGAGAGGATAGCCTGCGCCTGGCAGGGTTCTGAGATGTCTAACCCAGTGTGTATCGCAGTTGTTGGTACTGGTTGGCGCGCACGTTTTTATATTCGCCTCGCGCAAGCGATGCCAGATAAGTTTGAGCTAGTCGGTATCGCAGTTCGTCGCGCTGAATCAGTCGCAGCGATCAGTGCAGAGTTCAATGTAAAGGTTTTTACATCAGTAACTGAGTTAGTCTCCAAAACTTCGCCAGAGTATGTTGTTTCAAGTGTTCCATGGGCAACAAACCCTGATGTGCTGAATACTCTCGTTTCACTGAATATTCCAGTACTATCGGAAACTCCACCAGCTCCAGATGCAGATCAACTTCGAAATCCCTGGAGCGAAGTTGGTGATCGGAATTTGGTTCAAGTCGCTGAGCAGTATCTCCTGCTTCCAGGTCACGCGGCTCGACTTGCTGCAACTGCGCGCGGCGAGATTGGAACTGTGACATCGGTTCAGGTTTCATCGACTCACGGATACCACGCAGTCTCGATGATGCGAGGATTCCTTGGCGATCCCTACAGTCCAACTACCGTTAATGCATCCACCTTTATTGCTCCACTTGTCGATCCACTTATCCGTGATGCATGGAATTCTGACCAGAGTGAGAAGCAAGCGACAACTACAATTGCGACTATCGATTTCGGTAACGGCAAATCAGGGCTCTACGATTTCACTTCGAATCAATGGCATAACCAATTGAGATCAAGAAGAATATTAATTCGCGGCAGCCATGGCGAGATCTCAAATGATGAGTTAATCAGATTGGCTTCTCCAACCGCGATAGTTAAATCACATTTTAATCGTTACCAAGTTGGTCATGATCTCAATTTGGATGGCTACGATACCGAGCACATCTCATTAAATGGCGCCGTTATTTGGCAGAACCCGTATTTAGGTGCGCGCTTAATGGATGAAGAGATTGCCATCGCCTCGATGATGGAGAAGATGGGTGCTTGGGTTCGCCAATCTGGGCCTGCGCCATATCCATTGGCCAGCGCCTCCCAAGATCACCTAATTTCACTGGCTATTGATGACTCAGTGAGAACGGGTATGCCAGTAACTACAGCCACAGAGGCCTGGGCACCCCAGTTTGGGGCTTAATTAGTTAGCGGGTACTATTCACTCTCCACCAACTAGCGCTTGTAGCTCAACGGATAGAGCATCTGACTACGGATCAGAAGGTTAGGGGTTCGAATCCCTTCAAGCGCACCCTACTTTAAAACTTAATCTTCTCCGCTGGCTTAACATCGACGGTGCTATCGGGTAGCTCATAATTGGCACATGATCGATTGAGCTCAGCAACTATAAATTCAGCTGGAATTACTGTATTCCCCCAAGAATCGTCCATAGTTGTATGGGCATCTTCAACGAGTGTGACATCAAGACCGCGTTCAATAGCGGAGTGGATTGTGTGGCGAACGCAGTAGTTTGTCTGGGCGCCGGTGACCACCAAATGGCCGACCTTTAACTCTTCCAGAACATCCTCTAGATCTGTTTCTTCGAAAGAGCTGCGCCACAGTTTATGGATGATCTTCTCCTGAGCAGTAGGTTTTAACTCAGGAACTATCTGCCAATACTCACTATCAATGGGCATGTCATCCTCAGAATGCTGAACCCAGATGACATCAGTCTTACTCTCACGAGCCTTCTCAACCAATGTTGAGATTCTTGAGACGACCTCATTACGATTCTTAGAATAATCCACGACCCCGTTCTGAACATCGATAACGATGAGGGCCGTATTAGGGCGATCTGGATATGCGCTCATGCCTCTATTCTATCGAGAGTCTGACGAGTAGACTCTCCTTCATGCTTGCCCGATTGACTCAAACTTTATGAGCAAAAATTTGAAGGTTGCTGTTATCGGCGGCGGGCAGTTTGCAGCCTCATTCATTCATCTCTTCCAAGCGCACCCAATGGTTGCGGAAGTGGGATTGGTTGAGCTCGATCCTCAACGATTGCAGGCTACGTCCTCTAAATTCTCAATCACGAGCATCTTCTCTTCGCTTGAAGAACTCTGGCGCAGTGATTTCAATGCTGTCGCGATCTTTACGCCACGGTGGACCCACGCTGAGATTGCGCTAGCAGCGCTAAAGAATGGCCGCCACGTGTACACGGCAGTACCGATGGGAATCACTGAATCCGAGATTTTTGCGCTCAAGATCGCTGCAGATCAGACGCGACTCACCTTTTTCATGGCAGAGACAAGTTATTACTACCCAGCTGTTGTTTTTGCTCGTAAGAAATTCCAGAGTGGTGAGCTCGGTGCATTCGTTTATGGTGAAGGTGAATACCTCCACGATATGTCCCATGGTTTTGTCGATGCATTTGCAGCGAATGGCGGGGACGCATGGAAGGCCAGTGCCAGCTTCCCACCAATGCTCTACTCCACGCACTCTGTCAGCACGATCCTCTCTATCACCGGGGCTAGTGCGACTTCTGTTACAGCACTTGGCATGAAAGATAGCGCTGCGGATGGAATTTTCGATTCAAAGGTCAGCATGTGGGGGAACGACCAGAGTAATCAGATCGCACTCATGCGGACGAGCGATGGTGGCGTGATGCGAATCGCTGAGCTTCGACGAGTAGGAACCGCCCCACTTGAACCAACTGTACGTATGAGCATCTTCGGTACCGAAGGATCATTTGAACAACAGGTTGGTTATGCATCATGGGCCAATAAAGAGAGTTTCTCCATTGTCACAGATGAGATCAATACCTTCTCTGACGTCGAAAATCCTCATTCACTTGAGCCTGGCTATGTATCGGCGAATCTCTGGGATGGTGGCTTTGCCAAGGTCCACGACCGTTCTCAGCTCCCGGCGGCGTTCAAGGGACTCTCTAATGGCCATGGTGGATCACACCAATTTATGGTCGATGACTTTGTCATGGATGCTGTTGGGGAACGTCCTGCACCTATGAATATCGATGACGCAATTCGCTTCACACTTCCTGGAATACTCGCTCATCAGTCAGCGACTTCAGGCGGAGTAACTCTTGAAATCAAATATTCGTGACTGTTAAGGCGAAAAGCCCCGGCCACTTCAGACTTCTGATCACGCTGGCTGCAATGACGATGTTCACAGCCATGTGTACTGATATCTACCTTCCAGGATTCCCACTCGTTGCGCAATCACTGCATGTGCAGATGGTGGATCTACAGCTGACTTTTACCTCTTTCACTTTCGGTGTTGGATTCGGACAACTCTTCTATGGACCGATATCAGATCGATTTGGTCGAAAGAATCCAGCAATCTTTGGTTTGATCCTCTTCATCGTTGCCTCTGTCTTATGTGCCACTGCAACTTCTTTATCTGCCTTAATCTTTTATAGATTTCTCCAAGCGCTCGGCGGCGCAGCGGGCATGGTGATCTCTCGTGCGATTGTTCGAGACCGTCTCAGTGGTGTTGAGATGGCGAAGATGATGTCTGCCATGGGAATGATCTTTGTCTTCTCGCCAGCAGCAGCGCCATCAATCGGAGCACTTATATTGCATTGGGCCAGATGGCCTTGGTTATTCCTTGCACTTGCAATCTTTGGTGCGATTGTTCTTATTGGGGTTGTCGGGCTTGAAGAGAGCCTGCCACCCGAGAATCGAAATAGTCACGGAGTTCAGCAATCATTTAAAAACTATTTTGAGATAAGTAAGAGTCATGAATTTCGCTCAGCTGCCCTCATCTCTATCGGCGGAAGCTTTGTCACCTTCGGATATGTCTCCTCTTCTGCTGCGGTACTTATGGGAAGTTATGGGGTCTCACGGTCTAAATATGGAGTGCTCTTTGCGGTAATTGCCATTGGATTGATCGCCTCTAACCGCCTCAATATCTCCTATATCCACCGCTTCGGGGTTATCGGAATGCTAAAAAAATTCACACTGGTGCAGACACTTGGTGCCTTTTTAGTCTTGGCTGCCTCCATTAAGCACGCACCGTTGTGGGCGTTACTTATCCCGATAGTGATCTGCTTTGGCTGCGCTCCAGGGCTCGGAGGAAATGCGATGACTCTCGGAATGCACCCATTCCCTGAGAAGGCCGGGTCTGCTGCCGCAATGATGGGTCTTATGCAGATGTTTGGAGCTGGATTGATCTCCGCGATCTTGGCCGCGATTCATGGCGATGTGGTCGCCAAGATGGGCTTTGCCGTAGCGATAGGAGCCGCCATCTCCTTTATTCAGGTTCGCAGAATTAAGGTCTCAATAGATGAGTGACGTTATAAAGGTCGAAATTTTTGATGAGCGGCGCTGCCTACTTGGCGAAGGACCGATTTCATATGGTGATAAAAATAATTCCATTAGCTGGGTTGATATTTTAAATAAGAGGGTTTACTCACGAACGATTGATACTGGGATCACCCAGGAACTCCAAACCGATGATGACGTCTCATTTATCATCCCTCGAACTGATGGTGGTTTTATTTTAGGGACTACGTATGGCCCCGTCAGTGCAGGACCAGATCTTAAGATCCCCATTCTTAATCATGAGGGTCCTCATGCCATGCGCTTTAATGATGCCAAAGTTTCACCAGATGGAGATCTCTGGTTCGGGACTATGAGCTATGAAGAATTGCCAGAAGTTTCCGGTCTCTACTGTCTACGCAGCGATGACCTAACCATCTCTAAAAAATTGTCCCAAGTCAGTATTAGTAATGGAACCGTATGGAGTAGCGATAAATCCACGATGTATTTCATCGATAGCCCGACTCGTTCTATCTGGGTATTCAACTACGACGGTGAAGATATCTCAGATAAACGGTTAGGAATTCGATTTCCTGATGAGTTTGGATTCCCTGATGGCATGACAATCGATGCTGAAGGCGGTTTATGGGTTGCCTTTTGGATGGGCAGTGCTGTTCGACGCTTTGATCCAGCAAATGACTTCGCTCTTACTGCAACTGTTGTGACTCCATCAAAACGAACGACATCGTGCGTATTTGGTGGTGAGAATCTCGATCAATTGATCATCACATCTTCTCACTCTGACGATCCGCAAGAGCCCCATGAGGCAGGAATGACCTTCATTTGTACGCCTGGCTTCGTAGGTCTTCCTACTGAGCCCTTCAAGGTAGGTACTTACAACTAATTCTCAGGTAATTCCTCTTAACCAGGTCTATGCAAGGGGCAATGGGAGTGTGAGAATAAATGGGTGAGGCACCGCTCCATCATCATTCTCGCTGCCGTAACTCTTCTCTGCACCGGCCAAGCGCTCGCAAGCGATGCCACTTCTCCCTTAGCTGGTTATCAATTCTCTGCCCTCATAGATGGCCCAGTCCCGGATTCGCTTCAAACAACTTTAAGTGGAGCGGCAACAGATTTACCAAAGCCCTATAAGGATCGTTGCCACGTTCAGCAGAACCTCACTTCGACAACCTCATCCTGTCTCTACGGAAATCTCTCATCAAAGACCACTATCGTTCTTTTCGGCGATTCTCATGCACTCAGCTGGTTTCCGGCAATTGAAAAGTTGGCGATAGCTAAGAAGTGGCGTCTTCTCTCACTCACTATGTCTTCGTGTTGGCCTGCATCAATTCCGGCTTGGAATCCATCAACCAATATCTTGATGACAAATTGTGCAATCTGGCGACAGAGCGCGTTGGCACAGATCGCAAAGGTGAAGCCATATATCACCTTTGTGACCGGCACACGAGGTTTCGCAACAATAGATGCATCGGGGAATGTCCTTGGTGGGGATGCAAAGACAAGCGCGTGGAAATTGGGCATGGCAGTGACTTTAAAAGCGGTAAAAAAGGCTTCAAAGAACACAATCTTTATCAGTGATACACCGATCTCAACGTCAAGCTTTCCGGATTGCCTCTTAAATTCGCTCGATAGCGTGCAAAATTGTGCCACTCCTGTTTCAACGGCTATTGATACCGACTGGCTGACTGTAGAACGCGATCTTGCTTCGTCCACGAATGTAACGTGGGTTAATCCGACAGAATGGATATGTAATACCGATCCATGCAGCCCCATCTCCGATGGCGCGCTAATCTATCGCGACGGCGGACACCTCACTGCGACATTTGCTGTGCAGCTCGAAAAACCCCTCTGGGCAGAGATATCTGGTTCGCTGAACTAACTGTTATTCAGTTGGATAAGTAACACCGATCTGGGCTCGAACTGCATCCATTACCCGCATAATCTCGACGCTCTCGCGCAAGCTCATGACTGGGCTCTCAGTAAGTCCTTCAGCAATGCATTCTTCAACGTGAATCGCTTGATATTGGCGACCTTGGCCATTGATCTTCTCGTTGTAGGTTTTGATGACTTCACCATTGCGGTTAAAGACACGGAATGAGGTCTGCCCGTAGAAAGATCCATCAATTTCGATTCTTCCCAGCGAGCCAATAATTGTTGCCGTAACGGGACCGGCACCTAAGAACGATGTGGTCATCGTTGCCTGCTGACCCCCTGCATATTCAAAGATCATGGATGTGGTTCCATCAACTTTTTCACTTGTGATCTTTGCCTTTGCGGTGATTGCTTGCGGGTTACCAAAGATGCGATGAGCTAGTGAAATCGGATAGATACCAAGATCAAGGAGAGCTCCACCACCAAGTTCACGCTCGACCAATCGTGGGACATGTGTGAGAGCTTGGGAATGGTCTGCAATTAAGAGTTCGATCTCCCCGAGTGATCCTGAATTAATAACATCAAAGATTGCATTCATAGATGGCAGGAATCTTGTCCACATCGCTTCCATCACGAGGAGTTTCTTTGATTGAGCAAGGGCGTAGATCTCTTGCGCCTCACTAGCATTAATTGTGAATGGCTTCTCTAAGAGAATGTGCTTACCTGCGTTGAGAGCTAAGAGTGCATCGCGCTTATGTAATGGGTGAATTGTTGAGATGTAGACGATATCAACCTCTGGATCGTTGACGAGCGTCTCGTATCCTTGATGGCGGTTAGGAATTCCAAATTTATCGGCAAACTCATTTGCCTTCGCATAATCTCGTGCGCCAATTGCCTGAATCTTCAATCCAGCAATCTGAAAATCTTCAGCTACTGCTGTTGCAATTCCTCCGGCACTTAGAAAGCCCCATCTAAATTCTCTGCTCATGCGGCGAATCTATCAGGGCTAGATTCCACCAGCCCTGAGAACGCGAAATTCTTACTTACCCTTTTGAAGCCTTCTTCTCTTGCTTTGCAGCGCGCTTCTCTTTGAGGGAGAGCTTTGGCTCCTTCTTGGTATTTGCATTGCCCTTTTGTTCTTTGTTAGCCATTTTCTGAGCCTTTCCTGTGGATATCCACGATTACTGTGTTCTCAATAATAGTCGCTTGTCCTTCCTTTAGACTGCTCCTATGAATAAAACAATGAGCACGTCAATCGCAGCAACAACTCTCGCACTTGGACTTGTCCTTGGAAACTCTGCTCAGGCGGCATCACCAAGCGCTAAGCCAACTATTGCCGGGGCTAAGAAGCACTCAGCCACTAAGGGCAAAGAAGGCACAGCAACCCACGAGATGTCAGAGGCATCAGCCGGAACCGCTGAAGAAGGCTCAAAGAAGGTCGCAAAGGCCAAGACTTCAGTTATTAAGAAGAAGGCACCAGCAAAGGCCAAGACTTCAGTTATTAAGAAGAAGGCACCAGCAAAGGCCTCACCAAAGGCGACGAAGTAACCGCATTCAAAAGAAAACCCCCGCGGCCAGATGGCTTGCGGGGGTTTTCGCTTAAACGGCTAAACGATCGAGAGTGTGATCGCTGTTAATACCGCAGCGATTGCGCACCATGTGAACCATGATTGAGCAATTCGCTGGCGCCAGAGCTCTAACTCTTCTGGCAGGTTGGTATTGCGATTGCGGAGCAAGATTCCAAGGGCGATAAAGGCCGCAAGGAAGTAATGGAAGACTCCAGAACCAGCCATCACAACCCAATTCGATGCATAGGCACCATGGAATGAGACAACGCCGCCATCGTCCTTAATTAAGAATGGCATATTCGCCATCAGGTGGATCTGGTAGTAACCACCAACAAGGAGAACAAGAAGCGTCACAACAGATGTGAGATTTCGAGTCTGCTTGCTAGTTTGACCGATTCGGTGGCTAATTGCTGCGATCACAAATGGAAGAGCAACGAGCCAAGCCGATGCAGTTGAGAATCTTTTAACGCCCTCTGGTAACCATTGGCCACCAGCATTGAGGTTACGGAGATAGAAGTAAGAGAAGATCATGCCGAAGAGGAATGCACCATCTGCGACGATGAGAAGTCTTACTCCAAGGCGTTCACGACGACCGACAGCTGCATCTGAATCGTGGTGTACGTGGAACTCTGTGTCGTGGCTCATGAGTTACTTACCCTTTCCGTAGCCATAAGGATCACTTGTGATGACAGGAAGCTCATCAAAGTTGGTGAGTGGAACTGGATATGGAACGGTCCATTCGAGCGTCTTCGCTCCCCATGGATTCATTGGCGCGATCTTGCCCTTGGTCCATGAGTGGATAACAGCCCAGAGCAAGATGATCATTCCAATACCAACGCTATACGCGCCGGCAGTAGAGACCATATTCGAATGAGAGAAGAGAGCTGCGTAATCCATCACGCGACGTGGTTGGCCTTCTGCACCAGCCATAAACATTCCGAAGAAGAGGACGTTAAATCCGATCTGGGTGAACCAGAATGAGATGTAACCCGCGCGCTCATTGAGCATGCGACCTGTCATCTTTGGATACCAGTATGCAAGTCCACCAATTGCGCCAGTGAGGGCTGCGCCCATCAATGTGAAGTGGAAGTGCGCAGTAACGAACATTGAACCGTGCAGATAACTATCTGCAGGGACATCTGAGAGATAGATACCGGTAATTCCACCGATCATGAAGTCCCACAAGAATGCGAAGACAGAGAGCATAGGAAGTTTCATCCATGGCTTTCCGCGCCACATCGTTCCAATAAGAACGAGGAAGAGCAGTCCGGTCGGAATCGAGATCATCTCGGTCGTCACCATGAATGGACCGTTGAGCGAAGGTGCCCAACCTGCCATGTACATATGGTGAGCCCAAACGAGAATCGAAAGTCCGGCGATACCTGCGAATCCGAGGATCGCTGCGTTATACGAGAAGAGTGGCTTTCGTACGAAGACCGGAACGATCTCCATCAGTGCAGCAACACCAGGAATCAAGATCACATACACCTCAGGGTGACCCATGATCCAGAAGAGGTTGGCGTAAAGCCAGCCAGTTCCACCCATGTGGGCATCGTAGAAGCCAGTGTTAAATGTTCGATCTAGTCCAGTTTGAACCATCGCCAACATAAATGTTGGGAATGCTGGGATAGCAAGTGCAACTGAAATTGTTGAACCAACCACAAAGATCGGAACACGGTTCCACTTCATACCCTTGGTACGCATTGCAACAACTGTTGTTGTGATGTTCATACCTGCAACTGCAGTTGATACCGCGAAGATAATGATCGTTGCAATAAAGGCATTCATACCTGGCCCAGCTTGAACGCTCAGCGGCGCATAAGCGGTCCAACCAGTTGGGATACCACCGAGGAACCACGCGCTACAGAGCACAGGGATCGCAGTGAAGAGAACCCACCATGACAAAGCGTTGAGGCGAGGGAAGGCCATATCGTAAGCACCGATCATGATTGGCATGATGTAGTTACCGAATGGGCCGGTTGCAACGATAATCATCGCGATAATCATTGTGATTCCGTGCAAACCAACGAGTGAGTTGTAGACGGTCGCGGTAACAAAGTGTCCACCTGGACGAGCCAAGTTGGTACGGATCATCATTGCCATGGTTCCACCGACGCCAAGCATCGTCATCACGCCTACTAAATACTGAATTCCAACGACCTTGTGGTCGGTGCAGTACTTGAAATAACGCTTAGTGCCTTGGCCATCGCCCGCCATGTAGAGAATCTCTTCATCGGTGAGATCTTTACCGATGAGCCAACGCCACGGTCCAATAAATGCACCGATACCTACGAGGAAGCCGATTGACCAAGCGAACATCGCTCCTAAGAGAATGATGTTGTTGTCATGGCTCGACATTGGATCCTGGACCTTGTCGGTGTAAGTCGCATAGACGTGATGTAAACCGTAGTAAGCCGCTAATGCAAAGATCACTCCCACAACAAAACCAGTACCCATATGTAAGCGGGTGATCAGACTCCGCTTTGGATTAGGAACTGGTCGTGAACTTGTGTGTGTCTTATCTAAAGTGCTCATGCGTTGTGTCCTCCTTGTGCAGTGACCCAAGCGCTGAAGTCACTCTGTGACTGCACCGCGCCATTTGTCTCCATATATGCGTGATAGAGGCCGCAAAGTTCTGCGCACTTCACATCGATCGGCCCAATTTTGATTGGAGTCGTATGAATAACTGTCGTTGTCTGCGCATTCGCATCGATCTTGACACCGAGTTGAACCGGCCAGAATGAGTGGTTGACGTCTGCAGAGTGAACATCAAATACCACTGGAACGTTCACTGGGAGATTGAGCTCATGAGTCTCAATACCCTGTGCTGGATATTTGAATGTCCAGAGCCACTGTGAGCCAGTGACTTCAACAGTGATTGCACTCTTTGCATCTTTCGCTGCCGCAACCGCTTGGCCATTCATCTCAGTGAGACCCCAAACAATCGCAACAAGTGCAAAGACGGTTGAGGTGATTGTCCATACTGCAACGACTGGGCCATTGGTGCGAATCGCTGGGCCATCAGGTGGAGGAGTATCCCCACGGTGGCCATTGAGGAATGCATTGGTCGCTACTGCGAGAACAATCGCTGCAATAGGCGCGGAAATCACAGTAAACCAGACCATAATCTTCTCAGCGGATTTCATCTCCACTGACATGATCATTGGCATCCACTTTGGATAGAAGAGCGTGCCAAGGAGAACAAATAGTGCAGTCCAGAGAACGAAGTAGATCGCAGTGCGCACTACATCTTGGCGCTTAAAGAAAGTACTCGCGCGCTCTCCTGGCGTTGGAGCTAACTGCTCAGCATTGTGATCAGCCATTGACGACACTCACCTTTCCAGACATGTATCCGTTTTGGCCCATCACTGCGCCGAAATTGGCGTAGGTGCCATCACCGCATGGATATTCGCAGTTCCAGACATATTCCCCAGCGCTTCCAGTAACAAATGAAAAGACGACAGTATGACCAGTGTTGTTAGTGCCTGGGTCCTTTGTTGGAATGTTGTTTCCTTTGTCATCTGTCTGAACACGAGGAAGCGGGATATTTACGAAGAGTGGATCCTGTGTCGAAGTAGGAAGTCCATGAAGTGTGAAGGTGTGCTGAACTTCAGTTGGAAGAATTGAAGAAGCGGCAGCACCGTCAAAGGTAGCGTTGCCATCGGTGGTTCCGACAACGCGCGCGAAGTAATTGGTGTTGAGCTTCTCGCCACTGTCATAGACATGCAACGTCATTGTGACGTAAGCATGAGCAGGAAGAACTAAGTGCGTCGAAGGTCCGTATGACGGCCAGTTAAGGTGTGATCCACCCGAAGCACCGTGGGCTTTAGATGAGATTGGATCTCCATAAACACCTTCAGTGATAAACGCGTGTTTGAGCGTCTTCCCGTTGTAATCAATTGTTCCGTTTATGGCTGCATACATTTTTGGTTGAGGATCAGCAGAGACGGCGTGGAGGGTGAACCCCACGGTCGCGACAACTGCAACACCAAATATGAGGAAGGCGACCGCGCTGATCAAGCGCTTACCTCCCGACACTTCGTGCGTGGAGGTTTCCACTTGTTCCTTCTTTCTCATGAGGGTCCCGCTTCTCTCAAAGTCGGGTGAAATATCCGTGAGGAATTCCTTACTCGTGAGGGTACGCTTAATAGGGGACAAGGTGAAGGGCTTTCCGAGATCAGGGCCTTTCGTTTTTATAACAATTTCCTGAGAGAGAATGAGGTTTGAGAGCCGGTGCGAAAGTCGTGAAACTAAGCCCGATCTGGGATATCGCCTTTGCCGCAACCCTGGCAGCAGTCACCTATTGGTATGCCAACGAGGCTAAGAGGCAGCGAACCGTTGGCCGAATTCGGCAGGGTCTCTTCTACCTCGCTATCGCCCTAATGGCGATCGTCTTGGTTGGTCCGGTTCCTCACAAGGCAGTGAACACCTTCTGGGTCCATATGGTTCAGCACATCCTTCTGATGATGCTCATCTCGCCATTGATCGTCTTGGGCTCGCCCTTCAAGCTACTTCTCGGGGCCAACGAGAGTCGAGCGGGTCGAGTCGCAGCTGCGCTCGCTAGGAATCGATTAATCCGACTGCTCTTTAAGGCTGAAGTTGGTTTCGGAATCTTTTTGGTTGTTCTCGTCGCGACCCATTTTTCACCGCTCGCTAACGCGGGTATGAAGGACCCCAATATCCATTGCCTGGAGCTAATTCTCTTCTTGCTCGGTGGAGTCATCTATTACTACCCAGTGATGGAAGGAAACCCGCACCCATATCCAGTTCCATACTCACAGCGCGTTCTATCGCTCTTCGCGATGATGTTGCCAGAGACGATGACTGGGTTCTTCCTCTATTCAGGAAATCGAGTCCTCCATTCACTGCCACAGAACACATCGATGTCGATGGGACTTAGTGATCAGCACACTGGTGGCGCAATTATGTGGGCGATGGGAATGTTGATCGACTCAATGTGGATAGTCTTAGCCGCGAAAGATTGGTTTGAGAATGAGAAACGATTAGCGGAGGCAGAAGATGAGTAAGGAAGTTCAGCCTCCAACTAATCAACCAGATCCACATCGCAAATGGGTGTTATGGGGTGTTCCACTCTGCGTATTAATGGCCTTCTTTGAATTAGATCGCGCACTCGGTGGCAATCACCGCAGTTGGGTCTATGTTGCAGAGTGGCCATTCTTCGGCGTCTTTATTATTTATATGTATTGGAAGCTCTCACAACCGCAAGAGCCATTCGATGATTCGAATGACCCTCAGCGAGAAATCGATTAGGAAGAATTACTTCCAAGATTGATTAAGTGGTTTTCCTTCTGCATAACCAGATGACGATTGAATTCCAACGATCGCCTTGGCAAAGAAATCAGGAATTGAATTCGCTCCAGCATATGTACAGCTTGATCGCACACCAGAGATAATCTCATCGATCAGATCTTCAACACCTGGACGGGCTGGGTTGATATACATGCGTGATGAGGAAATTCCCTCTTCAAATAAGGCTTTTCGAGCGCGATCGAAGGCGCCTTCGCTAGCGGTACGCGCCGCTACGGCGCGAGCAGAGGCCATACCGAACGATTCCTTGTAAAGGCGGCCATTTGAATCGCGGTTGAGATCACTGGGTGATTCCAACGTTCCAGCGAACCATGATCCGATCATGACTTGTGATGCGCCAGCAGCAAGTGCCAACGCGACATCGCGTGGGTGGCGAACTCCGCCATCCGCCCAGACATGTTTTCCATGTTTAGCGGCTTCGGCCGCACATTCGAGCACAGCAGAGAATTGTGGGCGACCAACACCGGTCTGCATCCGCGTTGTACACATCGCTCCTGGTCCGACGCCAACTTTAATAATGTCAGCACCAGCTTCAATAAGATCGCGAGTACCTTCGGCAGTTACAACATTGCCAGCAACAATTGGAATTGTTGGGCTCAATGTGCGAATCGCCTTGAGCGCTTCAATCATCTTTGCTTGGTGTCCATGTGCGGTATCAACAACAAGGACATCAGTCCCTGCATCGATGAGCGCCTTTGCCTTCGCAACAACATCGCCATTAATTCCAACTGCAGTTGCAATACGAAGCTTTCCCTTTGCATCGAGAGCAGGTGAGTAGAGCGTCGCACGCAGTGCGCCGACCTTGGTAAGAATTCCAACGAGATTGCCTGCGCTGTTTACAACCGGAGCGAGACGACGGCGATGTGAAGTGAGTAAATCAAAAGCTTCTCGCGGTTCAACGGTATCTGCGAGCGTGATCAAATCGCGCGACATGATGAGATGGAGTTGTGTGAAGCGATCAACACGTTCGCAATCTGCTTCAGTAACGATTCCAACTGGCTTATCACCATCAACCACAATGAGCGCACCGTGAGCGCGCTTATTAATGAGATCGAGCGCATCAGCAACGGTGTCGGTTGGCGCGAGAGTAACCGGGGTATCAAAGAAGGTATGGCGTGACTTCACCCAAGAAATCACTTGGGCGACAATCTCAAGTGGAATATCTTGAGGAATAACGGCGATGCCACCGCGGCGGGCGATCGTCTCAGCCATGCGGCGACCAGAGATTGCTGTCATATTGGCGACGACGAGCGGAATAGTTGTTCCAGTTCCATCGATGGAGGAGAGATCGACATCCATCCGGCTCAAAATTTCTGAGCGACTTGGGGCGAGGAAGACATCCTCGTAGGTGAGATCAAATAAGGGGCTATTTAAGAAACGCACGTGGAGTAATGATACTCGTTCTCGATAGACTTAAGTGTGCTCCTGATTTCCAGCCTCAGTACCGAGGTTCTCTTCTGGCTGGTCACGCTCATTGCACTTGTGCTCACGGTCGTCTTTTGGCACAAGCTCACCCCCACCAAGTGGCAACACATCACTGGCCGGGTTAGCGCCATCATCTTTATCCAGGTCTTCGCCCTCGCCTCGGCTGGTATCACCATCAACCGAGCAGGTGAGTTCTATGCGAGCTGGGGAGATCTATTCGGTAGTAAGAATCAACTCTCAAAGATTGCAGTTGCGCCAAATCTCCTTGCCCAGATTTCCGCAAAAGATATCGCTCAAGCACGTAGGACTGCTGGTGGAAGTCTGATCTTCCGCGAAGTAATTAAGGGTGCTACATCTGGAATTTCTGATGTCGTCTTTGTTGTACTTCCACCAAAGATTGCAGCCCAGATGGAAGCAAATCCATCTTCACCATCGGTCGGGAGCGACTATCAGGTGGTTGAGTTGTTCCCTGGATATCCGGGAGTTCCACAAACCTGGATCGGCAGCATGGATGGCATTACAACACTTGAGAATTTAGAGAATGCTGGTCGAGTCCAAAACACAATTGCAATAATCCCGGCGATCAATGTTGCACCAGGTCAAGATACTGAATGCCTTAACTTTGTCGGTGGCCCACAGGTCGAAACCTGGATCACGACTGACATGCATGAATTCGCGACGCGCTTTATTGGTATTGATGCACGCCCGTGGACCTCATTTGGATATTCGGCAGGTGGCTGGTGTGCAGCAGAAGTCGCTATTCGCCACCCAGATTTGTATTCAAACGCCGTCTCACTCGCTGGCTATTTCAAACCGATCTTCTCACTCGGTGTGAGCAAGCGCGAAAAGAACTTCTTAACAAATGAGTACGACCTCATTGCATCTCTCAAGAAGACGCCTTCAACACAGCATCTTCTGATTATTGCAAGCCAGAAAGATAAGTTCACAAAGATCGCAGCGGCAAACTTCATGAAGGATGCTTCGAATTTGATTCCAATTCGTTATATCCCAATTCCGATCGGCGGCCATAACACGAACGTTTGGAAACCATTTGTATCAACGGCCTTTGAATGGATCAACGAGCAAAACCCAGTCGCAGTTGCGACTACTCCTTAACTGCCTTTGATCTAAAGCTTCCAATAAATTGTTCCGCCTTGATTGCTGCCCAGCCAATTTTCGCAATATCAATCGCCTTTGGATAGACCAAATATCGGGTCTGCCACTCTGGATCAAATTTTGCATTGAATCGATAGAGCGATTCGACTTGGAAGAAGTTTGAGAGGAAGCGGATCAGATTGCGTGATCCACGGGTAATCGGGCCGGCGCTGATCTTCTCGGCACGTTCAAAGAGCGAACGGAAAGCTGCAAAGTTGAGAGAGATACTTTCAATCTTATTTTCACGGGCCCACTCAACTGTTTGCACGATCAATAATTCATTCACACCAGCGTCAGCTTCGCGATCGCGTTGCATGCGATCGAGCGAGATTCCTTCATTAGCCCAAGGAACAAAGTAGAGAAGTCCTTTTATCTCGTCACCAAGAGTTGCAATAGTGATGACAGCATCGCCATCGATATCTTCTCCGAAGCGATCCATTGACATCGAGAAACCACGCTCTGGAACTCCGTAGCGCCATTTCTTTGCTAGTCCACGTAGCTCAACACGAATATTGACATCAAGATCTGACCAACGAGCTGTGTATGCAACATAACCCTTGCGTTTAATCCGGTTAACCATCTGGCGAACATTGGCCATTGGACGACCTTCAAGTGTGAAATCTTTTACTTTAATGATCGCTTCATCACCGATATCAAATGCGGTCATATTGGCATGTTCGACCCAGACTTCACCGCCGCGATCACTCGCACCCATGACCGCTGGAGTCCAAGCATGAAGGCGGGCTTCTTCTAAGAAGGCATCGATGGCATCTGGCCACAAACTGAACTCACCAAATGGATCGCCACTTGCGAGCATGACTCCGCTCTCAACGCGATAAGCGATTCCTGCCTTTTTATTCTCAGTCCAGATGACGCTCTTATCGCGACGGGTTGCGAAATATCCAAGAGAATCTTGATCGGCATCGTGCTTAATGAGCTTTCGAACGGTCTCAATATCTTCATTACTCATCTTTGGTAGTGGCGTCACTCGTCTGAAGAATAGGTAGAGCGGAATGATGATGGTGAATATTCCGAGTGCTGCGAGACTAAATTCAACGGTATCCGAGACCCTTTGGCTCACAAACTCCACGGGACCAGATACGCCGACCATTCCTTCTAAGACGGTAAGCAGGACATTCTTAAAACTTGGGTTTCCAACAATTTGATGTCCATGTCGGAAATAGACCATAACAAGAGCGGCGGAGATTGTGAAGAAGAGAATGAGGAAGAAGACTCGAACAGGTTGTCGCTTCGTTGCTGGATCAGAAATTGCATAAAACTCTTTGCGAGTAAGCAGGAGAATGACGAGCAATCCAAGATTGGCCGCAACCTGAACCCAATGCTTGTGAATACGGAAACATTCAGCAGTGACGTTGATAATCAAAACGATGACTGAGAAGTTCCAGGCACGGCGCTTGCGACGCCCAAGTCCGCGCGCGACCAAGATTAAAACAAGAGATGTGAAGAGGGCGGTCGAGAACGCGGTGGAATTTATGAGAACTGGAAAATAGTGATTAAGTTTGTGAGCTACAGGCTGGAATTTTCTAAAGAGGTTCGCAGCTAGATTCAATACGCCAAGGAGGAAGGTCAGCCGACCTACCCATTGAGGAATATCGAAGCGGATTTTCATTATCTAAATACTCCCGTATGGCCAAGCGAATATCTACCAGGCTGAGGGTAGATGGCCAGTCCGTGTGGCTCCTTTCCTACCTTAATGCTGCGTAGGAACTTGCCATGGACGATATCGAATACGTAGACGACATTGTTATAACGGCCAGAGACCCAGAACTGGGTGCCATCAGCAGAGATACCGCCCATATCAGGACTGCCATTGCCAGGGATCTTCCACTTGGCAATGAGTGCGTTATCGCTAAATCGGAGAACAGAGACTGACCCTTCACCGCGATTGGTGATGAGTAGCGTTTTGGAGTCACGAGTGACATACAAGCCATGTGCCGCTTTACCAGTCTTGATCAAAGTAAATGCACCAACCTTGTCGCTCTTCATAACCCAAACACCATCAGACATCATGTCGGCGATGTAGAAAGTCGAACCATCAGGAGAAATCTTTACATCCTGTGGCATTGGCGACATGTTTGAAGTAGTTGGCAACTTCAGGACCTTTTCAATCGCCATCTTTGCCGTGTTGACCCAGAGAAGAGTTCCACTAAATTCACAGCTCACCAAGAAGTGATTGCCATCCTTCGTCCAGTCGGCATGATTAACCCCAGAACAAGGGACGGGCAGTGTCTTTTTGATTGCCATTGTGTGGGGATCGCGGAAAACAAGCTGCTTATCTGCCTCTGCCATCACAATCGCATACTTACCATTTGGCGTGAAGTACAGGTTGTAAGGATCATGAACGTAAACCGGCTTTCCAGCAAGGCCGGTCATTGGGTCGATTGGCGTTAAGTAATTTCCTTCATTGTTATTCACCCACAGAGTCTTGAGATCCCATGAAGGAACAACATGTTGTGGTCCACGCTTCATCTTGATCGTGCGAATAATTTTGAAAGTCTTTGGGTCGATCTCCGTCAGCGTATTTGATGTGTGATTCGGAACGTAGACGCGTTCTGGGAAGTTAGCAACGACAGGGGAGAGTTGATTGGGGCGATCGGCAGCATAGATATCGTTCGGATCGGTGACAGCAGGCATTCCAGCTAGCGGAGTTGTTGCACTCGCTGTTCCAAAGAGAAGTGGAGCCGCAGCAAGTACTGCCAGAAACTTCTTATGCTTCATTTAGATGGTTCCTAACATCGTTGAGAGAGTTACTGGGGCAAGACCCTTTGCATGTAACTGGGTGAGCAGAGTTGGAAGAGCATCGATCGTGTCCTGATGGCCGAAGTGAAGGCTCACGATGCTGCCATTCTTGACGGTGCCCATGACATTTTTGACGACTGCCGCTTTACCGACATCTTGGTAATCATGAGAGTCCACGTCATAAGAAATACATTTCTTATACCCATACTTGATCGCAGTCTTACGAATCAGAGCCGTTGAATATTGAGTGCCCGAAGGGCGGAAAAATTTTCCGTGATTGCCAATCAATGAGATTAATTCGGTGGCGCAGCCTGAGATCTCAGAGTCCAACTTTGTCGCAGAGAGAGTCTTGCTCTGCAGATGATTCATCGTGTGATTTCCGAGATCGTGACCGTCATCAAGGATCTGCTTTGCGATCGAGTTATCGGCTTTGAGCCAGGCACCAACTGCAAAGACGGTAACTGGTGTCTGCGTGCTCTTGAGAATGCCAAGTAGTTTGTTCGCCATCGCCTTATCGCCGGCACCATGGAAGGTGAGTGCGACTTGTGGCGTCGAACGTGACCCATGGGAGATATCCGGAGAGGCAGCCTCCGCAATCCCGGCTGGAAGAGCGCCCAAAAGGGAGGATGCGCCGGCCACCGCGCCCAGCTTGAGGAGATTGCGTCGACTTACGCGGCCATCAGGATTGGTCATGGCTTCATCTTATCTGCCCGCGTTTCGCTGCAGGTTAGCGACCTTCCCCACTAGTGTTTGGGAAAGCACTACAGGGGGGTACAACCATGAGCGATGATGACGATCTCGGCCAGGATGACATTCTCACCGAAGAGATGCTCTGGGAGCGAATTCCCGAAGTAACCGGAATCGACCGAGCAAATACCTTTTATGAACTAAGTGCGCGGATCTATGCCCGCGGTCAATATGACGAAGCGCTTGCGCTCGCTGAGACTGCTCGCGATATTTATGCAGATTTAGATCCAGAAAGTTCTCTCGATGGACTTGCGCAGGCTTACTCCGCGATTGGCTACAACCTCAATCAACTTAAGCGAATGAATGAAGCCGCCGATGCCATGAGCAAAGCAGTCGACCTCCTTCGCGAATCTAAGTCACCGCTTGCGATCGATCTCGCCTGCACACTTGGTGAGTGGTGGTACTCATCGAAAGAGTACGAGAAGACCATCGAATGCATGCGCGATTGCGTTCAGGAACATCTTGTTGATGGCAATGACTCGGGTGCTGCGAATGACCTTCATTTAATTGGCTGCGCGCTACGCGAGTTGAAGAATTACAAAGAGGCTACCGAAGCCTTCCAGGAAGCTCGTGCGCTCTTTAAGAAGCTCAAGGAAGTTATTAACGTGGCACGATGCGACCAGAAGATTGCGCACTGCCTGACTGAACTTGGTGATGCTGAAGGTGCCTTGATTGCTGCGCAGAAGTCACTCGATGTCTTCTCGACAGCGCATGACCACCATCGCGAGACATATTCACTCCTCGAACTTGGTAAGGCGCAGATCAATACCGGCCAGACTGAAGATGGATTGGCGACCCTTGAACGCGTCCTTGAGATTTCAACCGAGGCGAGCGATAACCGCGACTTTGAATTTATAATCGAGATCGAGCGCCGCATCTCAGCAGTGCTTCGCACCTTAGGCCGCATGCCTGAGGCAGATGAGATTGATCGCCGAATCGCAGCAGTAACTGAGGTTATTGAAGATTAATTAAGGTGCTGCATCGCCCAGGCATACATGGCGATTGCAGCTGCTGCGCTGGCATTCATGGATCGAGTCGATCCATATTGCCTGATAGCGAGCACAACTTCGCAGATCTCAACGCCTTCATCGGACATGCCTGCACCTTCTTGGCCGAAGAACATCACGCACTTTTCTGGAAGAGATGACTTCTCTAACTCTTTCGAGATCGGCAAGTTATCGATACCGATAATCGGAACACCATTTTCATCGCACCACTTTTTGAAGTCAGCAACAGTTGGATGATGGAGCACGTGAAGGTATCGATCAGTCACCATCGCACCGCGCTTATTCCAATCCCGCTTTCCAACGATATGCACTTTAGAAACGTTGAAAGCATTTGCGGTTCGGACGACAGAACCAATGTTGAGATCATGTTGCCAATTTTCGATCGCGATCTGTAAATCGTGACGCTTGGTGTCAAGATCGGCGACTATCGCTGCGACGCTCCAATAGCGATAGTGATCTAAGACATTACGACGATCGCCATTGCGCAACAGCTCAGGATCGTATTGATCGCCGATCGGCCAAGGTTCCGGATGTGGCCCAACACCAACAACAGGGAAGAACTCCCCAGGACCAATCTCTGCCTTTGTCATGGCATAACTCTAAATAGAGATGAGAACAGGGCATAATCCACCCATGCATCAGAGATCAAGGGGCCTACGAGCTGCGCTAGCGGTCGTCCTTGCAGGTGCGCTTGGAATGACAGTCATCACTCCCGCTCACGCATTAGTGATCCCACAGAGTTTTATAAGCCTTACCAAGTCCCGGACGCTTTATAACCCTGGAATCTTGGTATTGGATCCAGCGACCGGCGATACGATCTTTGCAAAGGGCGCTGAGAAATTACGCGCACCAGCCTCAGTTTTGAAGTTGATTTCAACAACTACTGCCCTTAAAGCATTTGGCGCAGATAAGAAGTTTGTCACAACCATTAATGCGACCGCTCAGCCAGATGCCTTCGTACTTACTGGCGAGAGTGATCCATGGTTGACGGATAGCGCCTTCGAAGCAAAGAAATATCACAGGGCCTATGCACCTGAACTTGTTAACAAAGTTCTAGAACAAAATCCTCAAATGCATGAGATGACGCTCTACTACAAAGATGTCTATGCAACCGATGCAGATGGACTGAAAAAATTTTTCAAGGGGCGAGTAGCGATCACTACGAAGGTTCTTCCCGGTGCTTCTGCCGTAAAAGAACTTGTGACAGATCCGATCGCATCTATCTCATCACCACCGCTGAGTGAGATCGTTGACTTTACATTGTTGTGGAGTGACAACGTTTTGGCTGATCGACTCGCTCACTCTGCCGCGCATCAACTTGGATTCCCAGGTGACTCAACCGGACTGCAATCTGCATTTGAGAAGACTCTCAAGGATTTAAATGTTCCGAGTGAGGGCCTTGCTGTTCAAGATGGAAATGGCCTCTCGCATGAGACACGAGTTTCCGCTCGGACTATCGCCTCATTGCTCGTCGCTATTAAGCGAGAACCCGATCTCAAAGTTATTTACGACGGGCTTCCTACTGCTGGAAAGACTGGAACTCTCAAGAGTCGATTCGTTAAAGATGCACCGTCAGCGGTGGGACTTGTAAAAGCGAAGACTGGTTGGATTGATACAACTGTGAGCCTTGCCGGTTTTGTCACTGTGGGGCCGCAGCAATATGCCTTTGCAGTAATTGCCGATCGCATCCCAAATCGGGAGAGCGCTCGTGGCGCCGCCCGTGTGACAATCGATAAGATGCTGAGCACGATTGCTAAGCGTCCACCAGCTTCAAGTACGACCACTCCTTAATAACCTCTAGAGTTCTCTCCATGCCCGCCACTCTCATCCGCCCATATGTCGCGTTGATGAAACTACGAGTCGTCGAGCTCTTACTCGTAACCACCCTTCCGGCGCTCTTCTTAGCTGCGGGCGGTGTTCCTGGGCTGAAAGTCACTATTGCTACTTTGATCGGTGGAACCCTTGCTGCCGGCGCATCTAATGCTTACAACATGGTGATTGAAGTTGAATCTGACCGATTGATGGCACGAACAAATAAGCGACCACTCGTGAATGGTGACATCACCAAGACCGCTGCAATGATCTTCGCGTCAGCGATCACACTTATCTCGCTCGCAATTTTCTATATCTTTACAACAGTATGGGCAACGATTCTTACTGCTCTTGCGATTCTTTTCTATGTCATCTTCTACACAATGGGACTTAAGCGCCGCACTTCTCAGAATATTGTCTGGGGTGGTATCGCTGGATGTATGCCAGTACTCATTGGTTGGGCAGCAATTACTAACTCACTCTCACTCACTGCTTGGCTATTCTTCGCCTTGATCTTCTTCTGGACCCCACCGCATTTCTGGGCGCTCGCCATTAAATACAAAGATGATTACGCCGCCGCTGGAATTCCAATGCTGCCAGTTGTAGCAACGCTTCGAAATGTTCAGATGCAGATGTTGCTCCATACCACCGGAATGTTTCTTACTTCTTTAGCGGTCGTCCAAAGTGCTCATCTTCCATGGTGGACTGCAGCAATCACATTTATCTTGGCACTGGGATTTGGAACAACACTCACCAAGATCAACAGCCCAGAATCTGAAAAGTCAGCGGCAAAGTTATTCCACTGGTCGATTACGTATTTAAGCGCCTACTCAGTTCTCCTTGTTGCTGGAGTCTTGCTGAAGTAAGAATTACTTGAGGGCTTGCTCAAGGTCCTTGATGAGATCCGTTGAGTGCTCAAGGCCAACTGAAAGTCGTGCAAGTGAGTCATTAATACCTAGTTCAGCGCGCAATTCAGGAGCGAGTCGGCGATGGGTTGTTGAAGCTGGATGTGTAATCAGAGACTTGCTATCACCAAGATTATTCGAGATATCAATAACTTTAAGGGCATTCATCACTGCAAAGAGCGCTGATTGACCGCCCTTTACTTCGAAGCTCAAGGTTGTTCCGCCGCCGCTCATCTGGCGAGCATTGATCTCATAACCACGGTGGCTCTTCAGTCCTGGATAGTTCACTGCAGATACCTTTGAGTGTGAGGCTAGAAACTCAGCGACCGCTTGGGCATTCGAATTCATGCGCTCAACGCGCATGCCAATCGTCTCAAGTGATTTGAGAAGAACCCAGGCGTTGAAAGCACTGAGATTAGGACCGGTATGGCGTGCAAATGGTTGGAAATGATCATTGATGTAATCCGCTGAACCGAGGATCGCTCCACCAAGTACGCGACCTTGACCATCAATATGTTTTGTCGCTGAATACATCACAACATCTGCACCATGTTGGAGCGGCTTCTGCAATATTGGTGAGGCCATGACATTATCAACAATCACAGTTGCGCCAACTTTGTGAGCAAGTTCGCTCACCATTGCGATATCAACAATCTCAAGCATGGGATTACTTGGGGTCTCAATGAAGACAGCTTTTGTTGGGCGGCTTAACGCCTTCTCCCAATCTGACTTCTCTGAGCCAGTAACAAATTCAACTGTCACGCCCCACTTGGGTAAGAACTCGGAGAGGACGACGTAACAGGAGCTAAACATCGAAGCCGATGCAACGACGTGATCACCTTGTGAAACGAGACAGGCGATCGATGTAAACATCGCAGACATTCCCGAACCAGTTGCCGCACAGAGTTCGGCACCTTCAAGTGCAGCGAGACGCTTCTCGAACATCGCAACTGTGGGATTGTGGAATCGGCTATATAAGAAGTGGTCAGTCTCATCAGCGAAGGAGGCAACTGCCTCTTCTGCACTGGAGTAGGTAAAGCCAGATGAGAGATAGAGAGCTTCACCTGTCTCTCCAAAACCTGAGCGTGAGAGGCCAGCGCGAACACTCTCGGTATCGGGATGTAACTCCCAATCTGGGTTTTTGCCGTGAAGATTCTCTCGATATCCCCAAGGGCGCTCTTTTCCGCTCACATGCGAAGTGTACGCGTTACTGTCAGTGCATGAATCAGGGCTTAGAAGAGGCGATCTCCGTTACCGACCTGACCAAGGTCTATGGAGAGCGCACTGCGGTATCGCACGCAACATTCACCGTTCCACTCGGCAAGGTCTGCGGTTTTGTCGGACCCAATGGTTCGGGAAAGACCACAACTATCCGGATGCTTCTAGGACTCATATCTCCTACCGGTGGTACCGGAACTGTTCTCGGAGAGAGCATCACCCACCCGGAGCGTTACCTGCCGCGCGTTGGCGCGATGATCGAAGGGCCAGCCTTTTATCCAGCGCTATCAGGTCGTGAAAATCTTCGCGTCCTCGCCTCACTTGGCGGATTCGATCAATCGATTGTCGATCCACTTCTAGAACGCGTTGGACTCGGCGATCGTGGCGCTTCAAAGTTCAAGACATATTCATTAGGTATGAAGCAGCGATTAGGAATTGCCGCATCTCTACTTCCGAGTCCTAAATTGTTGGTACTTGATGAACCAACAAATGGTTTGGATCCAAATGGAATTCACGAAGTGCGCTCGCTCCTTAAAGATCTTGCAGCCGATGGAACGAGCGTCTTCGTCTCATCACACCTGCTCTCTGAGATTGAGATGATTGCCGATCACCTGGTGATGTTGCGCCAAGGAAAAGTTCTCTATAACGGGCGCACTGCAGATCTACTATCAGCGCAGCAACCAATTTTGATCACTAAGCCAGAGTATGCAGTGGATCTCACGAAACTGGTCGAGATCATCAAGAAGAGTGGCCACGAAGTTTCCGTGATTGATGGCGCAGCTCATGTCTTAAGCCCTGCTGAGTGGAGTGCAACTCTTAACCGTTCTGCATTTGAAGCCGGTATCACTCTGGCATCACTCACATCAGTGCTACCAACTCTTGAAGAGACCTTCTTTGAAATGACAGGAGATAGCGAATGATCAATGTCATCTGGGCCGAGATGCGTAAATTGCGCCGCCCAACTCTTCTCTTATCAACGATGGCGATTGTTACTCTCTTAACTTCGCTCTTCACCTTTCTTACCTTCTGGCGCGTAGGAAATCCCAAGGGGAATGGCCGTCGCGGTGAGATCGTTACCGCTCAATTCCTCAGCACCCCACACGGTCTTGTCTATGGCTTTAGCATCGTTGCCTTCTTATTAGGGATTGTGGCGCTCTGCATCTTTGCCTCCCAGACCGCTCAGGAGTACACATACGGAACTCTTCGTAATCTCTTGGTTCGTCAACCAGCACGAATGAAAATTCTTGGCGGTAAGTACATCGCAATGACGCTCTTTGCAGTGCTGATGTCCCTCCTCTCATTGATCTCAAGTATTGTGGTTGCATATCTTCTCGCTCCACACGCCCATGTCAGCACGAGCGCTTGGACCACAAGCGCCGGCATCTCCTTGCTTGGAAGCGCCTTCGGAAATGTCCTTCTCAGTGTCATGGGATTTGGAACTGTTGGGATGATCCTGGGTTTGCTCTTCCGATCGCCGATCAGTGCCATTGCAACTGGTGTGATCTGGTTCCTCATCCTGGAGAACATTCTCGCGGGATTGCTCACTGGCACAGCGAAATGGTTGCCGGGGCAGAACCTCACTAACCTCACCACCACACAGAACTTCACATTCTCTTATCAGCACTCTCTCATCATGGATCTCATCTATCTCGTGGGTGCAGGAGCAATCGTCTCACTCCTCTTTAAGAGACGAGATGTAGCGAACTAATTGCAATCTCGCGCAGATGCAGGGTTTTTTGGGGTAACGCGAGTAAAATTTGACAGAACCCCAAGGAGTTTCTGTGATCACCAGCAAGGCAATGAAAGCGACAACTGCTGCTCTTATCAGCGGTTTGTTGCTCACTGGGATCACCACAGATTTCGCACTCGCAAAGACCCCGAAGCCAACAAAGGCACAGATCGATGCTGCTAAGGCAGCAGAGTCTGCAAAACAAGCCGCCGCTAATGCCGCCGCCTCAAAATTAAGTGCCGCGCAAGGAACTCTTCGCCAACTAACTGCAGTCGCTTCAGCTGCGCAGGCGAAATATGTCAAGGCAGTTGCTGCACTCAAAGTTGCAACGGATCAAGCAAACGCAGCCGCTGCACATGCTGCTCTCACCGCTGCCGCAGTTGCAGAACAGAATCGACAGATCGGTCGCATGGCGCAGAATGCCTACATCATGGGATCGGGCTTCACCAACCTTGAATCAGTTTTAAATTCAAATGGTCCACAAGATCTCATTGATCGCCTCAATACTCTTAATCAACTTGGCGCAAGCAACTCAACTGCCCTCTCACGTTATCAAGCCGCAGAAGCTGTAGCAAAAGCTGCAAAGATTGAAGCAGATCGAACAAAGGCGGCGCAGGCAGTAGCGACTGCACAAGTTGCAGCGACCAAGAAAGTTGCAGATGACGCTAAGGCAGTACAACAGAAGGAAGTAAATCGCCTGCTTGCTATCGAAAATCAATTGATGGCAGAACTTGCTAAGGCCCGAAGCATTCGACTAACACTTGAACAGCAGTTGCAACTTGCTCAACTTGAAGAAGCAAATGCCGCAATTGCAACAACAACGAAGTATCAGGCGAAGATCTGGCCAGATCGTGGCTTTAAAGGTCGGACAACTACTCGATCAACTGATGCAATTCGTGCTGCCGCGGTGGCCTTTGCCAAGGCACAAGTTCTTGCTCGATGGCCCTATGTATGGGGCGCGCAAGGTCCAAAATCTTTCGACTGCTCAGGTCTCGTCTATGCCTCATATAAGGCGGCTGGCTTGGGCTATCCAAACTGGTCCCGCCTCAATGCCGCGCTCTACTTTGTTGATACTCAGCGCGTGCCTTTGAGCCAATTGATACCTGGCGATCTCCTCTTCTATTCATTTGATGGCAGCGTTCAAAATATCCACCACATCACGATCTATGCTGGCAATGGCATGATGTGGGAGGCGAATTCAAAGAGTAAGGGTCTGCTCTACTCCAATATCTACAGCATTCAAGGCCTTATGCCTTCAGGTGGACGGGTCTAACCAAGCTCTCGTTTTAACTTTAAGATAGCCCTGTGAAGGCGACACTCGTTATTCGACAGGCAGTTCGACCTTGGCTGGCGCGATTTTCACCAGGTGAAAATATTCTGATTGCAGTCTCTGGTGGTGCAGATTCACTCGCACTTGCCAATGCCCTCTTTCGTGAATCACGTGACTTATCCGTAAATCTCATTCCAGTGATTATTGATCATGGCTTACAAGAAGGTTCAGCTGATATTGCAAAAGGTGCGGCGCAGACTCTAAACACAATTGGTTTTCATCAGATTGAAATTAAGAGTGTGAAGGTTGAGATTACCGATGGCTTAGAGGCATCGGCACGCAGAGCAAGGTACCAAGCATTTGATGAAGCTCTTCTGGAATTTGGTGCACAGTCAATTTTCTTGGGTCACACACTCAATGATCAAGCGGAGACCGTTCTCCTTGGTCTAGCCCGAGGTTCTGGAACACGATCATTGAGCGGCATGGCTGCGGAAAGTTCTGATGGAAAATATTTGCGACCACTTCTCAGTGTTGATCGAGATACAACCATTGAATCTTGTCGTGAAGAAAATATTTCATTCTGGTCTGATCCTCACAATGAGAATGAAGAGTTCACTCGCGTTCGAGTTCGCAAAAATCTCCTCCCACTATTGGAGTCCGAACTCGGTCCAGGCGTCACTGATGCACTCGCTCGCAGCGCTCGAATTCTTCGTGAGGATGCCGATGCCCTCGATCAGATTGCCCACGACTTTCGCGCCACCCATCCAGATCTGATTATTGAAGAGCTGGCTGCCTTGCCGGTCGCCATCCGAGCTCGGGTCCTACGGGCTGCGATCTATGAGGCGGGAGCCCCCCAAGGCTCTTTAACTGCCGATCACCTCGCTCCGGTAGAGGCGCTCGTCACATCGTGGCGGGGCCAAGGGGAGAGTTCCCTTCCCGGTGGTGTGAAGGTTTCCCGAATTTCGGGCAGACTTTCGCTCTCGCAGTCGATTTAGCCTTACCCCTAAAAGACACCTATATAAGAGGAGCACCGTGGATCTCACAACAGCTGGAAGCGATATCGCA
>Ga0208872_1000363_pt1 | contig 35822 bp, 55 predicted proteins | sample CryBogCBH12Aug08_FD_185508 | JGI IMG/M metagenome (GOLD analysis project Ga0208872, IMG submission 185508) | Freshwater microbial communities from Crystal Bog, Wisconsin, USA - CBH12Aug08 (SPAdes) | ecosystem: Environmental > Aquatic > Freshwater > Lake | place: Crystal Bog, Wisconsin, USA...
TTGATGGCTGCGCCATCGGCTCTCCGTCCAAACGATTTGATGATGATTTGCTGAGATCGACAGCGGAAGCCTGGAACGATTTGGCAAACGGTTTGGGTTTAGCGACGGTCGCCAAGCTGACCGATGCTCGAAAGATCGCAATCACTCGCAGAGCCAAAGAACTCGTTGACGATTTTGATTTTGAAACGCCAGCGCAGGGCTTTTCGGAATTGTTTAGCAAAATACGAGGATCGCCGTTTCTTCGCGGCGCTGACGGCAAGTGGCGCGCTGATTTTGATTGGGTGTTTGAGTTGAGAAATTTTACGAAAATCATGGAAGGCAAATATGAAAATCGTGGGCAGAAAGTCGTTTCAATCAAGCGGTGGTGATCCGTTTTCGGATGCGACAACTTACGAGGAAAAGGCGAAAGCCTATTGCCAGCGTTCTGGACGCGATGATGGCAGTCATCCCGTCATTGTAGCTGGATCGCACGAATGGGCGCTGTGGATGGCTTATTTTGAACATATCGGCCATTCTCACGCCAAGCCAAACAGTTTTGCAAATCAGCGCGGCAGATTAACCGTTCCAGCGAATACTCCGGATGCTTTTGAGCCTGGTTGGAGAGCCAGCGAAAGCTATGCGGATAAGAACCCACCGATGCGCAAATTAGAAGCGCCGGAAGCCTTTGTCTCGCCGGAGCAAAAAGCAGCCATGCGTGAGCGAATGAACGCCATGTATCAATCGTTCAAATCTGGTGCTGGGCCAAGTTCATCTAATGGCGGCGCAAGAGACAAGCGTGACGCAGAGCGTGAAAAGCAAGCGGCGCGTATTTGGCTCAAAGAGCATGAAAACGGCGAATTAGCGCAAGATTTAACTGTCAGCGACCGATTGACTGCCATGCTTGATGAAATGTTTCCACGTTACGACCAGGCCGCAGAATAGGGGATAACATGCCTCCAATTAGCCCAAAGCGACGATTGCCTAATGGCCGTTTAAGTAGGGCCAAGAGAGCTGTTGATCAGCAAAATGATGACAACGCAAAACAATCCGATGAGGTCCAATCTATTGTGTTGGCGCAGCCGCACAGAAGGGGCAATCCTGACCAGCTATGCGAAAGCCCATTAGGTAGGTTCATACTGAAATACGCGCTTAAGCGTGAGTTATACGACGCTGGTATGATGTATCATAAAGCGCGCTTACAATGGGTTGGCGGTGCTTGGCATGGGCCTTCTGATGAGAAGCATCCAGGATCTGGTTATGGATTATCTGAAGAGTTAGCGATTAAAATAAGGAATGATTATTCTGAATGGTTTTGTGAAATGGTTAGAGCCTCATCTCGGTCATCAGCCGAAGCCGTAGAAGCTATGGCGGCTGGATATGAGATTGCTGAAAACCTGTATATGTTAGACGTTATTTCCGCGCTTGATGCTTTAGGCAAAGCGACCGGCAAGACATAGCTTTAATTAAGAATTATCTTGACTTTTTGGTGTTTTTGTGTTAAGGATGATGTGTAAAATGGATGATTGCGTCTAGAGACTAATTACTATTTATGGGGGCTACCAATGTTCGTGTTGGTGGTCCTTTTGCTTTTTAGCGACGGTCATCATTCAGCTATTGTTGTAAATAGACACAATACATATTCGGCATGTGATGAAGCTGGCCGTAACGCTTCTCAATTAAAAGACAAACGCTTTCGATTGCTTGCATATAAGTGTGAGCAGGGTGTCTGACGCTTTTCAACGGCGTGAGTAGGGGATATGGCAAACGTAAATAGATCAAATTACAGTATGCCAGATAGGCATAGAGATAAAATTGCAAATAGTAACATTCTCAATAATTTAATTGAACATGCAGAGGGGACTAAAAAGCTAGAGCCTTCTCAGGTTACTGCTGCAATTGCATTATTGAAAAAGGTATTGCCGGATTTACAGTCTGTTGCATTGACTGATCCGACACATAGCCAGCCTGCAAAGCTGATTATTGAATGGGATAATGACTAGGCTACGCATACCGTATAAGCCTAGGGATGTATTTAAGCCATTTCACGATAGACAAGAGCGATGGGCCTGTATTGTTGCTCATAGGCGCTGCGGCAAGACTGTAGCGTGTATTAATGATCTTGTTAGGCGTTGTTTAGAGAATAAGCGTGAGCGGCCAAGATACGGGCTGATTAGTCCGTTTCTATCGCAGAGCAAAACAAACGCCTGGGATTATTTAAAGGCATATTCTGCTCCGCTATTAGCGTATGGCGCGACGTTTAATGAGAGTGAGTTACGAGTAGATTTCCCGAATGGCGGTCGCGTTAGACTGTATGGCGCTGATAACTATCAAGCGCTGAGAGGCGGGTATTTTGATGGCATTGTCATTGACGAGCCTAGCCAGATTAGCCCTGCGGTTTACACAGAGGTTCTTCGACCTGCTCTTAGTGATCGTAATGGTTGGGCTGTATGGATTGGAACGCCATGCGGCAAGAATGAGTTCTGGGAGATTTCAGAAAAGGCTCGGCAATCGTCCGAGTGGTTTCATTTAGATTTAAAGGCGAGTGAGACGGGGTTAATTCCTCAGTCTGAATTAGACGATGCCCTAGAGCAAATGGGCTACGACCGTTATCAGCAAGAATATGAGAATAGTTTTGAAGCTGCCATAGTCGGGGCCTACTTTGGTCGAGAGATGTCTGATGCGCAGCGTGAAGGCAGGATCGTCGAAAGCCTGCCGCTATTAGACACAGAAATTCATACAGTTTGGGATTTTGGTAACGGCGCTAATATGGCTGTCTGGGCCTTTCAACAAGGGAAGGATGGGCCGCGTGTCGTCGATTTCATTTCGATCAGCGGATATTACTTTCTCGATTATCTCAAAGAGATCAAAGAGCGCCATTACACAGGCACATGTTACGTTCCGCACGACGCAAAGGTTCCTAGCTTCGAAACCGGCAGGACGCGCATTGAAACGATGCTGGCAGAAGGAACTAAGCCTGTTCTGGTGGCAGATCATCGTGTCGAGGACAGAATACACGCAGCCAAGCTCACCATCCCACGAACGCGGTTTGATGGCGGACGATGTGCTTCGGGTTTGGAAGCACTAAGGCAATATAAACAAGAATGGGACGATAAGGCGCGTGTGTTTAAGAACACGCCAAAGCATGATTGGGCGTCTCATCCGGCTGATGCGTTTGGTTATCTCGCTATGGCGTGGAAGCAACACATACAGCCAGCGATTGACAAGGCCGATAAGCCTAAGATGCGCGGCTTAAATGAGATTACGTTAGACGAATACATGAGCGCTGAAATTGGCGGTCACGAAAAGCAAGATAGGGTTTAATGGCTTCAGACGCAGATAATTACAAAGCTGATGGCCAGCCTCAAAGCGCCGCCTATTATCTTGATTTGATTGAAAGCGCTCAACGTGCGCCTGAGATGCACGAATGGAATGAGCGCTGCAAAAAGATACGCAAGAAATATCGTTACGAAGCCAGCCAGACAAACAAAACGCGGCGCTATCAAATCCTCTGGTCAAACATGGAGGTGATGAAGCCAGCGGTTATGGAAAAGGCTCCGCAGCCTGTAGTGCAGCGCCGCTTTAGAGATAGCGATGCAGTAGGCCGTGAGGCGTGTGACTTACTTGAACGCGCTTGTCGGTTCCAGGTCGAGAGCAATGATTTTTATAGCCGTCTTGAGCAAGTTAGGGATGATTTCCTTCTTTACGGTCGTGGCGTTGCTAGGGTTTATTATGAGCCTGTTACTGTCACGGTAACAGACGAAGACGACGTAGACGGGCTTGATACAGCGTCGATGATGGGCCTTGATAGCGAGGTTCCTGAAGAGCGCGAAGAAGCGCAAGAGGCTGGCAATCCGAATGAGGTGCTAGATTTCGAGCATGTGAAGCTCAGATATGTCCAGCGTGAGGATTTCGTCCATCAAGCGGCTAGAACCTGGGATGAGGTTCAATGGGTCGCGTTTAGGGCGTATTTGTCCAAGGACGATCTTATTGAGCGTTTTGGCAAAGAGATAGCCGAAAACATCCCGCTTGATGCACAGCCAGATATGCCAAGCTCTGACAGAATGAATAATAATTCTGTTTCGACTGTAATGAGCAAGGCGACGATCTGGGAATTTTGGAACAAAGAAACGCAAAAGGTTTGCTGGATTGCTAAAGGCTATCCAGAGGTTTTAGAACACGGTGCGCCATATCTTAAACTTGATGGCTTTTTTCCATGTCCAAAGCCAGCCTTTGCGACGCTGACAACGGATAGCCTCGCGCCCGTTCCTGACTATGTTTATTACCAGGATCAAGCTGAAGAAATTGATACGCTAACGGCGCGTATTGGCGCCCTACAGCAAGCCCTAAAGCTGGTGGGCTTTTATCCTGCCGGCCCACAAGGCGAGGGCGCGCCGGAGATTGAGCGCGCTATGGCTCCTGGCTTTGAGAATAAGCTAATTGCCGTAAAGTCTTGGGATAATTTCACCAAGGGCGGCGGTAATGCGCCAGTTGTTTGGTTGCCGGTCGATCAAGTCGGTAATTTGCTTAAAGGCTGCGTCGAATTACGTCAGCAATTAATACAGGATATTTATCAAATTGTTGGCATTAGCGATATTATGCGCGGCGACGCTAACGCTGCTGAGACGGCCACGGCGCAGTCGATCAAGGCTCAATATGGCTCAATCCGTATTCGTGAGCGGCAGCAAGAATTAGCGCGTTTTAGCCGTGATATTGTTCGTATGCTGGCTGAGATTATTTGCACACAGTTTCAGCCTGAGATATTGCTGAAAATGACTAATATGAGCTTGCCAACTGAGGCAGAGCTACAGCAACAACAAATGATGGCGCAACAACAAGCGCTTATGGCGCAAGCGCAGCAAGCTCGTATGCAGAAAATGCAAGCGCCTCAACAACAACCCGTCGCTCCTGGGATGATGTGATGATGCCAGGCCAGCAACAACCAAACCAGCCAGTGACTATTGATGCTGTCATGGCGTTGCTACGCGACGGCGCATTACGTCGATTTAGAGTAGATATAGAGGTCGATAGCACGATTGTTGGCGACGAAAGCCAAGAGCGTAAAGACCGCAATGATTTTATCGCTTCCGTCACGCAGTTTATGCAGGGATGGGGGCCAATGGTGCAGGCAAATCCTGCCTTAGCTCCATTAGCGGGCGATCTATTATTGTTTGGCGTTCGGGCTTATCGCGTTGGTCGTGAGCTAGAAGAAACAATTGAAGACACGGTCGAAAAGATCGAACAACTGGCAAGTCAGCCTAAGCCGCCAAGCCCTGAGATTATGGCAGCGCAAGCTAAAGCTCAGTCAGAGCAAGTAAAAGCCAAGACTGAAGTGCAGAAAAGCCAGCTTGACGTTCAAGCGGCTCAAGTCGGCGCACAGGCTAAAATGGCACAAGCTCAACTCGATCACCATGCGTCGATGCGCAAGGCTCAAATGGATGAAGTCAGGGCGCAGAATGATTTTCTACGCCAGCAAGCTGAAGCTGCAAACGCGGCCATGATGCCGCCAGGGGTTAATAATGTCTGATAACTGGATTGCCGGCGCTGTAAAACATAAAGGCGCGCTGCATCGTGAGCTAGGCGTTCCGATGGGTAAGAAAATACCAGAAGAAAAGCTAGAAAAAGCTGAAAAGTCTAAAAACCCGACAGAGCGTAAGCGCGCAGTATTGGCTGAGACGCTCAAAAACATGCACCACGGTAAATAATGACGTTACGAGCGTGTCGTGCCTGCGGTGATTGGCATAGATTAGAAGAAGATTGGCCTGCCGAATGTGTGGGTCATTTTCGTATTAATTATCAGCGTTCTGAATTATCAGCGCCCATGATTATTAAGGATGAAATGGGTGCGGTGCAGTCGCAGCTAACCGGCAAGATATACGATAGCAAGTCAGGCTTGCGTAAAGAATATAAAGCGCATGGCGTCACTGAGATTGGAAACGAAAAAATCCAGCCTCATACGCCAAAGCGTCCACAGATTAGCAAAGAAGAAATAGGCCAAGCCATACAAAAGGTAAAGGCAGGGTATCGCCCTAACACAGAACACGCCGGCATTAGCGCCTCGCGTTCTGGGTCTGAGTGGCACTAAGCGGTTTCAACTCCGCACATCCCAAAGGTAAATATGATTGAAGAAATTGACGACGCCCCATCAACGGGCGAAGGCGAAGTCGCGTCCAGCCCAACAGATTTACGTTCAATTATTGAAGCGGCTAGGGATAAACAGCGCGAAATATCGAATGATGTTTCAAATGCTGAACCAGTCAAAGCCGATGAGCCGGAAGAAAAGCCGGAGCGCAAAGCCGATCGAGACGAAAAAGGTCGCTTTGCCGCCAAAGATAAGCCTGTTGAAGCTGTCGAGAGTGACTATCAGTCGCTTCAAGATACAGCAAGCAGCGATGAGGCTGAGAAACCCGCATATAAGGCGCCGGTTGGCTGGTCAGTGGCGGCTAAAGCTGCTTTTAACGAATTGCCGGAAGCCGTTAAGGAAAGCATAGCAAAGCGCGAGCAAGAAGTAGATAAGGGATTTGCGCGCTATGGTGGCTTAAAGCAGTTTGCAGAGGTTGCTGAAGAAAACGGCACAACTCTAGCTGCTGCTGTTCAAGATTACGCTAAAATAGAAAACAGCCTTCGGACAAATTACCTTGAAGGCGTTGATTTACTGAACAGTAGATTTGGCATTAATCCTGTTCAGTTCATACAGGCTTATGCGGCACGTTACGGCGTCGATCTTTCGGGATCAAACGTGCAGCAATCACAGGGCTATCAACCCCCTGCGATAAACCCCGACGCTATTATTCAGCAAGCAACTGCGGCCTTTGAAGATCGTATGCTTCAGCGCGAAACTGTCGGAGAGATAGAGCGCTTTAGAAACGATCCAGCAAACCCGTATTTCGAGAATGTCCGTGAGGATATGGCGATCCTGCTTCAAAATGGGAAAGCCAGTGATCTGAAGGACGCATACGAAAAGGCTTGTTGGGCAAACCCTGAGACAAGAGCAATCTTACTCAAGTCTCAACCTAATTCGACGCCTAACCCCGCGCAGGCAGTTCAAAAAGCCAAAGCAGCGGCAAAGGCGGTTGGCGGAGCTCCAAGCCCTGGTTTCAACCCCAGCGCAAAAGCAACACCACAAAACATGAGTATTCACGACAACATTAGAGCCGCGATTGCAGCGCAGCGCGGTTAAGAAAGGATAACCAATGGCTAGTCCCTTAGTGGCAAGCGTCGATTGGGGCGATGTGGTTACAACCACGCTTGAAAATCGCTCACGCGTTCTTGCTGACAACATTACAAACAACAATGCTTTGCTTGAGCGTCTTAAACAAAAAGGCAAAAACAAGCCTTTTTCTGGTGGTCGCGAGATCATGCAGGAACTGCGTTACGCGCAGAACCAGACGTTTATGTTCTATTCGGGCTTTGAGTTCCTTAACGTATCGCTGAATGATACGATGACGGCTGCTCGCTTCCCGATTAAACAGGCGTCGATTGCTGTCGTTTTGTCAGGTCTTGAAGAGCTTCAGAACCGTAGCGAAGAAGAGATGATTGACCTCATCGAAGCTCGCGTTGATACGGCTGAAGATACATTCTGGAACCAGATGTCTGCGGCTGTTTACTCTGACGGCACTGGTTGGGGTGGCAAGCAGATTAACGGCCTTGCGCTGTTGGTTTCTAAAACGCCTACCTCTGGTATTGTCGGCGGCATTGATCGTTCCAGCCAGGTTTGGTGGCGTAACGTAGCTGTAAACGCGAACACTGATAGCCGTGGCGTTGTCACTAGCTCGAATATTCAGAGCTATATGAACTCTACGTCAATTCAGTTGAAGCGTAATTCTGACGGCGTTGATCTGATTGTTGCAGATAATAACTATTATCTCGCCTATCTTGCTTCGCTTCAGTCAATTCAGCGTATCACTGATGACAAAGGCTCCGCAGGCGCCGGTTTCACGGCTGTCAAATACTATGGTGCTGGTAAATCCGTTGATGTCGTTCTTGACGGCGGTAAAAACGGTCAAATCCCATCAAACACCATGTATTTCATCAACTCCGATTACTTGTTCTATCGCCCACATGCGAGCCGGAACTTCAAAGTAGTCGGCGGCGACCGCACCAGCATCAACCAAGACGCGATTGTTCGCATCATGGCTTGGGCCGGAAACATGACAATCGCCAATCCGTCCCTCCAAGGCGTCCTTTGGCAGTAAGGAGAGACGATAATGACAATTGCTTATTTTCCAGTAATGGGCGCGGGTGAAAAGACTTATGCGCCTATTGGCCCGACCGACAGCACTGTCGGCCCATATGCTAACTTTCGTCCTGGCACGATTGTTCACGGCGATGGCGGCGCTAGCTTTGTTGCTGCGTCTTTCACAGCAACGGCAAGCCAGGTTGTAAACCAGGGCGATCTCGCCTTTGTTGATAACAACTTTGTAGCGACGCTTGGCGTTACGAGCGCTGCTAAACTCGGTGTTAAGGTTGGCACTTTCTTCTTTGGTGGCAACTATCAGATGGCTCCAACATCTGCGGCCTTCTCTTTTACATTCCCTTCAGCGGGTGTGTATATTGTGTGGGTTCAGGTTGATGGCGTATCGCTTCTGAACTGCGCGTCAACGGCGCTTACGGGTAAAACCGTAACATCGTCAACGACCGCTGGTCAGGCTGACGCTCCTACTGCCGGCCCTGCTTCTGGCTCCTATACGCTTGGCGGCGTATTTCTGCCAGCAACAAACTACACGTTTACAGCGAATACGACGAATGGCTCTGCCGTTCTGACGAACCTTTCGACTGTAACGGGTATTTATCCAAACATGACGATTAGCGGAACGGGTATTCCTGCTTCTACCACGATTTCTTCAATCAACGGTAGCGCTGGAAATTACACGATTACGCTGTCGGCTAATGCGACGGCTACAGGCTCAACGATCACGATGACCTGTGCAAAATACGTCGAAGCCTATCTTAACAGCGCCTTTATCAGCGCTGCTAACTAATCTTGATCGGGGGGCGCTTATGCCCCCCTTTCTTTTGCGCCTTTTCAACGGGCAGGGGATAAAATGCAAGATACATTAGGCGGAGTTGGCGACCCATTCGCTACAGTTTCGGGTGGTTTTGGAATTGATTACGCTCAAATGAATAAAGGCGTTCAGCCAATATTCTTTGTTGAGCCAGTGGAAGATCAGGCGGCTTCAGAACGCGATGGCGTTCCGCGTTACCGCGAAGAAGAGCGCGTGAGATTGATTGTCGCAGGCGATATGTTTAACCAGCCTGTGCATCCAGTAGATAGCAATATTAAAGAGCGTTTTCCTGTGGCTTATGAAGCCTGGAAAGCCAAGAGACAAGAAAAGCACATTGATGGAACGCCGCTAAAACAGTGGCCGTTGCTGTCGCCTGTGCAGATTGCAGAATTTGAAGCCTCTGGCATTTTTTCGGTCGAAAGCCTGCGAGACATAGCCGACACGAATGTTAATCGTATCGCTGATGGTCGCATATGGCGCGAGAAAGCCAAGGCATGGCTAGAGCAAGCTAAAGACGGCGCGGCGGCTACAAGGCTAGCTGCTGAAAATGAGCGCCTTCGTGAGCAATTAGAACGCTTGGAAAAGCGTATTGATGAAATGGACAAAGAGGCTGTTAAACGCGGCCCTGGGCGTCCTGCAAAGGCTGATTAATGTCATTATTAACTATTTGCCAGAACGCGGCAATACGCATTAATTTTGGGGCTGTCCCAAATAGCGCGTATTCATCTACCGATACAAGCGTCTTGCAATTAGTTGCGTTTTCTCAAGATACAGGTCGAGAATTATTAGAGCGGTATGATTGGAACAATCTTAAAAACCAAGCTCTAATAACCGGCGATGGCGCGACGACGCTATTTAATTTGCCTTCAGATTGGATGCGTCTTTGTCCATCAGATAAGTCACCAATGGGCGCGTTGATTAGTTTGGCGCGTCCGACTATTCCATTGATTGGCCCCGTCAATGACGAATGGCTTAATCAAATGAAGGCGCTTCCAGCCTATCCAGCCTATCCAGTTTGGCGCATCGTCAATAATGAAATGGAAATATGGCCTGCTCTGGCAAGCGGTGAGGTTGTCCAATTCTGGTATTTTACTAAAAACTGGATACAATCTGGCTCAACCAGCGCTTATATTCAATCTTGGTCAGGCGATAGCGATACGTCGCTCATTGACGAAGATATTATAATGAAAGGCACCATATGGCGCTGGAAACGCGCTAAGGGCTTGGATTACGCCGAAGAATTTCGCGCTTATGAATTGTCTGTTGATCGTAACGCCGGCCAGCAAAATAACGAGCGTGTTGTTTCGACCAGCGATTATACTGTCAACTCAGATAATTTCTGGCCTGGTCAGATAAGCTATACGCCGCCATGAGATTAGCGCCTTTACGAGATAAAGGGCCATCCAAATCTCGCATATCACAACCGGCGCAAATACCGGCTCCGACTAAGGGCTGGTATGTTGGCTATAACATGGCTGAAGCGCCGCCAGGAACGGCGTATTTATTACAAAATGCTTTTCCTCAATTAGACTATGTCCGTATTCGCCGTGGCTCACAGGCTTATGCGACGGGTATGCCGTCAGCCACAGTAAACACGTTAATGCCGTGGCAAAACGCGACTAATTCTAAAATGTTTGCCGTATGCAATGGCAATATTTACGATGTCACCAATACGGGCGCAGTTGGCGCGGCAATGGTGACGGGGTTAAGCAATTCTGCTTATTTTAATTATGTGCAGTTTCAAGGATTATCAGCTAGCTATTTAGTAGCTGTTAATGGCATAAACCCTGTTTATCAATTTAACGGCACAAGCTGGTCTACGCCAACAATTACCGCTGCTTCTGGTTCTTTTTCGTCTTTTTCTAATGTTAATATATTTAAAAATCGCCTTTATTTTGTAGAAACAAACACATTAAACATATGGTATTTGCCAGTTAATTCTATTGCCGGTGCTGCGACAGTATTCCCGATGCAGGGCATATTTCGCAATGGTGGTTATATTGTAGCTACATCGTCTTGGGCGATTGATAGCACAAGCGGTATTTATGAGAGTTTTGTCGCAATTTCGTCTGAGGGCGAAGTTGTTATGTATGACGGTGCCGATCCAAGCGTTTGGACATTAAAAGGCACTTATAAGATTTCAAAGCCTCTTGGCCCTAGATGTTTTTCTAAGGCTGGCGGCGATTTATTGATTATGACTGAAGACGGCATTGTTCCCATGTCTGAGGTGCAGACATTGGATCAAATATCGCTGCAAAACGAGGCGATAACACAGCCTATAATGCCGGCCTGGAGGTCTGCCGTTATCGCAAGAACCGGCTTGGTTGGATGGCAAATCCAGCTATGGCCGCTGGAAAGCATGGGTATTATTAATTTACCTAAACTTTCTGCCGGCGATAAAACTCAATTTATTGTGAACGCTCGAACTGGCGCATGGGCGCAATATGTCGGGTGGGATGCAAATTGTTTTGCTGTGTATCAAAATGGTTTGTATTATGGCACATCTGATGGCCGTGTCATGCAGGGTGAAGTTGGTGCTGCCGATGATGGTGCTAACTATACAGCAACAATATTCCCGTCATTTACCGGATTTAACGACACGGTAACGCATAAACAAGTTATAATGGTGCATCCTTATGTATCGTCTAATTTTGGTCAGCAATTGCAAGTAACTGTAAATGTTGATTATGATATTACAATTCCTCAAGCTCCAACTTCTATTATTCAAGGTAATTTTGGCGCGACTTGGGATAGTTCTGTTTGGGGCACAGCTATTTGGCCTAATAGTCTTGTGACGCAAAATTATTGGCAAACGGCAACTGGCTTTGGAAGCGTATTTAGCCCAGTTATCCAAGTCACATTATCATCTACTAACGTCACGCCAGATATACGGCTTATGAGAACGGATATATTATTTGAAGAAGGCGAGATAATTGCTTAATGCCTATCGCTCGGATGCGAAGTCGAAGGCTTACTTAGATAAAGCGCTAAATATAAATTTATCTCTGCCTTTTTGTGGTTACGTTATAGCAAACAAGCAAAATGATACAGTTGGTGCTTTTGTCTATAACGGGTTTACCGGCGATAATGTCGAGCTAACGATTGCCTGTGAAGAACGGGTAACAATTTCTATCGCTCGATTTATAGCATTAATCGCTTTTTTTGATCTCGGCTGCAACCGAATGTCGGCTCGGACAAGGGTATCAAATCAGCGCGCTATAAAAGCGATGCTTAATGTTGGTTTTAAGTTTGAAGGCGTTGCCAGAGAATATTTTGGCGGCGAGGATGCAATTTTGTTTGGCATGTTAGCCAAAGAGCAAAAACTGGTGAAACGGAAATGAATAGCCCGCAAGCTCCAAATCCTATGACTGCGATGTTGATGGCGAACGCCATGTCAAATCAACAAGCGCAGGCTAACCAGCAAGCAGCAGACGCCACGCGTAAGGGAAATATGATTGATCAGTCAACCCCTTACGGGTCGTTGACTTATACGGCTGATCCTAATGCACCTGGCGGGTATTCTGCAAATCAATCATTATTAGCACCATTACAAAATATTCTTAATTCCAATGAAAATTTAGCTCAAGGCGCAAGTAACGCAGCTAATTCATTTCTAAATAATAACGCCGCTAACATGACGGCGCAATCGCCGCAATATCATGCTCAAGATTTGAACCTTCAAAATGTTAATCCTAATTTACAATTAAACAATGTAAGCGGTGATTTAAGCCTACAAAATCTAAACCCTAATTTGCAGCTTCAAAACAATAACAGCCAGCTTGATCTAAGCTATAATGCAAATGCTCAAAGTCTGGCAGATTTAAACAAATCCACACTTGATCCCTATTGGAACCAGCAACAAAACAATTTCGACCAGGAAATGGCAAATAGGGGCGTTGTTCCTGGTTCTGTTCAATATGACAATGCTTATCGCGATTTTAATACCGCTAAGAGCAATGCTTATAATCAAGCTGATTTAAACGCTTATAATACGGTAGCAGGAAACGCCGCCACACAATTTAATGCCAATAACAATGTATTGAACCAGAATAATCAAAATGCACTAAGCCAATTTGGCGCAAATAACTCTGCAATTGCGCAAAACAACCAAAACGCACAAAATATTTATGGTGCGCAATATAATGCTGCTAATCAAAATAATGCCAATGCACTTAATCAATTTAACGCTAATAATTCGGCTGTAAACCAAAACAATACAAATGCCCTTAATAGTCAAAACGCCAATATTCAGAATTTTGGCGCTAGCTTACAGGCTTATAATAACCCATTTAATAACTTAGCGTCATTAAATGGTCAGACCTCAGTAAATGCGCCTATTCAATCTATTGGCTTATCGCAAACGCCTACGGCTAGCGTTCAATCGCCTGACGTTATGGGTGCCTATCAATCTGCATATGGCAATCAGCAAAACGCTTACAACAATCAGATAGCCAATAATAGCGCAATGATGGGTGGATTATTTGGTCTTGGTGGAGCGGTGGCTGGCGGTCTAGCTGGCGGGCCTATGGGTGCTGCAATGGGTTCTGGCCTTGCCAATGCTGGATGGGGGCTTGCTAATTCTAACGGTTATGCAGGGCCATTTGCTTCCTCATATTCTAATCCAAGGGCATACTAAATGGCTCTTACGCAAACGCTTCAAGACGACCCGTCAGCCGAAAACTATCTTTCCGAAGAAGGCATTAAGCGCAAACGCGCATTGGCTGAAAGCCTAATGCAGCAAGCGTCAGATACGTCGCCTATTCGCTCCCCTTGGCAGGGTGTTGCTCGATTAGCGCAAGGACTGATGGGCGGTTTCCATGAAGGCATGGCTAATGCCGCTGAGAAAGAAAATAACGATTATAATTCCACATTGATGAACAAGGTATTTGGAATGCCTCGCCTAGCGCCGGAAACCGGCAGCGGGCCTTCTGGCGATGTTTCATCTGGCACAGCAAGCAATTCTGACGTTTCGCCTAATATACAATCTGCTATTTTTACTGCGGCAGATAAATACGGTGTCCCGCGTCAAATTGCGCTTGCAATGGCAAAGCAAGAAAGCTCAAACAATCCCAATGCGCCACACGGTGGTTTGTTTCAAATAACAAAAGGAACTGCCTCACAGCCTGGTTATGGCGTCCAGCCAGTAGATTATAATTCTTTAAGCGACCCGTCAGTTAATTCTGATTTCGCTATGCGGTATCTGACAGCTAGAAATAAAGGGATTAATTGGAATGACCCTAATTCTGTCGATAAAGCTCTTGCTTCTTATAATGGCGGCGGCGATACTAATTACGTTCAACATGTCCGTAGACACATACCTCAAGAAAACGCCGCGCCTGTCCAAGTCGCCAGCAATAGCCCGTCGCAAGCATTTTTATTAAGTCGTGAGGCGCGTAAGCAGGACGCACAAACAAAAGAACCTCAACCACAAATGGCGCAAGCGCAACCTAGTCGCGCGCAGCAAATCCTCGCCGCAATGTCTGATCCGCGTATTACGCCTCAAAATAGGCAGATATTGACGCAGCTATATACTGACGCGGTTAAGAATGAAGAACGCTATGCCGCGCCTTACATGGACGATTACGGCAATCTGATTCAAAAAGACCCTAGCGGTAAAGTTAATGTCCTTCACGCTTCGCCGGCAGAACGCGATAGCAGAACAAACGAACAAAAGAATTATGAATATTTAAATGCTCATCCAGAAGCTAAAGAATATTTTGAGCAAACCAAACAATTTAAGCCAGGGCGCCATGTCGTCGGCGGTGCGTTAATAGACGATAACGGCAATGAAATTTATAAGGCCAAGGGTGTAGGGCCTAGCCTTACGCCGGACGCTATTAAATTTGGTGGCGAGCAATTAGCAAGAGGCGATAAGTCTGTTTTAGCTAATTTAGGCCGTGGCGCACAAGGCGCTGAAAACGTAACGGCATTACGAAACGAAGCTGTTAATTACGCTTTGGCTCATAATATAGACCCGCGTAAGGCTATGGATGCTGCGGCTGAGTATATGGGCCAGCAAGCAGGCGAAAGAACCCTTGGAACGCAAGAAGCCAATGCGATGACTGCGGGAACCGAAGCCTCTAACGCATTGTTAATTGGTCGAGGCGCAAACGCTGCTTTGCCAAGAGGAAACTTTGTTCCTGTCAATCAAGCAGTTCAAGCATGGCAAAGTGGAAATAGCGATCCTCGTTTAGCTAAATTTGGTCAAGCTATGGCGACAATTGCCAATACTTATGCAAGAGCGGTTAATCCAAAAGGCTTGCCGCATGAGGCTGTTGTTTCTGACACGCTTAAGCGCCTTTCTTCAGCGCAGGGGCCGGAGGCGCTAAACGCTATTTTGGACGTTATGCAGCAAGAAATAGATTTAGCTGAAAAATCCCCTAATCAAGCGCGTGAAATTATCAAAGAAAATAGAGCGATGCGTAATGGCGATAAGCCAGAAAAACCTAGCGCCGGCGTAACAAGCAGCGGCTTAAAATGGTCGATTGAATAATGGCAAAGCTCAAGATTGGCGATCACACAGTTACGGTCGATGATAGCTTTAAAAGCCTGTCGCCTGCCGAACAACAAAGCGCCGTTGAAGAAATATCAAAAAGCCTGCCTAGCAAGGTCGCGTCTACTGCTAAGTTAGATGCCCCAGAAGATCAGGGCGATTTTTCTTTAGACAATGCTGTTCGTTCTGTCGCTAATGGCATGACGTTTGGTCTTGCTGATCGTATTGCCGCCGCCGCGAATACGGTTTTTCCATTAGACAAAGGTTCGCATTTTCTCGATTATTCTGGAAACCTAAAAAATCAACAAGAACGCACAAACGCCTATAGAGAAAAGCATCCCGTTTTAAACACGGTTGGGAATGTCGTCGGAAACGTCGCTGCATTACCTCTTATGCCGGAGGCTTTAACAGGCGGCGTTATGTCTGGGCCTGTTCTGTCGCGTGTTGCCGCTGGCTCAAAAGCTGGTGCGCTTGCTGGTGCATTACAAGGCGCTGCGGATAGTCCCGATCTGACTGATGTGCATAGGACTGTAGGCGGCACTGTTACTGGCGCTGGAACCGGCGCAGTTTTGGGTGGCGGTATTCCAATACTCGGCAAGGCTTTGGGCGCCGCTGGCTCGACAATAGCTGATAGTTTGCGCAGTTATGATGGAATTTCTGCTCCTGCCGGTCGTTCGCTAATTAAAGCCCTCAAGCAAATGGCTCCTGGCGACGTTGAACACGCCGCCGGTCGGCTTGGCGATGAAGCGACATTGATGGACTTTTCGCCGGCATTTTTAGGCAAGGGGATGGGTGTTGCTGGCAATTCGCCGGAAGCGCGCAACACAATTACCAATATGCTGACGCGTCGAAACAACGGCACAAGTAATCGTTTGTTGGGTGATGTGCAGGCTAATTATGGGCCTGCTGAAGCCCCGCGTATTCTTGATAAAAACATTAAAAACGAATTAAAGCGCGCCGATTATCAAAACTATCGTGTTGGCGCTGGTTTAGAACCAGGCAATCCAGAACTGCCGGAAGTCAATACACAGGCTTTGCTTGACCATTTAAATAAGGCTTTACCGTATGCAGAGGGCGGCGAAAGGCGCGCATTAGCGACGCTAAAAGAACGCCTTATGATGGAAAACCCAGAGGCGGCAAATAATTTAAAGGCAAAAGACTTTATCCAAGAAAAGCCTAAAGGCCAGGTGCAAGATTTGATTTCTTTCTTGCGTGAAAGAGGCGGCGTTAGAGATGAAGGCGGCAATTTAACGTCTCAAAATTTACAAAAATTCCATAGGGGGCTTATCAATAAGCGCACTGGTATGCCTATGGATAAGGCGCGTGAAGCTGCTGCTGAAGCCGGTTATTTGGGAGGCGATACTGAGGGCGCTGTCGCTGGCACAGATATTAATGATTTTATTGATGCTATCCACGATCACCCGCGCTATTCTGTTCACGATCAAGAAAAGCAATGGCAACGAGATGCTTACGACGCCTTTAAGGATGGACGCAATCGCAAGCAGATATATGCTGATGCTAGAGCGCAAGCTGAAGAAAATGCCGCTCCTGCAACAATACCAAAAACAAATCCCGTTAATCTGCATAAAATTAAGGGTGAGCTAGATAATCTGATTGAGCATAATTTGCCTGGTCTTGGCATGCAAGCGTCTGACGTAGCGACGCAGCAAGGCGCGCTGAAGCATGTTAGAGGTATGCTGAATGATATTCTGGAAAATCAAGTTCCAGGCTATCGTGAGGCTAACAGGGCTAGCTCTAAAATTAGAAAGCGCGACGAAGCCTTAAAGCAGGGGTATGAGCTATTTGGCGGTAATCCAGGTCAATCGACAATTTGGCCGGATGAATTAGCTGCGCTGCGTAAGAGTTTAGGGCCTGCCAACGTAGATTTTAGAAATGGCGTAAGATCAAAGATTGAAGAAAAGTTTCGTAATACAGCTAATGATCTAACTGCCGGAAAAGCATTAACTGGCGGCGATAACGACTTTAAGCGCCCGCTTTTAGAGCAAATATTTGGCGAAGATGAAACGCGCAACGTATTAAATGCGGTAAACCGTGAAAAGCAATTTGCGCAAACGCATAATGATATAACGCGCAACTCTATGACTGAGCCGCGCCGTGTGGCGACTAAAGAAGAAGCGCCAGCAAATATAGGTAGCTTGGCCGGTATTAAAGACGCGATATTAACGCCAATATTAAACCGATTTGCTGAAAGTATGCCAAGATCGGCGCAATATTACCCAGAAATGGCGAAGATATTAACAGCGCAAGGGCCAGAAAGAGATAAATACATTAAAGCCCTTTCTGAAGGTCTTAATAGGAAAATCGCTAAAAACGCTGCAATGGATAAAGCTGGAAATAGGGCTTCTTTAGCTGCTGCATTATTAGCTGCAAATGGCGCTAGGTCTTTAGCGCTGCCAACTATTGACGTTCCTGGTCGTCAATAAGTTTAGCAATATAGAAAATACCGCAAAGCAAAAAACCGCATAACGTCAAATAAGACGCGATGCTCATATTTTCACTCAGAAAAGTCAAAAACTTTCCCTCTGCTACAACGATAGTGAGCAGGGTGATCGTGCATATTATAGCAATAAGGCGATCCATATATGCCTAGACAAGCCAACGGAACCTACTTGCAGCCAGCTAACACTACGGCTGTAAGCGGCACCACAATTTCATCATCTGCCTATAATACCCTACAGACCGATTTAGGCAATGAAATAACCAATAGCGTTGATCGTGGCGGTCGAAGCGCGATGACGGCCAATTTAAACCTTGGCTCGTATCAAATCAACAACTTAGCTAACCCTAGTAATTCTACTGACGCCGCAAACAAGGCTTATGCCGACACGAAGCTGCCTCTAGCTGGCGGCACAATGACGGGTGCCATTAGCGTCAATTCGTCAAACAATCTTGGTTATTTAGCCTGGTTCAACGACGCAACGGCAACCGCGTCATGGGGGGCAAATTCAACTTACGCCGTATATATTCAAAACGCATCTGGCACTGGCGTTATATATTCCGATCAATCCGGCAATTTAACTGCTGTTGGAACAATATCATCTGGGACGCATAACGTAACTGGGAATGTGTCTGCTTCTGGAACTGTATATGCGGCTAGCTCGCCTTGTTTAACAGCCGCAACATATAATTCTTATGCGCCAACATTAACTGGCGGCAATGCTTCTGGAACTTGGGGCATTAACGTAAGCGGTAACGCTGCAACGGCAACATTAGCTTCTAACGCTAATAATTCTTATGCGTGTTCTGGAAACGCTGCAACGGCGACAACAGCAACAAACCAATCTGGCGGCACAATTTCTGCGTCGTCAGGATATATTGGTTCACTTGGCGTTGGAACTGCCGCCTCTGGAACTGGGGGCGAAATTCGCGCAACTAATAATATTACTGCTTATTATAGCTCTGATATTCAATTTAAAACGAATATCGTAAATATTTCTGAGCCATTGCAAAAAATTAGAAAAATTAACGGCGTTGAATTTGATTGGACAGATAAATATATCGCAGATCATGGCGGCGAAGATAATTATTTTATGCGCAAACACGATGTTGGCGTCATTGCGCAAGAGATAGAGCGCGTATTGCCAGAGGTTGTTGCGACAAAAGATGATGGCTCAAAAGCCGTTAAATATGAGCGTATTTGCGCTCTATTAATTGAAGCTGTCAAAGAGCTAGATCAAAAAGTGAAGAAACTTGAGGTTCGCTAATGACGATCCCATCAAGCGGCCCGATTAGCATATCGCAAATAAGCACTGATAACGCTGATGGGTATGGTTTGGGGTATAGTTTAGCATCATATCGTGGGGTTTTATACGATAATAATGCTGGTGGTGTTGGAGTTTTCCCGTCAACAAATATTAGTTTTTCGTCTTTTTATGGCAGGCGTCGTGTAGATGCTGGCTCAAGGTCATACTCATCTACAGGATCAAATTCTATTGTTGTTCCTCCATATGTGACCATGACAATTTATGCTCGCGCAGGCGGCGGGGGCGGGGGCGGTGGCGGTGGTTCTACCAATGGCGGCGGCTGTAATGCGTATAATGGGAGTTCTGGCAATAACGGTGGCTCGACAACATTTGGGTCGTCTGGAAATGCTTGGTATTTAAGTCCATCCGGTGGCGGCGCAGGAACTGGTGGAACTGGACAAGACGGCAATCAAAACGCTGGCCCAAGTGGTTCTAATGGTGCTGACGGGGCTGGTTACGATGGTTCTGTTGCGAGAGCGTCCGGCGGGGCTGGAAAAAACACAGGCAACGGCGGGGGCGGCGGCGGTGGCGGTGCTCAAACAATTACATTAACAAATCCAGCGCTTGGTGGAACTGGCCCAACATCTGGCGCAACGGTAGCTGGTTTTGTTGGCAGCGGCGGCGGTGGCGGTGGTTATGGACAAGGTCGCGCATTGCAGGGCGTTTATCCTTATGTTTCTTGCGGTAATGATGACGCAAGAAATGGGGCGTCGGGCGCTTCTGGAGCTAACGGAATTATAACGCTCAATTGGACAGGCGATTAATCACAAACTTTAAATAGGAATATACGATGCCAAAAGGAACTACTTTTGACAATGCTTTGCTGCAACTATTGTTCAACAATAATGCTGCAAATGCGCCAGTAAACGCTATTGGTTCTGGATTGCAGGCTTCTGTTACCGCTGGCAATCTTTACGTCTCGCTTCACACGGCTGATCCAACTGCAAGCGGCAATCAATCATCAAGTGAAATCAGCTATACGGGTTATGCGCGTCAGGCTGTTGCAAGAACAACTGGCTCAAGCGGTTTTACGGTAACAACAAATTCTGTGTCACCAGGCTCCGCAATTACGTTTGGCTCAATGACAGGCGGCGCTGGCGGCACTGTTACAAATTGGGCTGTTGGAACTTCCCCTTCTGGCACTGGTTATATTCTTTATACCGGCACTGTATCGCCTAATATTCTTGTGTCTACAGGCGTCACGCCACAGCTAACGACAGCTTCGACAATTACCGAAAGCTAATAGCTAAAATTATAACATTAATTAAAATTGAGAGACGCTAGCAATGGCAAAGTTATATAACCGCGCTAAAATGACAACTGCTACCACAGGCACAGGAACAATTACGCTTGTTGCGGCGGTATTGGGTTATCAGACATTTGCAACTTCTGGCGTTCAAAATGGTGACACGGTTAGCTACGCAATAGACGATAATTCTGGGGCGTGGGAATATGGCACAGGCACATATAGCACAACCGGCCCGACATTAACCAGGACGCTCGGACAAAGCAGCACAGGGTCATTGTTAAGCCTGTCAGGTAATTCTGTTGTTTATATCGCGCCGCTGGCTGCTGATATTGTTTCTAACGGAGGCAACAACACGCTTGGCGTTGCAAACGGCGGCACTGGCCTCACCAGTTTAACGGCTGGATATATACCGTATGCTAGTAGTTCGAGCGCGTTTAGTTTTAGCAATTTGTATTCTGATGGAAGCAACCTCGGACTAGGTGTGACGCCGAGTGCTTGGACTACTGGTAAAGCTGTAGAGGTAGGTAATTTAGGCAATGCTATTTGGGGCGCGGGTGCATCTAATTGTGTTTTAACGTCGAACGTCTATTATAATTCTGGCACGTATAAATACGCTAACACTGGCGCAGCTAGTCAATACCAGCAAATTAGCGGCGCGCATCAATGGTATTCGGCATCCTCTGGCTCACAAAATGCAACAATCACGGGATTTTCCTCCCCAACGATGACGCTGGATGCTAGTGGAAACCTGCTGGTTGGGACAACTACAAGTGGTGCTAAACTAACCCTTTACACATCAACAGCCTCGGCTCCTGTAATATCGGCAACATCTGTAGCTCTTGGCGCACCATTAGCAAACTATATAAGCACTGTAGCTGGCGACGTATCTCGTTCTGGTATTAATATTTCAAAAACAGATACAACGAATACAACTTCACAGATTTTTATGCAGTTCCTCGTGAACAACTACGGAACTGGATCAGGACAAATAAATGCTAATGGAGCAAATGCTTGCGCTTTTGGCACTTACTCTGATCGAAGGCTCAAGCAAAATATAGTTGATCTATCATCTCAGCTTAACAACATCCTTGCACTTCGTCCGAGAGAATTTGACTATATCGAAAGCGAAGGTGGAGGGCATCAGATTGGATTTATTGCTCAAGAGATGCAGGAAATTTATCCTGACGCCGTTGGTGAGCGTGAAGATGGTATGCTGACTATTGGTGCTTGGAGTAAAACAGAAGCTCGTTTAGTCAAAGCAATCCAAGAACTCGCCGCTAAAGTCCAAGCATTAGAAGCAAAGGTAGCTTAATATGAGCAACACATACTCGTGGATCATCTCGCAACTAGAGTGTTATCCACAACACGACAACCACACGGACGTAGTGTTCACCGTTCACTGGCGCAGACAAGCGACAGACGGAACGCATGTCGCTGACATCTACGGAAGCCAATCCGTAACATTAGATCCAGCCGCTCCATTCACGGCCTATGCTGATCTGACTGAAGCACAGGTTATTGGCTGGCTAGAAGATGCGTTTGGCGCTGAGACATTAGCTGCACAAGTTGCTTCTCTTGATAAGCAGATTGAGGATCAGATTAACCCGCCTGTGGTTCGCCCGCAGCTTCCTTGGACACAAGCAGCTTAACAGAATTGGCGCGGGAGTAGCTCGTCCGGCCCGCGTCAATCTCCAACCGGACGGGTGCTTTGGAGAGCAAAAATGGAAAATCAGAAAGTATCAATTAGTTTCAATATAAATGAACTAAATTACGTTATGTCTGCTCTTGGTCGTATGCCATATGTAGAAGTTACGCCATTAATTGATTTGATCCGCGAACAAGCAAAATCACAGATAGAACCCGCCGCGCCTGCGGCTGAATAGGCATTTAAATGCTTGCAAGTCGCCCGTTAGCTTCAGCGCCATTAGCTTCGGGCGGCATAGTCTATGTAATATCTACGGCTTCGGCGTCTGCTTCTGGCTCTGCGTCCGTCTCTGGCGCGGGCGTTGCGTTAGACGTAGCAACTGCTAGCGCGTCTGGAACGTCAACCACTAGCGCCACATTAGCCGCTACAGCCTCGCTAACAGCAACCGCTTTTGGTTCTGCATCAGCAACCGCAACTGGCGCTTCTACAAGGGCCGCTAGCGCTTCTGCAACTGCCTTTGCGTCAATATATGGCTTAGGGGCGTCAACATGGTCGGCTAGCTTTACGGCTTCTGGTTCTGCCGTTGTTGTTGCTTATCCAACTGTTGTTGGCTCTGCGTTCGGCATAGCGTCAATAAACGGTTCATTAGCTGCAATATCGTCAGCAATCGATTGCTAACGGCTCTGCTTCGGTTTCCGGCGCTGGAGCTGCTACAGACGCAACAACTGGAACCGCTACCGCATCCGGCTCCGCAAGCGCTGTTGGCGCGGCGTCATGGGCGGCTTTAGCTTTAGCTTCTGGCGTCGGCGCTGCTTCTGGCGTTGGAGCATCTAAAGCTGCCGCCGTTTCATCTGCTACCGGCTCCGCATCTGTTACTGGTAGTTTTACAACAATATGGTCAACTAGTTGTTCTGCAAGCGGCACATCTAGCGTTGTTGGGTATATCGGCGCACTAGCGCTTTTTGCATTTGCGCCTGACTACGCTTTTGCTGGCTCGACACTAGCAAACGATGTTTTGGCGGCTAGCGTTCTTGCTGGCTCAAACTATATAACAGTTCCTAATGGCGCTTGTATTGTTAATGGTGTTGGCGGTTCGATAAATGCTGCTACTGGCGTAGCAAATGGTTCTGCTAATAATATTTTAGCTATCGGCGCTTTTTGTCTTGACCCGCATTTAAATAAATTAATTAAAGCTACAGCTAGAAATAAAACAAATTTATTAGCACAATTTAACCCGACACCAAAAACACTTGTGTCTGGTAAATCTAAATCAATAACAGCTTTGTCAAAAAATGTTGTTTTGCTTGTTCCTATAAATGGAGGGGCGTTAGGTTCTTATACATTAGCCAGCCAGCCAATTACTGCCTATGAAAAACAATCATCTAATAATTTAGCTGTCGCACAAGCTAAAACTCCGACATCACTATCAAGGCACGTTTGCTGATGCACCCCGACCATTTCGAGATTGTCAGAAAGCTGATGAATATCGGAATGGCTCTAATCTGTGGTCAATTCTCAATAAAAATCATCTTATCTTTTATTAGAGAACTCGAAAGGGGTTTCTAATGCACGATCTCATGCTCGCAATGTTGCTGGCGCAGTTTGTGTTTTATCTCGCATTTCTCGAAAGCCTAGAATGGGTCAAAGCAAATGCCTAATGTATTATTCATGCAAAAAGCGCCTCGCTTGATGCGCACATTGATGCACAATTTTGGCATGACTGATTATCAAGCCGCTGGTATTCTTGGCAATCTTGGAACGGAAAGCATGGGCTTTCAGCGTTTGCATGAAATTGGTCAGCCAGAAGGTAAGGGCGGTTACGGTTGGTTTCAATGGACAGGGCCGCGTCGCAAATCCTTTTTGGATTGGTGTGTAAAAAACAAGCTCAAATGGACGAGCGACGAAGCAAATGAGGGCTTTTTACTTTACGAGCTAACGCATGATTATTTCCATGTCGTTGCACATTTGAAAGACACAAAATCACTTAAAGAAGCGACAGAATTATTTGAGCGTGAATATGAGGGCGCGGGCGTCCCTAACATTAAAAGCCGCCTTCAATGGGCGCAAATGGCAATGAACGCCTTAGATGCTGATGAACACAAGGTATTCGCATAATGGCTCCTTACATTCGTGAGTTTGTTCACTCTCTTATAGCGCTAGCAGCAATGTTGGCGCTTTTTTTTGGCGCGGCTCTTTTAACGAGCTGCTCAACAATCAAGACTGTTTACGACGCCTGCGCTGAAGGCGATTGCCGATAGGGGAATGTGATGAACAAAGCAAAATCACTGTTCGCGTTTTTAATCGCTCGAATGAAAGAGCCATCATCTTGGGCGTCTATTTCGGTCGCTTTGATGGCTGTTCATATAAATGTTGATCCTGGTTTGTGGCAACTCGTTACTGGTGCGGGTGTCGGCCTTGCTGCTCTTCTTGGCTATTTTATTCCAGAAGGGGCTAGCAAATGACATTAGGGCCAGTTTTATCAATCCTTGGCCTTGCGCCTTATTTCCAAGATGCCGAAACAATCGTCACTGTTAGCAAAGAAGCATATGAGGCAATTAAATACGCCAAGAAAATGCTTGACAGTGAAGATGGACATAAATTCAAAAAGTCAATTTCTGACGCAATAGCTGCTGCTGAGAAAAGCGTCGTTCCGCATGATATAAACAAGGCTCCGGCACCAACTGTTGCAGGCCACTACGAATGGGATGGCTTTGAGGGTTGGGTTTGGCGTCCAGCAGGGGAAGAGCAATGAGTATCTTTACTTCTTTGAATAGCTTTTTTGTAACAACTGAAAATGATGTTTGCGCGTTTGTTGCGACCGTCTGGAACGAGATACCGGTAGCAGAGAAAAAGATTATTTCTATTGCTAACTGGGTCATCGGTGAAATTCCTGCACTGACGGCTGATATTGCTGCGGCTACCCCAATTATCGACGCAATTGGTGGCGTTGCTGATCCGACAATAGCTGTCAAAATGGCTGCATTAAACACGGCTATGGCTGGACTTAATTCATTTGCTGCATCTGCAAAGGCTAACACGCTAACGGCTGATCAGGTCGTTGCTGGTTATTCTAGCTTAAAAGATGCAAGCGCTGCGGCATCAAGTCTGGTTAGCTCTGCGGCTAATATTGTCGCTAAAACACCTCCCACAACTATAAAGGCTCAATAATGGTAAAGGCAGTCATTTTTATGTGTTTTTTGTCGAATGGTTTTTGTCATTCGACTGAGGCAATGGTTGAGCCTAAAGCGTGTCGCGCTGGTGAATATCGCGCAGTCATCAAAGACGGTGGAAAATCAGAACACGTTAGGGCAGGCATAAACTGCAAATAGGGCTAAGGCGATGCGGCACGATGTTTCTCTAACCGAAGTTATAGATGCGTTGTTTTCAACTGCATCTGAAAAAGCGAGTGCGGTTGTAGCGGGCGCAATGATAAGCGCACCAGTGTGGCATGAGTGGCTAAAGACAGTAAATTATGAAGCAAGTTTACTGGCCGCGCCTTTAGGTGTCATTTGGTTGTTGCTGCAAATAGCGCACAAGATTTATACTATATTATCGAAAGATAACGCTGAAGAGGGAACATGACTTCAAGCGCTCTTGATCAATCTGAATTAGAGAAAACAAGGCAAGCGTATCAGTCAACTCGTAATGTTACCCAGGCGGCAAATCTTCTCGGTATATCCCGCCGCGCCATGCAGCATCGTATGCGGCACATTCAATCTGAACCAGTGGCAAAGTTCACTGTTCCTGAGTTGCCCTCATCACAACCGACAATCGAAGAATTATTAGAAGCAAGGACGCGCCAAGGTGATAGATCCATTGCAGCCGATGAAGCTCGTCGCCTTATTACTGTGGATGTTCATATCGACGGGCCTTTTGGTCTTTGGGTGTGGGGCGATCCTCACGTTGATGACGATGGCTGCAATTGGCGATTGCTGCGTGAGCATGTGGAATTGGCTAAACATCCGGCAATTTTGTCAGGCCACATCGGGGATATAGCAAATTTTTGGATAGGGCGCCTCTCACGTTTATATGCTCATCAATCAACATCAGTTCATGATGCTATTCGTCTCTGCGAATGGCTATTAACACAGCATGACAATTTATTTTGCGTCCTTGGAAACCACGATTGCTGGCAGGGCGGTGGGATGGAAAATCCCATCAACTGGATATTGAGAAACGCTGGAACTGCTGTCGAGGATGCGGGCGTTCGGATAGCTTTGAAATCGCCTTGCGGCACTATTACTAGGGTAAATGCTCGGCATGACTTCCCTGGTCGATCGCAATACAACATTAATCACGGTATGCGCCGTGAACTGGCATTTGGTCACAGGGATCACATTCTAGTTTCTGGTCATCTGCATAGCGGCGGCGACATGGGAATGTGTAATGATGGCGACGGCATGGTCAGCCAGCTAGTGCGTGTAAGCGGCTACAAACAAGTCGATCATTACGCCAAAGTGCTGAATTTCCCGCCTCAAAAGATCCATCCATCTGCATTGATTATTGTTGATCCGCGTGAGCCAGAAACAAGCCGCGCTAGGGCATGGGTAGCGCCTACGGTCGAAATTGGCGTGAAGCTGCTCGATGCAATTCGCTTAGATTATGAAGCATCCAAAGAGGATTTAGGTAATGTCGCAAGCGCTTAATGAAGCCGTCAAATTGCATCCTACTATCGCAAAACTGCATAAGGAAATGCTGGAAAGCTCATTAGACATAGCTGAAGCCTATAAAAAGGCGTGTGTCGCTATTTACGAATTGAACGCGCAAGTCGTCGAAAGCCAAAAGAAAATCTCTGCGGGGTTCGTTCGGGCTAATACGAGCCATTTGAAATGGAACACAAAAAAAGAAACTATAGCTGTAGATGATGGTGAATGGCTTAAAACGGGTAAGGTATAACTGCTATGTCAGACGATTTTGACGTCGATGAATACCAAGAAATAGAAATACCTGAGCAAGAAGGCTGGCCGCTCGATAGCGTAGCGGCTCGCACATATTCATTCACTCGATTGGTCGCATTGGTTGACCATATCAAGAATGAGGATGCTCTGAGAGAGACGATCCTAATGCTTCGCGCTGTTCGCTTCTCGTTCAAGCAGCTACCGCAAGCAGATTTATCCGTCATCCAAGGCGAGAAGAAATAACTCACTGAGGTCATTAATGACTACTTATAACGTCCGGTCATTTTGGCCGTTCTGGACGAACGCTAATCTATTGCGTTTCGACTATAGTTACACTGATAGTGACGCCAGATTATGCACTAGCATATTCAGCTATGACACTGGTTCGAAGTCTATGCTGTATAACAACTATGACGGCTCTGGTAATTGGCTCAATAAGTGGTGGTATAATTACGTCCCTGGCTTCGGCATGGCAGAATATAGAGACGACTATCCGAATAGTAAGAAGGTCGTTTTATCGCCGGCAATCGGTTGGGGCGACAATTTCAATATAGGCGACATATACTTTAATCAGCCTAAATTCGACTTTCTGAAATGCTGGCCTCCGGCAACTGGTAGCGGCGTCCAGCTCGTTAAGTTCGAGGAAATGCGGCCTTCTATGGTTGTGAAGGGTCAGACATATCCGAATGTCTTGGTTCTTTCATATATCCAGGCATGGGGCGGTAAAGCCGGGACAGGGGCGCGCTATTACCTTGCTGAGAATGTCGGACCTATAGCAGTCGAGTTTATAACTCAAAACGCTCCTGGCTCGACGTCGGTGACAACTACGCCTCGGATGGATGCAGTCGTCACGCATGTCTAAGTAACGAAAAGTCGCCTTCGTGTTACTTATATGGCTCGTATGCAGGCTTCGTGAGCCATATTTAGACGTATGTGAAATTCGACATAATTCTCAATTATTCGGGATTTGTAATATTTACCGCTCAGTAAAATTTTTACCTTTTTTCATGCGGAAGCTACTATATTTACCGTTCGGTAAAATCTGCCAAAAATTTTCACACGGGCCTTTGTAATCATCAGGCCAGATGAAATATGATTGCCAATATTCGCAGGGTTTCGTGCCACTATCTTTGTGTCGGTAACATTCGTTCGACTTTGGACAATCAGTTACAGCGCACATGCTGATGTCAGGCATTTTCTAATACCTTACGAGCTTGGCGTAGGTTTCCAATGATTATACGAAACGCTATAGACATGTCATCGCTGCCAAGATGGAGGTCGCTCGCATCTGCAAACGGCTTTAATGCTGCCAATAGTTCAGCAATCCGCTCATTAGCCTTTACTATGTCAGCCAAATATTCCAAAGCCAGTTCCTTTTGCTGCTCCCATAGTTCATTCACGCACTTTAGTTCGCGCTGTAAAAGCTCAATAGCGTCGGCGGCTTCATTACAAGAACTCTCAGGCCAATCCGTATCGCAACAGCACTCGATGGCTGATGTAGCGGCACAAGTGCAGTTTAACTTTTTGCCGCGCAATCTCTGAACAAGTTCTTTATAGTCAGTCATTTCTTGGACCTCACAGCATGTTTGAGTTTCTTTAGTTTTTTCTCGATTTTCTTAAGCCGTTTTAGAATTTTTTCGTTTAGTTCGGTTGTAGCGTCCGATGACTGCGTTTCTGGAGACGCCAAAATATTTTGCGATACGTCCGAAAGACCATCCCTTAAAGACAAAATCTGAGATTTTAGCGTCATCTGCTGCTTCCCATTTCATGGTTTTGATGCCCTCGATCATGATGGCTACCCTTTGCACGATTAGAATGATGATTAGGATTGAGACGATCGGCGCTGCGACGAGCGCCATTGATGCGCGCCTAAACACGGTGAGAAAGCGCCGTATAAAACCCTTTAGAAATCAAAGGGCGTTTATGATGGGTGAGAAAGTCTAAGCCTATGTAATCATTATCTAATATGATAACATTCGGCCGCACCAAGAGAGAATTTAAGCCCCGTAAGTCACTGAGACTGCGGGGTTTATTTTTAAGGTGAGAAAGATTATTACAAGGTGAGAAAGTAGACGTTCTCATTTTGCCCTCAATTTAGCTGCTGCGTTATCTGCTAGAATTTCCCTGTTTGCCTTCTCGATATAGAGCGACGCCATAGCGGTTCCGCTCCACCCAAAGACGGCGTTTAATTCGGGTATAGTCGCCCCGGCTTCGGCTAATCTGACTGCCGCTGCCTTCCTTAGCCCATGACAATTTCCCGGCACTCCTGCGGCTTTAGCGGCGCGTTTAAACCATGTCGCAAAGCTCTCCTTAGTCATGCCTCTGCCTGTTATGGTGTTGGCGACTAGGAAGAGCTCCCCGGTCGGGCTATTCTCCACGATTGACGCAAGCTGCGGTGCTACCGGTATGCTTACTTGCGTCTTCGTCTTCTCGGTCACGATCTTGATGCGACCGTTCGTAAAGTGCTGCTTGCCAAGCCTAGCGGCGTCGCCCCGGCGCAAGCCAGTGTAGAGCATGACAGCGAGTGCTAGGCGTTCTCTAGTGCCTACAGGCCAGTGAACCTCAAACTGCGCTATCTCTTCCTCTGTCCATTGCCGGAAGCCTTCGTTCTTAGGGCGCCTGACTGCCTTAACTCCGACTACTGGATTAATGGCGACATAATCCCGCTCTAAAGCCCAATCAAAAAGGCCCTTCATGGCTTGCAAGAAATTATTCGCCGCGCTAGGTGTCGCTTTCTTGGCGTCTCTAGTCGTTAGAATGTGGGCCTTGGTTATGCTTGTGTATGGTAACTGGCCTGAGACGGCTATAACACGCTGAAAGATATTATCGCGCTGCCTGCGTGTCGCTTGCGCAAGTTCACTCCATGCCGATGTCTCTTTGTAACGTGCGACGAGCCAAGCCAGGCTTTCGGGTGCATGTTTATACGTCTCTTTTTTAACGCTATGCGCTCCAGCCAATAAAGACGCATAATCATCGTTAAAATCTGTCGATCCATACTCGCCCCGTATGCGTATCTTTTTGTGTCCTTTACCTCGCCAGAAATACCACGCAACACGACCGTGGCGCGTGATAGTCCTGTGAAGGTATGGGGGGCGTTTCATTAGAATAACGGGGCCGCTTCTATTGTTGTTGGGGTAGGTTGCTGCGTCGTTTCTGGATTGACAAGCTCAATTGTGCCGGTCGGCCATATCTTAACAGACATACCTAGTTTTTGCGCTACCTCTGCGGCGCGCTTAATGTCTGCTTTAGTGTTTTTCGCTGGTCGCTTCATTGGTAAAGATCCCGTCTAGGTAAGGGTGGCAAATCTTTCTTGTTTATCGGTTGGCGTTTCTCTGTCTTGTCAAAACCGCGTGACTGTATTTTCGGCTTCGGTCTGGTGGCACCTATATGCTTTCGATGCTGTCGCTCTGCCTTTGCCATTTGCGCAATATCTTTAGGCGTTTTTTCACCATGACACGCGACACATAAGACTTGGCAGTTTACCACAGACGCCTCGCCGCCAAGCCTGCTAGGTATGATATGGTCATAATGAAACTTACCTGTCTGAAGCTGACAACCACATGCTTTGTTTTCACAAAATCCTTTAGAACGCGCATAGGCTTCCTTTCTAACTTTGGCTGAAAACTCAGTGCGTTTCACGCGGCGTTTCCCCATTGCTTTGCAATAGCTGACGCAATTCCTTGGTATGTTTTAGAGCGTTCTTTCCATCTATCCGGGCTAGGCGGCATTTTATGTATGCGAGCTTCGCGTCCTTCAACTATGTTTGTCGGCTCTAATTTAGGTAGGTTCTTTAACCATAAGCATGTGGCCTTTGTTTCGCCGTGACCAAACTGCCAAGGCTGGATAACTTGGTCTGGTCTTCTCCATAGAGAAGACATAACGCACACAGGGTTTTCTATAGCTATTTTTGGGATGTCTGCCTTCGCAAGCATCATAAAAAACGATACGCTTGATTGCTGGCGTCCGTTCATACGTTTGCAGTCAAAGTGACGCGCGCCACTTACTGATAAATCTGTGCAAGGCGGGTGCGCTATCATTAAATCCCATGGGTAATTTAATACGTCTCGAACATCGCCTTGATAGTGTGGGCCGGGGTTATCAGTAGGTAAAAAGTCGCAGCTCATAGCCTCATGCCCAAAGTTATAAATGCGTCTCTTACGACGCCGGAATATTCGCAAGCTACCAGCACTCTCACGCTGCTTCTTCCTGCTTAAATCTGACGCCATTCTTCGCGCACCATGCGTAAATAAACTCAATTAACTCCGCACATTCTGCCTTGGTTAGCTCTGACGATCGAAAGATCGGCACTATCTCGTCTCCATCAAGAGACTTGTAGTATTCGATCTCTCTTCCCCAGGCTTGCATGAATAGGCATTTCCATATTGCAGGCGAGTAATCTAAGCCGTTAGGTTTTTGCTGTGATATTTCCGATAAAATGACCCACAACAAAGCGTTTTGATCGTTGTTGCGTTTGTCTTTTTGTCGAAAAGCTATCTTGGTGCCGGGTGGACATTTATCCACCCAATGCTTCACTCTCAAACGGTCTTGATCTAAGAGTATGTTATACCAGTTAGGCATGACGGGCCTCAGTTGCCGAATGGGATGTCGTCGTCGTCAAATGATGATGATTTTTTATGACTGAATGGCTGGCCGTCTCTTTCTTTCGGCTCTTTGCACGTAAGCCAGATTTCTCCGTCTTTATTCGGCAAGGGGTTTGCATCTAGCTTGATCGTCCAGCCCGCGCCGTCTTTTGAACGGAATTGCGAACCAACTTTAAGCCAGTATGTTTTTCCGTCTTTGCCAGGGCGCGGAGATAAAACGTCAAATCTGTCACTCATGCTGCTTTCCTTTCTGCGTTTAAGCCTCTAAGAAATTGTTCGTCGGCTGCGACCTCTTCCAAAAATGCAGAAACGTCGTCTTCCATTTGCGAAATAAGCGCCGCGTCACGGTGAACGGTTCTAACTTTCAATTGTAGGTGTTCTGGAAAGTCTGGATTGAAATTGACGTAATCAACAAAATCTAAAGCAGCGCAGGCCATGAGCCATTGCATTTGCTGATTGTGTGCGTCGGGTATTTCAGCGCCCTTCAAGACTTCGAGATGTCCCTTTGGTTGCTGGCATTTGATTTCAATCCCGCCATTAGCTCCGACAATAAGTCCATCGGGGCTAGAGCCGCTATTAGCGATTAAAGGATGGTCGATAAAAGCAATCTCGCGCACTTCCCTATTAAGAAGCTGACAGTAAGCAGCCCTAGCAATCGGTTCGCGTTCAGTTCCATCTTTCATTGGCCCCGTTACGAAAAACTCTGTCGGTTTGCCTGTGATGCGCTCAAGAACAAGCTGCGTTTTATAGTCGCCTCTGCTTGCGCCCCATCCTGTTTTAATCTTAGCTCTGATCTTTGAAATGTTGCTGCCGGTAGCTTTACCAAGCCGCAATTGATGCCAGCTATCTACGCCTTGCTGTCCTTGATGTATCATCACGCGGCTTCCTTTTGTTGAAATAATGCTTTTGCTTTTTTAAGAGCGTCACGAAGATCGTTTTTATGATCGGTTGTTAGGCGTGTAATTGTTTCGATGTTATCGTTGCGCCATTTGTCGATGTCATTAATTGACTTAGCCATTGCCAGCGTTTCAATAAGAACATCGAAAGCGTCTTGCGATGCTTCTGCATCAAGCGTTTTTGGCTGCTCTTGTTTTGGTAGCTCAACAATCTCATGTGAATGAGCGTCGGCGTCGTCTTCTCCTTGCACTGGTATGCAGAACGTTTGAAACAAGAGATATTTGTAGGCGCAGGTGCGGGCCTTAGAGATAGCTTTATCGCCGCTGTCTAACGCTTCGCCGGTTGCTACAGTTTTGTGGAATGATCCATCTGTAGGGCAGACAAAGGTGTATTCAACTTCTAAAACGACATGAAGTTGGACGCCTCCGTTGCGGGTAGGGCGCTCTGTTACTTGGCGCTGCAAATCACGCGGTATAATAACAAGGTTATTCTTTGATAGGATGCGCGAGGTTGCTTGATAAACATCGTCAATGCCACGGAATTTAAAGCCTTGCGCGACGTTTTTTTGCTCTTTAGCTATGCCAACTTTTGACAAGTCAGACATTGTGTTTTGAATTGCTTGATAAACGCCTAGCTTGATTTCTGGCGCGTGTTCTTGTTCGGACATAGTGATTACTCCGCTGCGTTTCTAAAATATTCGCAATCTTCAATGTAACGATTGATCTGTTTGTTGATTTTGTCGCCATGAGCGCGGTTAAGCTCGACACTAATCGCGTCAAAAAGCGGATGATTTGTCGGCAGGTCTTGAAGCCATGATCTGCAATCGTTGCCTATCTTTTCGTTGTGGCAGCTAATTTCGATCTCGCTGATCCACCAATCGTCTTGAGCAAGGATCACAATTGTTGCTTCGCCATAAACGGCGCAGTTGATTGCGCCGCCTGTTACGCGGAATGGGCTGAGTTCATCGAACTCGTAAACGATGGTGTGCATCAGCGCGCTCCACAAAAAACGTAAGCCATGCCGATGAGCCAGATGCCGCAAAGAATGAGGCAGGGGCCTGCTAAAATAAGTGATGCGAGTTGAATGTCAGTCACGGTGTATCTCCCTAAGTTCATGAAAGGGAGAATACTCTAAAATTGGGTATAGTCAATCTAAAAAATCCAAAAATAGAGTTTTTTAAATAAAAGGCGGTTTTTGCCTCTTTACACGCTAAATGAAAGAACATAGCGTGAACATTTAGTGGGGGCGTTCATGCTGGATCGGGATTTAAAATTAATTGCAATACAAATGGCCACGCTTCTTCCTGACGACATCAAATCATCAAGAAAGGTTCACGGATTTTTGGGTGGATTAATTGAGCGCTATTTATTTGACGATGAGTGTCAAGCTTTTTTGCGCGATGCGACCGGCTCAGAAAGCAATATTACGAGGTTGCCAGGTAGGGATGCAAAATCTTCCCGATAAATGTAATCAAGTGTGGCGCCGGTTAATCCGCAAACTTTAATTGCTATGTCTACGGGGAGCATAATCGTTCCCCTTTCCCAATTATTATACGAGTTCGTCGGAACCTGGAGAATTTGAGCAAAATTTCCTTGGTTTCCTAGCCCCTTGGCTAATCGCAGGCCTTTAAGCCTTTTCCCGACTTCTATGGACGAAAACTTACTCATTAACCATCACTATACACAACTCAAAAAAATATCACCAACCCACATACTGATTGTTTGACAATACCCAAAAATCGGGTATTTCTACACATAGGCTGATTTGGCCGTCTGTCAATGTGTGGGTTTTACTCATGGTCGATACGGCTGATTTTCTTCTGATCCAGCATCGAATGGTGAAGGCGCTTGAAGGCCAGCCAATGGACAGCATGGATCAGCGTCTCAAAGCATATGCTGATGTCGGCATTTCATTAGACGAATTAACGAGCGAGGAGATTGAGGACGCCGATAGAGAGGCGTTGTCGATTTATCTTCTTAAGAGGTTTTTGTGATCCGCGTTGCCTCCCTACGCGGCTACTGGCCGAGGTCGAGCGTTAATTCGTTCCCTCGGTCTTTTTTCTTTTGGTGATCTTATGGCGGCGCAGGCGTTTCTAGAATTTAAGACGCGGCCTATCTCTACGAACGCACTCTATCGCGCCTTTACACGCGGCAAGCGCGTTACGTCGATCAAGAGCGCTGCCTATCGCAAGTTTATCGAAGAAGCTGGCGCAGAATTGCTTGCACAGCGGCCTGGGCATGTCCCTGGCGCGTATGGCGTCAAGATCATTCTAATCAGCGGTTGGCGCGGTGATGTCGATAACGCGGCAAAGGCGTTTTTGGATTTGCTAGCAGCGCATGGCGTCACGGATAACGACCGCAACTGCATGGATCTGCATGTCAAGCGCGGGAAGCATGACGTTACTCAGATTTGGGTGATTTCTACAAAGGATTTGGAGCCATGAAGAAAAAGGCTTTACGTTATCCCTGGACAAAAAAATCCTTCGACATGATGTTGATGTGGCGCAATCTAGGCTACGAATGGGAAGAGATAGCCCGTGAGTTGCAAAATAGATTTAATCACCCCTGCAATTCTAAAATAGTTCAAAACCGTTATTATAATAAAAATAAATTCTCACTTAAACAGCAAAGAAAAGTCCCGAATTTTGAAATTGTCGAGCCTTTTGCGTCGATCCAGGTGGCGACGATATATCATTTATTAGACCTAAAGCGCGCCGGTCATTCGCCTAAACAGACTGAGCTTAAAATACCTGGCGGGCGCCCGATCCGCATGGATTTAGAGTTCTATTCGTATCTCACTAGCCCATCGGTGCTTTGCGCTGAGAATGTGGGGCTGTGATGTTTCAACCAGAACGCACCCTAGCTGCCATACATTTGATTATCCATGCTCTGAGACGCGGCGTCTTTAACTGGACGCCATCAGAGCGACAGAACCTTGCTGACGATCTGGAGCTTTTAGAAGCCGATATACGCTCCGTTGTGAAACGCAAGCGCGAAGCCCGCAAAGCTATCCAGCAAGCAGAAATAACCGAATTGATGCGCGAAGAGATGGATCGCAACAAATGAGCTTGGCTGAAACAATCCTTGCGATGATTGATGCCGGTTGCACTCCAGAGCAAATGGGAGCCGTTGCGCGTTCATTTAAGGCTATGGAAGAAAAACAGCGAGAAGCTGAACAAGCTGCGTTGTCAGAAAAACGATCAAAAGATGCTGCTCGAAAAAGAGCTGCAAGAGCTAAATGTCCAACTGTGTCCGTCGATGTCCAGCGGACAGAGTGTGACCTCTCCCCCCCTCT
>Ga0208872_1000364_pt1 | contig 35675 bp, 60 predicted proteins | sample CryBogCBH12Aug08_FD_185508 | JGI IMG/M metagenome (GOLD analysis project Ga0208872, IMG submission 185508) | Freshwater microbial communities from Crystal Bog, Wisconsin, USA - CBH12Aug08 (SPAdes) | ecosystem: Environmental > Aquatic > Freshwater > Lake | place: Crystal Bog, Wisconsin, USA...
ATTTAACAGATTTGATTGTGCGTAATGAGCTAGCCAAGCCTGAGTCAGAACCTGTTCACGCTGAGTTAAAACTACTCGTCAGAGATTTTTTTGACAAATACTTAGACATTGTAGAAGAGAGCGATGGTGGTAGGCAATTTCACCCAGTGCGTATATCGTGTGCTCGTGTTATGAAAACGGAACCCCTGAGCAAGCTATTAGAAAGAATGCGGGAATTATCACACTAATGTTTAGGATGAAAAATGGATAAGCGATTAAAAGAGTTGGCTGAACAGGCGGGGATTTTTAGAGAGTTTGCTTTATCAGGAATATGGCTGGCTGATGACGAAGAACTTGAGCGCTTTGCAGAACTAATTAGGCAAGACGAAGCAGCCGCCTGCGCCGAACACTACGTTGGCATTATGCGTGATGCTGTGGAACAAGCGGTATTAAAAGAGCGTGAGGCTTGTGCTAAGTTTTTAGAAAGTACAGACCTTTCAAAAGCTGGTGAATATACCGTATTCATCGCAAATATGTTGTTGGAATACGCTAAAGCAATCAAAGCAAGGGGGTGATACGCATGGAAACAATTAAATACAAAGATTTGTTCCCTAAAAATTATGTAATCTTAAAGTATACCGAGGAAGAATTACAGGCGGCTGTATTGGCAGAGCGTGAGGCTTGTGCGAAGTTGTGTGATGACTGGCTTGTTGGGCGTGATGATATTTGCGAGGTAGCTAAAGCAATCAGAGCAAGGGGCGAGAAATGAAAACCCGTCACCTAACTAACCAAGACGTGCCAATGCCGCAGGAGTATTTGGAAATGATGAGGCATTATTTACCGGATGTACCAAAGGCGCTAATTGTTGATGCTTGGAAACACAACGCAACAGCACTAGAACTTATGCTCTATGTCGAATCAAACAAATGGAGCAACCATGAACAAACTTGATCTGATTATCGATGCGCTTGAAACAGCAACATGGACAAGCTATAGCTACGATGATGCTGATATTTGCAAACAAGCACTTCAAGCCGCCCGTGAGTTAAAAGATGAACTGTACATTAAAGAAATGGAGCAACTAACTCCAAAACAGTCAGGCAAAATGTTAATCACGGCGTTGCGTTTTGACAAGGTGACGAAATGAACTTACTACCATGCCCAGTATGCAACAGCCCAGTCAAATTAGATTCAACGGCAGCATCCGAAATGTACGGTCACGCATGGCAAACGCTGTACGTTACTTGCACCCAGACAAATGACGAGCATTGTGCAATGAGTTTAAACCTTGAGGCAGATTTTGATTACATTGAGGATGCTTCTGACGCATTGGCTGAATGTTGGAATACTTTAGCGAGGAACAAAAGATGAATGATGAATTTACAAAATTTACAAAAGCTAGTATCAGTGCGTGTCTAGAAGAAAACACTTTGCGAGGTCAAACTGAAGCGATTGCTATAGCAATTCGTTCTCTCAAAGATTTGGATGGTAAATATTTCAGACCATCATTTGGCTCACTTGAACTTGATATGCACTGCTGGGAACAATTAGCAAAAATGTTGTTTGGAGAATCAAATGAACCGTGAACTATTACAGCAAGCCCTGACCGTTTTGAAAGAGTGGGATGCACTGATCAAATATCAGTACACAGGAAGTAGCGAAGCGATGACCGCTCTGCAAATTGTGGCTTGGAATACGGTAGACATTATCGAAACACTTGAAGCAGAGTTAGCCAAACTAAAGGATAAAAACGATGCAACACATACCTGACCTGTACGCTGATATTGATTTGCAAATGCTTAAAAGAAAAGTTCAAGCACTCGAATCGGCAATTACCAATCCTAAGCGTGAGTGGGTAGGGCTGACGGATGAGGAGATTGTTGGTTTATATCGCCAAATTGCAGATTGTACAGAGTGGGCTATTGGCGGTCTTACACACGCTCTGCCTTTTGCCCATGCAATCGAAGCCAAACTAAAGGAGAAAAACACATGAAAAAAGAAGATCAAATTGAGCGCATATTTAGACCTGATTACAAAGGTTTTACACTTAAACAATGCGCAACAAGACCTAACAGTTTAAACATTCTTAATGCACCCAGCCGAATTGATAATACATTGTTTTACCCCGACGGGAGGATTGAGCGTGTCACCGCAGCAACAACAAATATTTGAATACATTGCATCTCAGAAAGGCGAATGGGTCAACGCAAAACAGATTGCTGAATTCATGCAAATAAGAGTGATTAACGTACATAATCATTTAAAGAAGATGGAGCATCCATACTTGTACCGTGAAAAAAAAGCTATTAAAGGCACTAAAACACCTTTTATAGCGTGGAAGTATTCACAGACTGACACTTTGACGGACATAGCTTTAAATTTGTCTAGAAAGCATCCTGGCATCTGGGGACAATTGTCATGGTCGAGCTGCTAATAGTATTTACGTTATACAAGTTTGAAGCGCATTGGGGTTGGTGGGCGTTATTTATAGTATGTTGTTTGGTCAAATTTTTTGTTTATTTGGGGGGAAACAAATGATTGAGTTATATATTATTGGAACAGCGATTACGCTTGCCGCTGGATTCAAACTTTATTATTGGTGGTCTGATAGAAAATTTAAACAAAAGAATCCATTTAGCGAATGTGATACTTGTGGGCAACTTTCATCTAAGTTAAGTGATGGCTTATGTGAGTTCTGCGCTAAGGTGTACAAATGACATTTGCTGAGTTTTGGCAACTTTATCCACGCAAAGTAAGCAAGCGTGAAGCTGAAAAGACATGGAATAAATGTTCAATAGCGTATCGTGAGGCGGCGATGGAAGCATTGCCACAACACATTAAATACTGGCAGCTTAAAGATACGTCTAACGAATTTATTCCTCATGCTTCAACTTGGCTTAATCAAGCTAGATTTGAGGATGAATTAGACATGACTGAAAAAGCGCACAAACCCCCTTCATTGCCCTGGTACTCAACGGAACAATTAACATTACAAAAAGGCAGGGAAGTGGGAATAAATCCGAATCCTGGCGAAGATTTTGGTCAGTTTAGGTCTAGGATTGCTAAACGCATAGGGGAGTTAGCTTGAATGAGTTGGCTTTATTCGCAGGTGAAAATATGAAAACGGATTGGAAAAGTTCTGAATACGCAAGAGAAAAAGCCAAAAAATGGAGATTAGAAAATCCTGAGCGTGTTGCTGAATACAGAATAAAAAACAGAAATAAAAACCACAAACAGGAAATTGTTAGGAAGTATGGAGTAGATATAGATTGGTTTGATAAACAATTTGAACAGCAAAACAAATGTTGTGCAATTTGTAAAAAATTACTTGAATGGACAAACAAGCAAAATACCCCTCACGTTGACCATTGCCATAAAACTGGCATAGTAAGAAAAATTCTTTGCAATAGATGCAACACAGTTTTGGGTTTGTGTTTAGATGACAAAGAATTATTTTTTAACTTAAAAGGATATTTGGAATGTCATGGTTAATAAGCCAAGCAATGATGAATGCTTACGGGAACTTGCCCTCTTTGCAGGTGCAGGTGGAGGAATACTTGGGGGACATTTGCTTGGATGGCGAACAGTCTGTGCCGTTGAATGGGAAGCCTATCCAGCAAGCGTATTGTGCGCCCGACAAAATGACAAAGTTTTCCCGTCTTTCCCAATTTGGGATGACGTACAAACCTTTGACGGAAAACCTTGGCGAGGAATTGTTGACGTTGTATCTGGCGGGTTTCCATGCCAAGACATCAGCGCAGCAGGACGAGGCGCAGGAATTGACGGAGAACGATCAGGAATGTGGAAGCACATGGCTAGGATCATTGGCGAGGTTAGACCCAGATACGTCTTTGTGGAGAACAGCCCAATGCTCACTACTAGAGGACTTGGAGTTGTCCTTGCAGACCTTTCCTCGATGGGGTTTGATGCAAAATGGGGCGTTGTATCCGCTGCCGACGTTGGTGCAAACCATCAGCGAGAAAGAATCTGGATTAGAGCCGAACAACGAAACTTTTTTTCACACACCGAACACAACGGGGATGGACGGTGGGAGCAACAGTCGGAAAGCATTGAAGAAACGCCAAGAGAATTGGCCAACCCCACGAAGTTGCAGCGCAATGGCAGCAACAATAACTCCAGAATCAGCGTGGAACGAAAAGCGCAAACCAAATTTAGAAACAATAGTCGGACAAAGAATGTGGCCAACACCGACTTGTCACAATGCGAACGAAAAAGGAAGCCCATCGGAGTTCAATCGGGATTCACCAGGTTTGGGGACGGTAGTTCTGTGGTTTCCAACACCGCAAGCATCGGACAATCGGGAAAGAGGGAATATGTCAAACCCATCTATACAAAGAAGAATAGCATTAGGGAAACAAATTATGCTCAGTCAATCGGTAGATCGGAATTCTGGGCAACTGAACCCAACGTGGGTAGAGTGGCTAATGGGGTGGCCGCTAGGGTGGACAGACTTAAAGCCATTGGAAATGGACAAGTGCCATTGTGCGCAGCAACAGCTTGGGAATTGCTTAAATGAATGAAACCGCAGACAAGGCCATACAGTTTATTTGGGATAACGCACCCAAGTTTGCTAAAGCACGTCAAGAATTAGCTGAACTAGAAGCGTTTAAGTCTAGTTTAAAAGCTATTGAAATGAAAAAGCATCCCAACTTGTCTGTAACGGCGCAAGAGCGTGAAGCGTATGCTAGTGCAGAATATGTTCAACTATGCGAAGGGATAGGTCAAGCTACCTACGAAATGGAATTGCTAAAATGGAGATTGCTTACGGCGCAAATGAAATTTGATGCGTGGCGATCTGAACAAGCTAACAATAGAATCATGGATAAAAATTTAAAATGAGCGCATGGTTGATTGTTGTCACAGGATTGATCTATAGTTACATTTCTATTGAGCAAGGAATAAAAGGAAATATACCCCTTGCTATCACTTATTTCGGCTATGCGCTTGGCAATGTCGGACTTTACTTATTGGCGGAAAAATGACTGATTATGCAGAGAACTTTTTTGACCTTACTAAATATACAAAACAGTTTTATAAACAGGCATTAAACAACGATTGGGAAGCAGCATACTCAAACATGACTAACATCATGCAAACAGCAGAACAACTTGCATTAAAGACTAGGGATAAATATGTCGAGCAAGTTAGAAAAGCAACATTATGATCGTCTTGCATCATTTGGTTGCATACTATGTAATTTTTTAGACTTAGGCGAAACTCCTGCTGAGATACACCACATACGTCATGCAGGATTACGCAAGAACGCACCAGTTATAGCGCTATGCCCCGAACACCATCGAGGCAATACTGGCGTACATGGCATGGGTAGAAAAGCGTTTGCAAGGCACTATGGTGTGAGCGAGGAAGATTTGCTAGAACGAACATCAAAGCTCGTTGGGGTCAAAACCTAATTCATTGCTAATTTGCGTGGCAAAACGTCTAAAGACAACATCGTGTTTATCCCAGCCTGATGTTTGCCAGCGCTTCATGTGAATCATCTCGTGACTCATGGTTTTAATTATTGTAAGTAAATGACCGTTTTTAACTTTTGAAATGGTCAAAATATGTTTTTCTTTTTCGTCATCATAAACATAAGTACCCATAGCATCTGTATCGTTTGACGCTACAAATATGATTTCGTCAGTACCTGGCAATGACCACCGACAAAATGGACGCAAATCACACAACATTGTGTAAATTGATCGTAAAGTTGACGATGTAAATTTCATACTTTGACAATCTGCCCGCGGAATTGCACTTCATCTTCGTCCCAAACTTGTACAAGTTCAGGCAACAATAATTTGCTTCTATCCCAAGTCAATACAGCAAAACCGCTGCGCCAGTCTTTAGGGCCATCTTCCGCATAATTAAAAGACTCAGAATGCGGATCTGCCAGGCAACCTGTCTGAACACCGTATCGTGTACCGTTATAGTCTGTAACTGGTGACACAGCTAATACATGGGTATGTCCTGTAATGATATTTACGCCACCGTTAACAGTATTTTGATAGCCACCATATCTACCACCCTTAAAACGATGCTTGATAATCGTATCTTCGTTAATCCAAAAAGACCAACAAGGTTGCCAGAAAGGGAAATGATCTTTTAAGGTAAATCCTTCAACACCTTCAAATTGGCCTACTGCGTTAGCAAGGGAAGATTCAAAGCGCATATCGTGGTTGCCCATTGTCCAAACCAATTTTGCGCCACAAGCAACTTTTTCAATTTCGCCCATATAAAACTTGCAAGCTTCAATTTCTTCTTTTATGGTTGGTACTTTAGAAAACCCAATGCGAGGATGCCGGCTAGATGATGCACCATCAAAAGCATCGCCATTACATACAATAGCTACAGGCTTTAATTCTTTGATGAAATGTATGAGTGATTTAAAAGCTGTCGTGGTTTCGTCTGGCCAAAAGTGCGCATCGCTGAACACTATTACTGTACCTTTTTCAAGGTTCATGCCACGTCTAACATTGGGTGCTGCTTCTTGTATGCGGCGTAACTTTAAATTTAAACGCTGGTTATTGGTTGTTTCTAAATTTATGCTATATCTTTGTTCTAAAGATCGTCTACGCTGATAAACTGTTCTTACATTTAAATTGTGCGCTTGTGCAAATAGTTGCGGAGAACCAATTTTTCTAAATGCTTCAATCCATTGCTCATCTGTTAGATGTATAGACATAAAAGACCTTTAGTATTTGCACTTTCCCGATTTTAATAAGGTTTATGTTACAAAACTACTATAACTCATTGTTTTTTAATAAATATTGCAAATGTTGACCATAGATTACCCATTTCCACCCAAAGAATTAAATCCAAATAAGCAATTGCATTGGGCGACTAAAGCAAAAGTAAAAAAAGCGTATCGTGAAGAATGCAAATTGTTAACAATTAAAGCCGACATTAATAGTTTGTCTGCTATTAAAGATAAGTTTATTGACTTAGATATAACGTTTTATCCACCCGACCGCAGACACAGAGATGACGATAACCTGGTAGCTGCATTTAAATCTGGTAGAGATGGCATAGCAGATGCGCTAGGTATCAATGATAAAATGTTTCGCATTCACCCTGTGTTGTCAGATACAATAGGCAATAAGGTGGTTGTTACTTTCACACCTAGAGAGTAAAATTAAGTTACCTGATATTTAAAGGATAATCATGGGCTACGAAGCTAAAAAGTTTCCTAAAGGCGTTGCCAAGGCTGATATGTCTGGTGAAAAACGCATTAAAGCATCCAAAGTTGATCGTGAAGAGTACCACGAAGGTGCATCTGGCGAGAAAATGCCTAAAGGCGTATTGTCAAGCGACACATCAGGCGAGCGTAAAGCGCCGATTGCTGGTGGCGTAGGCATGGGCAAAGCTGATGGTCTTGGTTTGCGTGAAGGTTCGCATATGGGTCATCACGATGGTCGTTTAGGTGAATGCAAAGGTCACATGGGCGAAAAGTCTGTATATGACCACAAGCGTGTAGCTCACGATCAAGACAGTATGTAATTCGCAGGTCAATGGTGTTACAGCACCGAAAGACCTGCTAACCAGTACAACAAGGGTTTGTAATGGCTGATTTAGATTTTACTACTTGTAGCACCTGTAAATACTTCCTAGGTACTGACTTAGGAAGTTGTCGGCGTTTTCCGCAGTATCAAACTAAGCATCAGAACGAATGGTGTGGCGAATACACTGCTATAGCTATTTCAGAAATACAAGCTGACAGTTACGTTGAATTACCTGCCAGGCGCGGCAGACCACCAAAGGTTAGAAATGAAACTTAAACCTTTAAAAGACCGAATCGTTGTTAAACCTATCACTCGCATCAAGTCAGCAATTATTGACGTGATTATGGATGAACGTGACAACATGGGAAACATTGTTGCTGTTGGGGATTTAGCTAAACAACATTTGCATATTGGCGAATTTGTACGCTTTGGCACAATGGGCAATAATGAATATTTAAGTTATCAAGAATATTACGAAGATGGGGAGCGATACCTTATCTGTAGTTGGAAAGATATTTGCTTTATTTCAGAGGAAAATGATGCCATTAAAGAAATCAGCTAGTCCAAAAGCGTTCAAAGAGAACATCAAGACAGAAATCAAGGCGGGTAAACCTGTTAAGCAAGCTGTAGCTATTGCGTATGCAGAAAAGCGTGAGGCGCAACAAAAGGGTAAGAAAAAATGATTACACTTAAACACACTAAGGATGAAGTAGAGTTAATTCTTAGGGCATTACAAGAATTACCACATAAACTTGTACACGAACTTTTTATGAAGATTCATACCCAAGCTGTGCCACAGGTACAAGCTGCTGAAAATTTATCTGAAACTACACCACAGGAATAATCATGGAAATCGTACTTGACGAACAACAATGGGATGCAATTTTATGTATTCTGAAAGAACAACCCTACAATATCGGCGCAGAAATTATTGCTAAGATTGAAGATCAAATGGAACAGTTGCAACTTGACGAATTAGCTGATGCTGTTTCAACGCTAATGAACGAAGATGACGACAATTAAACTTTTTTATCAACAATTTATTGGTTAAAACAACATGGCTGGCGGCGCACCTGTAGGGAATTCTAATGCAAGTAAATCGAGACTGTTTTATGACGCTCTCAGGAAAAAACTTGTACAGAATCCCGAACGTGTGCATACAGTTGTTGAGAACCTGATTTCTGCGGCAGAAGCTAACGAGATGTGGGCAATAAAAGAATTGATTGATAGAGTAGATGGTAAAGCAATACAGGCGAACACTCTTGAGAATGCGGATGGTTCGCCCCTTTTAGCTGGCATTGAAATTACGTTTGTGAAACCACAGCAGCGTGATGAATGAGCAAATTAAGTCAGCAATTGCCAAAGCTGAATTCCCTGTAAAACTTAGTTGTTTATTTGATCCACCGAAGTCAAGATACCGAATACTTTATGGTGGCCGCGGGGGAGCTAAGTCCTGGGGAGTTGCTAGGGCATTACTAATCAAAGGCGCACAAAAACCCCTTAGAATTCTCTGCGCTAGGGAATTTCAAACAAGTATAAAAGATTCTGTACACAAGCTGCTATCGGATCAAATCATCGCTTTGGGTTTGAATGGATTCTATGAGATTACCCAAACCAACATTCGTGGCATGAATGGCACAGAGTTTAGCTTCGCAGGCTTAAAGAACAACGTTGCTAACATTAAGTCATTTGAAGGTGTGGATATTTGTTGGGTAGAGGAAGCACAAACTACCAGTTCGGCAAGTTGGTCTGTATTGATACCAACTATTCGTAAACAAGATTCTGAGATATGGATAACATTTAACCCTGAACTAGAATCAGACGAAACCTACCAACGGTTTGTATTGCATCCACCTGAAAACTCTATAGTTCAAAAGATTAACTGGAATGACAATCCGTGGTTTCCTGAAACGCTAGATTTAGAGCGTCAATCCCTAAAGAATCGTGATATTGAGGCTTACAACACGGTTTGGGAAGGGATATGTAGGCAGACTGTAGATGGCGCGGTGTTTGCTAAAGAAATGCAATTTGCTGAAGTTGATGGGCGAATTACTAAAGTGCCTTATGAACCTGCTAAACCTGTCCATGCCGTGTTTGACTTAGGTTGGTCGGATGCCACAGCAATATGGTTTGTCCAGTTCGTAGGGATGGAAACACGTCTTATTAGATATCTTGAAGATAACCAGCAAACGATTGCGCACTATCTTGCTAAGCTGCAAACCTTTGGGTATGTCTACGATACGCTATGGCTGCCACACGATGCCCAGAATAAGACTTTGGCGGCCAATGGGCGAAGTATTGAAGAAATTGTCAGAAACTCAGGGTTCAAGACGCGAATCTTAGAACGAACACCAATAGTTGACAGTATTGACGCTGCACGAACAATATTCCGCAATTGTTGGTTTGATAGAGATAATTGTTCAGATGGATTACAATGCCTTAGACACTATAGATATGAGGTTGACCCTGATACCAAGGCATTTAGTAAAACGCCTATCCATGACCAGTATAGTCACGGCGCAGACGCATTCAGAATGTTGGGGTTGATGGTAGCAGAACCAAAACAGGCAAAACCTAAACGACCAACATACTCGCCGCCAGGCTCATGGATGGGTTAATTATGCAAGACGATTACGATTCACGAATTACAGAGGCAAAACAATTCCTGACGTTTTGCAATGATGCTGACTCAAACAATCGAGCAGAAGCGCTTGAAGATATTCTATTTTGTTCAGGCGATCAATGGCCAGTAGAATTGCAAAATAGTCGCAGCTTAGAATCTCGTCCATGCCTGACAATTAACAAGTTAGACGCATATTGCCGACAGATTACAAACCAACAACGTCAGCAACGCCCACGCATTAAAGTTCATGGCATGAACAATGAATCAGATGCAAAAGTTGCGGAGATTTTACAAGGTATTTGCCGACACATTGAAGTTAACAGCAATGCAGAAGATGCTTATGACCACGCATTTGACTTTGCTGTGCGTATGGGTTGGGGTTACTGGCGGGTAGAAACAGATTATGTTAGCGAAAAATCGTTTGACCAAGAGATTTATATTAGACGCATTAATAATCCTTTTACCGTCTATTTTGACCCTAACTCTATACTTCCTAATGGTTCTGACGCTGAAAAAGTACTCATAACTGAGGTCATCCGCAAAGACGTGTTTCGCAAGATGTACCCAGATGCCGACGATGGTTCTGGATTTCACCAGCGCGGAACTGGCGATACTGATTCAGAATGGATAATGAAGGAAGATATTCGCATTGCTGAATACTTCTGGACTGAGCGTAAGTCAGAAGATTTGATACTTTTAAGCGATGGCAACCATGTATTTGCATCGGAATTGCCAAAGAAAGCATTGTTGGAAGATGCGGGAATATACGAGGTAAGCAGACGCAAATCATTTAAGAAAGTCATTAAATGGTGCAAGATGTCAGGCATGGAAATCCTAGAGGAGGGTACATGGGCTGGCAAATACATTCCCGTCGTGCGAGTTACTGGACAACAACTTATAGTCCACAACAAAAAGAAATACTTTGGCTTGGCACGTCAGGCAAAAGACCCACAAAAGATGTACAACTTTTGGCAGACTGCCCTTACCGAATCCGTTGCGCTTGCACCGAAAGCGAAATGGTTGCTTGCAGAAGGTCAAGACGAAGGCCATGAGAATGAATGGGCGCAAGCTAACATCAAGGCTATGCCTGTTCTGCGTTATAAGCAGACAGACATTGAAGGCAGACCAGCACCTGCGCCACAGCGTTTGCAACCTGAGCCACCACCAGCAGGCGTAATGGCGGCAGCGCAAGCACTGAGCGCCGATTTGATGGCAGTAATTGGTATTTACGATCCAGCACAGCTTCCTACGGGCAATATTAGTGGTAAATCATTGCAAGGTCAGCAACAAGCTGTTGATATGACCAACTACCACTATTACGACAATTTAACGCAATCCATTGCACATACTGGCAAGATTATTCTTGATCTAGTGCCACAGATATACGACACCGAACGTGTTATGCGCATCATTGGTGAAGATGGCAAGCCTGAATTGGTAACGCTTAATCAACGTGGCGTTGACGAGATGGGCGTAGAAAAGGTTCTAAATGACGTGACTGTAGGCGAATATGACGTTGTCATGGAGACTGGCCCAGGCTATAACAGCAAGCGTCAAGAATCCGTTGATGCAATGCTAGGAATGTTGCAAGCTGATCCTACTTTGATGCAGACCGCGGGTGATTTGATATTCCGCAACATGGACTTTCCTGGCGCAGAGATCATTGCAGACCGTATGGCCGCGGCAAACCCAATGGCGCAGATTGATGATAAATCACCTATCCCACCACAAGTTCAGATGCAACTTAAAGCATCACAAGCGCAAGTGCAACAAATGCAACAGCAGATTCAACAGTTGCAGATGGCTATCAAGCAGCGTCAAGACATTGAACAAGTCAAACAGGACAATGAGAACAAGCGCAAACTTATGGATGTTACTGCGAGAGCGCATAATACAGAAACAATGGCAGAGGTCAAAGTACATGATCAAAACACCCGCGCTATTACTAGCCAAAACAAGGTTGAAATTGAATCAATTATGGAATTGTTGTTGCATCACATGGACACTGGCAGACTGGAAAAAGAGATTGCCGCTAGAAACGCTGAACAGTACGCATATGCTAATCAAGCGGTTCAGGATATTAGCGCAGGGGCAAATCCATTGATACAACAATGAAATAGGATTAAACTATTAACATAGCTTACTAGTTAGCTTTTAACTAGAATAATTATTAGCAGTTAATTTTTTAACTGAGTTTTAATTAAGGACTTCAAATGTCAGATGCAAGAGAAGCAGGAACAGTAGTAACAAGTGAAAATTTAGCGGAATTTAACGCACAAAAACTGGGATTGGCTGTAGAAAATGCTCCTGAGCAGGCTGAGGAATCAGAGCGCACAGTAGAGGCAGAATCACAGAGCGAACCAGAAGCGGAAAACGAAGCGGAAGTAACAGATAAGCCGAAGGAAAATCCTAAAGTTGTAAAACGATTTTCTGATGTTTCAAAGCGATTAGAACTGGCGCAACAAGAAGTTGCAAGAGAGAGAGCAGCTAAAGAAGCATTAGAAGCACGTTTAAGGGAAAATGAACAGAAGGCAAATCCGCAAGTAGCGGCAGAACCTTTAGGTCAAGAACCCCAACCAAGCCAATTTCAGGATGCTTTTGAATACGCAAAAGCGTTGTCTGAATGGAATGTAGAAAAAGTACTTGCAGAGCGTGACAAGGCAGAAGCTGACCGCAGAGCTAACGAAGAGCGAACCAAAGTTATTAGTGCTTGGGCGCAAAAAGTTGAGGCTGCTAAGGTAAAAATGCCTGATTTCGAGGAAATGATTGCTAGCGCAGATGTGGCAGTAAATGACGCAATTCGTGATGCAATTATTGAAAGTGATGTAGGCCCTGAACTCTTATATCACTTAGCCGAAAACACCGATTACGCTCGTAAACTGGCTGAAATGCCTGTTGCAAAGGCACTCAAAGAACTTGGGAAATTGGAAGTTCGTTTTGAAGTAAAAGACGAACCAGAGGCAAAACCTGTTGCTAGGCAGTCTAAAGCACCTAGTCCTATTCGCCCATTGAAAGCGTCTAGTTCTGCTGCGGATGTACCGATTAACGCTAATGGCGAATTTCATGGTACTTATCAACAATGGAAAGAGGCAAGATTGGCGAGGAAGATTAGATAAACAAATCTAATTTAAAGGAAATATCATGGCAAACAATTTGCTAACCATTAGTAAGATTACTAACGAGGCCTTAATGGTTCTCGAAAACGAACTTACGTTCACTTCTGAAGTTGATCGTAACTATGATGACCAATTTGCTGTTGTTGGCGCAAAGATTGGTAACACTGTTAACGTTCGCCGTCCTGGTCGCTTTATTGGTACGACTGGCTCTGCTCTTAACGTTGAAGATTTTGTCGAATCAAGCGTTCCAGTTACCCTTTCGACTCAATTCCACGTTGACACACAGTTTACGACTCAAGACTTGGCATTGTCGCTTGATATGTTTAGCGATCGTGTTCTCAAGCCTGCTGTCGCAGCTATTGCCAACAAGATTGACCGTGATGGTTTGGTCATGGCTAAGAACAACACTGCCAACATCGTTGGTACTGCTGGTACGCCCCCAACTGGTCTGATTACATATCTGACCGCTGGCGCTTACCTTGATGCTGAAGGCGCACCACGCGATGGTCGCCGTTCATGTATCGTTGAACCCTTTACTTCTGCAACTATCGTTGACAGCTTAAAAGGTTTGTTCATGCCTGCTGAGAAAATTGCACGTCAATACGAAAAAGGTTTGATGGGCGTTGACTCTGCTGGTATGACATGGAAGATGGATCAAAACGTTGTGTCACAGACGTTTGGTTCGTATGCTTCTGCAACTTTGGCAACCAACACTGCAACTTTCACTGGTTCGTTGACTTCTGGTTGGGCATCAACTTCGACAATCACGATTTCTGCTGCTTCTGCTGCCGCTAACTTGCAGCAAGGTGACGTTATCCAGATCGCCAACGTTTATGCAGTCAACCCACAAAACCGTCAGGCTTATGGTTCAAACAAACTGCGTAACTTCGTTGTTACTGGTGCTGTTACCATTGGTTCGGGTTCGTCAGCTTCTGTGACAGTTTCGCCGGCAATCATTACCGCTGGTCAATTCCAAAACGTTTATGTTTCGGCAACTGCTTCTAGCGCTGTTGTTACTCCTTTTGACAAATCAGGTACAGTTTCCCCACAAAACATCGTAATGCACCGTAACGCATTTACGCTGGCTGTGGCTGACCTTGAGTTGCCCGAAGGCGTTCACTTTGCTGGACGTGCTAGCGATAAGGAAATTGGTCTTAGTATGCGTGTAGTTCGTCAATATACCATTAACGCTTCAAACGATTCGTTGTTTGAATTGGTGGCCTAGTAGGGAAACCTACTATGGAAAATTCTCTCTGATTGACTTGGAAGTCTGGAAGCAGACGACAGGGCGGAAGCGAAAGCACCGTGAACGACTAAGTGAGAGAACATCCCAAGTGGATGATGCGATAGTCTGAACAGCGATATAACTGAATTGAAGTCGCTGAGTTTGAGTCGAAGAACTTGAACCGCCATGAAAATGGTCAGTAAGCGAAAGCTGAAAGTAACAGAATGCAATAATGACTCTATACCTACTAGGCTCGATGTCTTATATGGTTGGGCTCCGTTATACCCAGAACTGGCTTGCCGTGTAGCAGCCTAAATTTAGTGGGGGGTTCGCCCCCCGTTATTAAACTTTAAAAGGAAATTTATCATGGCAAACCCAGGCGCAGCTAGTACAGTCAGCACCCACCCATCAAACCTAGCAACCAACCAAGCATTGCGCTTGTTGGCTGTTCAGAAAGCAGTTTCTTTGACTGCAACGGGTGACACTCCTATTGCAATTAACAACGCAACTGGATACGTTCCTGTTTCGGTTGTTCTTGCCAACGCAGTAAACGGCACAGCAACTGTTGCAGGTATCGCAAGCGTTTATATTGGTGTTTACAATGCAATCTCGCAAGGCAATAGCACACAAGCTATTTTGACTGCCGCTACTACCAGCAACACAACCACAAGTTATGTTACTGTTAGCGCAGCATCTTATCCTGCTCTGCAACAGACTGCACAAACACTGTATGTTAACGTGGCAACTGCTTCGGCAACTGGCACGATTGACGTATACGTTTACGGTTACGATCTGTCGTAATATGTAGTAAACTTAAAGCCTGCTCTCATTGTGAGGGTGGGCTTTTTGTATGGGGATAAATTTGAAGCGTGACATTATGATTGGTATGCCTGTCTACACTGGACGGGTTTGCACACAGACAATGCGTTGTTTGATGCGTGATTCAATTAAATTGTTATTAAGAGGCGATAAATTCTGTTTTGCAGAAGATTTAGGTAACTCTGATATTGCAGGCAGTAGGGGTGCAATTCTTGCTACTTTTTATCGTTCAAGTTGTGATACCTTAGTCTTTGTTGATGACGATGTATTTTGGGAAGAAAACGCTTTATTAAAAATTATTGATCACCCTGTAGATTTGTGTGGTGGCGTTTATCCAAGAAAGAAAGACCCAATTGAGTTCCCATTACGATTAGATGTTAAAGACAGTTACCCTGCCGATCCTGAAACAGGTATGGTTGAAGTGGCTGGATTGCCTGGCGGGTTTATGAAAATCTCGCGCAATTGCGTAGAACAGATGGTAAAGGCATATCCAAAGCATACAAAACGTGGATTGCATGATTCATCAGAGTTTTGGCCAGTCTTTGACCCTTACGATTTGCCCGACGATAGATTGAGTGAAGATTTAGCATTTTGCCAAAGATGGCGTGACATTGGCGGTAAAGTTTGGGCAGACTTTGAGTTTGAGATGGGTCATGTTGGCACGAAAAGTTATGTAGCACATATTGGTAATTATTTGAGAAGTTTCCAAAACGATGTAAAATAAGTTAAGTAGTACTACTTTCCTAAAGGAATAATTATGCCTTCAACTACTATTGCTCGTGGCAATGCGTTGTCAACGTTTTATATGCAGCCATCGTTAACACCATCAGGTGTTTCTCCTTACATTTCAGCGGTTCAAACCTTTACTATTCCAGGTCTACAAACTTCTGACATTATTCAATGTGTTGGTGCTGTCGGCGTTCAAACGGCAGGTATTGTGTCTGCGGAATGTGACTGCTATACAACTGGAATTTTGAGCGTTCAATTTTTGAATTCAACGTCAGCTACTGCAACACCGATTGCTGGCGCTTACATATTTCAAGTTGTTCGTGCTGAAGGCCCATTACCTGCCACGGCGGTGTAATTATGTCAAATACCAGCGTTTTACGAGTTGCTGGTCAAACTTATGCCTTGTCGGTAACTAGTACGGCACACGCATCAGTTCAGATCAATGATAATACAAACGATCAAGTTAACTTTGCATCGTTTTTGAATCTTGGTGCTGCACCAATGGCGATTGCAGTGGCAAACTATACGCCTGCGCCTGTTGCTACGTTTCCCGCGGATGGGACGCCTGGCAGCTTCGTATTACCGCCATTGATGACTACGCCAGTAGTATTGGCTGTACCAACATCTCCGTTTTACATGACTGCTGTTAGCAATACAACATCTGCTGGACTCTTATACGTTACTTGTATTAACGATCAGTCATAAAAGGGGTAGTGAATGGCTAACCCAAGCCTGACTGTTGACCAAAACTTACTGCCAGTTCAAGCGTACTTTAACTTGGATGGCAGTTTTAATACGTTTATTGGTCAAAACCAGACATTTTATGCCACGGCAAACCCTATTCAAACAGGGTTGACGATTACCAATTCAACGCTAGACAGTAGTCCAATTGGTGCAACAACGCCATCTACAGGCGCATTTACCAATTTAAGTACGACTACTGGACAAATTAGTACTTCGCCATCAAACGCTTCTGATATCGCAAATAAGCTATATGTTGATACGGTAGCGCAGGGTCTTGGCCCAAAGGCGGCTTGCGCTGTTGGTACAACTGTATCAATTACATTGTCAGGTTTGCAGACAATTGATACTTATACGACACTTTCTGGTGATCGAGTATTAGTTAAAAACCAAGGTACATCGTCACAAAACGGCATCTATATTGCATCTGCAAGCGCTTGGACAAGAGCAAGTGATATGAATGTATGGTCTGAGGTTTCAGGCGCATACACAGTACTTTTAAATGGTTCACAAGCTAATACTGGATGGGTTTGTACGGCATCTTCTACAGGCACAATTGGCGTTACTGCTATGCCTTGGGTGCAATTTTCAGGAAACGGTACATATTTTGCAGGAACAGGGTTAACCCTTAGCTCTAATACTTTTAGCATTACGAATACGACTGTTACTGCTAACTCTTATGGTTCAGCATCAAGCGTTGGTACATTTACTGTCAACGCACAAGGTCAATTAACAAGTGCGGCAACGACTGCAATTGCTATTGGTGCATCACAAATCACGTCTGGCACGATTGCTTCGTCGCTTATTTCTGGTTCTTACACAGGAATTACGGGTGTAGGCACGTTGACCGCGGGAACATGGAATGCCTCGCTGATTAGTCCTACTTACGGCGGTACTGGCGCGTCAAACCTTACGGGTTATTTGTATGGTAACGGTGCAAGCGCAGCAACAGCATCAACAACTATACCAAACACGGCAATTTCTGGTTTAGGCACAATGTCTACACAGAATGCCAATAACGTATCAATTACTGGCGGCAGTATTTCGGGAACGCCTATTAGTGGCTCTACGGTTGGTGGGACAACGATCACTGCATCTACACAGTTTAGTGGCCCTGGCACAGGGTTAACAGGCACAGCAACTTCTTTGAACATCGGCGGTAATGCCGCAACTGTGACTAACGGTGTTTATACAACAGGATCGTACTCAAACCCTGCGTGGATTACGTCAATATTAGGGTCAATTGTTAGCGGTGCGGTTGCATCTGCAACATCAGCAACTAACGTGGCTGGCGGCACAACGGGTGCATTGCCTTACCAAACTGGTGTTGGTGCAACAGGATTCTTATCGCTAGGCACAACTAATTATGTGTTAACAGCAGGCGCATCAGCACCGCAATATGTTGCACAATCTACGTTATCAGTAGGATCGGCATCCACAGCGACAAGTGCAACCACAGCTACAAACTTAGCAGGCGGCATCGCAAGTCAAATACCTTATCAAACGGGTGCGGGTGCTACATCTTTTGTTGCTAACGGCACATCAGGTCAAGTTTTAACGTCAAACGGAACTAGCGCACCTAGCTGGACAACAATTACAGCTTCGGTATCGGTATCAGATGATACTTCTACGAATTCGGCGCGTTATCCTTTGTTTGCAAGCGCAACAAGCGGCACATTATCTACTGTTTACACAAGTTCTACAAAATATCAATACAACCCATCAACGGGAGTATTGAGCTCTACAGGATTTAGCGGGTCTGGCGCGTCATTAACATCATTAAACGCTTCAAACTTATCATCTGGTACTGTGCCATCAGCGCAGATTTCAGGTTCTTATACGGGCATTACTGGCGTTGGCACACTTGCCGCGGGAACGTGGAATGCTACAACGATTGGTGTAGCGTATGGCGGTACAGGATTAACTTCTACACCTGCAAACGGTGCATTAGACATAGGTAATGGTACGGGATTTACTCGCACAACATTGACTGCGGGTACGGGAATTACCATTACCAACGCATCAGGTTCAATTACGGTAGCGGCATCTGGTGGTAGCGGTGCGACGATTACGGATGATACGACTACAAACGGAACTAGGTATATTAACTTTACGTCCGCAACTAGCGGCAGTTTAAGTACTATCTATACATCGTCAACTAAACTAAAATATAACCCATCTACAGGCGCAATGACTGCGTCATCAATAATTATTGCACCATAGGAAATATTATGGGAACTCTTGTCTTTCAAGGCGCATCTGGCGGTAGCACCGCACTAACAGGATCGGACACAGCTTCAACGTTGGCATTGACTGTGCCTGCGGCAAATGGAACGCTAGTTATTACCGATGCAACTGCTCAAGCAGCATTAATTCCAGTTGGTACAACAGCGCAAAGACCAACGGGTGTTTCTGGAATGATTCGCCAAAATAGTACAACTAAATATCCTGAGTGGTATGACTCAACATCTTCTTCATGGATTCAATTTAACAAAGGACTTTCGTATACTGCATCATATCTTGTTGTCGCAGGCGGGGGCGGTGGTGGTGCTTTTTATGGCGGAGGTGGGGGTGCTGGCGGATTAATTGCTTCTACTGTTACTTTAATTGCTGGCTCTGCATATTCAATTATTGTTGGTTCTGGTGGTGCAGTTGCTGTTTCAACAACACCTGGAACAAATGGTTCAAATTCATCAATATCAGGAATCGCAACCGCAATAGGTGGAGGGGGCGGAGGAAACGGAAACGGATCAGGTTTAGGAGTAGCTGGAGGATCAGGGGGAGGTGGCGCTGGTGCAACAGCAGGAAGTGGCGCTACTAATGCGGGAGGTTCGGGAACATCTGGTCAAGGCAATGCTGGAGCAACATCTTTAAGTAATGTTTACGGTGGCGGAGGCGGTGGTGCTGGTGCTGCTGGCTCTACAAATAATGGTGGAAATGGGTCATCTAGTTCTATATCAGGAACTGCTACTACATATGCTGGAGGTGGAGGCGGGTTTAATACAGGTACAGGGGGTACAGGGGGGGGTGGGAATTACAATACAAATGGATCTACAAATACTGGTGGTGGCGGAGGAGCTTCTTCAGGAAATGGTGGTTCAGGAATTGTAGTTTTATCTGTTCCTTCAATTAATTACACAGGTGCAGTTACAGGATCACCAACAATAACAACTAATGGGTCAAATACTGTAATGACTTTTTTAAGTAGTGGCTCTTATACTGCGTAAGGAAAAATAATGTCACATTATGCAAAAGTAATTAATGGCGTTGTTACACAAGTTATTGTGGCAGAAGCCGATTTTTTTAAAACATTTATTGATACTTCGCCAGGTGAATGGATTCAAACATCCTACAACACTCACGGCGGCAAGCATATTTTAAATGGTACACCTTTGCGTAAAAATTATGCAGGTATTGGGTACATTTATGATTCAACAAAAGATGCTTTTTATGCGCCACAACCATTTCCAAGTTGGTCTTTAAATGATGAAACTTGTTTATGGGAAGCGCCTGTTGCAATACCAACAGATGATAAACATTATGTTTGGGATGAACCAACGAAAACTTGGATTGCTCAATAAGGATAAATCATGTCAGTCTTTCTATCTCCTTTAGCTGGTGCAGGCTGGCAATTCTTTAGCAATACTGGTCAACCCTTAGCTGGTGGGCAGATTTATACTTATTCAGCAGGCACTAGTAGTCCATTAGCAACTTATACTTCTATTTCTGGCAACATTGCTAACACAAACCCTATTGTGTTGGACGCTAATGGACGTGTACCAAATGAAGTTTGGTTAACTGTTGGTTCTGCTTACAAGTTTGCGTTATTTGATGCAAGTAACGTGCAGATAGGCACTTATGACAACATTTCTGGCACACCAAATGGTCAAAACATTGTTACTACATTCAGCGGAGGCACGACAGGTTTAACGCCTGCGACAGCGACAAATGGTGACATTACTTTGGCTGGCACTTTAATCACTGCAAACGGTGGAACTGGACTTACTTCAAGCGGATTAAACGGTTATTTATTAACTTCAAACGGTTCTACATGGGCGGCGCAACAACCACCATCTTATGGAACGCTCTATAGCTATGCTTTTGCTTATTCAGCTAGTAGCTATGCCGTTAACAGTCAGCAAGCGGGTTCAAGTTTCACTCCTAGTTTGTCAGGTACTTGGAATGTAATGGGTGGGCCACTAACCGTGTCTGGTAATAATTGGTATTTATTGCAGAGGATTGCATGAACGTACTTTGGAAGATTCTTGATATTGATGGCAAAGATGGCGTGATTACTGCCGCTAAATACTTTGTGCAAGCATCAGATGAATACAACACGGTTGCAACTGAAGGCAATTGGTATTTTGATAACAAAGAAGCAATTACACCAATTGAGTTAGTAACAGAAGAAATGGTTGCATCATGGATTAAAGCTGATGCGGTAAGAGATGGTAAGAATTTAATTTTAGATCGATTGCAAGAGCAACTAAATGAATTGAGCAAGCAAAAGACAATGATTCCACCTTGGTTGCCACAAGTATTCACACCAAAGGTTTGATATGACACAACCCATTGACATTATCAGCAGAGCATTAAAAGACATTGGTGCATTAGAAGCAGGGGAAAACCCTACGCCAGAAGCAGCACAAGATGCTTTTGATATGCTTAATGACATCGTAGACCAATGGTCAAACGAAGATCAGATGGTCTTTTATAAAAATGAGATTGTGTTTCCCATTACAGCAGGTCAGACGCAATACACGATTGGCCCAGGCGGTCAAATCGGTGCTGTCGTTACTGGATACATATCAGGTACAACCCTAACAATTACTGGCATTACATCTGGCGCAGTTTCTACAGGTCAGACGTTAAAAGGCACAGGTATTACAGCAGGCACAACAATTACGCAAATGTTGACAGGTGCAGGCAATAACGTTAACGAAGCAGGCACTTATACAGTCAATATTTCGCAAACGGCAGGTACTTCAGGTTCGCCAATTACCATTAACTTGTATTATCAGCGTCCATTAACCATTAACTCCGCGTTTGTTCGCATAAATACCAACAGTAATGGTATGCCCGTATTAAACGGTGGGTTGGATTACCCTGTTGCAATTTTGAATGTTGAAGATTACGAAATGATTGGTTTAAAGACGCTAAACGGCCCGTGGCCAAAGGCGTTGTACTACCAGCCAGCAGAAACGCTTGGTAACATTTATGTGTGGCCAAACCCTGCGCAAGGCGAGATGCACATCTTTGCAGACAATATATTTAGTCGATTCACAACACTATACGATTCAATCATATTGCCTCAAGGTTATTCTATGGCATTACGCTGGTGTCTAGCAGAAAGGTTATTGCCAATGTACGGCAAGGTAAACCAAGTAAGTAACGCACTGATTCAAGGATATGCGGCGCAGGCAAAGAGTACGTTAAAGCGTACAAATATGCGTCCAGTTCAAGCGGCACGTTTTGCGGATGCGTTGTTGTCAAGCAGACAAAAAGACGCAGGCTGGATACTTTCAGGTGGATTCTTTAGATAAGGATGGGCTATGCCTGATTTTGGATTTGTTGGCCCAAGCTACACAGCACCTAGCATCTATCAAGATGCGCAGGAATGTATCAACTTTTACCCTGAAATTGACCCGTTAAAACAACCTGGTGACCGCGGTGTGGTTGCTCTGTATCCTACGCCAGGGCTAACTAAATTATTCCAATTAAATAACGCCCCTGTCAGGGGTATGCGCGCTTTGTCTGGTGGGCAATATTTGGTTATTGTTTGCGGTGCATCTGTATATTCTGTAACGCAAAACGAAAACATTAACTTTATTGGCAGTCTTACGACTTCTAGCGGCCCTGTCAGCATCACAGACAACGTAAACGGCGCACAAGGTTTGTATTGTTATATTGCAGACGGTGTTAATCGTTACGTTTGGATTGTCAGCCCTAGTTCGTTTCAAGTCTTACCGCCAACGGATGGCCCTTGGCAAGGTGCATCTATTGTTGACGTTGTGGATAACTATATTGTCTATAACCAAGTTGGCACAAGATTTTGGGCAGCTACTGATCTAGGTTCACCTTATTCAACGACTGCTTATTATGGCGTTAAAGATAGTTCGCCTGATACGCTTATATCTTTATTGTGCGATCACAGACAAATTTACTTGTTTGGCGAAAAGACAACGGAAGTTTGGATTGACGTAGGTAATCAAGTTGCAGGTGTAACGTCATTTCCATTTGCGCGTATTGCTGGTACGTCTATGCAACACGGTATTGCAGCACCTTATTCTATTGCACGATTTGCAGAACAATTTTTATTTGTTAGCAAAGACGAAAGAGGGCAAGCAATTATTGGCGGAGTTGTTGGATACCAATTTCAACGTGTATCTACCCATGCGGTTGAAGCAACCCTAGCTGGTCAATACATTGCAGACGCTGTTGCTTACAGTTTTCAGATTGAAGGGCATGAATTCTACGTTGTTACATTTCCAACTGTGGATATAACTTGGGTTTATGACTTAGCTAGTAAGATGTGGCACAAATGGTTGTCAATAGATAGCAATGGCATCTACCATCGTCATCGTTCTAATTGCGGTGCATTTTTTAATAACGTAAATATTGTTGGTGATTATCAAAACGGTACAATTTACGCGCTTGATTACAATAATTACACAGAAAACGGCAATCCAATACGAAGATTGCGCAGAGCGCCACATTTAACTACTGATTTGCAAAGACAGTATTTCGATGAATTGCAGATTCAGTTTCAGCCTGGCGTTGGTCTGAATGGTCAAACATTTACAAATCAAAACTTATCGCCCACGTCAATTGTTATTGCACCTAGTGGCACATTTGCGATTGGCCCAACACAAGTTGTAAACATTTATTACGATTACAACATCAACGGTGAAACGGTTGGTGCAGACCCACAAGCAATGTTGCGCTGGTCTAACGATGGTGGCTCAACTTGGAGTAATGAGCATTGGGTATCCATTGGAAAGATTGGCAAATACAAGAATCGTGCAATTTGGCGACGATTGGGTATGTCAAGAGATAGAATCTTTGAGGTATCTATCAGCGATCCAATTAAATGCGTGATTGTTTCAGCTAATTTAAAAGCTAGCGCGGGTAGCAACTGATGGCCACAACAAACACAAACGTTGCGTATCCACAAACGCCATTTCTTGACCCTACTACACAGCGTCCTAGTTATCCTTGGCTAATCTGGTTACAAAATCCATCCTATGCAGGGGCAACAGTTAATTCTATTGTGCCTGTTGTATATGGCGGTACGGGAACATCCACAACGCCTACAAGCGGTCAATTACCCATTGGTAATGGTTCGGGTTACACATTAAGAACGTTGACAGCAGGAACGGGAATAACGGTAACAAATTCGCCAGGCGTGATTACTTTATCTTTAACTTTAACTGGCGCAAGTGCCGGCACTTACGGTAGCGCAGGTCAAGTTGCACAATTTACTTTGAATTCTGTAGGGCAAATAACATCGGCAGTAAATGTACCGATTTCTATTACCAGTGGGCAAATTTCAGGCGGTGCTACAGGTACGTTTAAATCTGGTGACACAGTACAAAAAACTATTACGGTGACAAATGGAATCATCACAAGCATTGTCTAAGGCAATTGATATGTTGTATGAATCCGTTAAAGATAGAGTAACGGTATCAAAAGAGCATTTTAAAGATGGATTGCAAGATTGGGAAATTATTCCGTTAACTAAAGAAAAAGATGTAATTGGTGCAGTTTTGTTAAAAGGTAATGAAATTCATGTTGGATATGGGAAACCGCCAGGCGCAGCAATGAAAGCCCATATTAAGCAAACTTTGAAAATGATATTGGATAAATATGGATATGCAATAACTTATGTCCAAAACGACAATATTAGGGGTTTAAATTTCTGTAAAAGGCTTGGTTTTATTGAGTTATCTAAAGACTCAGTTAAAATCCTATTAAGATGCGATGGGAGTAAATATGTCTAAAAATTATCTAAACCGCAGCAATGCGGAATATGATCCGATTGGTGATCCGTTTGGCGGTGATCCAAGGTTTTCCCGCATCCGTAGGTTTAATGACCCTGTCACAGCCGTTATTGCAGGCGGCGCATCGTTGTTAGGTTCTGCTATTAGTGGTAGCGCAGCTAAGAGCGCAGCGCAAACCCAAGCAGACGCAGCGACAAGAGCAGCAGAGTTGCAACAACAGACTGCAATGGCTGGCATTCCTATTTTGCAACAAGCATACGGTCAAGGTCAAAACTACGTTAACCAAGGTTATGGTCAAGGGACTAATGCTTTAAATCAATATTATGGTCAAGGTACTCAAGCGGTACTTGGTCAAGAACAACCACAACAAAACTATTTAAACAATCTTTACAACGCTCAGTATGGTACGCAATTTGGTTTATATGGTCAAAACATTAATGCTTTGCAACCATATCAACAAGCTGGTTCGGCAGCGGCAACACAGTTACAGGATTTAATTCCTAGTTTATCAAAACAATTTACTGCACAAGATTTAAATAGTTATTTAGCACCGAATTACCAGTTTATGCTTAATCAAGGTTTGGGTGCGACAAACCAAGCATTGAATGTTGCAGGTGGTGGCTCAAACATGGTTAATGCGGCAAACATTTTTGCCCAAAACTATGCGGGTAATGCTTACCAAAACGCATTTAATAACTATCAAACACAGCAAAACAATATTTATAATCGTTTAGCTGGTATTGCTGGTTTGGGTACAACTGCAAATCAACAGAATATTCAAGCAGGTGGTCAGTTTGGCAATGCGTTAAGCAGTATGTTTGGCACATTAGCGCCAACTACAACCAATTTGGCAACAACCACAGGTACAAATCTGGCAGGTTTAGCACAAAATACGGGTACAAACTTGGCAAACTTGGCTGGAACATATGGTCAACAGTCTGCTGAATTGGCCACAGGATTAGGCGCAAATACTGTTGGATTGACAACAGGTGCAGCACAAGCAGGAGCAGGCGGTATAACAGGCGCAGCAAATGCCCAAGCGGCAGGTCAAATTGGTGCAGGTAATGCAGTGGCAGGCGGTTTAACTAATGCAGGCAATAATTATCTGCTCAGTCAGTTGTTAGCACCAAATAGACCAACATCTGCATATGGCGGTGATGTAACTCAATTACCTAGTTATGGTTTTGGTGGCGGCGCACCAGCTTAAGGATAAAAAATGGCAACGTTTGTTCCCCAATTTACTAATCCAAACCCTATTGACCCTAGCGTTGTTGGAAAATTAGCACCACCACAGCAAACAAGTTTAGGCGATATGCTTAACTTAGCGCGTGGCGCACAAGCGTATCAACAAGCGCAACAAGTTAACCCTTTGCAAGTACAAGCAGCAGAATTGGAGTTGCAAAAAGCGCAAGGTACATTACAACCAACTATTCGTAAAGCTGAAACAGAAGCGCAAACAGCACAATTTGCATTAGATAAAAACAAAATGGTTATTGCTGGAAATGCTTTAACTGGTTTGGAATATTCAGACGCATTCAAAAACAATGACATTCCTCAATTAAAAAAGCAATTTGAAACCACGCAAAAATGGCTTGAATCTATGGGGATTCCTGCTGATAAGACATTTGCACAAGCGCATGAATTATTAGATAACAAAGACATTGGTGGTTTTAAAGCAATGGTGCAAAACATCCGTAATGGATTGGCATCAACAAGCGAACAGTTTGCCGCAGCACAACCAAGTTTACAAACTGTTGCTGGTCAGCCTGCTTTGGTTACTACGGGTGGCCCAACGCCAGGAATTACAACGCCACAGTACAACCCACAAGGCGGCCCTGCACCATTTGCACCAACACAAGAAGGTGTACAACTTGTTGCACCACCAAAGCAAATTACAGGTCAAGATTTAGGACAACCACCAAAAGCAGGCGATATAAATACACCAATACCACCAATGTTCCCTGTAAGAAAGCCTGGTGTAGTCGCACCACCCCCAACTACACAAGAAGTAGCAGCACAAGCACAAGGTGACGAATACTTTAATAGCGTTATTAAAGCGCAACCAAAACTTGCACAACAAACTAGAAACGTGCAAGAAATTGTTAAAACTGCTCAAAAAATAGAAAGCGAAGCAACTGTGTTGGGCAAGAAAATACCTACAAGTGGGTGGGCTGGTGATGCGTACCGTAAGATTTACGGTGGCGTTGGTGGTACTGAATATCAAGAATTAGCTAAAGATTTGGCTAATGCACAAATGGACTTAGCCAAAGTTGGTGGTTCGTCATTAAGTACGGATCAAGGTAAACAACTTGCCGCGTCAGCATCAGGTACAGTATCAACAAATGCAGAAGTTATTATTAAAATTGCTGAACGCACTGCTGCCGATATTAAAAACTTAGATTCTCAAGCTGAAGCGGCACAAAAGTTTGTTGAAAGATTTGGTACTAATAATATGGGTTCATTCCAGCGGATGTGGGGTAAAAACGCTGATACAAAAGTATTCCAAGTAATGAATATTGTGGATAACGTAGAAGATCCAAAACAGCGTGAAGCGTTATTTAAAAAGTTGTACACGTCTGAAAAAGAAATGAAAGAAGGTTTGCAAAAGTATAAAAATATTCGTAAGTTGATGATTGATGGGACACTCTAAATGGCTGATCTCGATGCGGTTGAACAATTATTTGCTACTGCAAAGCCTGATGTCCCACAAAACAAATATGGGCATCTAGTTACGCCTGAACTGCTTGATGCAGTTAAAACCGTTGAAAGTTCTGGCAATCCACTAGCAATTAATAAAACATCTGGTGCAATGGGTGCGTATCAGTTTATGCCTGGCACAGTTGCACAATTGCATAAACAAGGCATTAAATTTAATCCATTTGACGAAGAAGAATCTCGCAAAGCTGCTGAACATTTGCTCAATAAAAACCTTGAAGCAACTGGTGGTGATCTTAACAAAGCGTTGGGTATGTACGGCGGGTTTGTAACAAAAGACCCTACAGAGTACATTAATAAAATCAAGTCAAACATCAAACCTGTTGAACAAGTTGAACAACATAAAGATGCAACAGATGATGTTGAAGCGTTATTCTTAGGCAAGCCAGCGATAGTTAAAAAAGAGCAACCAGTAGTTGAACAAAAGACTGTTTCAGAATGGGATAAAACTGAACCCGTACAAACTACTGAAAAGCCTTTGCCTAACGTTTACAAGTATGGAATGCAAAACTTAACGCCTAAAGAATTAAAAAAAGGTGAAGAGAGAATTTCAGAAAAGTTTGGCAGTTTAATTGGCAACGTTGAAGCAATTATTGGCACGATTCCAGGATTAGCAAAGTCTGGGGCAACCGCGGCAATGTATTTAGGCGAAGAAGCAATGCCTGGCATATTTCCTCCTGAAAAACGAGAAGAAATTGCTAATGCTATTGCTGATTCATTTCCTATATCTATAGCTGAAAAACTTGGCGTTGACAAAAACAGTCCAGATTACCAAAATGCTTTATTGCAAAGACTTGGCAGGGTAATTGGTAGTGGTGTTGATTATGCGGCAGACGCTCTTGGTGTGCCTAGAAATGATGTTGAAGCATTGGCTAACTTATTGCCTATTGCATTAACAGGCGCACCTAAAGGAAAAGCAGCCACAGCATTACAAGATCAATTTGCCGCATTGAAAGCAGGCGAAGAAGTTGGCGCTAAACCACAATTGACAGAAGCATTTGGCGAACGGACACAAAGATTTGCTGAAAAACCAGAACGTGGTACTACTGGTATGGGTGCGGCATCTGTTGAATCAGATTTGGTACGTCAGTCAAGAGCAAACGAATTAGATATACCGATTGATTTATCCAAAGACCAAGCAACAAGAAACCCTTCCGATGTAAGATTTGCGCGTGAAACTGCTAAAGACCCTGTGTTGGGTCAAGCATTGCAAGAACATTACGCAAATCAAAATGCCAAAATTCAACAAAACTTAGATTTAGCAATTGAAAAAACTGGCGCAGAAATGACAGGCGTTGACCCTGGCGCTATGGGCGAACACTTTCACAATGTTGTTGCTGAAAATAAAGCTGCAAGAAAACGTACTGTTGACCAAGCGTATAACCAAGCAAGAAATGCTGGTGAACTCAATGAGCCTATTAATGTAAGCAAAGTTGCTGAATACGTTGATGGATTAAAAGCTGAATCAATTAATGCGCCAGTCATTAAATCGGTACAACAAAAATTGTCTGATCTAATTGGCGAAGATAAAACTATTTCGTTAAATGATTTAGAACAAGTTCGCCAGATGGTAAACAATTTGGCAGAGCCAGGCACACCAAACGCTGTATATGGCAGACGCATCAACAGTTTAATAGATAGCATAACAAAAGATGCAGGCGGCGAATTGTATAAAGCTGCTAGAAAAGAATACGCTAATTACATAAACGAATTTGAAAACACGCCTGTATTGCGTCAGATTACATCCTTAAAGAAAGGCACAAACGAGCGTACAGTAGCTTTTGAAAACTTGGTTGATAAATCACTATCAGGTTCAAGACAAAGCGTAGAGCGCTTGTTTAATAGCCTTGAAAAAATGGGTGATTCTGGTCAGCAACTTGTTAGAGAATTGCGTGGTTCATTGGCTGAAAAAATTAAAAACGAAGCCACAAAAGGCGTACAACTAGACATTAACGGTAATCGTTATGTATCTACAGCAGGGTTAGATAAAACAATTACTGCACTAGATAAGTCTGGAAAACTTGATTTTATTTTTGGTAAAGAACAAGCTGCTAAGTATCGCACTTTAAATGAAGTGACAAAAGATATACAAACTGTACCGCAAGGCACAACCAACCCATCTGGTACGGCATCAACTATTCTTGCTAGTTTGGCAGAAATGGGCGCACAAACTGCTCTATCTGGCGTACCAATTCCTGCGGCAATGATTGCAAAACACTTATATGGTAAACGCCAAACAGCTAAGAAATTGAATAAAATAAACGAGTTTCTTAATTACGGCAAAACTTTAAAAGAGTAAATCATGGATTATCAAGCAGCTTTCAACGTGGTGATCGGATTGGCATCTGGTTTGGTAATCTGGGTTGTAAAAGTTGTTTGGGATTCCAACGAACAAACCAAGAAAAATGTTGCAGAGTTTCAAATACAAATTCACGAGTTTCAAAAAGAAATACACAGCGAATTTGTAAGACGTGATGACTTTAAAGATTTTTCACTAGAAATTAAAGAAATGCTTGGCAAGATATACGACAAGTTAGATAACAAGGCTGACAAATAATGGATTGGTTAGCACAGATAGCGCCTACGATAGCTACAGCGCTTGGTGGGCCTCTCGCAGGGCTTGCGGTAACTTCCCTTGCCAAAGTCTTTGGGGTGCCAGAAAAAGACGTACAAGGCATGATTGAATCGGGCAAAATGTCTGCCGAACAATTGCAACAAGTAAAACTAGCAGAATTAGAATTACAAAAACAAGCACAAGCGCTAGGTTTAAACTTTGAAACCTTGGCCACAGAAGATCGCAAATCCGCGAGAGATATGCAGATTGCAACAAAATCTGTTGTGCCGCCTATTCTCGCAGGCACAGTAACGATTGGATTTTTTGGTATCTTGTCTGCAATGATGTTGGGATATGCTAAAGAAAGCAATCAGCTAATGATTATGCTAGGTTCTTTGGGTACAGCTTGGACGGGTATCATAGCTTTTTACTTTGGTTCTTCTGCCAGTAGTCGAGCAAAAGACGAAATGATTTATAACTCTACGCCAACAAAATGAATAGTAATTTTAAGCAGGCATTAGAGTATTTGGTAAAGTCAGAAGGTGGTTATGTTGACAACCCGAAAGACCCAGGCGGTCGCACTAACCTTGGCGTTACTCAAAAAGTATGGGAATCATGGGTTGGGCGTGAATCCAATGAAAAAGAAATGCGCGCACTTACCAAAGCAGATGTAGAACCTTTGTATAAACGGAAGTATTGGGATGCGTGTCGTTGTGACGATTTGCCGACAGGTTTGGATTATCTTGTATTTGATTTTGCTGTTAACGCTGGGGTTGGTCGCAGCGCTAAGACTTTGCAAAGCTGTATTGGTGTATCGGTGGATGGTCAAATAGGCAATCAAACAATTGAAACAACAAAAAAAATCGCCCCATCTGATTTGATAGAGCAATTCTCAGAAGCTAAAATTAACTTTTACAAATCGCTGGTAACGTTTCCGACTTTTGGTAAAGGCTGGTTAAATCGTGTAGAAGAAGTTAAAACCACAGCATTTAAAATGGTGAACTAAATGGCAACTAAATTTACGGTTAAAGATGAACGAAAAGGAACTCAAAAAGGTGATTACGAAGTTATTAAAGATCACGTCAAAGAGTTGGCTAAAGAGTTGCACAAACACGAACAAGAGCCAATAAATAAGGCGCATCATCCTGCGCCTAAGAAATAATTACTTTTGTTTTGACGGTGGTACAAACCCAAACCGTTTCCACGTTTTCATTACGTTGGTTTTGATTGCGGGAATGTATTTAAACTTTGGATTTAGCAGCGATGGGTTTTGCATTTTTCACCATTTTATAAAGTTTAAAAGAACGACTTGGATGCCATTTATCTAAGATGATACAACCCGCCCTACGAAGCTCTCCGACACGGGTTGATAGTTTCATAGTACCTGTTTCTTTAAATGCGTCTAGGGGCGATTTCCAGCCTTTTTTGAGGTATTTAATAATCAATTCTTGTTGTGTCATCTTTGCACCAAATAAATAATGATAGGTGTGAAAATAATCATCCAGCAAACGCTAGCTTTAAGTATGTCTTTCATGTCATTCATCCATGTTTGAATCGTGTGCATAATCTGTATCGTCCCATTCCTCAACTACAAGAGCGTCATCTTCTGGATACCAATCCCAATAACCGCCTGAAATCCAGTCTTGAAATTCGTTATCTTTAAGGCGCAAAAAATAGTGACCTTGGTGGTCTTGTTGCAAACGATCTACATAACGATCAACCATTCTGTTTATTTCGTCATCGCACAATTCAAAAGCAAATTCAGCAAGAAAACTACGCTTTGCCGATTGCGTCATTTCTACTGTTTTGAATTTCATAACTCACCTGTATTTAGTTAACACATAATAATATTAAGTCAACTTAACCAATTATGCAAGTTAACTTAACAGATTGTTGTATTTTTGTGTGGGGTGCGCCTACTAGGGGACTTAAGGAGGAGGGGACAACCCCGTTCGGCGCAAGAATTACAGACCTTTAGATAATTTGAAATAACCTAGCAAATACATAAAGCAATTAAACGCATTGGTTAAATCTTCTTCGCTATGCTCTATCAGTTTAACATCGCCTGATTCAGTAAAGTATACGTTAGCGCATCTAGCATTTGGCATACCTAAACCCGCACGATATGCCGCCAATTGCATGATTTGTTCATCGTATGCTTTAACTTCATCAAGACTGCCTTCTTTGCTTTTAAAGTCAACCACAATGCCATCGGCGTGTAAGTCAACTTTGCCGCCAAATCCCATTGGGTCAAAAAATGACTTTTCTGATATCCAATTTTGGGTTTGAAAATGCCCAACGAGGGTACGGTCAATTTCAATGCAATAACTTGGCCATATTTGACTTGTTTTATTACGATAGATATAAAACTTTTCTAGCACATCGTGCATCCGTGAACCACGCTCCATCGCTTCTTTGCCAGTAGCTTTTGAATCTTGCATAACACGCTCAATCCAGTCTGTTTCTGACTCGCCATCCTCCCTTGGCAACGTCAGCGCAGCTAAAAGCATATTTTGTAACTTCCACGTTTCTAATCCTGGCTTATGCAACAAACCTAAGATTGTAGTTACCGAAGGCACATAACCATGTTTCTTAGCGTCACGAAGTGTTGTTGCACGTTCTTTGCCGTTAACACCCACGATTGTGTAAGCGGGTTGTCCATTTTTATCGTACCAATGTTGACTCATATATCACCTATATCAAAAGGGAACGTCATCTTCCATATCTGCTAAACCGTTTTTAACATCGGCGTATTTTTTAGCAGTAACGGGTTGTGATTCGGATTTACCAAGCATTTGCATTTGTTCAGCAACGACTTCGGTAGTGTATTGGTCAACACCGTCCTTTTGCCATTTGCGAGTAGTCATGCGCCCTGCTACATAGACCTGTGAGCCTTTTTTTAACCATTCCCCACATATCTTTGCCAGCTTGCCAAATGCGGTAATACGCACCCATTCTGTCGTTTCTTTTTCTTTGCTTTTGTATCCAACAGCAATAGAAAAGTTGCACACAGCACCGCCAGACGGTGCAAAACGTAAGTCAGGGTCTTTGCCCAAACGTCCAATAAATTCACAGCGATTAAGATCATTTGCCATTATTTGTTACCTCGTTGTCATAAAGTTTTTCATATATTGCAATGCGTTTTTTTACTTTGATTATTTCATCTGTCCATTTCTGGTAACGAAATAATTCTTGGTCAACTTCATTTTTTAACTCTAACCAAGTTTCATACGCTTTTCGTTCTTCAACACAATTGTTTGCGTAAAATTTGAAAGAAAACTTAACAGCTTCTTCATTTTGTCGTAAAAAAAGTTTCAAATGATCTAATTTTTCACGATATTTGTCAGATTTATTCATTTTTGTTTTCCTGACAATGCTTCTTTCATGCCTTCGTAAAATGCCTGAAGCGATGCACGTTGGTCAACATCCGCAACTTTGTACCATTTTGCAAATGAGGCTTGCAGATCGGGTAGCGTCTTTTTAGTGTTCATTTCGTCAACAGCTTTGTCAGAATTAAACTCTAACTTAGGCGGTGCTGACTTGACTGCGGCATTACCATCGTCATCTTCGCTTGCAATGCCCAAACCAGCTTGTAACGAATAACGTTTTGCATAACTTAATGCCGAACCATATCCTTGAGCGTCTTGTTTTGTAGCTGGCACAAACAATTTACCAAACGACAATTCTTGACCTGACTCATGGATAAGTACGGTTTCAACACAAACGCCACCTTCGGCATCGTGCGTCTTTTGTATAAACGCCAATCCGTTTCCTGCAAGATGCGGTCTGATGGCATCAATGACGGAAACCAAACTACTATACGAAGATTTAAAGTGGGGATTTTTTGCGTCTTTGGCAGCATGGTTCATACTTGACTGCGCTTTGACTAATGCTTTAGCTAACTCTTGCATATTTCACCTGTATTTAATTCTAGCTTGATTGCTAGTAAAGCCATCTTAACAGGTTGTTATGTTTGTTGCAAGCCAACTTAACATTAAGTAAAATAAACACATGAAACATAGCGAAATTATTGATATTTTAGGCGGCACGACAAAAGTAGCTAAGATTTGCGGGATAAGTCCCGCGGCGATTGCACAATGGCGTACCAATGGCGTTCCAACAGACAAACTAATGTTTCTTGCCGCACAGCTAGAAAAGCAATCAAAAGGTAAATATACAAGAAAAGGTATGTTTCCGAAAAACTGGCACGAGATATGGCCAGAATTGCAGCCCTGAGAAAAGCCAGGGAACGAGAAGCCAGATCGCTCAAATGGATGGTGACTGCTAGGAAAAGACTAGCTTCCCTTGTATAATGTCCTTCTAGTTACTTAAGTGGCTAGACGTAGTCCAAAGTTAAGACTTAAATTGCAACACGGCTCACCCCTCTGCGAAAGTACGGGTGGGTTTTCTTTTTAGTGTATAATTTAATTGTTGTCTTGGCCGACAAATCAGTCCGTTTTAGCGTATATCTTGATTTTTTGGTAAGTAGTCGTGGAAGCGATTTACCAAAGAATGTCCCCGTAAATAAGGGGTCGGCCAACAAGATATACCCTAAAACGGATTTTTTATTGCGTCACGACTTCCGTCAGGGAGCGTTATCAAATGGGGTTAAATCGCCCGCACCCAAGAAAGATTGGCTTCTGTACACCCCAGAGCAAGCCACGCAGACTTAAATGGGTACTGCACAAGACATGCGGAATCGGTGGTAAACAAGACGTATGATCGATTGAACATTATCTCCGTGAAGGATTGGTAGCTAATTGTGCATAACTTAATAAAGGTATTTTCTCTGGTACAGCTATGGATCAGGACTGAATAGCCAATGCTATCCACCCTTGTCAGAACTATTGTTAATTAAAAAAACAACATTTAGGGTTTGTCCCTAGTTTGACATTAGTATTAAGATAGCTTAATATCTAGTCATGGCAATAACGCCATATAACAAATAAAGGTAAATACATGGATGCTTACTGGTTTTACGATGAAGAAATTGACGAGTATGTTCGTATTCCTTCTGCTGAAGAACTTGCTTAACAAAAACACACAACAAATACAGGTGAACAAATGAACAAAGTTACAAAAGATTTGATGAAATGGTTTCCAAAATTAACAGTTGATCAGGTAATTGATTTGCACATGAAATTAATGATGGAAGGAATTGATTTTTCTTTTATTAGCAATAAAGAATTAAAGTCAGAAGCATCACGTTTATTAGGAAATTAACTATGTTTAGTCAAATAGCTGCTACACAATTAGTTGAAGGTTTGCGCAACGGAGAACAATGGCAATTTGTTGCCGCCGATATGATTGAAGAAATGCAATCTATTATTCACGATTACACATTGCAATTAGAAGGCATCAATAAACTTTGTGATGATGTTATGCAAAGGATTGAAAAGAAATGAACGAACGATTAAAAGAGTTAGGTAAAAGGAGAATCAAATGACTTACAGACAATGTTCAAGTTGCGGCGGATTTTGCAAAAAAAGCGGATGCGAAAGGGCAAACGTAAAAAAAGCGTTAAATTTAACAGATTTGATTGTGCGTAATGAGCTAGCCAAGCCTGAGTCAGAACCTGTTCACGCTGAGTTAAAACTACTCGTCAGAGATTTTTTTGACAAATACTTAGACATTGTAGAAGAGAGCGATGG
>Ga0208872_1000365_pt1 | contig 35657 bp, 27 predicted proteins | sample CryBogCBH12Aug08_FD_185508 | JGI IMG/M metagenome (GOLD analysis project Ga0208872, IMG submission 185508) | Freshwater microbial communities from Crystal Bog, Wisconsin, USA - CBH12Aug08 (SPAdes) | ecosystem: Environmental > Aquatic > Freshwater > Lake | place: Crystal Bog, Wisconsin, USA...
CTGACGGCGCGCGGCCTTCAGGCCGCTTCAGCTTTCATCGAGCTGGTGACGCCCGATTGTCCAAAACCATGCTGACGCCGAAGCGGCGTAAATACCGCGCTCCAATTTTCTCGACACGCAACCAGTCAGTCTTATTTTTAAGACAGTGAAATCCGCCGCTCCAGAACTGCTCCCGCTGCTGAAGCAATACTTCGGTTTCACTTCTTTCCGTCCGCTTCAGGAAGAAATCATCCGCGACTCGCTGGCGGGCAAGGACGTCTTCGCGCTGCTGCCCACCGGCGGCGGCAAATCACTGTGCTTCCAGCTTCCCGCGCTCGCGCGCGACGGCCTCACCGTCGTCGTTTCACCATTGATAGCATTGATGAAAGATCAGGTGGACGCACTGCAAGCCGCCGGTGTGCCGGCGACATTTTTGAATTCCTCGCTCGCTGCCGGCGAATCGCGAAATCGTCTGCGCGGCCTGCACAACGGCGAATATCGCCTGCTCTACGTCGCGCCGGAGCGGCTCATGCTTTCCGGTTTTCTCGAAGATTTGCAGCGCTGGAACGTCCAACTCATCGCCGTGGACGAGGCGCATTGCATCAGCGAATGGGGCCACGATTTTCGCCCCGAATACCGCCAACTCGCGCAACTGCGCGAACTTTTTCCGCGCGTGCCGTTCATGGCGCTCACCGCCACCGCCACCGGCCGCGTGCGCGAAGACATCGTCACTCATCTGAAATTGCGCGAGCCGAAATGTTACGTCGCCAGCTTCAACCGGCCCAACCTAACCTACCGCGTCATCGCCAAAAACAAGCCGTTTGACCAGTTGTTTGAATTCCTCCGCGCGCGGCCGAAGGAAAGCGGCATCGTCTATTGCCTCTCGCGCAAGGCGACCGAGAGCGTGGCCGAGCGCCTGAATGAAAACGGCATCAAGGCCAGGCCGTATCACGCCGGGCTGACGCCGAAGGAACGCAGCGAGCATCAGGAACTTTTTCTGCGCGACAACATCCGCGTAGTCTGCGCGACCATCGCCTTCGGCATGGGCATCAACAAACCGAACGTCCGTTTCGTGGTCCACTATGACCTGCCGAAAAACATCGAAGGCTATTATCAGGAAACCGGCCGCGCGGGTCGCGACGGTCTGCCGGGCGAGTGTGTTTTGCTCTTCAGCGCCGGCGACGCGGTGAAACAAACGACCTTCATTGACGAAAAGCCGAATCCACAGGAGCGGCAAATCGCCCGCGAGCAGTTGCAACAGATGGTTCACTACGCCGAGTGCGCCAATTGCCGACGAACTGAATTGCTGGCGTATTTCGGGGAAGAGTTTTCCGCCGATGACTGCGGCGCGTGTGACAACTGCCTTTCACCGCGCGCCACCTTCGACGGCACGCTGGCGGCACAGAAATTTCTCTCGTGCGTCTATCGCATCCGCGAGAAAAACGGTTTCGGCGTCGGACTGAATCACGTTGTCGAAGTCCTCACCGGCGCGGACACGGAAAAAATCCGCAAGTGGGAGCACGCGCAGCTTTCCACCTATGGCATCGGCAAGGAACACAGCCGACCAGAATGGGCGGCGATTGGACGCGAGTTGGTGCGCCTCGGTTTTCTCCAACAGACGACGGAAAAATTCAGCGTGCTGGAATTGACCAACGCCGGCGCGGCGATTCTCAAGTCGCGTGCCAAGGTCACGCTCACCAAACCCGTCACCGCGCCGGAAACCAAGACGCGCCACGTCGGCGAAATCGCCTGCGACGAAGCCTTGTTTGAGCGCCTGCGCGAACTGCGCAAGCGCCTCGCCGACGAGCGCGACGTGCCGGCCTACATCATTTTTTCCGACGTGTCGTTGCGCCAGATGGCGCGAAATTATCCCACCGGCGAAAGCGAGTTCACCCGCATCAGCGGCGTCGGCGAAAAGAAGCTGCGCGAGTTCGGTGAAATTTTCCTCGGCGAAATCACCGCGCATTTGCAGGCGAATCCGCGCCAGATTTTTGCCGACGATTCCTTCGTGGTGCCGCTGCCGCAGCGCTCGCAGGTCGGTGACTCGGCGCGTGACACAATCCGTCGGTTTAGCGCCGGCGAATCCGTGGAGCAAATAGCCGCCAGTCGGGGATTGGTGGCCGGGACAATTTACGGCCACCTCGCCACCGCGATTGAAGCAGGCGAGAAAATTGATTTGGCGCAGATCCTTGATGCCGGGGCGCAGGCGGAAATCGCCGCCGCGTTTAAGCGCACCGGCTGGGGCAACATCGTTGGCGCGCGGGAACTGCTCGGCGAAAAATACGACTACGGCCTGCTGCGGATCTTCCGCGCAACGGCGAATGCGCGGCGGGCTTGAGAAGAATTATTTCTTTGCGTCCGGCGCGTTGGTCGCTGGCGTGTTGGTTTCCCCGCCGAAATCAATCGAGGCGGAGTTGATGCAGTAGCGCAAACCTTTCGGGCCTGGGCCGTCGTCGAAGACATGGCCGAGATGGCTGCCGCAGTTGGCGCACAAAACCTCTGTGCGAACCATGCCGTAGCTGGTGTCCTTGCGTTCGATGACTTTGCCCTGCGCGGCGATTTCCGAAAAACTCGGCCAGCCACAGCCGGAATCGAACTTGTCATCGGACTTGAACAAAATCTCGCCGCACGCCGCGCAGCGATACACGCCCGGCTCTTTCGTGTTCCAGTATTTGCCGGTGAAGGCGCGCTCGGTGTTCGCCTGGCGCAGGATGGCATACTGTTCGGGCGTCAGGCGCTGGCGCCATTCGGTCTCGGTGAGTTGGAAGGGGAATTTCATGGTGGAGTTGGTGGAAGTGTTCATGGCCGCCGGGCTGTTCGTCGGTGCGGCATTACAGCCGGCGGCCAGGACGGCGGCTACCAGCGTCAGGAGTATCAAGGTAGGTTTCATGCGTTTTGATTTTTGCCGCCCGCAACCAATCTCACATCGCGGGCGTTCCGTCAAATGGCGGCCGGCACCGCAAAATATATTTGTTCGCGATTGGAGTTGCGTTAGCCTGATGCCGTTCAATCTATCGCCAATGAAAAAACTGTTTTTGATCTGCACCGGCTTGCTTTTCGCCGTGGCCGGGGTTTGCGCTGAAACGGTCATTGCTGATGTATTTGCGCGGACGACGACGAGCTTGAACGGCAAATGGAACGTCATCGTGGATCCGTATGACACGGGGTATTTCGACTATCGCCGCCAGCCGTATGACGCCGGCGGCAAAGTCACCGGCGGCTATGCGCTCGACCAGCAGGCGAAGGACAAGTCCGATCTGATCGAATACAATTTTGACACCAGCCCCACGCTGAACGTGCCGGGCGACTGGAATTCGCAGGACGACAAACTGTTTTATTACGAAGGCTCGGTCTGGTATCGCACCAAGTTTGATGCGACGAAATCCGCGCCCCACCACCGGCTGTTTGTCTATTTCGGCGCGGCGAATTACGAAGCAGATGTTTATCTCAACGGCAAAAAGCTGGGCAAGCACATCGGTGGCTTCACGCCATTTGCCTACGAAATCACCGCGCTGGCAAAAGCGAAAAGTAATTCACTCGTCGTCCGCGTGAACAACAACCGTCACGCTGACGCCGTGCCAACGGTGAACACCGACTGGTGGAATTACGGTGGCCTGACGCGCGATGTGCTGCTGGTGGAGACGCCCGCGACGTTCATCGCCAACTTCAGCACGCGGCTTAAGGCGGGCACAACCAACACGATTGAGGCGAGCATCCAGCTCGACGGCGCGGATAAGACACAAACGGTGAAGATCAATTTCCCGGCGCTGAAAATCGCCGCCGAAATGACGGCGGACAAGGATGGCGTGGCGCGCTTCGAACTGACCACGCCGAACCTCGCGCTGTGGTCGCCGGAAAATCCAGCGCTGAACGATGTGGTGATTTCCGCCGGCGCGGATGAACTGAAAGACCGCGTTGGTTTCCGCACCATCACGACAAGCGGTCAGGACATTTTACTGAACGGCAAAAAAGTTTTTCTGCGCGGCGTTTCGATCCACGAAGAAATGCCGTTGACAGGCCGGCGCGCGTGGTCGGAGTCGGACGCGAAACAACTGCTCACTTGGGCGAAGGAGTTGAACTGCAACTTTGTCCGGCTGGCGCATTACCCGCACAACGAGCACATGGCGCGGATCGCCGATGAAATGGGCATCATGGTCTGGGAGGAAACACCGGTTTATTGGACGATTCAGTGGACTAACACTGAAACTTTGGCGAATGCAAAAAAGCAGTTGAACGACTTGATTGCGCGCGACCAGAACCGTGCCAGCGTCATCGTCTGGTCGGTGGCCAACGAGACGCCGGTGAGCGAGGAACGCACCAAGTTTTTGAAATCACTCGTGGACGAGGCGCGCGAATTGGACGGCACGCGGCTGGTCTCGGCGGCAATGGAAGTTCATTCCGGCACGATGGAAAATCATCCCGGCGTGAAACCGGAAAACCACAAAGTCGTGGATGATCCGTTCGGCGAGTTCACGGATTTGTGCAGCTTCAACCAATACACCGGCTGGTATGACGGCACGCTGGAGAAAATTGACCGCACCACCTGGGACATCAAATATCACAAGCCGGTTTTCATCAGCGAATTCGGCGCGGACGCCAAGCAGGGATTTCACGCCGACGTCCTGACGCGTTTCAGCGAGGAATATCAGGCGGATCTTTACCGCCGCACGCTGCCGATGCTGGATAAAATCCCCGGCTTTTCCGGCTGCACGCCATGGATTTTGTGCGACTTCCGCTCGCCGCGCCGGCCTTTGCCCGGCATTCAGGACGGCTGGAATATCAAGGGACTTATCGGCCACAACGGCGAAAAGAAAATGGCGTTCGAGGTGCTGAAAAATTATTACGCCAAAAAAACGAAACCGGACGCGGCGAAATAATTTTACGAACATGAAAATCTCCATCAGCGAACTCATGGCGCGCAGCGGCGTGGCCTTTGGCACCAGCGGGGCGCGCGGCCTGGCCACGGCGATGACCGATCAAGTCTGCTACGCCTACACGAAAGGGTTTTTGCAATATCTGGAAAGCGTCGGTGAACTGAAGCGCGCCGGCGAGCGCAAAACGGTCGGCGGCGATTTCCGGCCGAGCACCGACCGTGTGATGGCCGCCGTCTGCCGCACCGCCGAGGACATGGGCTATCGCGCGATGAACTGTGGCAAAGTTCCATCACCCGCCGTGGCGCTGTTCAGCTTGGAAAATAAAATCCCCGCCATCATGGTCACCGGCAGCCACATTCCCGACGACCGCAACGGCATCAAGTTTAACAAAGCCACCGGCGAAGTTTTGAAGGACGATGAAAAAGGCATGAGCAGCCAAATCGTCGAGCTGGACGATGCGCTATTTGGCGCGGATGGAAATTTTGCGAAGGCAAAACCGGCACCCGAAGTTTCGCCCGTCGCCGGCGAAAACTACGTCATGCGCTACCTGAATTTTTTCAGCCACGACGCGCTGAAAGGTTTTCGCATTGGCGTTTACCAGCATTCCGCAGTCGGACGCGATGTGCTGGTGAAAATCCTTTCGCACCTGGGCGCGGAAGTGACGCCGCTCGGACGTTCGGAAAAATTCATTCCCGTGGACACCGAGGCCATCCGGCCCGAAGACGTGCAGTTGGCGCGCGACTGGGCAGCAACTGGTAAATTTGACACCATTGTTTCCGCCGACGGCGACAGCGACCGCCCGCTCGTCAGCGACGAACGCGGCCACTGGCTGCGCGGCGACATGGCCGGAATTTTGTGCGCCAAGTTTTTGGCGGCGGATTCCATCAGCACGCCGGTGAGTTGCAACACCGCCGTGGAAAAATGCGGCTGGTTCCGCGAGATCCGCCGCACGCGCATCGGTTCGCCATTCGTCGTGGCCTCGATGATTAAAGCGAGTATCGACGGCGCGAAACGCGTGGTCGGTTACGAGGCCAATGGCGGCTTCTTGCTGAACTCGGACATCGAAATCGGCGGCAAGAAACTCCGCGCGCTGCCGACACGCGACGCGGTAATTGTAATGCTTGGTATTTTGTTGCTGGCGAAGGCGCAGAAGAAAAAAGTTTCCGAACTGGCCGCCGGATTGCCCGCGCGGTTCACGGCCAGCGACCGCTTGAAAAATTTCGCCACGGAAAAAAGCCAGGCGATTCTGGCGCAGTTCAATTCCGGCTCCGAAGCCGCCGACAAGACGGCGATTGAAAAAATGTTCGGCGCGATTTGTGGAAAAGTCGCCGGCTTGAACCGCACCGACGGCTTGCGCATCACGTTTGCGAACGAGGAAATCATTCACCTACGCCCATCCGGCAACGCGCCGGAGTTCCGTTGCTACGCCGAAGCCGCGACCGACGAACGGGCGCGCGAAATCACCGCATTAGCATTGGCTAAAATCAGCGCGTGAAATTTAACGTGCCAGAGCTTGAACCGGCCGACATCCACCGCCTGAACGCCGCGCTCGGCTGGCTCGGCCTCAACAGTCCCGCCGACGCGCATGCCGAACTGGACGCCATCGCGTCCGCGCAGCAGTCGCATCCGGCGGTGCTGGAAACGCGCTGGCTGCTCTGCGCCCATGAAAAAAACTGGCGCGACGCGCTGAAGGTGGCGGAGCTGGAACTAAAATTTGCGCCGGAGGATTCCTCTGGCTGGCTGCATCGCGCGTATGCGTTGCGGCGCGTGAACCATGATGGTTTGCCGCAAGCCTGGGACGCACTGCTGCCGGCGGCGGAAAAATTTCCCAAGGAACCGGTCATCGCCTACAACTTGTCGTGCTACGCCTGCCAGTTGAATCAACTGGCGGACGCGCGCAAATGGCTGCACCGCGCCGTGAAAATTGGCGGCCAGGAAGAAATTCAAAAAATGGCGCTGGCGGACGACGACTTGAAGCCGCTCTGGCCGGAGATTGCAGTCTGGTGAAAAACCCAAAACCAATTTTAGCCGTGGAAAACCTGCGCATCGAACGCGCTGACACGGTGATTTTGCGCGACGTGAACTGGCGCGTGGAGCGCGGTGAACATTGGGTGATTCTGGGCGCGAACGGCTCTGGCAAAACCTCGTTGTTGAGCGCGCTCACGGGTTATCTCATGCCGACGCGCGGCGAAGTTTCTTTGCTCGGCGAAGTTTACGGCGAATCCGACTGGCGCGAGCTGCGGAAGAAGATTGGCCTCGTCAGTTCGTCCGTGCGCCAGATGATGGCGGACGACGAACCCGCGCTGGCAACGGTCGCAAGCGGCAAATACGCGATGATTGATTTCTGGGGGCGGCTGACGCGCGCGGAAAAATCACTGGCGTTGAAATTATTGCGCCAAGTCGAGTGCGAATACATGGCCGCGCGGCCGTGGCGCGTGTTGTCACAAGGCGAACGCCAGCGGGTTTTGATTGGCCGCGCGTTGATGGCCAAGCCGCGCGTGTTGATTCTCGACGAGCCGTGCGCCGGCCTCGACCCGGCGGCGCGGGAGCATTTTCTGCAATTTCTCCAGCGGCTCGGCACGCAGAAAAATTCGCCGACGCTGGTGCTGGTCACGCATCACGTCGAGGAAATCACGCCGGTGTTTTCGCATGTCCTAATCTTAAAAAATGGGGCGGTGCTGGCGACGGGTAAAAAATCCGAGGTGATGACGGCGCGAATTTTGTCCAAGGCTTTCAACGCCAAATTACGTTCGCAATTCAAGCGCGGGCGCTTTGCGATGGAAATCAGCAAGGCCGCGCCGACGCGCGGACGGCTGCTCTAAAAAAGTTTTTGGTAAGGCTTGGCCAGCAGCACCATCAGGTCTTTCACTTCCAGCGGCAGTTTCTTACCGTCATAGACGCGGATGCGCCATTGTCCGCCGTCCAGAAATTGCACGACGAGGCGTTCGCCGGCGGGCGGCAGTTGCGCGTGGTCGTCGGGCAATTGCGCCAGCAGCGCGTCGAGCAACTGGAAATCGTCGGCAATAATCTGCCGCACGGCGCTGCTGCGGGCGTCAGTGTTGCAAACGGTGTAGGTGCGGCAGCTCCCGTTGGTGGCAACCTCGGCGGCAGACACCTGAATGTGATAAGCGAGCTGGGCGCGTTTCACCGGCGTCATCGCCGCGACGACGTCGGCCTCGGCTTCGCCTTGCACGCGGCTCACAATCAGTTTCAAACCGGCTTCGTTCAGCGCCGAGCTGGTCTTAGATTGTTCGAGCCACGGTTTGATCCAGTTGGCGTAGTTGGCGGAAGCGTCGGCGGCGGACGCGGAAAAACCAACGGCAATAAATACGCCGGACAGAAGCAGGAATGCAATCTTGCGCCAATTCATGATTTTGAAGTTGCTACCGGCGCGGCGAGTTGTCGAGAAAAAGTTGGTGGTGTAAACGTGTGCTCACGTCGGCTTTTTTTGCGCCCAGCCGAAAAGTTTCTTGGCCTTGATTAGCTCGAAAATCTGCGGCGGCACAAACTTGGCAATGGATTCGTCGCCGGCGTGAATTTTGGCGAGCAGCTCGCCGGAATAAACCTTCAGCATTTCGGCGTTGTAGCCGGCGATGTTCTCGATGAATTTATTTTCGACGAGGTGCGCGTAGAGATGCCGCAAGTGCGGCGCGACCTCGAGATTTTCCACCGTGGTCAGCTTGCCGGTTTTCTTGTCGAGCGACGGATAGACGTAGAGCTTCGCGCCGTTTTTGAAAAGCTGGCCGAGCGATTCCATCAGGCCGCCGGGCAGGTCGGTGTAAAATTTTTCATCAAACACGTCGCGCAGACGGACGAGGCCGATGGGCAAACCAATCGGCTTTTGCGTGTGGCGCGACAGATACGTCACGAGCCGGTGGTAGCGGAGAAAATTGGAAATCAAAACCGGCTTGCCCAATGCGCCGAGCGTGTCCACGCGATCCAAAAAATCGCGGTGGTCAATCGCGTCGCCGACCTGCAACTGGCGCAGCGTCATCTCGAACATCACCACGGGCGGCTCGCCTTGCAGCGCGGGTTCCCGCACGAACATTTCCTGCGCGCGCTCCAGCATGTCGAGCATCGGGTTGGTGAGCGGGCGGAAACTGCCGCGTTCCAACAGCACCGGCTTTTTGTAAAGCAGTTCGCTGGGGATGACGCTCTCGCCGGCGGCGGTGAACATCGCCGCCTCGGTCAGCCATTGCTGGACGAGCTGCAACGCCATGAGCCGGTTGTCCACGCCGGCGAAGGCGGGGCCGGAAAATTTGATCATGTCCACCTCGATGCGCTGCCACGAAAGACCGTCCAGCAGCGAACCGATGAGCCGCTCCGGTTCGACGTGCTGGTAAAACGCGCCATGAATCAGATTCACGCCGAGCGTGCCGATGGCTTCCTGTTGCCGCGCCGTCTCCCAATCGAGCATCCGCGCGTGGATGATGATGGTCGACGGTTCGCTGCGCGGGAGGTTTTGAAATTTGATGCCGAGCCAGCCGTTGCCACCCTCCTCGCCAGCCTTGGAAATATGTTTCGTCGTGACCGTGTTGGCAAAGGCGAAAAACGTGCGGCGGTCGCCGATGCTTTTGTCGAGGCGCTGAAGCAGCAAATCGAATTCGCGATCCAGCATCGCCGACAGGCGCTTGCGGCTGACGTAGCGGTCGCTCGGCCCGTAAATCGCGTCGCTCACGGCCATGTCGTAGGCGGAAATGGTTTTGGCGACGGTGCCGGACGCCTTGCCGACGTGGAAAAACCAGCGCGCAACTTCCTGCCCCGCGCCGATTTCGGCGAAGGTGCCGTAGCGTTTGGCGTCGAGATTGATCTGGAGGGCCTTCTGGCCGGTGCCGAGTTTTTCCATGCGCAATTCCTTGCGGCAGACGATACACAAAACCCGGCGCGAGTCCAACAAGATGCCGAGGGAATTTACGATTTTCGATATATGATTTACGCGCCGTGTGCATTTTCAATGGCACTCGTAAATCGTATATCGCAAATCGTAAATCAGGCGGAGCCGGCTGTTTCGACTTTCCGCGCCGCCGTTTCGTGCTATACTTGCCACCCATGTATCGCACGCAGGATTTGCATGTTAAGGAAATTGTGCCGCTGCTTTCGCCGAAGGCGTTGCGGGCGCTCTCGCCCACGCCGGTGTCGGTGAACGACTTCGTGGCACAGTCACGCGAACGCGTCATCCGCATCCTCAACCGCGAAGACCCGCGCCTACTCGTCGTCATCGGGCCGTGCTCGATTCACGACGAAAAATCCGCGCTGGAATACGCCACGCGCCTCGCGAAGCTGCAAAAGGAATTTGCGGACAAGATGGAAATTGTGATGCGCGTTTATTTTGAGAAGCCGCGCACGACGATTGGCTGGAAAGGTCTGGTCAACGACCCGCACCTCGACGGTTCGCAGGACATCGAAACCGGTTTGAAAATCGCGCGCAAGCTGCTGCTGCAAATCAACGGAATGGGCCTGCCGGCGGCGACGGAATTTCTCGATCCCATCGTGCCGCAATACATCGCGGACTTGATTACTTGGGCGGCCATCGGCGCGCGAACGACGGAATCGCAGACGCATCGCGAGATGGCGAGCGGCCTGTCCATGCCGGTCGGTTTGAAAAATGCGACGGACGGCAGTTTGCAGGTGGCGATTGACGCGATGGGCGCGACGCGGCACGCGCACAGTTTTCTCGGCATGAACGAGGACGGCATGACGGCCATCGTCCGCACGAACGGCAACCCGCACGCGCACGTCGTGCTGCGCGGCGGCCGGGCGATGACGAATTACGACGCGGCGAGCATCGCGGCGGCGGAGCAAAAGCTGGCCGCCGAAAAATTGCCGCCGGTGCTGATGGTGGATTGCAGCCATGCAAACTCGGAAAAGAAATTTGCGAAGCAGGAGGAAGTCTGGCGCAGCGTCATTGAGCAGCGCATGGGTGGCACGAAATCACTCATCGGCCTGATGGTGGAAAGCCATTTGAGCGAGGGCAACCAGCCGATTCCAAAAAACATTTCCGAACTGCGCTACGGCGTGAGCATCACGGATTCGTGCATCGGCTGGGAAGCCACCGAGCGGATGCTGCAGTGGGGCCATGAAAAGCTAGCCTGAATTAAATCAGAGACTTTGGCTGAATTCTTCCACCGGGTTTTGAATCACGGCCAGTTCCAGGAGTAAGGGAAGCGCAGCCGGTAGAGTTGCGCGGCGGTATAAACCGTGTTGGAACTCGACACCGATGAAAGGGCGTTGGTATCGCCCGGATTGGGCAGGCTGCCGGAACCGCCGGAGCCGGAGCCCTCGCCGAAATTGGCGGGCAGCGGCGGCGTGGGGACAAAGACCGATTGCGCGGTCGCGAGGCTGTTGAAGCTGGCCACGGAAGTCCAGACGGCCGGCACCAGATTGGTGGAGTTATCCAGAGAACCGCTCAAGCCGACGGGAACATTCACGATGTCCACCTCATTGCTGCCGTTGATTTGCGAGATGCGGCCGATTTTCACCGGCGAGATGATTTGCTGAACCGTGTCGGCCAGCACTTCATGCATCTGGGCGGTGGGATTCATATAATCACAGAAGATGAAATTAGTTCCCAATCCGCTGTTGGTGGTCGCGTTGGCGGTGCCGTAATAATCTTGGGCATCAATCGGCTGTCCTGACAAAGTCGCGTTGGTCAGGCCGTAATAGGCGGCGTTGGTGATTGCATTGTCGAGCAGCGAGAAGATGTCCGGCACATAAACCGTCAGGCCGGGGCAAGCCGCCTTGGCCCGGTTCACGGTGGCGATAAGATTGGTGTTAAAATAAACCGTCCGGCCACGCACAAAACTTTTTATCGAGGTGGACGACTGGTTGTATTCGGGGATTTCGGTAATGTCCACGGCGTTGGGCACAATCAAGGTGCGGACGCCTTTCGCATATAGATTGGTGATGATGGTGAAATGATTGGTGAGGGACGTATTAATCATAGGATTCCACACATTCGTAGTAAGCGAATAGCTCATAAAGCCGACAAAATCGGCATCGGCAGCCCAAACGACAAACAAATCATTGGCGGCATCTGATGGTGTTTGAAAACTCTTCACATTGTTGACCATCGGGCCGCTGTATTGGCCGAAGTAAGACCAGTTGTTGCTGATGCCAATGCCTTGCCGCTGCGCCAGCACTTCCACCCAAATCCGGCCATTGCAATAACGCTTGCCATAGTAATCCTTCGCCAGATTCCCTGAAACTATGTTATTGGTGGTGGTGCAAGTGCCGTCACCGAAGACATAGAGGGAGTTGTAGGCGGAAGCGGTCGAGCAAACGACCGAGCCAATCAATAGAATCATCCAGAAACAGGACTTTTTCATGCAGCCTAATCTAGCCAGACGCTAATCTATGTAAAGGTTAAATTTGGCAATGTCCTAAAATTTCGGGCACGGCATTCGTGCCGCTTCACCACGCAACACAATCAGAGCGTTGAAGCGGGCTAACCGGCAAATCAGGATACGACCTTAAATTTAGGTTTCAACCTGTTTTGAAGCTGCCTCTGTCAAGTATTTGCTGGCTGACCAGCCAACAGCAGATAAGCTGCTGCCGGATAATAATTGTTTCGCCCCAAATTAGAATGAACCTCCGTCATTTGCTCAAACTGCTGGCGCTCGTCGCGCTGGGCCTGACCACCGGCAGCGTTTCAGCTTCCGGTTTCCGGCTGGCAGACCAGGATGCCGAGGCCACCGCGCGCGGCGAGGCCTTTGTGGCCACCGCCGACAATGCCTCGGCCATTTACTACAATCCGGCGGGCATCACGCAGATTTCCAGCAACAGCCTCCGGGGCGGCCTTTACGGCATTTATCTCAACCCGACCTTCCGCCCGCCGCCCGGCCAACCGAACAGCGGCACCACCTACTCGATTGACAAAAAAGTCGCCGCCGTGCCCTCGTTTTTTGCCACACATACGCTGGCCAGCATCCCGTTGAGTTTTGGCGTGGGGCTTTACGCGCCCTACGGTGGCAGCATGAACTGGCCGGACAGCACCGGCTTCCGCTCGGTCGCCACCAAAGGCTCGCTGACTTATCTGCGATTCAATCCCGTGGTGGCGTATCAGGTGCTGCCCTCGCTTTCCATCGGCGCTGGTTTGATGGTGGATTACGCGCACATGGATCTGGAGCAAGGCTTGCGGGCATCATCCTCGCCGCCGAATCTTTTCCGTTTCACTGGTGCCGGCTACAGCGTGGGCTACAACGCCGGTATTCGTTGGCAGCCATTGGAACAACTTTCATTGGGTGCCACTTTCCGCAGCCTGACTCCCATCAACTTTGCCGGAAACACTGACTTTGAACAACTGTCTGCCGTTCATGCCTCGCAGCGCAACGCCAGCATGAGCCTGACCTTTCCGATGACTGCCGTGGTGGGTGCATCTTACCGACCGAGCACCAATTGGAACCTCGAAGTGGATGCGGACTACACGGATTGGAAAAGTTTCGGCCAGACCCGCATCCTCCAGCAAACGCCGGTGCCTTATCCCTTGAAACCCAACGGCCAAATTCCCGTGACGCTCAACTGGCAGGAAAGCTGGATGTATGAATTCGGCGTGACGCGCTCGTTTGGCAACGGCTGGCACACCAGCGCCGGCTATGTCTTCAGCCAGAATTCCGTGCCAAACGCCTACTACACGCCGCTCGCCGCCGACATGGATCGGCATTTCTTCAGCGTCGGCACCGGCTATCGCGGATCGCGTTACAGCTTGGATGTGACTTATCAATTTGGTTACGGCCCGGCCCATACCGTGAAGGGCAGCACGCCGGCGTCCACGCCCGGCCAGTTCGCCGGCCAGTCCGCCGACGCCATGCCATCATGGTGAGCGCCGGTCTGCGTTTCTGAACGCAACAATCGCGTTGTTTTGGCGGGCCGGATATTCCATGCTCACCGCCAGATGAGTCCGGTTTCCACCAGCCACGGCCACGCGGTGCGGGAAAGTTCCCGCCCGCCCGCCACCGTCCGGCCTGCCGCCCCGGCGGCCAACGCCGACGCCGGAAAAATTTCCTTCCAATCCGCCGACGGCGTGACCGTGGATGGAACGCTGGTGCAGCTCGACCGGCACGATGTCGTCTGGGAACTGTTCAACCCCGCCCTCGCGCCGCGGTTGTCCGAGACGCTCGACCAGTTCAAAATTGTTTTTCAGGGCCGCACGATTTACGCCGGCCGCGCGGTCGTCAACAATCTGGTGGACGCCGGCGCCAAGACCGTGTGCGACGCCACGCTCGACGAGGCGAACTGGACGGAACTGGATTTCACCGTGCCGCCGCCGGCCGGCCAGGTGACGCAGGCGTTTCAAAATTTTCTCGGCGGCTGGCAGAAATTTTACAAGGTGTCGCCGGCGCTGAAAGTCCTCGTCGCCGACCTGGAAACTTTCCTGACCGATCTGCGGCTCTGGCTGGAGCAATTGGAACTTGGCGTGCGCGCCGTGCCGGTCCACGAACGCCGCCATTGGGATGCCGGTATCACCGCCGAACTTGGCCCGATTCTCCTGCCGCAACTGACCCATTTCTTTGAAAAATTCGAGGACTGCCTGCGTGGCGTCGAGCCGGAACTCCTGCCCGCGCATCAGGCGTTTGCCCGCCGGCAACTGCATCCGCTGCTGTTGTGCTCGCCGTTTCTTTACCGCTGCTTCACCAAACCGCTCGGCTACGCGGGCGATTACGAAATGGTGAACATGATGCTGCGTGATCCGCTGGAAGGCCCGTCGCTCTACGCCAAGCTCATCAACCTCTGGTTCGTAAAACAACCGCCCGCCGAGGCGCACCGCAACCGTATCCGCCGGCTCGTCCGGCAGCTTTCAGAAACCACGGCGCGCGCGGCGGCGCAAAACCGGAACGCCAAAATCTTAAGCATCGGCTGCGGCCCGGCGCACGAGGTGCAGCAGTTTTTGCAGGAAAGCCATCTGGCCGACCGCGCGGATTTCACCCTGCTGGATTTCAGCGAGGAGACGCTCGCACATTGCCAGTCCTCCCTGACGGCGGTGAAACAAAAATTCAACCGCCGCACGCAATTCGCGTTCGTCAGAAAATCCGTGCAGCAGATCGTCCGTGAATCCGTGCGCGGCGGCGACGCAGCCGACGCCGGCAAATATGATTTGGTTTATTGCGCCGGGCTGTTTGATTATTTGGGCACCGCGTTCTGCCAGAACCTGACGGACATTTTTTACGGGTGGCTCGCGCCGGGCGGCACGCTCGTGACCACCAACGTGGACGACAGCAACCCGCGCCGGCTTACGATGGAGCATATCATGGCGTGGCATCTGGTCTATCGCCGCGGCGCGGACATGATGGCGCTGAAACCGGCGGCGGCCCCGGACGATTTGTGCGCGGTGAAAGCCGACACCACCAGTGTGAACCTTTATTTTGAAGCGCAGAAACCGGAATGAACAAATTTTATTCCAACACCGATCCCGCCATCGTCACGGCATTTCAGACCTACGAGGCGCAGCAACGCATCAGCAACACCAAGGTCGGCTGCGCGCTGGTGGTGACGCTCATGCCGCTGGGCAGCACGGCGGATTATTTTATTTATCACGACAAGCTGGTGCCGTTTTTCTGGCTGCGGCTGTTGTGCTCGGCCATCGCCGCCGGCATCTGGGCATTGTTGTTCACGGAAAAAGGCCGGCAAATGAGCCGGTGGCTGGGCGTGGTGGTGCCGCTGTTGCCGGTGGCGTTTCTGGCGGGCATGATCGCCGTGACCAACGGCTTCGCCTCGACTTATTACGCCGCGCTGAATCTTGTCCTGCTCGCGGTCGGCGCGGTGCTGCACTGGACGCTCACCGAAAGCATCGTGGCCGTGCTGCTGGTGCTGTTGATGTATGTCGGCGTCGGCATCGGCCACGGAGATTTCCCGCCGGTGTCGGTGATGTTCAACAATTTTTATTTCATCGCGCTGATGGACATCATCGTCGTCGTCGGCACATATTTTCAAAGCCGCCAGCGCTTCCGCGAATTTGTTTTGCGGCACGAACTCGATATCAACCGCAAGGCGCTCGAAGCCAGCCTCATTCAACTCAAGGAAAACGAAGCGCAGCTCGTCCAGTCCGAAAAACTCGCGTCACTCGGACGCATGAGCGCGGGCATGATTCACGAAATTAACAACCCGTTGAACTACGCCAAGGCCGGCCTCGAAATGCTGCGCGACAAGGAAAAACACCTCGCGGCGGCGCAGCAGGCGGATTACCTCGACATCCTGAAAGACGTCGAGGATGGCGTGAACCGCGTGAAGACCATCGTCTCCGACTTGCGGATGTTCACGCACCCGGACACCGAGATGCGCGATGCCGTGACGGTGAAGGAAGTGCTCGTGGCCGCCCACCGTTTTTTGAACAACGAATGCGCGAACAAGGTGGTGTTTGCGGAAGATTTTCCGGCGGACCAGATCATTTGGGGCAATAAAAACAAGCTCATCCACGTCTTCACTAATCTGCTCCAAAACTCGCTGGACGCGCTGAAAAATAAAACCTTCACCGACGAGCAGCCCGTCATCCGCATCACCGGCCACACGGAAAACGGCGTCAGCATTTTGTCCGTGCGCGACAACGGCCCCGGCATCGCGGCGGAAAATCTGGACAAGATTTACGATCCGTTTTTCACCACAAAGGAAGTGGGCGAAGGCATGGGTCTCGGCCTGAGCATCGTTTACCGCATCGTGCGCGAGGCGAAGGGGAAAATTTCCGTGAAGACCGAGCCGGGGAAATTCTGCGAATTCACGCTCGAATTTCCCACCAGCGAAACCAACCCGCCGACCCACTGAACCATGTCCGACGCCCCTGATTTCAAAAAGTTCGCCATCCTCTATGTGGATGACGAGGAACTGTCGCGGAAATATTTCACCCGCGCCTTCGGCGACCTCTTCCGCATCTTCACCGCCGGCAGCGCGCGGGAAGGTTTGAAGATTGTCGAGGAACACGGCGCGGAACTCGCCATCCTGATGACCGACCAGCGGATGCCCGGCGAAAAGGGCGTGTGGCTGCTGGAGCAGACCCGCGAACTCCGGCCCGCCATCCTGCGCATTCTCGTCACCGCGTTCACGGACATGGACGCCGCCATCGCCGCCATCAACAGCGGTGCAATTTACAAATATATTTCCAAGCCGTGGGACAAGATGCAGCTCGAACTGGAGCTGAAGCAGGCGCTGGAATTTTTCATGCTCCAGCAGGAGCGCGAGGAACTGCTCAAGGAACGCAGCGCCCTGTTGCGCGAGCGGATGATCGCCAACCGCATCGGCAGCCTCGGCCTCGTCGCCGCCGGTTTGAGTCATCACATCCGCAATTCCATGGTCGCGGTGAAATCTTTTCTCGACCTTATCGAAGACCAAGGCGGTTCCAGCAATTTGCGCGACCCGGAACTCCTGCGCAGCGTGCGCACGGACATAGACAAAATTGTCGGCCTGCTGACCGACTTGCGCATCGTCTCCACCAATCCTGCCGACGCCGCGTTTGCCGGTGCCGTCCAACTCCGCCCGGCCCTGACGGAAATTCTTGCCGGCCTGCAACCGGCGTTCGCCGCGCGGCGCATCGAGGTGGACAATCAGATTCCCGATACGTTGCCGGGTTTGCAAGTGGACAAGCCCAAGTTCGAGCGACTCTTCGCCCTGCTGTTGCAAGACGAACTTGCCATGTTGCCGGCCGGCAGCCGCATCCAGCTCACCGCCGCCGAAGCCAGCGTCAACGGCAAGGCCGGGCTGGCACTCACGCTCACCGACAATGGGCCGGCGCTGCCGCAGGACACGCTCAAGCTGGTGCTCGATCCGTTCGCCACGCAGGGCAAGCCTTCGGAATACGGCATCAATCTGATGATCTGCCTTTTCATCGTGCATCACCACGGCGGGACGATTGAAGTGCAGAGCGCGCCGGGCGGCGGCAACACGTTCACCATCAGCCTGCCGCTGCAACCGGAAAAAATCAGCAACGCGTGAACAGACGAAGCATTAGAAAACTAAACTGCCGGCGGTGAAATGAATCACGGTGCAGCAAATGGATTCAGGCTTTGCACCGCCAGATCACGAATGGGTGAAGCGGGAAAACTTTGAACCCAGAACGCAGCGTCGGTTAAATTATTTTGCGCCCAGAGTTGAACCACTCCGATGACGGCGCGGTCAAGGCCGGCTCCCGGCGGGATGTATTCGACAGCGAATTGCGCCGCCCCTGCTCCATCCTGTCTGGCCTGCACCGTCGCCACAGTGGACAAGGCTTGGTCGCGCAAGGAACCTTCTGGCAGGGACAGGGCCAGTTGCTGCGATTGTCCCGGATCAGCAGACGAAAATTGTGCCAGAGCATGAAGCAGCAAGCTGTCGGCATAATCGCTGGCGGGCAACTGGGTCGCAATCTGCATCGCAACCACCGGGTCGTCACGCGCCACTTCATAACCGAGGTCGGCCAACGCCTGATTTTTTGTGGCGTCTTCCGGCAGCGATTCCACCCAGGCCAAGGCGTTCGGCATATCGTTTTCCGACCAGGCGATGGCTGCGACATCAACTAATTCTTGGTGGATGGCCGGATCGCCTAGTTGCGTAACCCAGTTGATTGCGGCCGCCGGATTCAAATCTACCCAGCGGCGAAGAAGGAGTCTGCCGGTGTTGCCGGTCAGGTCTTGGTTGGTAAGGTTCGCCAGCCATTTGCACACTTCAGCTTCGCTCATGGTGCTGATTAATACGGCGATTTTCTCCGGATCGTCCGCGCGCGGCGACAAGGATTCCGCGCTGGCGCTGGATGGTTCAATGGCCGAGACCGAGTTGGTTTGCGGTGTCGAAGCTGGGAATGAATCGCGGCCAACCGAATCCAAAACTTTGGGGCTGGCGGCAAAGAGACTGGTGGGGGCTGAACTGGCGACTGAATTATTATTCGGAAGCAAAGGCCGGGACAATAGGGCCACGGCGATTACAAGCAACGTGATGCAAATCAATTTTTGATGCGTTTTCAAAAATAGAGTTCAAGGATTTTTCTCCGCCAATTTTTGGCCGGTTAAGGAACCACGGTGATGTTGGTGAACCCATCGCTGTCCAAAACATTGGTGTTGCCGGAAGTAACAAACAGGCCAAAGATGACATTGGTCGCCATGGTGATGCCGTTTGTCTGAACCGGCACCCAAGCCGAACCATTGGTTGAGGTCAGGGCCGCAATGTTGGTTCCGGTTCGCACCAGTTCCAGCCAGCAGTTCGTCAAGGCGCGGACGGGGCCGTTGGTGCTGGTGGTGGCTCCACCCGTGCTCGGACGACTTCGGACAACCGTGGTGCCGTTCCCTTGCCGGGCGGCAAACACGAAACGTGATCCCGTCGCCGTGGTCTCGCGAATCATGACCCCGGCGTAGCCGTTCACATTGGTTCCACTCTGGCTCGTGACCCGCGCCGCGATGGATCCATTTCCGGGCATCGTCTGGTAAATAAAGTGGAACTGGTCAGCCACGCTGCCAACCAGACTGGCTCCAGATCCGTTAATCGTGTAATTGTTGGAAACATTGTAGGCACTGCCAACCAGCCCGACGGTTCCGATATCCGCCGAAACCCAAGGGGCGGCTAAAGACGAACCGCTCGGTGGATTTACATTCAGAGCGGCAATGGCGCTCTTCACAGTCCCACCGGCATTGATGACGTTGACATAATACGGGCCGGCATTGGTAAATTGGACTTTGGCAACGGTGAAAGCGCTGTTGGTCGCTCCGGGAATTGCCAGCCCGTTAAAAAACCACGCATAGCTCAAGGTGGTTCCCGTCGAGGCAACCACGGTAAAGGTCGCATTGCTTCCCATCAAGACGGTTTGGCTTGCCGGCTGGGTGGTGATCAACGGCGGGGTCGCGGCCAGCGCGTTTAACGCGAGGGACAAGCAGCAAAGCGTCAAGCCATGCCGGCACCAGCACATCGCCGGCAAAACCAAGTGGGAAACGGATGATTTATTCATAACAATAAATATATTTAGCAAATTATAGAAGCATTTCATGCGCCACATGACGGACGGACCCATTATCGTTTTGAACCGGCATATTCCGCATAAATTATGACTTACAGAGATTGAAATTGTGACAAATCTGGACACTCACTGCCCTGCTTTAAGACACATATTCAGGTGGATTCGTGAAGCTAAACGCTTAAAATAGCGGTTCGGATTTTTAGGTGGCATTTTGACAGTTTAACGTCGTGGGAATGTTGTTGGCGTAAATAGTGCTGATTTTACAACGGCTCGTTCCGGCGGATTTGCGTTGAATTATTTTGCATTACCAGTTTTCATCAAGCAGTTCCATTTAAGCGCGGATGGGGCAGGAACGGTTTAATGCATAGACTCAAACCCGTTCAGATTTGGCATTCCCAGCTCAACATGATTGAGTCTAAACAAAACCGACCAGTGTCGTGCACATACACTTAAATCAAATGTTTAAGACGGGTGTCTGCGGGCTTATGCTGGTTTGGTTCACCGGCATGGCTTGGTCGGCTGACAACACCACCGACTTGTCGGCGCTGAAATCCATGAGCTTGGAGGATCTGGGAGAAGTTCAGGTCAATACCGTGGTGGCCGCGTCCGGGTTCGAACAAAAAACGACGGAAGCCCCCTCTTCCATTTCCATTATCACGGCCGAGGAAATCAAGCGCTACGGTTATCGGACGCTGGCGGATATTTTGCAGAGCTTGCAAGGTTTCAATGTTTCCAACGACCGCAATTACGCCTTTCTCGGAACCCGAGGCGTCAGTATGGGCGATTTTAACAGCCGCATTCTTTTGCTCGTGGATGGACACCGCGTCAACAACAACATCAACGACAGCGCGGCCATCGGCACGGACTTCATTCTGGATGTTGATCTGATTGACCACGTTGAAGTCATTCGCGGCCCCGGCTCGGTGCTCTATGGCAACAATGCGTTCTTCGGCGTCATCAATGTGGTGACCCGCAAGGTGGATGGCGTGGAAGCTTCCGGGGAATATGGCTCATTCGAAACTTACAAAGTCCGGGCCTCGGTCGGAAAATCGTTCACCAACGGGGTGGCGTTTCTCCTCTCTGGCTCCTACGACCAAAGTGACGGCCCGGAGCAATTGTTTTACAAAGAGTTCGCCACCCCGTCGCAAAACCACGGCCTGGCGCAAAACATGAATGCGGATGCCTACGAAAGTGTTTTTGGCTCGATTAGCTATGCGGAATTAATTTTGGAAGGCGGCTTCGTCAGCCGCACACATACCGATCCCACGGCCCCGATTCCGGTGACGTTCAATGATCCGCGGGCCAAGATTCTCCAAGAGCGCAGCTTTGTGGATCTGAAATTCACCCATGAGCTGCCCAAGGAGGTGAATTTGACCGCCCGGATTTATTACGACCAGAATCAAATCAATACCGGTAGCCCCTTGGGAGAATCCCCGAATGTGCTAATGACCCAGGAAAATTCCGGAGGCGAATGGATGGGGACAGAGGTGCAATTGAGCCGGCAATTTTTCGACAAACACACCCTCAGCGTGGGTGCGGAATACCGGGATGACTTCAGCCAGTATGATCAAAATATTTATTCCACCACCATTGCAACAAAATATGCCAACCGGCAAAGTTATGGCTTGTTTGCGCAGGGCGATTTCACGCTGTGCCGCGACCTGCACTTGAATGCCGGCGTGCGCTACGACCAATGTGGAAATTTTACTCCCAGTTGCAGCCCGCGGCTGGCCTTGATTTACAATCCGTTTCAGCAATCCACTTTCAAGGCCATCTATGGCACCGCTTTCCGCGACCCCAATTTTCTGGAGCAGGTGAACAATCATTTACAGAACATCCTGCCCGAAAAAATCCAGTCGGCGGAGTTGGTCTATGAGCAGGGCTTCGGAGCTCATGTGCGTTCATCACTCTCCGGCTATTACAATCAGATGGACAATCTGATTGTTTTTCAAAACGGCGGCTACGAAAATATCAACGCCAACGCGCAAGGCCTGGAGCTGGCCTTGGAAGGACATTGGACCAATAGCGTGCTCGCCCGCGCCAGCTATACCTTGCAGAAAACCGAGAACCGTTCCGGCGGATTGCCCTTTCCTGACTCGCCCGAAAACCTGCTCAAGTTAAACCTCAGCGTGCCGCTGTGGCCGGAAAAAATTTTCGCCGGCTTGGAATACCAATACACCGACACCCGCAGAACCCTTTTCACCGACACCCAGGCCGCGACCTTGTCAGGACCGAACGCCTCCGGTTACGGCATCATCAATGTCACCCTGTTCAGCCGGAACCTCGTGAAGAATCTGGAGTTTTCCGCCAGCCTTTACAACCTGCTGAACACCGGCTATTCCGATCCCTCCTCGCGCGGCCATCTACAGTCGCAAATTCCGCAGGACGGACGCAGCTTCCGGGTCAAGCTGAGCTACCGATTCTAATTATTTGATGCGTGCCTTTTTTTCCATCGTGAAAGACACCGCCGGCCGCTGGCTGTTCGTCTGCGCCTGGCTCTGGCTGGCGGGCGGAGGGCGGGCAATGGCGCAGGAAACTCCGAAGGTGCCGGATTATCAGGTCAAGGCTGTTTACCTTTACAACTTCACCAAATTTATCAACTGGCCGGCCAGCGGCTTCACCTCGGCCGATGCACCCATCGTCATCGGCATATTGGGCGATGATCCCTTCGGCAAGACGCTGGACGATCTGGTCCGGGGCGAAATCGTGCATGGTCATCCGCTGGTCATCAAACGGTTGACCGCCGGCGACGATTTGCAAAGCTGCCAGGTTCTTTTCATCGGCCACAGCGAAAACGGGCGTGTGCCCGCGTTGCTGCAAAAACTCAAAGGCAGCCCCACCCTGACCGTGAGTGACGACAACGGCTTTGTGGACCAAGGCGGCATGGTCAGCTTTGTGCTGGTTCAGGAAAAAGTGAAATTGGAAATCAACGCGACCGCCGCCGAGGACGCCGGCCTGCAAATCAGCGCCAAGCTCCTCAAACTGGCGGTGCGCGTGGTGAAACCTCTTTGAAGCCATAACATGAAACCCTTTCGCGACCTGCCCATTCAAAGAAAGATGCTGGTGATGACTTTGGTCATCGTCGGGACGATTCTGCTCGTGGCCGTCGCGGTGCTGTTCACTTTCCAAATCCAAAACTTTCGCGCCAATTTTCAAAGCGACACCGAGGCGCTGGCGGTCATCATCGCCAACAACAGCACCGCCGCGCTGGCCTTCAAGGATACCGGCGGCGGGGCCGAAGTGGTGAATTCCCTCAAGGCGGTGACCTCGGTGACCTCGGCCACCCTGATGGCGAGCGACGGCACTTTGTTTGCGCAGTTTGGCAAGGTGGAAGATGCCCGCGCCCGGGCACAATTTCCGCCGCCGCGCCGGTCGCGCTTTGCCGGCGGCGACCTGCTCCTCACCCAGCCGGTCATCCTGGAAAACAAACCGGTCGGCACGCTTTATTTGCGCGCCAATTTTCAACGAACGTTCCTCAAGCTGCTCGAATTTTACGCGTTTGTGATTCTGGACATCGCCGTCCTGTCCATCAGCCTGGCGATTTTTCTTTCCCGCCGGTTTCAGCGCGTCATCACGGATCCAGTGTTGCATCTGGCCGAAACCGCCAAGCGGATTGGCCAGGAAAAAAACTACGCCGTGCGCGCGACCGTCAGCAGCCGCGGCGACGAACTGGGCCAGCTCACGGAATCCTTCAACGAGATGCTCGACCGCATCCAGACCCAGGATGCCGCCATCGGCGTGTCGCAGCAGCGGATGCAGGTGCTGATCAATTCGATTGACGGCATCGTCTGGACTTGCGACCCGGAAAAATTCCGCTTCTCGTTCGTCAGCCGGCAGTGCTTGCGCATCCTCGGTTTCCCGCCGGAGGATTGGCTCGCGAACGCCGACTTCTGGCAGGATCGTTTGCATCCGGAGGACCAGGACAAGGCGTTGCAACTGCGCCATGACTATGCGCGCATTGGTCGGCCTTACACTTTTGAATACCGCCTGCGCGCGGCGGATGACCGGGTGGTGTGGATTCGCGAAAGCGGTTCGGTGATGGCCGAGCAGGGCAAAGCCTCGGCCATGCGCGGCATCTTCCTCGACATCACCGCCCAAAAGACGGCGGGCGAGGAACTCGCGCGCCTGAACAGCCGCCTGCTCGAATCCTCCCGCATGGCCGGCATGGCCGAAGTGGCCACCGGCGTGCTGCACAATGTCGGCAACGTCCTCAACAGCGTCAGCGTTTCCGCCACGCTCGTGGGCGAGCGCCTCAAGCAATCCAAGGCCACCAACCTGCGCCGCGCGTCCGCCATGTTGCACGAACACATGGATGGTCTTGCCGAATATCTGACCAGCGATCCGAAGGGCAAACTCCTGCCCGATTATCTGGTCACCGCCACGAACCATCTGGTCGCCGAGCAGGCGGAACTGATTGCGGAAATTAATTCCGTCGCCAAGCACATCGAGCACATCAAGGAGATTGTGGCGATGCAGCAGAACTTTGCCAAAATGTCCGGCGCCTACGAAAACCTGTCCACCGGCGAGCTGACCGAGGACGCGTTGCGCATCAACGCGGCGGCCTTCGAGCGGCATCGCATTCAGGTAATCCGCGAATTTGACGAGACCACGCCGCCCGTGTTTGTGGACCGGCACAAGGCGCTGCAAATCCTCATCAATCTCATCAGCAACGCGAAGTATGCGATGGACGCCCAGCCCTCCAACGAAAAGCGCATGGTCATCCGCGTCGAGCCGACGCCGCCCGACCGGGTGAAGATTACCATCCGCGACAGCGGCGTGGGCATCGCCCCGGAAAATCTCGTCAAAATTTTCACGCACGGTTTCACGACCAAGAAGGACGGCCACGGCTTCGGCCTCCACAGTTGCGCTAACGCGGCCAAGGAAATGGGCGGCAGTCTTTTGGCCCACAGCGACGGCATCGGCTTGGGCGCCACTTTCACTTTGGAACTGCCGGCGGCCAAAATCTTGCGCCGCGATGAACTCAATCTCAACGCCCACGAAGGAACCTCATGAACACCCCTGATTCCAAGCCTAACCATCGCATCCTGATCATTGACGACAATCCGTCCATCCACGCCGACTTCAGGAAAATCCTCTGCCCCGCCAACGCCGACGACGGCAAACTCAGGGGCATGGAGGAGGCGCTGTTCGACGAATTTCAGCCGTCCATCGAGGCCATCAGTTTTCAATTGGACTCGGCTTATCAGGGCAAGGACGGGTTGGAGATGGTGAAGCAGTCGCTCGTGGAAAACCGGCCCTACGCCATGGCCTTTGTGGATGTGCGGATGCCGCCCGGCTGGGACGGCGTGGAAACCATTGCGCGCATCTGGGAAATTTTTCCGCAACTGCAAATCGTCGTCTGCACCGCTTACTCCGATTATTCGTGGGAAGAACTGCGGCTCAAGGTCGGCCAGCCCGACAACCTGCTCGTCCTCAAGAAGCCGTTCGACAACGTCGAGGTTCAGCAGATGGCGCACGCCTTGACGAAGAAATGGCTGCTCGGCATTCAGGCCAATTACCAGTTGATTGAGCTGGAGGCGATGGTCGAGCGGCGGACGGCGGAGCTGTCGCAGGCGAACGCTTTGCTGACGGCCACCGAGGAGCGGTTTTCCAAGGCTTTCAATTCCAACCCGATTCCCAGCGGCATTCTGACGCTGCTCGAACGGCGCTTTGTGGATGTGAACGAACGGCTCGTCGCGTTGACCGGCTCCGACCGGGAACAAATGGTCGGCAGCGCGGCCCGCGAACATCTCCATTGGGAACAGCCTGAATTGGTGGAGGAATGGTTTGCGCGTCTGGCCAATAACGAGGAAGTGCGCGAAGCGGCGGCCAAGCTGCGCAACCGGGCTGGCGTCGTCCACGACGTGCTTGTCTCGCTGATTCCGCTGGCGCTGGGCGGCCAGCCGCACGGGCTGCTGCTCGTGCAGAACATTTCCGAGCGGCTGCTGCTGGAGCGCCAGTTGCTCCAGGCGCAAAAGATGGAAGGCATCGGCCAGCTCGCCGCCGGCGTGGCGCACGACTTCAACAACATCCTGACCGTCATCCAGGGACATTCCGGGCTGATTCAAATTCGTTTGCCGGAGACCGACCCGTGCGCGAAATCCATCAGCCAGGTGCTCACCGCCAGCAAGCGCGCGGCCACGCTGGTGCGCCAGTTGCTCATCTTCAGCCGCAAGCAGGTGACGCAGTTCCGCGACATTGACCTCAACGAGACACTAACCAATTCCCTCGCCATGATGGAACGGCTGACCGGCGAACACATCCAGCTTGATTTTCAACCCGGCGAAAATCTGCCTGCCATCCACGCCGACGACAGCATGATTGAGCAAGTCGTGATGAACCTCGCCGTCAACGCCCGCGACGCCATGCCCGACGGCGGAAAAATCCACGTCACCACCGCGCTGACCACCGTCAATCGCGCCGCCAATCCGCTGGACCCGCAGGAACGTCACGGCGAATTTGTCTGCCTGACATTCACCGACACCGGCTGCGGCATGAGCCCGGAAATTCTCGGCCGCATCTTTGAACCCTTCTTCACCACCAAAGCGCCCGGCCAAGGCACCGGGCTGGGCCTCGCCACCGTCTTCAGCATCATCCGCCAGCACGAAGGCTGGCTGGAAGTGGCGAGCCAGCCCAAACAAGGCACGACCTTCAAACTTTATTTCCCGGCCAGCCAGTCGCCTGCCGTGAAGGCGGCGGTCGTGGACGATGGCGAATTAAAATCCGGCCGCGAAACCATTCTCGTGGCCGAGGACGAAGAACCCTTGCGCGAGATGATTGCCGAACTGCTGGCGTATCAGGGCTACAAAGTGCTCACCGCCCGCTCCGGTCGCCACGCCATCGAAGTGTGGGCGGCGGCCGGCGGCGCAATTGACCTGCTCATCACGGACATGATTATGCCCGAAGGCATCCTCGGCGGCGAACTCGCCGAAATCCTGCTGGCCGAGAAGCCGGGCCTGAAAGTCATTTTCACCAGCGGTTACAGCCCCGAAATGGCGGGCAAGAATATTTCCTTGGTGGAAGGCATCAACTTCATGGCCAAACCCTACTCCGTCGGGAAAATGGCGCAGCTCGTCCGCCAATGCCTCGACGCCCCGGCCAACAAATCCAACTGAAGCCAAGCAGCAATCCGCCCACGGCGAGCAAAGCCAGCGTGCCGGGTTCGGGAACAGCGGTGGTGGAAAATTGAATATTGTCGAGCATGGCTGGCCCTCCAAATGTCGGAGTGTAATACGGATCAGTAAAAAGTAATTGTCCTGTTTGTCCGGCGTAGGCTGAAATATCAGCTGTATAGATGTTATAACTGCCAGTTGTGCCAGTTTGCATAAAGTTGATAGGTTGGCCGTTAAAACTTACTTGCATACCTCCAATGTTTCCCCAAAAAGTGAGCGATTGGGCGGAAATCGGGATTTGTCCGGTCTGCCCAATGGCGGCGCTGTAAGTTTCCGGGCTTGGGTTTGTATTGCCGGTAGGATTATATGCACCCCACAGCATCACAAAAAAACTGCCAGAAATTGAAGACAGACTTAATACGTTGTTAGTTCCTTGCAAGGTAACCCAAGCAGCACCCGATGGCACATCATTGTAATTTATATCCGCTTGGGCCACGCCATTGATGTAGGGTGTCCAACCGGGAATAGCATTGCTGGAATATGAAGAACTTGGATAGCCCCCCGATGGGTCATACACGATTGTTCCCCCATCAAAATTAAGGTTCACGAATCCTTGTGCATTTCCGCGCTGGTCGAGGAGCAGCAGAGCAAGCAGAAGAATCAGCCAGCATTTCCCGACGCCAGATGGACGAGTATTCATAACGTGTGCCCTTTTGAGGTTGTCCTTTTATACGCTCCGCCGTCCGCGAACTCAATCCCTATTTTGCCAAAGACCCACCCGCTGTCAGGTTGTGCCGCGCCAGAGCGCCAGAGAATTAGTGCCCGTCCGCCAGCACCTCCCTCTCCGCCAACGGGAGTTGGGGGAGAATGTCCTTCGCCTGCGGGAGCGGGAGAAGGTGGCCGCAGGCCGGATGAGGGACGTGCGGAACAAACCCAATCTTTTGGTGGGGTGAGGTGGTGCGTCATTCAAAACAATTTCCCCTCACCCTGTCCCTCTCCCCGCTTGGGCGGGGCGAGGGGAATAAATAGTGCCCGTCCGGCAGGACCGCTAGGAAACAATCGTCAGCGTCGCCACCGGGTCGCAACCGCTCACGCGCGTATACGTCCCGACGGGATCCGTCCCGCCGGACTTGCCGCCCGTCCACACATTCACCACCGCGCCCGTCACGAACAGCGTCGCCTCGATGACCAGCCGCCATTGATTGCCCACCGCGTCGAAGTAAAGCCGGGGCGACGCACCGGCGGCGAGTTGCGCCGGATCATCCTGCGCCAGATGCGCCCAGCCGGAACCGAAGTTCAGCCAGTAACCCTTCTTGATGCCCGGCGCAGAACCGGGTTTCAGATAGGCACTCCAAAACAGCGGCCCGCTGCTGGCATAGCGGGTCAAGTCGCGGTAAAACGTGCCGTCCCACGTCACGCCGCCATAGACGCCGCCGTCCCACAGGAAATCATCCGGCTTGAGATTGTTGGCGTCCGGCCATTTCAGGCCGGAATCCCAATGCGGCAGCAGCACGTCGCAACCGGGCTTGGCCGCGCCCACGAGACCGTCCACATAGCCGGCGATGCGGTAAGTGTCCGCCGTGGGGCCGGACGGCGGGGCGGGGACATATTCAGTGCGCAGCGCGGCGGCAATCTCCTCCGCCTGTTCACGCTTCACGGCCAGAGTCGGTTTATCAGTCATGGCAACGCCTTTCAGTTAGGAATGAAAATGTTTTAGGCCAAGCGTCCCGCCTTGGCAAGCTTTTGCCGGCAAACCGCAGTCCAACGTAGGTGTCTGGCGCACTCCCGCCCTGAAATGATTTTCGGAAGTCGCCCGCCAACTATTCCAGCGATTCCAGCGTCTTGGTCAACTCGGCTTCGCCAATCGTCCCGGCGATGTAGTGGCCGACCACGCTCCGAAAACTGTGCGCCTGCACCGGCGGCATTTTCCGCAGCAAATCCTGAATCAGCGTCCGGCCAATCGCCGCAAAGGTGTTGCCATTGTAAAAGCAGAATGGCGCGAGCTGGTGGCAACGCCGGCAGAGGTCGAAAGTTTCCCGCAAGGTGATTTCATGCCCGCGTGATTTTTCCCAAAGTTTTTTGGCCGGCTCGTAACCGTCGGCAGTGGGTTTATGCAGCGCCTTCTTTTCCTGACACAGGCCGGCATTGATTGTCACCACGGTTTCCCACGGCCAATCTTTCAGCCAGGGCCGTTTCATTTGGCCTTGGCCGGACGGCGGCGCAGGTTGGCTTTGATGCGTTGCAGGGTGGACACGCCTTCGCTCTTGAGCTGGCCCCGCCCCGTTTTGGCAAACAACGGCTCGGCCACGAAACGGTCTTGGATGCGCAAAGCTTCACGCATCGCCGCTTGCAGGTTCTTTTGGACTTGGGTGGCCGCTGCCATGCAAAAACTTTAATGCCGCCGCCGCGGCGGGTCAACCCTGCGCACAAATTTTTGGGATTGGTCTGGCCATGACGTGCCAGAGTCGGTTTATCCGTCATGGCAACGCCTTTCAGTTAGGAATGAAAATGTTTTAGGCCAACCGTCCCGCCTTGGCAAGCTTTTGCCGAAACGGTGGTTCAACGTAGGTGGGAATTGACGCTCGACTGGTTCCATCGCACACTCGCCACCAATCATGGTTCTCAAAGCCGTCTGCAATTAAATGACCGCCGCTGAATTCAAAAAGAAATGGTCGCGCTATCAGGGCAAGGAAACTTCCGCCTATCAGAGTCATTTTGACGACCTGTGCCGGTTGCTCGGTGAGCAAACGCCGAATGAAGCCGATCCGTCCGGCACGGATTTTTTCTGCTTCCAAAAGCACGTGGTCAAAGATGCCGAACTGCTTGACGCGCGCGAGCCGGTGAAACGCGGTTTTGCCGACGTGTGGAAAAAAGACTGTTTCGGTTGGGAATACAAGGGCAAGCACAAGGATCTCGACGAGGCTTACCGGCAGCTCCAGCAATACCGCGAAGCGTTGCTGAATCCGCCGGTGCTCGTCGTCTGCGATTTTGACCGCTACATCATCCGCACCAATTTCAACGGCACGGTTCAGGAAAAATACGAGTTCACCAACGACGAAATTGACCAGCCGGACAACTGGCGGATTCTCCGCGCGCTGTTTGAAAAGCCCGACGATCTCAAGCCGAAGCACACCACGGCGGAAGTCACCGAGAAACTCGCCGCCAAGATTGCCGAAGTTGCCAAGTCATTGCAGAAGCGCGAGAGCGTGGAAATTGCCGACGCCAAGACGCGCAAGGAACTCAACTTTGCCACGCGCAAAAACCTTCGCATCGCGCGCTTTCTCAATCGCATTGTTTTCTGCCTGTTTGCCGAGGACACCGATTTGCTGCCGCGCAATCTGTTCACGGACATTCTCAAAACCGCTGACGCTGACCCCGCGCACTTTGCCCGCACGCTGGAATCGTTGTTTGCGATAATGGCGAAGGGCGGCGCGTTTGGCCTGCACAAAATCCGTCATTTCAACGGTCATCTGTTCGAGGAAGCCACGGTGTTTGAATTGAACGAAGCCGAGTTGAAGATTCTCGTTGATGCCGCGCTCGCCGACTGGCAGTTCATCCAGCCCAGCATCATGGGCACGCTGTTTGAGCGCGCCTTGGACGAAAGCCAGCGCGCCCAACTGGGCGCGCACTACACCAGCGAGACGGACATTCGCACGCTGGTGGAACCCGTTTTGATGTCGCCCTTGCGCCGCGAATGGTCGGCGCTCAAATCTGAACTGGTAGGAGTCGAGGTGACGAGACTCAAATCTTCCGGCAAAAAGTTAGAGACTCCTCACGTCGTCTCCTACAAAGAAGCGAAGGAAAAACTCGCCGCGTTCCTGAAAAAAATTTCATCCGTCACCGTGCTCGACCCGGCGTGCGGGAGCGGCAACTTTCTTTACGTCTCGCTGCAACTGCTTTTGGACTTGGAAAAGGAAGTCATCACCTTTGCCACGCAGCTTGGGCAGGATTTCAAGCCGCAGGTGGACGTGCGGCAGTTGAAGGCCATTGAGATCAATCCCTACGCCTATGAACTGGCGCAGGTATCCGTGCAAATCGGCTATCTGCAATGGCGGCGCGACAACGGTTTTGACAACGACCGCACGCCGGTCTTGCGCGTGCTGGCCGGCTTTGAAAACAAGGACGCGCTGATGCACGAAACATTCAAGAAAAAGGCGAAGAACTTGAAAGCCGCCCGCGCGGAGGAACACACCGGCCAGGATAATTTGTTCAAAGTCTATGTTGAGCGCGCTTGGCCGGAGTGTGATGTCATCGTCGGCAACCCACCGTTTCTCGGCGACAAACTCATGCGCGGCGAACTCGGCGACGACTACGTTGAAGAACTCCGCAAAATTTACGGCAACCGGATTCCCGGCCAGTCTGATTTGTGTTGTTACTGGTTTGAAAAAGCGCGCGACTTGATTGAAAACAGAAAATGTCAACGCGCGGGTTTGCTGGCGACGCAGGGAATTCGCGGCGGAGCGAACCGCGAAGTTTTGAAACGCATCAAAGAAACCGGCGACATCTTTTTTGCCGAGAGTGACCGCGAATGGATTCTTAACGGTGCGATGGTTCATGTCAGCATGGTTGGTTTTGATGATGGTTCAATTAAGAATCGTGTTTTGGACAGCAAACCAGAGCCGGTAATTAACGCAAATTTAACTGCGACTGCTGACACCACGAAAGCGGTTGAACTAAAAGAAAATTCTGGAATTGCGTTCATTGGCACGACCAAAGGCGGGGATTTCGACATTGCAGAAACTGAAGCTCTTAATCTTTTGGCCTCGTCCGGCAATCCAAATGGCAGACCTAACAGCGATGTTCTAAAACCAATCTTGAACGGCCAAGATGTTTTGAATCGAAAACTCCAGCGCTGGTTAATTGACAACGCCGAAAAGCCACTTGATGAAGCCTCTCAATACGAGCAACCGCACAAGTTTGTGGTTGACCGAGTAAAAATTGAACGAGACAAGAATCGTGACAAGTGGCTTCGAGAAAACTGGTGGAAGTTGCAGCGCGTGCGAACAGAGATGCGAGCCGCGATAGCAAAAGTCTCCCGCTTTATTGCGTTGCCGCGTGTGGCGAAGCACCGAGTTTGTGTTTGGTTTACATGGCCTGTTGTTACCGACGATCAAACTGTTGTATTTGCCAGAGACGATGATTTTTTCTTTGGCGTTCTCCAATCTAGGATTCACGAAATTTGGGCTTACGCTCAAGGCACGCAAGTTCGCGAGCGTGAATCAGGATTCCGCTACAGACCGACAGTTTGTTTTGAGACGCTACCATTGCCGCGCCCGACGCCCGCGCAGGAAGCCGCCATTGCCGCCGCCGCCAAAGGGTTGAACGAGTTGCGCGAACGCTGGCTGAATCCGCCCGAATGGACAATGGAAAAGATTCTGGAATTCCCCGGCAGCATCACCGGCCCGTGGTTGCGCTACCTCGACGCCAAAACGGTGGACGCCAAAACCGGCATCGGCATCGTGCGTTATCCGCGCCTCGAACCGCGCGACGCCGAGTGCGCCGCCAAACTCAAAGACCGCACGCTCACCAAACTTTACAACGAGCGCCCCGCCTGGCTCGATCTCGCGCACAAGAAACTGGATGCCGCCGTCGCCGCCGCCTATGGCTGGCCTGCCGATTTGACGGACGAGCAGATTTTGGAAAAACTGCTGGCCTTGAACCTTGCCCGCGCCGCCGCCGAAGCCAAGGTGGTGAAGGTGAATAAACCCAAGGCGCAACGGGCGAAGGAAGCCGGCGAGCTGGTTTAACGAAACAAAAAATTGTGAAGGGCAACGCATGAATGTCCCGCAGGGACAATCGAAAATAGCCCGGCGTTTCAACGCCGGGGTGCTGGCGCACGGCCACCAGTCCCTCCGGGACGGCCGAAAACAATCTTTCCATGGCCGGAGGTTCGGTCGCCCCGGCGGGACGCTTTCCATTTTATCACGTCCACCCGCCGTTAAAAACGGCGGCTATTGTCATTCGCCCCGTAGGGGCGGCGGCGCCCGGCAACAAATAATTTTCGGCTTGGACAGCGTTTGTCCAACTGGCTGGGTTATCGTTTGAAAAAATATGGGACTGACTATTCATTACACTCTGGTCGCGCCGCCGGATACGGACGCCGCGCGAGCGCGGGAACTGGTGCGCGCCATGCGCCGCCATGCGCTGGGCAGCAAACACCGTGGCCGCGTGGACAACGTGCTGCCCATCGGCGACGGCCCGAAGGAATTGCGCTTGGCGATGGATTACCAGAGCATCCCGCATCCGACGCGGCCGGGAACCTTCACCGGCATCGAGATCGCGCCGGAGGTGGGATTTATTTTTCCCGTGCTGGTGGGTCGTGATTGCGAACCGCTGTGGCTGGGGCTGTGCCGTTATCCCAAAACCGTTCCGCACGCGGACCGGCGGCACCGCACGCGGCTGGCGGGGTGGTGCTTCAGCCGTTTTTCCAAAACCCAATACGCCAGCCTGCATGGATGGGAGCATTTTCGCCGCTGCCACACGGCGGCGACGGACCTGCTGCAGGGTTTCCGCAAGCTCGGAATCGCCGTGAACATCACGGACGAGGGCGAATACTGGCCGGGCCGCTCGCTCGCCGCGCTCCGCAAAAATCTGGACGAGATGAACGGCCTCGTGGCAGCAATGGCCGGAAGGTTGAAGGACGGCGACGCGCAGGTGGAATCGCCCATTTTCCAGCACGCGCGGTTTGAGCGGCTGGAAGCGGAAGGCGAAGCGAAGATGGGTGTCCGCATCCGGCAGGCTGGCAAGGCTGTGGCCGACTTGCTGGCCTGACCTGGTGCGAAACTGTGCCGGCGACCGGCCTGCCGATCTGACGGACGAGCAGATTTTGGAAAAACTGCTGGCCTTGAACCTTGCCCGCGCCGCCCAAGAAGCCAAAGCCGCGAAGGTGAAAAAGCCGAAAACGCAACGGGCGAAAGCAGTGGACGAACTGGTTTGACCGCCTTTCAGCCCGGCAAAATTTAACGCCAAGACGCGAGGTCGCAAAGGTCTTTGCTGACGGCCATCATTCCCGGCACCTTGGCATCTTTGCGCCTTTGCGTTTAATTCCGTCACCGGCCAAAAACCGGCCAAATCCGCCTAAATCGTTGATGGGGAGAGGCGCTCCAAACCAAAAACTACGCACTCCAAATCAAAAGGAAGGCGCTCTAAACCAAAAGGAGGCCGCTCCAGACTGAAAGCAGGCCGCTCCAAACGAAAAGGAAGGCGCTCCAAGCCGCAAGAAAGACACTTCAACTAAAAAGGAGAGCGCTCTAGGTCAAAAGACCGGCGCTCCAAGTTAATCGGAAGACACTTCAGCTCAAAAGCCGACCGCTCCAAGTCAAAAGGCAGATGCTCGATGGCAAAAGATGACCGCTCAACCCCAACCGGCACGCACTCCATCGGAAAAGGCGGGCGCTCCATTCCAACCGGAAAACGCGCCACCGGCCGAGACGAAGGCTGATAAGTTTTCGGAAGGAATTACATTAGTATTTAATTAGTCTATCTGCGTCATTAATGTGTTAAAAATTAGTTTTGACAATATTCTAAAATCGGCGCATACCGGTAGTCACTATGAATAGATACCAGCTAAACATAATTGAAATGGCCACCACCACCTCGGTTTATATGGCCAAGAACAAAACCCTCTGGCAGGGGAACAAGGCCATCACCGCCACGATGGCGGAAGTGGATGCCGACCTGACGGCCCTTTCGGGCATGGATGTGCAGCAAAAAACACCGGTCACCGGTCAGGCCGTGGACAAGGCGACCATCCGGTATCATTGCGAGGAGCAGATTCTCGTCATTGCCAACCAGCTCGCCGCACTCGCGGCCAAGAACGACAACGCCGTGCTGGAAGCGCAGACGGATTTGACCTTTACCGACCTGGACATACAGGCGGCGGATGATTTGGAGGCGACGGCCACGCGCATCGCCAACCTGGCCACGACCAATCTGACGGCGCTGGCGGATTACAACATCACCCAAGCCGACCTCACGAAGCTGACCACCTTGATGACGACGTTCCATGCGGCCAAAAGCGCACCCCGCGCCGCCGTGGTGGACCGCAAGAAACAGACTGACACGATCGCACCGCTGGTTAAAGACATGATGTCCACCCTCAACCGCCAATTGGACCGGCAGGTGACGGCCTTCAAGACGTCGAACCCGGATTTTTACGCGGGCTACCAGTCGGCCCGCGTGATCGTGGATCGCGGCCATCCGGCCAAGGCAAAAACACCGCCGGCCCCGGCCACGCCGAAGCCGCCCACGCCTTAAACCGGGCTCCGAAAAATAGATTCGCCCGGCCTGTGCGCCCCGGTCAGCTTGCTGGCCGGGGCGTTTTGGTTTCCGCGCCGCCGCCAAAAAGTGCAGTTGCCCGGCCTAAATGTGATATTAGTTGAGCGAAGATTCCGTTGACGTTTGGCGGTTTTCGATGAATGATGACCGGCGTGACGGACATCCACCACCAGCTTCTTCACCGACGCTCTGCATGAAGACGATTCTGGCGCTGTCGCCCCATCCCGATTTCGCCGAGGCCGTCCGCTCCGCCTTGAGTCCCGATGCCTACCGCGTCGTCCACCGCAACACCGTGGAGGAAGCCGAACCGCTCGTCGCCCACGGCCTCGTTGGCATCATCCTGCTGGACGCCGATCTCACCGGGGTCGAAAGCATCTGGAACATCGAACAGCTCCGCCGGCACAACAAAAAATGTCCCATCATCGCCTTCACCGAGGCGCTGTCGGCGGATTGGGAGGAAGAAGCCTTTCTGCGCGGCGTCACGCAGGTGCTCATGAAGCCGGTGCGTCAGGA
>Ga0208872_1000366_pt1 | contig 35644 bp, 31 predicted proteins | sample CryBogCBH12Aug08_FD_185508 | JGI IMG/M metagenome (GOLD analysis project Ga0208872, IMG submission 185508) | Freshwater microbial communities from Crystal Bog, Wisconsin, USA - CBH12Aug08 (SPAdes) | ecosystem: Environmental > Aquatic > Freshwater > Lake | place: Crystal Bog, Wisconsin, USA...
TGCAGGCAATACCCTGTCGGCCCTGATTGGGATAACCGCTGCTAAGTTCATTAGTGAACCCTTGTTTGCGATGCCCATAGCCGCAGCCTGTTCAATTATGGGCATGTTTGCATTGCGTTGTTTGCATCCGCCAGCTGCTGCTGTGGCTCTGATTGCTGTCTTAGGGCATATTACCCAGTACCGCTATGCTGTTTTTCCGGTCATGATTGATTCTGTTCTCTTGATTTTGGCTGGGGCCGCATACAGCAATATGACTGGTAAGTGTTACCCCAATAGACCTTTTAAATAACCATTTGGCTCAAGAGTTCAAGCCTTGGTCTACGCTAGCATCGTTACGCCAGCAACTTAATGGGGTGATGTTGCTTAGGGCGACAGTAAACAAGGCGTTGATGCGCAACTGGAAGTCCCGATCTGAAAAGGGCACAATGCGCCTGGTTTTATCAGGGTAATATCCACCAGCTATTGCCCAGGCGGATTTATAAAAGCAAGATCCAGAATGGGTCATATTCAGATCGTTGTATTCCCGATAGCGCTTAACATCTTGCGGTTTTCGGATCTCTATTTGAATCGGTTGTTCACCTTGAATTTCTTTAATCGATTTTTTGATACCTTCAAATTGAGAGCTTGAAAAATGCAGTGAATGTCCACCTACCAGAGAGGCATCGGGATACTGTAAAAAAATATTAAGCACTACTTTAATGCAATCATGCATCAGATAATCGTCATCATTTAACACCATAACTAGGTCAGATTTAGCCTGGAGAACCCCTCTATTGATGCACTCTGCCTGTCCAAGGTTGGTGGTGTTTAAAAGAACTCGAAATGAAGGAGTAGACAAATTCACTCTAGTAGCGATTAATTCTTCCAAAAGCGTGCCGGTATTATCTGGGGAGTGGTCTACGACAAAGATGACCTCATCAGCAGGTCGAGTTTGCGCACAAATACTGGTAAACATTTCTGGGATTTGTTGGGCATGCCTATAGCAAGGCACCACAATGGCTAAGGTGGGCTTGCTGGGGTGGTGTAGTCCTAGTGCGGCAGCTGTGTCTGCATGCTTAAGAAAGCGGTGTATTTTTCTTTGGGATACCTCTGGTCGAAAGGTCCTTTTGACCCATTTTCTGGCTGAGCGGTGTAATCGCTTAAGAAATAAATAAGGGGCAAGAGCCATTTAGGGGGGGTCGGATGAATGTGGGATGGAGGCTCAAGGGGATTACTAAAAAGGACTGTAAGGGGCTAGTGTAAATCGAATCTATTGCTAAGGCGCACGGGTATCAGTGCGTATTACCCGCTATTCCAGGGTAATAATGCAAGGACTTCAAAGTCACATTAACATCCTCCAAGAGGCTTAAATAAGCAAAATGACTAGGTTTTGGAGGCCACAATTGAGGCAATGCAGTCTTTAATGCTGTAGTTTTGATATTTGTGAGCGTTTTCTTTGCGCAAAGACAGGGCGCATTCGGCGACAGAATTATGCAGATTAATTTTTTTGGCGTTGCTTAATATCATGAGGACTCCAAGTGAGAAATGATTTTTGACTAAGGGTGCAATTTGATATTTGCGCATATACCTGGCGCATGTGTCACGCTAACACCTATTTTATAAACCATTAATGCTAAAACAAAAAGCTATTAAAATATAAAATTATTTTGTTAAATACAAGCAGGCAGGAATTCGTGTGATAACTTCAGTATTGCCAGTGATTCTGTGTGGAGGTTCCGGAACAAGGCTATGGCCGCTATCCCGCTCCGGCTTCCCAAAACAGTTTTTAGTGCTTTCAGGAGACGATTCCCAGCAGAGTCTCTTTCAGCAGGCCATTGCGCGCGCCAATTCAATTGGTGATTCCATAACAAAGCTAGGTCAAACCATCATCGTTACCAACGAAGAACACCGCTTCTTAGCGCTCGATCAGTTACGTGAATTAAAAGAGGCTCAAGCGACTTTATTGCTTGAGCCTTCCGGCAGAAATACCGCCCCCGCATTAACCTTAGCAGCGCTTTGTGCATTAGAGCAGGGTGATCCAATCTTAGTGGTGACGCCAGCCGATCAAACCGTTAAAAATAGCGCTAGGTTTACTAAGGCGCTCATGCAAGCAGTACAGATTGCAAAAGAGGGTGCGATTGTGATTTTAGGTATTACACCCACTGCCCCTGAAACGGGTTATGGTTATATCAAAACGCAAAAGAATAAATCAAGTAATGCCGATGATCAATATGCCGTTGAATGCTTTGTTGAAAAGCCAGATGCCAGCGCTGCAAAAAAATACCTAGAAGAGGGCGGCTACTTTTGGAACGGCGGTATGTTTGTGCTGAAGGCGAGCGTATGGCTCGCTGCCTTAAAAGAATTTCGCCCCGACATCCTTGTTGCTACTGAAAAATCTTGGCAAGAAAAAGCCCAAGATAATTCTGGTAATGCACTATTTGTGCGTCCGGGGAAAGAAGCTTTTAATCTGATTCCCAGCGAGTCGATTGACTACGCCGTAATTGAAAAATGCCCAGGATCTCAGTTTCCGATTAAGATGGTTGCACTTGATGCCGGCTGGAATGATTTGGGTGCTTGGGATGCTGTTTGGCAAGTAGGTCAGCAAGATCACAATGGCAATGTCACCAGTGGTGATGCCTTGCTCACCAATACAAAAAACTCTTTAATACACGCTAGTAGCCGTCTCGTGAGCGCTGTAGGCGTTGAGAATCTCATCATTATAGAGACTGCGGACGCGGTATTGGTTGCCGACAGAAAAAATAGTCAAGATGTCAAAGAGATCGTCAATCAACTTGGTGCGGAAAAGCGAGAAGAAAAAAATCTACATCGCAAAGTTGCTCGGCCTTGGGGTTGGTATGACAGCGTAGATGAGGGTGAGCGTTTTAAAGTAAAACGCATTCTAGTAATACCCGGTGCAAGTCTTTCATTACAGATGCATCACCACAGAGCGGAACATTGGATTGTGGTTAAAGGAGTAGCCGAGGTTACCAATGGGGATCAGGTTATTACCCTGACCGAGAACCAGAGTACCTATATTCCTCAAGGGCAGACTCATCGCCTGGCTAATCCAGGAACGGGCCCCTTAGAGATTATTGAAGTGCAATCAGGCAGTTATCTTGGTGAAGATGATATTGTGCGTTTTCAAGACACCTACGGACGTAGTTAAGAGGTAAGAAAACGAAAAGACGAATATGACCAACAAACAAAAAGTCGCTTTAATTACTGGTATAACTGGCCAAGATGGCTCTTACCTTGCCGAGTTTTTATTGGAGAGAGGCTACATTGTTCACGGCATCAAGCGCCGCGCCTCTTCATTTAATACCGAGCGCATTGATCACCTTTATCAAGATCCGCACGTCAATCACCCGGATTTAATTTTGCATTATGGGGATTTAACAGACGCGAGCAACTTAGTCCGCATCATTCAAGAATGCCAACCTGATGAGATTTATAACCTCGGCGCCCAGTCTCATGTAGCGGTTTCTTTTGAGTCGCCTGAGTACACAGCCGATGTGGATGCTATGGGCCCATTGAGAATGTTAGAAGCCATTCGGATTTTGGGTTTGGAGAACAAGACCCGTTTTTATCAAGCATCTACCTCTGAGCTCTATGGCTTGGTGCAAGAGATTCCCCAAAAAGAAACCACCCCGTTTTATCCTCGCAGTCCTTATGCCGTAGCTAAGCTCTATGCCTACTGGATTACTGTGAACTACCGTGAGGCTTATGGCATGTATGCGTGCAACGGTATTCTCTTTAATCATGAGTCTAAGCGTCGTGGTGAAACCTTTGTAACGCGTAAGGTCACCCGTGGTTTAGCCAATATTGCTCAAGGTATAGAGGGGTGCCTTTTTATGGGCAATATTGATGCACTGCGTGATTGGGGTCACGCCAAAGACTATGTACGTATGCAATGGTTGATGCTTCAACAAGACAAGCCTGAAGATTTTGTGATTGCTACAGGTGTGCAATTTACTGTTCGTGAATTTATTATCCGTAGCGCCAGGGAGTTGGGCGTTACTCTGAAGTTTGAGGGTGTCGCTGAAAATGAAAAAGCTATAGTAGCTTCTATTGAGGGTGACAAAGCCCCAGCCTTAAAAGTGGGCGACGTGATTATGAAAATTGATCCACGCTACTACCGCCCTACCGAAGTAGAAACTCTCTTGGGTGATCCTACTAAAGCCAAAGAAAAGCTCGGCTGGGTTCCAGAAATTACCTTGGATCAAATGATTGTTGAGATGGTGGCAAATGACTTAGATCAAGCTAGGCAACATGCCCTCTTGCACAAGCATGGTTATTCGGTATCCGTTGGCAAGGAAAGCTAAGTTCATGCTGCCAGATGTAAACCCCAAGATTTATGTAGCGGGCCATCGGGGTATGGTGGGTTCTGCCATAGTCAGAAATCTGCAGGCTAAAGGCCTTGCTAATATTGTTACCCGCACGCATACAGAGTTGGACCTCACGAATCAACAAGCTGTAAAAACTTTCTTTGAGCAAGAAAAACCAGATCAAGTGTATTTGGCTGCTGCCAAAGTAGGCGGGATCCACGCGAATAATACCTTTCCGGCAGAGTTTATTTACGACAATTTGATGATGCAAAGCAATGTTATCCATCAAGCATTTATCAATGGCGTTAAGAAGCTGCTTTTCTTGGGATCAAGCTGTATTTATCCCAAATTAGCTCTACAACCCATGAGCGAAGGTGCACTTTTAACGGGTAAGCTCGAGTCAACTAATGAGCCCTATGCAATTGCCAAGATTGCGGGTATAAAAATGTGTGAAAGCTACAATCGCCAATATAGCGCTTCGCATGGAGTTGATTACCGCTCAGTGATGCCCACTAATTTATATGGCCCAGGGGATAACTATCACCCAGAAAATAGCCATGTGATTCCGGCACTAATCAGGAGGTTTCATGAGGCAAAGATCAATGCAGCACCTGAGGTAGTGATTTGGGGCACAGGCACCCCGAAGAGGGAGTTTTTATATGTTGATGATATGGCCTCCGCCTCTGTTTTCGTCATGGAGTTAGGTAAAGACATCCTAGATAAACACACAGACCCGATGCAAAGTCACATTAATGTCGGATTTGGTTCGGATATCACGATTACAGAGCTAGCTAAAGCAGTAGGTAGCGCAGTAGGGTATCAGGGCAAGATTCGTTTTGACTCTAGCAAGCCCGATGGTGCCCCCAGAAAGTGGATGGATTCAGCACGCTTAAATGGCTTAGGCTGGCATGCGCAAGTCTTGCTTGATCAGGGCCTGCAATTAGCTTATGCCGATTTCCAAAAAAATATTAAGCCATATTTTAATTAGGATCCTATTTGAGTTATTTGCAAACTATCGTTATTTCTATGTTGCGATCTCCAGACCGTCGAGAAAGGGCGCGGCAAGAGCTTGCCAAGACGAATTTGCAGTGGCGTTTTTTAGATGCGATTGATGGCAAGTTACTGCAATTTCCTATTGCTGAGTACGACAATGCAAAGGTTGAAAAACTCTTAGGTTTTCCGCTGATGCCAGGGGAGATAGGGGCGTTTTTATCTCACAAGGCGGCCTGGCAAGCTTGCATTGACCAAAATCAAACGACTTTGATTTTTGAAGACGACTTTATTTTATTGCCCCAGTTTGAAAAAGTCATCCAATATTTATTAAATGACTATACCGACTGGGATCTCATGCGCTTACAAGCGCTAGAGGACTCACCTTATTCTGTCATTAAGGATATTGGTGATGTAGTTGTTGCTTACAATTTGATTGATGCCTTGGGTTGCACGGCCTATCTAGTCAAGCCTGTTGCAGCTCATAAATTAATCAAATTCGCTTATTCTATTTATGAGCCAATTGATCATTATCTGGAACATGCTTCCAAACATGGCATCGTGATGAAGGCGGTCAGACCTTATCCATCGGATATTTCTCAAATGCCCACTACAGTATATAGACCAGATCGACTGCCCACTCGGGGAATGAAAAAAATTCAGCGCTCAATTAGTCGCTGGATTGATCGTCATTTTTCCAAGGATCCTTGGTTTCCAAAATGACAGTGCCACAAATATCACTACTAAGATGTGGCCTCTTCGAGAATGTTTTGAATAAAGATTTTGGCTTCATCTAATCTAGGTTGTTTTAGCAAGAGCGCTTGATCACAAAATGATCCTAGGTACTGTCGACTGGTTAACAGACTTTGTAGGGGCTCAAAATTTTGCCAAGCCATAGGCTCTAAATTAATAAAGGCCTTTGGATTAAAGTCCGCGCAGACATTGGCATCTACCCAGGTCAGGGGAAGTGCACCAGATAAAAAACTCTCAGGAATTTTTTCGGTGTAATAGCCTGGGTAGAGCTGATTTTCTGGGCAAAGATTAAAGGCAAACTGTTGCAGAACATCGGCTTTACTAAACGGGCTTTGATGGTGGTTTTTAATGGACCGATCAAAGTAGGGGCCAAAACCACTAACGCCCACGGCCTGGTTCACTGCCTCATAAAGCATTTTTCGGGGCTCAAGCAAGTGTGAAGTAATCAAGGTTGCTTTTTGAGCGCGCGCTAAAAAGGCATTTCCCAGTGGCATCTGCATTTTCTGAAGTGAGAGCAGTTTGCCGAATCGGGGATTGGCATTGCCCACGATCCCCTCGTGCGACCAATCGACTAACTCCATCCAATAAGGCAAGCGCAGATGAGTATGGCTTTGTACCCCCAAGTCAAATGAAATCGCATAGTCTGTTTCTATCATATCGTGACGTAGACTCTCGCAGGTATGAAACAGGCTGATCGGTTTTTGCATACGCAGGCGCAATTTTTCTTCGGTAGCTAGAGCTAAAGGGCGCAGCAGCTTAGGGAGCCAGCGGTAGGGCTTGAATTGGGGTTTAAAAAAGGCTCCATAGATCAGAAGGTCTGCAGTAGCAGAATTAGTCCAAGAAATGCGATAACCCAGTTGTTGGGCAATGAGCGGTAATAAGCCATGAGCATAATCATGCTGTGCACCAATTAGGGCAATGCGAATGGACTTCATAGGCGGGAGGTATTGAGACGTTTAAGCATTGGAGACAATGGTATCCTACCGAGAGCAAGGTTGCTAGACCAAATTTAAAAAAGCGCTATTGGTTTGGCAGATGAGCATTAATTCATTATTGGGTAGAGTAATGCCATTGGGTAAATTTAGTAATACGACCTACAAACGTTTATTGAAAAATTTTCTTAGTAAACGTAGTGACGACATCGTGATGTTAGAGCCGCATTTAGGTTTGGGAGATGGCATCATTTGTATTGGCTTAGTCAAGGCTTTATGTATACGTTACCCGAAAAAAAAATTCTATTACGCCTGCCTAGCGCATAACTTTCATTCGATTACATGGGCCTTTCAAGATCTAGCCAATGTTTATCCGATCATGGTACGAAATGGCAGAGAATCGCGTCAGCTTGCTCATTTTTTGCATATTGATTACTGGCCCATTGGCATTGCTGAGATAGATCTAAAATGCTTTGATGAAAGTTTTTATCGCCAGCATCAGGTACCCTTTGAATTACGCTGGGACTTAGGTAGAACCCCAGCAGGACCGCATTCAGAAGCGCTCTTTACCAAACTCAATCCCATGGCAGAGCCCTATATATTGGTTTGTGGAACAGGATCTCATGGGACAGAGCGTCATCTAAAAATTGACAATCCTCTGCGTTTAAAGGTGATTGAAGTTTATTCTGCAACCCATAATATTTTTGATTGGACCGCCTTAGTAGAGCGAGCCAGCCAAATTGATACAATTGATACGGGATTTATGCACTTTGTCGAGAGCACTCTCTTGTCTGGCACTTCCCAAGACCTTTTTTATCACCGTGTGAAAGGTTACGGATCCGAGTTTTCAAGGCGGCTTCCTTGGCGCCAAGTTGACTACACAGCCCACTCAGTGTGATTGAGTAATGAAGTGACCGATTATTTTGGAAAGAAAAAGCGTTTTATCTTGTGGGATATTTTGGCTTGTTTGGGTGAGCGTTGACGTGTGTGTTCGATCAACTGTGGGTAAGGTGAATTACTGAATGCACCAATCTGAGAATTACCCCACTGACAAGGATCGCGAAAGACTTCAAGACTCCATTTTTTGGTTAGCAAGCTAAAGACCGATTGATCATGGCGGTGCTCCTGAAATCCAGGGTAGTTGGGTAGACCGCAGGTGTTCTCTAGATCCGTTAGTATTGCTGCATCGCTACAATAGACTAGATACTCTTTAAAAAAAGCCAGGCTTTGAGCGCTTTTACGGGCCAAGATAAAAGAGGCCAATCTCTGAGGGGTTTGCTCGAATCCGTGATCATCACAAGCCATGCGCACAAAGGCATCACGCTTAGTCCAATTACCCTCAAGGCGGTCTAGGGCAAAAGGAATAATGTCCTGATCAAATTGCAAGGGAAGGACAAGTAAAGGCGCAGCGCTCGAAATAAAGTGGCAGGCACTATCGGCGTACATCACCACATCACCATCAGCAGATTGCTCTAACGCCTTGAGAATACAGTAGGGCTTCCAGAGCCAGTAGCCAGCACCCCGTGCTTGTCCCAGAATCTCCATGTGTGCCTGTCTAAAGTCAGTATCAATGGTATCGGGATGGTTCTCAATAACCTGATCGAAGCACCCAATGGATTTTCCTGTCTGACTATTAAAGCGCTGGGCAGGAAAAAAATCGGAGGTAGCAAAGTTGACCAAAGTTGACATATATATCGAATTGTACTGTCTCAATACGCTTACTGCAAACGAGTTTAGTGACATGTGATAATAATGGTATTGGGTATTGGTAGCTTTTGTATGGCTATTTATTTTCCGTGCGGTAAGTTGGGGGCGGCATTAATTACGCATTAATCTAAATTATTTTGGATATGATTTATTTAATTGAAAGTACAGGTAAATGCCTAAAGTTTTGGTATTGATATTGAGCACTAGAGATTCTCGATATGCCAATTTCATCAAGTCATGCAAAGATACCTGGGTGCTACAAGCCAAGGAGCATTTGATCCCATGTATTTTTTATGAAGGTTCTGCAGACCATGATCAACTAGATGGGTGTGATCTACGATTGGCTGCAGATGATGCTTTGGCTGGAACTGGGCACAAATTAATTAGAGCTCTTCGATATATAGAAGATTCAAGTATTGAGTACGATTATATTTTTCGCACCAATTTGTCATCCTACATTTTTATCAATAATTTTATAGGTTGGATAAATAATATTGAAGATGGTGAGCTATATGCTGGTTCGGTCAATGAATTTAATATGAACGATTGTAGGCACAATAAATACTTACGGAAATTTTTTAATTTTATATATCCGAGAAATAAAATTTTATTTGCTGAGGGAGCTGGTTTTTGGATTAGTAAAGGAAATATTCAGAAGGTGCTTTCCGATAAGGCCTTAAATTTTAATTTAGTAGATGATGTAATGGTTGGAGAAAGCCTTTATCGCCAAAACGTTTTTCCAACCTCAATACCCCGAATTGATTATATTAGCGATGGTTCATTGACAGCCACAAGACTATCGGGGGGGTTAGAGGAGATGGAAGATTGTTATCATGTGCGGATCAAGTCCTCTGATCGAGCTTTTGATGCCGCATTTTTTTATAAGCTTCATCAGCATCCTAATTTCGCACAGTTTTATATGGATTGCATGTACAGAGCATAATAGACAATCAATTTTGATTTCTATACTTTACATAGAGATAAATGCCATGCAGATTTCAAAAAAAAACTATCTTTTTTATTTTATATCGCTAATCGTCTGTTTCTTATTATTCAGGCAATCAGATATAACCCATACTAATGCTTCATCTTTTGCTTATTTGCATGGGCACATTGCTAATTTTTATGATTACAACAAGCCTCTGGTTGGCGGAAATGATTATTTGCCCCTGGTGTACTTAATATTCGCCTTATGGAATCTGCCGCTCAAATTGTTAGAATTAATACCTGAGGTCACTAGCAGCACCTGGATGACTTCTTCGACAATTATTATTATTTGGTCAAAGCTGTTGTTAGTAATTTTTTTCTTTGCATCAATTGGCTTGCTGGGAAAGATTTCAAATCAAATCGGCTCTTTTATTGGTCAAAATAGTAATCAAAAAATGACCTTGACTCCAAGCTTGCTATTTCTAACTTCACCCTTTGCGATTTTCTCTGTATTCATTTTTAGTGGCTATGATATTTTTGGTGCTTTTTTTACCTTACTAGGCTTATATTGCTATTTTCAAAAAAAATTCTTTCATTTTGCGTGCTGGTTTTCGATTGCAATTTCATTAAAATTCTTTGCCGCTCTCATCTATTTACCTTTAGTTTTGATTATTGAAAAGCGCATTTTGTGGCTACTTGCTTATGGATTGATGGGTTTATTGGCATCTGCCATTCAGTATGGTCTGTATTGGCATAGTGAAATATTTAGATCTGAAATATTTAATTTGCTAATGAGAAAGACCGACGGTGAAACGACCCACCTTAAGCTGATACTAGGAAGTATTGCCTATTGCGCAGTAGCGCTTCGATTATATTTTTTAAAAATTGATATTAGTAAAAATCCAATTGACTGGAGTAGAGCGGCTATTTTTGCGTGTATATTTTCTTATGCTTTGCTATTTTCCTTGGTGCACTGGCACCCACAGTGGATAGTTATTATTTTACCTTTCACTTATCTTGGTTACCACTTTGTCGTGCATCAGAGAATATTGTCCTGGCTTGAGATGATCGGTTATATCGGATTTATCTGTTGGTGCGTAAATGGTTGGGTTCAAAATGTCGATATCACGATGGCTTATGGAGGGGTTTTTGGGGGCAGCTTACCGGCCACTCAACATTTCGGTGCCGATATCTTAAGTAAAAAATGGATGGGTTTTTCCCGTACTGTTTTTTATATCTTTTTGTATTCCCCGCTCGTGATATATTCTTTTGAATATTTAACTAAAGTGGTATCTCATACTGGCTTATACTCCAGCTTGGGGCAAGTATATCCAGCGAACTCAAGCGCACCAGTATATGACGTGCGAACATTGCTGTTTGGACGTTTTTTTGTAGCCAGCTATTTCTTTATTGCACTTACGGTAATTTGTCTCGCATGGAACTAGGATTACATCGGCTCAAAAAGGTTTGCTACACGGCGTTAGCGTCGTTATTTCGGGGTTTTAGGGGGGGTGCATCACCCAATCATTTATAATTACTAGAGCTAACTACGTGAAAAAGTTAATATTTGTTGATTGAAATCAACAAGATACGAATGAAAGAGTGTAATGAAGGCCGTCATATTAGCTGGTGGTTTAGGTACCCGAATTGCAGAGGAGACCTCTTCTCGTCCAAAACCCATGGTCGAAGTTGGTGGAAAGCCGATTTTGTGGCACATCATGAAGATGTATTCGGCCCATGGCGTGAATGAATTTGTGATCTGCTGTGGCTATAAGGGCTACATGATCAAGGAGTATTTTGCGAACTACTTCTTGCATATGTCTGATGTCACCTTTGACATGGCAAATAACAATGCCATGGAAATTCACCAGCAACATGCTGAGCCGTGGAAAATTACCTTAATCGATACTGGTGAAAATACCCTGACGGGCGGTCGCCTTAAGCGTGTCCGTCAATACTTGGGTGACGAGGATTTTTGCTTTACCTACGGCGATGGTGTCGGGGACGTGGATCTCACTAAACTCGTTGCTTTTCATAAGGCGCATGGTAAACAAGCTACTGTTACCGCGGTGCAGCCACCAGGTCGTTTTGGGGCGCTCGATATGGACGGAACATCCGTCAAAAGTTTTGTGGAAAAGCCCCATGGTGACGGCATGTACATCAATGGCGGTTTTTTTGTGCTCTCTCCGAAGGTGATCGATCTGATCGAGGATGACGGCACCATTTGGGAGCGCAAACCTTTAGAAATCTTGGCTAAATCTGGTCAACTAGAGGCCTTTACCCATAACGGATTCTGGCAGCCGATGGATACCTTGCGGGATAAACAGAATCTCGAAGAGTTATGGGCAAGTGGTAAGGCCCCTTGGAAGACTTGGTCATAAGCATGAAGGTTATTAAGCCCGCATCGGTCGATCCATCTTTTTGGAGTGGCAAGCGCGTTTTCTTGACTGGCCATACTGGCTTTAAAGGTAGTTGGCTGTCTTTATGGCTGCAATCAATGGGTGCGGAATTGCAGGGATTGGCTTTAGATCCCCCAACCCAACCCAGTCTTTTTGTTGAGGCTAATGTATCAGCGGGTATGCGTTCTTCAATTGGTGATATTCGCGATTATCAATGGGTACTAAAGACCGTTGCAGAATTTGAGCCTGACATAGTCATTCATATGGCTGCTCAGCCATTAGTTCGCTATTCCTATAAAAATCCTATTGAGACTTATGCAACAAATGTTATGGGTACAGTGCATTTGTTAGAGGCAATCCGTCAAGTGGGCTCTGCTAAGGCAGTAGTCAATGTGACCACCGATAAATGTTATGAAAATAAGGAATGGGTTTGGGGATATCGCGAGGATGAGGCCATGGGGGGTTTTGATCCGTATAGCAGTAGCAAGGGGTGCTCAGAACTGGTAACTGCAGCTTACCGCCGCTCTTACTTTGCAAATAATGGAATTTCCCTAGCGTCAGCCCGTGCAGGCAATGTCATTGGTGGTGGCGACTGGGCGGAGGATCGGTTGGTGCCGGATATTCTTCGAGCCTTTGAGGCCAATGAACCAGTGATTATTCGCAATCCGAACTCGATACGTCCATGGCAGCATGTACTAGAACCTTTATCAGGTTATTTAATATTGGCTCAAAGGCTTTGGGATGATCCATTTTCTTACTCTGAGGGATGGAATTTTGGGCCTAGAGACGATGATGCAAAGCCTGTAGAGTGGATTGTTAAGACCTTAGTTGAACAATGGGGTGCGGGAGCTTCATGGAAAATTGATGCGGGCGAGCATCTGCATGAGGCCGGTTATTTAAAGCTGGATATCTCTAAAGCTGCCTCAATGCTGGGATGGTCGCCAAAATGGTCTTTGGAGATAGCACTAGAAAAAATAGTTGATTGGAGCTCTGAGGTGCGCAATAAAAAAAATGTGGCTACCATCTGCTTAAGCCAAATACGAGAATATGAAACAAGTTAGTTTTTCAATAGTTTTTAATTACATAAATTAATTTAGATATGGGGTTGATATGGATTTAGTTTCACAAAAAGACAAAGATTTATTTGAAAATTTTTTTGTTTTAGAATTGGCAAATAACCACTGGGGGAAATTAGATCGCGGTCTAAAAATTATTCGCGACCATGCCGCAATTGTTCGATTTAATAATATTAAGGCAGCCATTAAGTTGCAATTTCGGGATGTTGATGCATTTATTCATCCAGACTATAAGGGAAGTGCAGAGCAGCGATATATCAAGAAGACTGAGGATACTAAGTTAACTCGCGAAGATTTTGCGCGAATGGTTGAGGAGGTTAAGTACCTTGGATGTATTCCAATGGCCACACCGTTTGATGAAGCTTCTGTTGATCTGTGTGTTGAGTTTGACATGCCAATTATCAAGATTGCCAGCTCGGATATGAACGATTGGGTTTTAATTGAAAAAATCGCCTCAACTCGTAGGCCAACTATTGTTTCGACTGGTGGTGCCTCCGAGAAGGATCTTGATGATTTAGTACGCTTTTTTGAGAAGCGTGGTATCCCATTATCAATCAATCATTGCGTATCACTTTACCCATCTGAAGATTCTGAGTTAGAGCTTGATCAAATTGATTATTTAAAGACTCGCTATCCAAGTCATGTAATCGGGTTATCTACCCATGAATACCATGACTGGAATTCCTCAATGCTTATTTCATACGGCAAGGGAGCTAGGACCTGGGAGCGCCATGTGGATATTAACTATGAAGGAGTTCCTGTTTCAAGTTACTGCTCTCTTCCCGATCAGTGTGATGCTTGGTTTAAGGCTTTTCATAAAGCAAAAGAAATGTGCGGGGGTCACGGTAACTCACGTCGAGTAATTTCTAAGAAAGAAATCGAATACCTAGATGCTTTGGTGCGTGGCGCTTATGCCAAGACAGATCTAGAGCCTGGGTATGTATTGACTAAAGAGAGTTTTGAGAAGGACTTTTACTTGGCAATTCCCTTATTAAAAGGTCAGCTCTCTTGCAGGGAGGTGATGAATGGCGAGAAGTTAGTTTCCGGAATTAGGGCAAATGAGCCATTAACCATTAATCATATTGACGGCCCTTATAGCGAAAATCAGGGTCTTAAGAATTTGATTTTGAATCGCGGACTATAGTTTTACAATGAGAGCTCTAGTTTTGGGTGGTAGGGGCGATATAGGTTCCGCAATCACCCAAAAACTTTCCATGAATGGTGTGGAGTCTATTGGTGTAGGGCGCGCAGATTTTGATCTTGCAAGCCCCAATCAAATCGCCACCTACTTTAAGAAAAGTGGGAATCAATTTGATATTTTGATTCACTCTAGCGGCCTGAACAATCCTAAAAATTTTGAGGGGTTGACTGATGCGGAGATTCGAGAGTCATTGAATGCAAATGTTTTCGGATTTTTGGATGTTGTTCGCGAATTAACCCCCCATTGGAAAAAAAATAAGTTTGGTCGCATACTTGTAATTTCTTCTTTATACGGATTTTTGGGGCGAAAGGGTAGGTTGCCTTACGTCATGTCCAAGCATGCTTTAAATGGTGCAGTAAAAACTTTAGCCATTGAACTTGCCTCCGATGGAGTTCTTGTTAACGCACTATCTCCAGGCTACATCGCAACAAAACTCACATATAAAAATAACTCCCCTGAAACTATTCATCGTCTAGTGTCTGGAATTCCTATTGGCCGTATGGGGGAGCCGCAAGATATTGCTGAAGTTGCAGCATTTCTCTGTTCGCCTGCCAACCGATACATAAACGGACAAGATATTGTGGTCGATGGTGGCTATTCAGTTGGCGGGTTTCAGGGTTAATTTTTTTTAGGAGATTGCAGTTTTGAGCACATTTAAAATTCAAGAACAGGTTTTGGTTGCCGAACCTCGTCCTGAGCCTGGGCTAGGTTTCCAGGTTAAATCTTCCCCTCGTCCGTATCAAGTAACTTTTTATTCTGGCGAGGGCGCTGGCCAGAGATTGGCAAATGAAATTACAAGCCACCCTACCCCATTATTGCTGATTGATAAAAACATTTTTGATTTGTATCTGTTCAATCTACCCCAAATAGATGGTGTGCCAACTTTTTTAGTGACCGCAATCGAAGAGAATAAGGGAATAGAAACGGTACTTGAGGTGATCGATTTTCTTGAGGAGAATAAAGCAACGAAAAGTTCTATGCTCTACGTTGTTGGCGGTGGGATTATGCAAGATTTAGGTGCCTTTGCGGGTTACATATATAAGCGCGGCATTCCTTGGGCTTATGTGCCAACCACATTACTTGGGCAAGGAGATAGTAGCGTCGGTGGCAAAACTGCTTTAAATCATAAAAAGACAAAGAATCTTTTGGCATTATTTTCTGCCCCCAGAAAGATTATCACGGACACAGGATTTTTAAAAACATTGCCAAGGGATGATTGGTTCTCAGGAATTGGTGAAATCTTTAGGTTGTGCATTACAGGAGGCAAGGATTTCCTAAATGTATTTGCTGGCGAACTAGACGCCTTTCTAGCTGGTGATAAAGACGCTACAAACAGATTGATAGCTACCTCCCTATCTGCCAAAAAAGCCATTGTTGAGTTTGATGAGTTTGAGCTCGATTTACGCAGATCAATGAACTATGGACATAGTTTTGGGCATGCCCTAGAGGCTCTCACCGACTACAAAATATCTCATGGTGTAGGGGTGACAATTGGAATTTTGGTCGAAAATGAAATTGCATTCCATCGAAAACTTCTTTCTAAGTCTGAGAGGGACTATCTCATTAGCCTTGGTTCAAAAATTATCCCTCCAGAAGCCCTTAATATCTTTATTGCAGCTAATTTAGATGGAATTATTGATTTATTGCGACGCGATAAGAAAGCAGAGGGCACTATTCTGAAGCTTGCAACTCTTGAATCCATCGGTCAAATGCGGTTTATTGACTTCTCTTTGGATGATTCGGGGGAGCAAGAGCTAAGAAAGGCCGTAACTAGTGTAATTAGCTCTCTTTGTTAAAAAGTGATGGAGAAAATCCTATTAGTTGACTTTGGCGCTAGTCGAATAAAGGCGGCGGTTTGGTCTTTTGCGCAACACAGGGTTATTGAAGTTCTAGAGTGTGAGGCACCCCTTCCAAAGATTGGGTCTAGCGGCGAGATAGAGATCGAGCCGGAGCAATATTGGAGCAGCCTTGTAAATACAGCGGGGATTTTGCTTGATCGCCATCCAAATATTGAGCGGATGTGGATTTGCGCTGAGATGCATGGCTTTTTGCTATTGGATGCCACTACATACAAGCCATTAACTTCCTATATTAGCTGGCGTGATGAACGTGCAAGCAAGAAAATCAATGGCAAACCCTCGACATTTAGCCAACTCGAGGAAGGTCAGTTTGGAGAAAATTTTCGCAAAGAGACTGGGCTTAAGCTTAGGGTAGGACTGCCGTTTGTAACCCTGGCCCATTTGAAGAATGAGATCGTCAAGTTGCCAAGTTTTAAGGTGTGCACATTGGTCGACTGGATTTTATATCGTGGTGGGGAAAGGAATCCTAAAGTCCATCCATCGCTTGCTGCAGGCACGGGTTTTTATTCTTTACTTGATGGTGCATGGTCAGCGGGATTGATAAATAAATCTGCTCCGAGTTTGCAGGTTAGCCAGTTTTCAATACCTTCAAAGCTAGACGAGGCGATTGGAAAAATTAATATCGGCAAACATTCTCTTTCTGTGTATGGCGGACTTGGAGATATGCAGGCTGCAATTTTTGGCGCAGGCTTTCCTAAAAACGGATCGCTGTTAGTTAATTTGGGGACTGGCTCGCAGGTTGTCGGCGTTGTTCCTGAGTCCAACCTTGGGCTTGAACGACGCCTTGGCGCAGATGGGAGCTCTTTCGCAGCGTTAACTCATATTCCGTCTGGTCGCGGTCTAAATGTGTTCGCCAAGTTTATCGATGGCATTTCCCATTTAGGCGGTGGAGAACCGGTTTTTTGGAAGATCTTTGGTTCGCTTGATCAGAACGAAATTCTTAATAGTTCTATTGAGGTTGATCTCAATGTGTTTGAGGCTAGCTGGAGATACGAAAACGGTGGCCTCATTTCTGGAATTAATGAAAATACATTTGATCTTAGATCTTTTATGGCTGGTTTGGTTAAGTCATGGCTAAATCAATATAAGGTAGCTATGGATTTGATAGACCCAACACAGAAAATAAACGAATTTTTAATTTCTGGTGGCCTATGTAGGCGAAGCTCCTTTGTGCTGCCAGTCTTGGAAAACCTTTCAGGGAGGTCGGGGCGTTTATCTGAGACGATTACTGGTGAAGAAACCCTTGATGGTCTCTTAGCTTTGGCTTTGGAAAATAATGAAGCTTAAGGCTATCCTATTTGATCTTGATGGAACGCTCGTGGATAGCGCATTATCAATTGGGGAGGTATTAAATCAAATGCGCTTGGAGCGTAATTTGGGTCATTTGGAGATTCAGAGATATCGAGATTGGGTGAGTTTAGGTGCCAATGACTTGGTTGCCAAATCATTAGAAGTTGAAGTTGGCGACGTCGACCCATTTTTGCAAGACTTTAGGACGAGGTATGCCAGCAAGAAAACTGCAATTGAAGATATCTTCCCTTTTGTTCGGGAATCCTTAAATACTTTGAAGAGTCTTCAAATCAGTATGGCGGTATGCAGTAATAAACCCCTACATCTTTGTGAAAAAGTATTGAGCGATCTCGATCTTGATGGTTATTTTTCTGGCGTGGTTGGTGGTAGTAGCGTTATTAGCGCTAAACCGTCTCGCGAACCAGTTGATATTGCGTTGTCTATGCTTGGCTGTTCACATGGCGACTGTCTATTAATAGGCGATAGCACTGTAGACCAGGGGGCTTCGAAAAATAGCGGTTTGCCATTTATCTTTTTTGCTGGTGGCTATAACGATGGCGTTGATCTTACCCAAGTTGCTGGAACAATTAGCTCTATGGACGAGCTAATACCGCTCATCAAAAGAGAGGGTTGGATTTAATGGCGTCAATTGAAAAGGAGATTTTTGAATTGCCACATTGGAATCTTAATCAAGATCTCGTGTCTATTTTTAATAGAACCCTTGAGGTTTGGCCTTGCCTCAAGAATGCCAGAATATTCATTACTGGTGGCACTGGATTTATTGGCTGCTGGCTTTTGGAAAGCTTACTTTATGCCAATGAAAAACTGAGCTTGAATATTCATGTCACAGTACTGACTAGAAGTACTGATGCTTTTAAATTAAAGGTGCCACATTTAGCCGCATATCCATATTTTGAATTTCTAGATGGTAATGTGTGTGATTTTATATCGCCCCTAGGCGAGTACTCTCACTTGATACACGCTGCCACGGATGCAAGTGCAGACTTGAACGAGAATAATCCATTGCAGATGTATCAGACTGTAATAGACGGTACTCTTAGGGTTTTGAGGTTTGCTGTTGAAAAAAAATCTGAAAGGGTTCTTTTCTTGAGCTCCGGCGCAGTCTACGGGCAGCAGCCGTGGGAACTAATGAATGTGCCTGAAAGTTATCTGGGCGGTCCCAGTTGTGTAGATGCAAGGGCTACTTACGCAGAAGCCAAGAGGGCGGCTGAAATGTTATGCGCTATATATCAAAAACAATTCGGCCTTCAAATAGCTATTGCTAGGATTTTTGCATTGTTAGGGCCTTACCTGTCGTTGGGTATTCACTTTGCTGCAGGTAACTTTATTAGGGATGCGATGGAGGGTCGAGAAATCGTTATCAATGGAGATGGAAGTCCTTGCCGGTCTTATTTATATGCCTCCGACCTTACGGTTGCTTTGTGGCACTTGCTTGTTAGGGGTGAGTCATGCAAACCTTACAATGTAGGATCAAGTGAGGGTATATCTATTAAAGCCTTATCCGAGAAAGTGTCGTCAGTTCTCGGTGGGGGCACCCCTAAGATATTGGGCTCTGTAGATGTTGGGTGGAATCCAGGAAGGTATGTTCCGAGCACTAACTTGATCGAAAGTGAATTTAATTTAAAGAGGACCGTTTCTTTGGAGCAGGCAATATTAAGAACGGCAATTTGGAATGGTTGGAAAGGTGTGAAATCATGAAATTATCAGATTACGTTTCTCAAAAGGTTGTAGAGCTTGGGGTCAAGCATGTATTTATGGTGACGGGTGGAGGTGCGATGCATCTCAATCATTCGTTTGGCACCAATAAAAATCTTGAATGCATCTTCAATCACCATGAGCAAGCCTGCGCAATTGCGGCAGAAGCTTACTATCGTGTTAACAATGAGTTACCCCTAGTAAATGTGACATCGGGACCGGGTGGTACTAATGCCATTACAGGAGTGTATGGCGCCTTTGTTGATTCAATAGGCATGGTTATTCTCTCTGGACAGGTTAAATGGGAAACTACTGTGAGGAGTACTGGTTTACCACTTCGTCAGTATGGCGATCAAGAGCTTGATATTGAAGAGCTTGTCAGGCCGATTACAAAGTATTGTCATATGGTTACTGACCCAAAGTCGATTCGTTATCACATTGAGAAGGCATTTTATTTGGCTAAATCAGGCCGTCCTGGACCTTGCTGGCTTGATATTCCATTAGATGTCCAGGGCGCCCAAATAGATCCAGACTCCTTAGTTGGATTTGATCCAGCTGAGCTCGAGGAGCCTTGGAAGAAAAGTGATTTGCAAAAGATCTCGCAAGAAATTTTAAATAAAATTCGCGAGGCAAAGAGGCCGGTACTGTTTGTCGGGAGTGGCGTTCGCTTAAGTGGAGAGCACAAAGCATTTCTACAGTTGGTGGAGAAGCTGGGTATTCCAGTTGTTACCGCTTGGAATGTGCATGATGCAATCTGGGATGCGCATCCTAACTATGCTGGACGTCCGGGTACAGTCGGTGATCGCGCTGGTAATTTTGTAACTCAAAATGCAGATTTGCTTTTAGTGTTGGGTAGTCGACTCAATATTCGACAGGTAAGCTACAACTGGAAATCATTTGCCAGAGAAGCGTACAAGATTTGGATTGATATTGATGAATTAGAGTTAAAAAAGCCAACGGTAACTCCTGAGATGCCAGTGCATGCTGATTTAAAAGATTTGCTACCAATTCTTGCAAATTTAGCTTATTCCGGCCCTACCGATGAGCATAAGCAGTGGATGTTATGGGCGAAAGTGCGCCAGGAAAAATTTCCTATTGTGTTGCCTGAGTACTGGGACAATAAAATGGTAAATCCATACTGCTTTATGGAAACCCTCTTTGAGGTACTCGAAGAGGATCAGATCGTGGTTACTGGAAACGGTAGTGCCTGTGTCACTAGTTTTCAAGCGGCAGACTTAAAGCCAGGTCAAAGACTATGGACCAACTCAGGATGTGCGACCATGGGTTACGATTTACCGGCTGCCATTGGCGCAAATAAAGCGTCGGGAGGTAAGCCAGTGGTATGTCTTGCTGGAGATGGCAGCATTATGATGAATCTTCAAGAGCTTCAAACTATTGCCGGCAACAAATTACCAATCAAAATATTCATTTTAAATAACAGCGGCTATGTCTCGATATTCCAAACCCACCGAAACTTCTTTAATGGGGTTGAGGTGGGTGGTGGCCCTAAGAGCGGAGTATCCTTTCCGGATTTTTCAAAAGTGAGCGCTGCGTTTGATATTCCTTATTGCAGAGTTTCTACTCATGCTGAAATGCTCGAGGGAGTTAAACGAGCAATGGCAGTACAAGGTCCAGCAATCTGTGAAGTCATGATTGATGAGAATGTTTCCTTTGCTCCAAAGTTGGGGGCAAAACAACATCCAGATGGGCGCATCACTTCCCCCCCGCTTGAAGATCTGTCGCCATTCTTGTCTAGGGAAGTTTTGCGGGAGAACATGATTATTGATTCCCCTGCTGAAGAATAGCGAGAGGTAATTCCCTGTGAAGTTAAAAATCCAACGTATGTATTCTCAGCACCAGAAAAAAGTTCGATTTTTACTGGCTGGAGCAGTTAATACATTTATTGGTTTAGCGACTTACCCGCTTATTTACCTTATGCTGCACCCATGGAATATTGGATATGTACAAGTTTTAGTATTAGCTCAATTTATATGTATTACCTTTTCATTTGTTAGCAATAAGTATTTTGTATTCAGAACAAAAGGTAATTTAAAAAATGAATATATTAAATTTTTTACATTCCATGGAGTTTATTTTTTAATAAATTTGATTTGTCTTCCCTTGCTAGTGGAATTACTAAAGTTAAACCCTATGATTGCTCAAACTATTTTCTCGATCCTAATAATTGGGTCAAGTTATTTTTGGCACAACTCAGTTACTTTTAAAGCTCAAAAGGAGCATGTATAGTGCGCTCAAGCTATCTTCAAAGGCATTGCCCAATTTGTCAAAAAATATCTGAGAGTACACTTGAAGTGAGCTCTCAAATTAAGGGTGAAGATATGGATTATGAAAATCTGGTGCCATACTGGAATGGATTCTTTAAGGAAAAAATATTTTTCTCATATGCCCGTTGCCATAATTGTGAATTGCTTTATGCGCCTATTTTCTACAGACCTGATCAGTTGGGTGCGCTATATGGGCAAATGGCGCCAAATATGGACGTAGTGCCAATGGCGGCTTTACTAAAAACCCAAAAGGGATACTTTCAGACTCTTAAGAAGAATTCACCGCTGCTGAATGGCTATATAGAAATAGGGCCTGATATTGGAATATTTACAGAAAATTGCAGCAAGGAGGGCAGTTTTGATAATTACTGGCTTTGTGAGCCCAACAAAGAGGTAGCTGTCGCGCTTGCTAAATCTGTTGGTAATAATAGATTTACTATCATTGAGGATATGTTCGGGTTTAGCCAAATTCCTGATCAGAGCGCTGGTGCTGCAGTGATGATCCAAGTCCTAGATCATCTATTAGATCCAGTAGCAACTCTGTCAGAGCTAAGGGCAAAATTATTGCCAGATGCTAAGCTTTTAATTGTGACTCACAATGAGCAGTCTTTGTTAAGAAAAATCGTCGAGTGGAGATGGCCAGCTTTTTGTTTACAGCACCCTCAGATTTATAACCCTAATTCAATTACAAAACTCCTTAGGAAGGCCGGCTATAAGGTCAACTCTATAGAAAAAACTAGAAACTACTTTGAATTTAGTTTTTTACTAAAGCATTTATTGTGGGCTTTTGGAATTAAAGTGAAATCAGTGCCGAGTATTTTTAATTTCACAATTGGCTTAAGGTTGGGTAATATCGTGACTGTAGCTACTCCGAGATAAAAATGAGTAAAAAATTAATTTCAATAGTTACCCCTACTTACAACGAAATTGAGAATATTGATGAGCTTTTACGAAGGGTTCGGCTCGTAATTGCTCCTTTGAAGCAGTATGATTTTGAAATCCTGGTTATAGATAACTGCTCGGTCGATGGAACTCAGGATCGATTAAGAGAATTGGCGCAACAGGATGCCAGGATTAAAGTGATATTGAATGCTCGAAATTTTGGGCATATACGCTCTCCCTATTACGGAATTTTGCAGTCGCGAGGTGATGCAACTATTTATTTGGCATCAGATTTACAAGATCCTCCTGAGATGATTGCTGATTTATTGCGGGAATGGGAGGCTGGTTACAAACTAGTGATGGCAATCAAACCCGTTAGTAAAAGTAGTCCATTAATGCATCACTTAAGAAAGTCTTATTATCGTTTTATAGATAAAATTTCTGACGTAGATATCATTAAGGATTCGACTGGTTTTGGTCTCTACGATAAAGTGGTCTTGGATGATTTAAGGGAAATTGCAGATCCCTATCCCTTTCTAAGAGGCCTTATTTGCGAGCTTGGATATCGGGTAAAAGAGATTCCATTTATTCAGCAGCGCAGATTGGGTGGAATCACTAAAAATAATTTTTATACCCTGTTTGATATTGCGATGTTGGGAATAGTGAGCCATTCAAAGGTGCCCATTCGTATTGCATCTTTTGTGGGGATAATATTAGGCATACTCAGTGTAATAGTTGCGTTCATCTTTTTGATCCTAAAGCTCCTCTTTTGGGATTCGTTCCCCATCGGTAGTGCGCCCATAGTTATTGGGCTATTCTTTTTATTTGGTGTTCAGCTATTTTTTATTGGAATTTTAGGTGAATACGTAGCCTCTATTCATGGATATGTCCAAAATCGTCCAATAGTTGTAGAAAAAGAAAGAATCAATTTCTAGTCAAATGAAGGACAAAAAAGCCATATTTCTTGGTGGAATACTTCTCCTATCATGTATCAATTTTTTTTATATTGTATGGTTCTATAAAGTTTATAGATACTTGCCACCCCCCTTCATCTATGATAAAGAAAATACTTTCATGGATTTTTACAATACTTTGTATTGGTCTGGGCAAGAAGGTATTTACAGCGTTTGGAATTCCGTATACCCCCCGTTAAGCTTTCTTTTTTTGCAGTTATATCAGCTTCTATTCCTGGGTGATATCTCAGAATTCGGGGATGGGTTTGTAATCAGGCAAGTGATGGGTGGCCAGATTTTCCCGCTATTAGTAATTTACACACTAAGCTTATTTGTAACAGTTGAAATCAGCCTTAGGCAGATTGCAGATTTAAAAACACAATTTACTGTGTTTTTAGTATGCCTGCTCTCCCCAGCGTTTTTATTTGCTATAGAGAGGGGTAATTTAATTATTTTATGTATTCCAATTTTGAGTTGGTTTATTTTTTCAGAAGATCAAATAAGCCGAGCACTTTCTCTGGCAATCCTGCTCAACTTAAAGCCATATTTTGCTATTTTTTATATAGTGCAATTAATTAATGTGAAAGGTCGCGAAGAGAATAAGAACTTCTTATTTCTAGCGCCTGTATTTACATTGATTCTATTTTTGGTTACGGGGTTACTGCTAAATCAAGAGTTTTACCTGATTCCAATGAATTTATTGGGTTTTGCAACCAATAGTGTATTTTTAAGTCCAACAGATGCGCTCTCATTTCCAAGTTCAATGGCTGCTTTTGCATATTTCAGGGGATTGGTTACGCAAATTAGCATCCCGCCGATTCTTGGGCATCTGCTTAAGTTGTTCATTTATTTCTTCCTGATCAAGACTCTGATATTAATTTACAGGCGCAAGTTAGATTTTGAGTATTTAGCCATCTTTTCGATTATTTTTCTCACCAATTACTCAACCAGCACGGGAGGGTATGGGCTACTCTATTACATACCAGCCCTAGCATTGCTATATAAACAAAAAAATTATATTTTATTTTTTATTATCGCTGCCACCATGTATGTCGGAATATGGGATCTAATTCCAGTTTACCAATATAGTGGTGGGGATATGAACGTTTATCTCTCAGGAGAGACGGCTAATATTAAGCCTTATATAAGTTTAGGATCTATCATCAGACCAATAGCTAACTTTGCAGTATTATTATTATTTTATAAAAGCTTGAAAAAGAGGGAATTAGATGAAACTATTTAAAATTAATTTGAAAGAATTAATTATTTTAATTGTACTGTCAGCCCCAATTGGAGCTGTTCTTTATTTGCATAATTACAATAAAATCTCAATTGAATATAGTTTCCCCAGGGGTTATGGTTACGTCACAAACTTATGCAATAACACTCCCAATATATATAGGGAAGAAATACTATTAGATGATGATATTAAGTTTCTACTAAATAGCCATTTAAGCGAATCCTTCAATGCAGTAATAGAGATGCCAAAGTCAAATTCTTTATATCAAATTAAGATAAAGGGTACTAATGACCAATTAGGAGTAATACATCAAAGAATAGCTGAAATCAAAAATGAGCTGAATCAATTGGAAAGTAATAAATTCAAAGATTTACTTGGCAACATTAGCGGTCATTGTGGAAGTGCTTCCTATAAGGTTTATAAATACATCCCTCCTAATGGTGAAATCAATAAAGAAAATATTAAAAATAGATATAATCTTAGTTATTTATTATTTTTATTTATTTGTCCATTTATAATTTTATATCTATTGATTATTTCAATAAATTTCATTATGAATAAAGATAATTAATATTTTTCTATTGCATGCACTCAAAAAAAACATTAATTCAAATTATTTTTCGCATATTTATTTTATGTTCAGTTTTTCTCTGTTCATACTATGTATATAAAATAATAGGAAATTTGAAGACTCCAGTTGGAATTTCATCAATCGTTGATGCGGATCCTAATACAACTATTTTTCAATTAGAAGAAGCTGCTCCAAATTTATATCCAATAAGGCTGGGAAGTCTATTAAAAGAAAAGTATGCCTATTTCAGTATTGAGTTTGATTTTGTTGGGGGTGACCCAAAGAAGATTCAAGGATTATTTCAATCTAGCCCGAGTAATTTAGGCATTAGACTTGAGCAGGTTGGTAAATCATTAATTTTAGTTTATGCAGATAAATCAGTAAAAGAGCAATACCAAGTGTTGGTTTTATCTGATGATTTGAACTCAAAAAATTTATATCATATAAAAATTGAGGGGTATGCACGAAATTTCTTAATTATTAATTTTGATGGAAAAATAACTCAAGTTTTATCCCCAAATATCTCTTTTGCTACAAGTGAATTTTTATTAGGTAGAAATTTTAATGAAATTAGAAATTATTCAGGATCATTAAAAAATATCTTCTTTGAAAAGGTTGAGCTTACAAATTATTTTGTTAGGGCTATGAGGTATTTACCTTTCGAAAAGTATCCAGTAGAGCCAATTGATTTATTAAATTTTATCGCAAAGGGTGGGATTTTATTGGCGTTATTAATTTTTCTGGTAATTCGAAAAATACCAGCGTCATTTTCTAGTATTAAAAGAGTAAATTATTTTTTAATGGGGTTGTTAACAATCATTCAAATTAGTTTGATTGCCCTGTATGACCCTTATCGATATACATTTACAGTATATATTTTTCTATTTTTAGTCGGGGTGCTCCCTAGTCAATATCTTTTCCCCCAATATTTAAATCCTAGACAGTATCAATGGTTATTTGCTCCACTCACCGGGCTCATGATATTAGCGATATTTGGATCATACCTGATTCGATTTGGTATTCCAATGCAGTATTTGCTGCTCTTACCTGCTATTACCTTCATTCTACTGGGGGCTACTGAACTTTTTAGCAATATTCGACTTATAGATCCCAGAAGACTAAGAAAAATATCACTAATTAATATCCAAATAACATTAATTTATCTAACTGCATTAATAAGCCCAATTATATTTATTCTTTCATATGTAGCTGTAACTCCAGATGGAGTAACCACCCCCTTCAGGATTGGTCCGGACGCAGCTCTTTATGCAAAGATGACCCAATATCTGCTTGATGGTGGTACATGGGCACAAGCAAATTTAAGGGCTTCAGAATTCTCAAATATGAGTGTTGGTGAAATTACACGCTTTACCAATGCAACAATGGATTGGCCATTTCTGTATTTTTATCGATGGGGATTATCAAGTTATCAGTGCTTAAGTGTTATCTTAAATGATCTAGATCATGCCTATAGGATTGAATTTATTTCGATGATATTGCCCGTCATGTTTGGTGCTGGAATTATATTTTACTGGCTAAGGGAGAGATTTAAGCTATCTCTGATTGTTTCTATTGCTGGTTGCATAGGTTATATATTTAATACAAATTTAGTAAATCTATGGTTTGAGGGATTCTACGGAAATATATTTTCGCTGTGTCTTTATTCACTTTTATTTTTACTCATTGATGGCTTTCAATCTTTAATAACATGCAGAGTTAAAGAGTGTGTCAAGTACATTCTTTTATGTGCCTTGATTTTTACAGCCATCTTGATGAGTTATGGAGAGGGTCTAATTTTTATTGGCGCCCCACTAATGGTTATTTATATATTAGTGAGCTTGGTAGCTGGTAGAAAGTTTGAATTTAGGCTATTTGGGTATTTGGTCATCAGCCTTCTTATAGCAGTTGTAATCGTTCTTCCCTGCCAATTTTTGATCGATTGGATTTTAATTACAATTAAGCAGGTAACGCAAGAAGGTGGCAATGGATATGCCCAGCCTTACTGGGCATACTTCAATGACATTGTTGGCCTTAACAACATCTATGAGAATCTCACAAATTACAATGGCGGTAAATTATTGTTGAGGTCAAAAGCCAACTTCATATTAGCCATAAGTTCCTCGGCTGCATTATTAATTCCTCTAATTTGGTATGTATTTAAAAGTAAATTTACGAATTTTTTGTGTATTAGCGCATACATCTTAATAATTCTATTTTTCAATTATTTTTTTTACAGTAGCCCATTGAATAATTATGGGTATATGAAAGCATATATCTTCCTATTACCAATTCTATATGTTTATCTTTGGGTGTCATTAAGCAAATATGCATGCGCAGAGCATAAATTTTTTCTACCATTCAATAACGAATCTAGTTTAATGGTAGCAATTGCTTGCGTCATGGTACTAACTGGAGTAGGCTATATCGCTGAATATAGCGTTAATGCCAAAAATATAAGTACTGCCTATATTGCAGACCATAAATATTTTAAGGACATGAATTTAGATAACGCAGTGCTTTATCCAATCTTTAAAGAAAAACTCCCTTACACGCTTCCAGCGATCATTTCTGGAACTTGGATTTCAGAAGCATGGAATAACTCATCAATTTCAAATAAAGCATACTTAACATCATTTGGTAATAGAAAAATTTATTTAGTTGGTACTAAGGATTGCGCTACTGAATATTTTTCAAAAGATAATATTATAAAGCGGGGAAATATTCTCATAATCCAAGAGTCAACAATGATTGTTGAAGATTTAATTTTTAATGGTAAATTCAATCTAGATAGCATAAAGAATAAAGGTTTTAAATCTAAAGACTGTGAATAAGTGATAGAAGAGTTTCTCTACTCAGAAATTCTTTTAGCAAATATATATAGTGTTGATCCAGCGTAATCGTCTCCTGGAACAGTAACCCCCCATTAACTACCGATCTCAGAAGAAGAGTTAATTAAGCAACAATGACTAGTCGCTGTTTCGGGGTTATTTTGCCCAATGCCATTTTGTAATGCTCCCTAGACTTACTGCATACAACCTAGGGAAAAAAATTAACGACAATTTTATTTTGAAGTCATTAATTGATATTAAGAAGTATTTACAATACACCTTAAGCACCAAAGAGCTCGGGATTAATTCGTGCGAGTTTTTTTGCATATAAAAATTGTAGATGTTGGTGAAATGGATCGCTTTAATATTATGGTGTAGCCATTCTCTGCTAAGCAGCTGCGATCAATAAAGTCAATGATTTTTCTCTGGCCTAATGGTAGGCCCCCTCTAAAAAGTCTTTCATGCGCTTCTAAGGCCTCTGCTGGAAGTTGTAAATAGGCAATAAGATTTGGAGGATCTGCAGATATTCTACGAGCCTCAAATTCTGCATCATGGTCGTTCAAGAAGTCGAACCAACCAATAACGGCTTTAGATGTTGGCAATTGATTCGCCAGCAGGTAAATTATCGGGATATTTGGAAAGGAAAAAACCTCACCATTTCCGATATTCTCTTTCAAGGTATCTATAATTGCAACATAGTTCGCATAGCTATCTTTGTTCAAATAAATGCCGCCTAAAATCGGGTGTTCCATTTTCAGGGTTGCCGTCCTAGCATCCCCTTCTGATGTTCCCCACCATGAGTATGGCCTATCAAATTTTGCATAACATAGTGCAGTTGATAAAAGTAGGGACGTATAAAAAACAACCCCTATACCAAGAAATGGAATTGAGTTTCGCTGAATTGTCCAGGCGGTACACCAGCTCAGCGCTATAAATGCGCTAATCTCAGAGAGACCAGCAGACGTCCCATTGCCAAAGGTAAGGCCTAGGGCGCCAAGTGCAAGAATGATGGTTGTTTCAGAGACTATTTTTGCCTTAGCGGTCAATCTCCCAGCAATGCCAATCAATAAACATAGCCCAATCCAAGAAATGCTAAGAGGGATGATGTAGTTTGTAAGGTGCATTCCCTTTTCGAAGAATAGTCTCCTAAGGGTCGGATCATTATTCCATGCCAATGCTACAACAAATATATAAAGCAAAGCAAAGATGAGTAGGCATATTAACTCACGTACTTGCAAGTTATACCTTTCTAGAACTCTTGTACAAGAAGAATTAATACCTAGGAGAAGTAATAGCGCTCTAGAAATTAGAAAAATTGGTATGAATTTATACAGAATTTCCAATAGCTGTTGCCCTAGGACGGTGTTGAACACTCCGTGTATCCAGCCACCTAGAATGCTATTTAATCCACCTTTAGCAGAAATAGAGTTAAATAAAATTTGCGAAAAAAAATCCTCAAGCGCTCCATTAGTCGTTAGATATACTAGTACAAGTATGGCTGGAGTTAGGGCACCAATTGCAAATGAGGCCCAGTTGCTAAGTAGACTCTTTCTATTGAGCCCTTCATTGCTGAGGGTGTACAAAAATGCAAAGAAAATTCCAATTGAAATAAAGGCGCCATTACTTTGTTTTACTAAAAAGCAGCAAGATGCAAAAAAGCCAGACAATAGAAAATACTTTTGGAGCAGGAAGGGCTTTTGAGTGTGATTTTGCCTAAGGCCTTCTGACTTTAAATGCTCTGATGCGAGAATGAGAAAGTAAATCGAGATCAGTGCGAATAGAGTGAGTATTTGGGTAAAGTCATAGGAAATAAAAGCAACGCCTTTTTGTATATACATAATTCCAATAATGGCGCCAATGAAGCTAGGCACTGGTGAAAATATGCGTTTCAAAATTCTGAATAAAACGAAAGCCATTAGTCCAATTACGAAAAAACCAAGAATTCGCAGTGAAAAAAGTGATGGCCCAAAGAAATATTGAATGAATGCGATTATCCAGGTGTAAAGAGGTGTTAGATAGAGGTAGAAGTCCCTGTATGGAACTTTTCCATCGATAACTAAATTTGCGTAGACTGAAAACCAGCCCTCTGTAATTGGCAAAAAGTGTAAATTCGAAAAAAAATTATAGTAAGCAACAATTGCGAGTAATGAAAGGACTGAAAGATTATCTAGAGAGGCAATCTTTTGTATAGGATATTTATGTAGTCTAGTCATTGCTTACATGGAGCATCAGAATTTTTGTGATACAGCATCACTGCATATGGCCCAATTTTATTCGTCGAAACTAAACCGAAATAATTATTAATAATTAAATTGAGACCCGGAAGCTCTGAAGAAACCGATCCCGCTTGATGAATCAGAATTACTTGATCATGAGGGTTGGAGCATAAGAATCTATTTAAAACTTGTGCTTTGCGATTTTGGGAGATCGGAGGCATTACAAGCTGAAGGGGGGTTGGAAGCCATGTACTTTCGGATAAATCCTGATTTAATTTGGGTGATACAGCACTGTCACCTAAATAAACTCTCGGTATTATTCCTTTGGGATCAATTTGTTCAACAGCCTTACTTAGCTCATCTGATTTATGAAAAAGCTTTGTTGATATATCTCCGCTAAAGGATTCAAACATGACTGACTTTCCCCAAAAAGAGCTTGTATAAAAAGTACTCAGAATTAGAAAGAGTAGTGGGAACGCCGCGGCAGAAAGAGGGCCGTAGGGAAGGTTGGGCCTGCCTCTCCTTGCTTGTAGTAAACCAATGAGAACACACGTAGCTAGAAGTGGGAACATGGCGGTAATATTTTGAGGGACAGGCCTGCCAAGATAGTAGCTGCCAACAGCCCAGATACACCCAGCAGCGCATGCTAGCGATGCCGCCATTGTCTCATTCGCGGGGGTACGTAACGATGCCAGAGTTAGGAGGCCGAGTCCAAGAAATATCAACAGCATAATATTTCCAGGTCCGTTTAATGGGAATGGGACATAACCATATCCACTAGCATAGCCAACCGCATAATCGAAATGGCTTAAGAAATTAGGTAGATGACCAAGTTCAAGTTGGTAGTAAGCGGCAATAATTGCCAGTGATGCAAAAAGCAACGTAAATGAATGGATAAAATATTTAATAAGGGTAAGTTTTATGTTTTCCCATGATTTGCAACTGGCTACATCAGCAACAATATAGAAGAAATAAATGACTGTTGAGTATAGGCAACTCTCCGCAGACCAGAGTATGCCGATTAACCATCCAATGGATATAATCAGGACTCTGCAACTATATTGCTTTGGTATAAAACTTAAGCACAGTAAAAGGTAGCAACTAAAAAAACGAGTTACAGAGGAAGAGGGGTAAGGGGTTGGGCCAATCCAAGTTGGATCTGCAAAAAAGAAGCTCCCCATCACCAATAAAAATATTAAGCCCTTTGTGCTAAAGCTATTTTTACCAATTGAGCAAAGCAAAATCAATATTGCTGATGAGGTTATGAATAAAATTGTACTTTGAAAGATATAAAAAGATTGCCAAGATGATGGAATTGGTAGAAGGCTGGCAAAAAGTATATTCAAAAATCCATACTGGGAAGGAGCATCATAGAGCAACCATCCTCCATTCCGAATGGTTCTGATCGGGCCAACAAAGTATTCCCAGTGATATTCTGAGCCAGGTATAAATAATGCATCCGTTCTGAAGCTCAGGTAGAAAAATATTGATAGAGCAACGGCTAGAAGGCTCCACCGTATCGCGGGATGATTTCTAGTCAAGGTTACTTTTTTGCTGTGAATAAACCACCCAATTACAACTATTGCTGTACATGCATAAATCAGATAAGGGGATGGAGAGTCCTCCAGAAATCCTGAGATTAGCCTCCAATTGAGTAATGGATAGATTGTGAGCCAGGAAATTAGCGAGGCTAATGCAGTGACTAAGCGATATTGATTTAGTGATATCAGCGCAATAGAGGTAGCAAGAGCGAAGAATAGTAATAGGTAACGGTTAAATTCATGGGCTCTAGATATATAGGTTACTAGGAGCCCAATGGAGATAAATAAAGGCAGAAGAATAAAAAAATGCTTCAAAAACGATATCTTGGAAAGCTTAAATTTATAAAGCCCCAATAAAAAGAGGGGAAATGGAATAAAGAGATATGGCAACCATTTCGCTAGACCAAAGTTGCGTTCCCCAATAATTAATGCCAACCAAATAAAAACCCCAGAAAAAATGATAGTTAGCGGGTACAGATATATATCATTTGATTGTTGGTAAAAAGGGATTTGAAATATAGCCTTAAAACTAGGAATTGCAGAGTGCGATATTCTTAAATATAGCAAGAAAAATACTAAGAATGTTAGAGGAAAGAGAGCCCAAGTTGCTAATGTTGCAAGTAGGGTTGGTTTAGAGTATTGAATGCTTGCTTGAAAATTATTGATCTCACCGTTAAGCGGGCGAGATAAAGAGTAGCCAGACCCCACCACGAAATTTTGAAGATAAAATTTTAGGCCTGTGATCTCTGGATCCCGAACATCCAAGACCAAACTACTATCAACACTAACCTGTATATTTTTCTGCCTAGAGTACTGAAATTCAATATTGTATGTATGGTTAGGCCGTAAATTTTCTGCAACTGGGTACAGATGTCCTTCGCCAGCAATGAGAACTAATTTGTTCTGTGGCTGTAACTCAAATCTAATCCCATCCGGACTGGATGAGGTTTGAAATAAATTACCATATGAAAAACTTGGATCTTTATTGATGAATGTAAAATTAATCTTAGCAAAAACAAGTAGCGCTGAATGTTTCTGATTGAGAAGTCTAATAGGCTCTTGATTAATCTGGCTATTAAAGTGAGGCTCTTGGCTCGAATAACTGATTATTTGACTCTGATTAGATGTAATGCAAAGAACAAAAATAAGAAGACCAAAAGTTGCCAAAAGAACGGACTGGGCTAATGTTTTATTTTTTAACCAAAATTTATGTAGAAATATAAGAATATTAAATTTCATAGTTGAGGAGATAAATCTTAATTTTATATTTATAGGGATTTAAAAAAGATTTTAGGTCGATTTATGCTGTGAGATGCCTTAACTACTGTAGGCATTTTAAATCACGTATATAATAGATTCTTTTTTTGGATTGATTGTATGGAATTATATTATATAAAAAATCATAACAGAAAAATTAAAAAATGATTTTTAAAAGTTGCCGCTATACTTTAATATATCTAATATTAATCACTATAATTTTTAATTTTTTATTGAGTTAATCGGCGTCTTCTTCGTAAGTTTTATCGCCTTAATAGTGAATCAACTTATATTATTTTTATTAATTGAAATTGCTGGATGTAATTTGCTTTTATCAAAACTTACAGCTACAAGTATGGTTTTTTATGGAACAATTTTGTAGGGCTAAATTTGTGTTTGGACCATAATTTTATTTGTAAAGCCATGTTGTTACATGTCGAGCGACGAGCTTAGATTTTCTATGTAGCGCATTGCTGTATCTGGCTTTGACCATCTCCCCCGGTTCATTAATATCGGCAGACTTGCCCCGGAGTTAATTAGGTCTTGAGCTGCGCCCACTCTAATTGAGTGTCCGCTAATATTTTTAATTTGCTCTTTCGGCACTTTCGCTGCTATTGCTATTCTTTTATAAATGCGATTGATTTGTCCTGGGCTTAAAAATTCAGATATATGCCCATTATTTTTAATCCCTCTAAATATAAATCCTGAATTAATTTTGGCATCATTAATCCACTCTTTAATTGCCGCTTGAGTTTTTATGGATACTCTTATCACTTTTCCAGCTGCTTCTTGATCGGTTTTACTCTTCCTTAAATGAATTAGAGTTGGGGTGCCACTATAGTCATACACAATATCCTCAATTTTTAATGAAACTAACTCTGTTCGTCTGCATAATGAATCATATGCAAGAAGTAATAGCGCCTTATCTCGTGTTCCCCGTAGATCACCAGATGTTTTTGCAATCATTTTTTCTAGAGTTGGCAATGTGATGCCTAGGGCTTGTTTACTGGCGCGGCCAAGGGTTCGATGCATCCTTTTCATTTCAATAACAACATCAGGGTGCCGAGTGGGATCTTTTAGCTCATTGAGTTTATGAATGCTGGAGATGGCAGCTACAGCAATTCGGATGCTTGCGGACTTTAGTCCGCTCTTGGTGAGATGCGCTACATAATTTGCTACATCCCTAGGATGTGCTGGAAGGGCATTTATTCGCACACTTTCAGAAAACTCCATAAAGCGTTGAAAGTTAACTTTATAGGCACGAATTGTTGATGGGGCATAAGCCCCATCAATGTGAATTAATGTTTCCAGGAGCATTTGATTTACTATAGGATTCACAGTTGTTCCTTATTACATAGATATAATTTTATTAATATCATAAATGATATCAAAATGATCACTAGTTGTCAAATAAGAGCTGCCCGGGCTTTAATAAATTGGAGTGCAAGAGAGCTTGCCGATAAATCAGGGGTTGGGGTGGCCACCATCAGGAGGATGGAGTTGGCTGACGGAGTCCCATCTAGCAATGCGCAGAATTTGGAGTTAATTCAAAAATCTTTAGAAGGACTCGGCGTTGAATTTATTGGTACACCTGAAGATAGGCCTGGCGTACGTCTAAAACTGACAGCGAAATAAATGGTAATTAGCTTTCTAAAGCCTCGGCGCTCTGGAGGACCCAAATCAAATCAGGGTAAATTGACTTCTTCAAAAAATTCTTTGAAGTTGGGGGTTTATGCAAAACAGGAAATTCTGCCTTTCGAGAGTCAGCAAGAATTCGACGAGCTCAAAGAACTGTTTATTCAAGACTTCAAGCCAAGTGGGGTGACTGAGTTTTCTCTAGTATATGAATTGACAGTCATTGCTTGGAAAAAGTTGCGGCTAGAGAAGATTGAAAATAATTTTCTGCACGGCTTGCTTCAGGCCACTGAAACCCCAGAAGAGTTTTATGCCGCTGGATTTCCCATGCGAGATCAAATTGATTGGCTCTTAAAAGATTTATCGATTCTTGCCCCTGAATTTATTTCTAAGCACAAAGATGAGTTGGAGTTAGCGAAAGGGATTCGTAAGCCTGAGGTTTTGGCTAAATTTCTAGAAACGGCACAAGATAAGCATTTCGAGTTTTATGAACGACTTAAAGAGGCTATTCGCAATCCTCCAAGAAAAGAGGGTGATGGCATTCAGTATATTGTGATCCATAACGGCTTACCTGGATATCGCGAGGACACCAAGGAAGTCACGGTATCCGCAGTCGATAAAATCCTCAGCAGTGTGATTGAGCAATCAGAAGCTGTTTTATATATTGCTGAGCATTTAGAAAAGCTGATGCAATTAAAGGGTCTAATACGGGATCGGCGTTTAAAAAATTTCATGGAAACGACAGGGGTTGCTCGGCCATATCAAGAGCTATCGCGTTCATTCTTTAAGGTGTTGGCAGAGTTGCGCAAGCAACAAGAATGGGGCTATCAAAAGGGTTTAATTGATGTTGCTACTGAAGCCCCAACTGTGCCGGCATCAAAACCGCGCAAAAAGTAACTTTTTACAAAACGGACTAATTCTCAATTGGGGTGGGGAAGAGGGTAAGGATGCTAATACCTCATAGCGTGCATAGGTCCTATTTTTCTTTTAAGGCACCAAGCTTAAGAATAGATACTCAAAGAAAATAATGAGATGGACGATTCCTTGCAACATGGTAGTCCTACCAATGGCTAAAGTGAGCG
>Ga0208872_1000367_pt1 | contig 35640 bp, 35 predicted proteins | sample CryBogCBH12Aug08_FD_185508 | JGI IMG/M metagenome (GOLD analysis project Ga0208872, IMG submission 185508) | Freshwater microbial communities from Crystal Bog, Wisconsin, USA - CBH12Aug08 (SPAdes) | ecosystem: Environmental > Aquatic > Freshwater > Lake | place: Crystal Bog, Wisconsin, USA...
TATATATTTTATAAAACCTGCTTATAATTACGATAATTCTACAATTATTTCCATATATAAATAAACAAAACGGCCAGCACTGCAATACCTCCAAAGAAATACAATATATAGTTCTGTACTTTGCCACTTTGTAATCCTTTTATAGCAACAGATAATTTTGCAGTCAGTGATGCCATTAAATTCATTGTACCATCTACAATATTTTTATCGAACCAGGCTGCTGGTCTTCCAATTAAATTGAAAATGACCTTTTTAGTTATGAATAAGTACAGATCATCAATATAAAACTTATGGTATGCTGCTTTATAAAAGCCACCCAAACCTACTGCAACAGCATCTGGTTTTCCATTTTGTGATTTATATAATACGGTTGCCAGTCCAATACCGGCTACAGCCAGTAAAACCGGTGCTACAGAAAACAGGTAATTAATATGTGTTTCCAGTAAAGCCCCATCGCTGGTTACAAAATGAGCAAACGGAATAAACCCAGCAATTACAGCCATTACGGCTAAAATGATTAAAGGCAGTTTCATAGACCAGGTTCCCTCACCGTGATGTGGTTCATGCACGTGCGCTGCTTTACTCCAGAAAATATTAAAGTATAAACGGAACATATAGAAAGCAGTGAGTCCGGAAGTAAATAACGCAACCCCATATACCAGTTTATTCGCATTAAATGAAGCCAGTAAAATTTCTTCCTTACTGAAAAAACCGGCAAAAGGCGGGATACCGGAAATAGCCAGACAAGCTATTAAAAAGGATATATGTGTAATGGGCATTAATTTTCTTAATCCGCCCATATCTTTCATGTCATTACTATGCACCATATGAATCACTGCACCAGCACCCAGAAATAATAATGATTTAAAAAATGCATGGGTAAAAAGATGGAACATAGAACCCATATAACCCAATCCTTCTTCTCCGCCCTGACGGGCTACCCCTAAAGCAAACATCATATACCCGATTTGCGACATAGTGGAATATGCCAGTACCCTCTTAATATCAGTTTGCGTACATGCGATCACTGCTGCAATTAAAGCAGAAACCAAACCCACATAAGTTACTATATTCAAGGCTATTGCATCCATAGAGAAAACCGGGAAAAGCCTTGCAACGAGGTAAACACCTGCAACCACCATTGTTGCTGCATGGATTAAAGCCGAAACAGGAGTTGGGCCTTCCATCGCATCGGGTAACCAGATATGCAGGGGAAACATGGCAGATTTACCGGCACCACCAATAAACACAAGGGTTAAACCCCAGGTTAATACAGACATCCCTAAAAATGAAGTGGATGTTATGCTGATAAACTCAGGAGATTGAACAGTAGTAAGTTTGGTAATTAAAGTATTAAAGTCAAGGGTTTGTGCATGAAAAGATAAAATAAGTATTCCGATCAGAAATCCCAGATCAGCAAACCTTGTTACAATAAATGCTTTTTTGGAAGCTGCAACTGCAGAAGGTTTTTCGAAATAAAAACCAATCAGCAGGAAAGATGAAACACCTACTAATTCCCAGAACATATATATCTGAAAAATATTGGTAGAAATAACCAGTCCCAGCATGGAGAAAGTAAATAAAGAAAGAAAAGCATAATAAGTAGCAAAGCGTTCTTCCCCCTTCATATAACCCAGGCTAAAAATATGTACCATCAGGGATACAAAACTCACCACAACCAGCATCATGACAGAAATAGGATCCAGCAGGATACCCAGGTCGATAGACACATTCGGGGAAAATTGCAACCAGGTATATTGCAGTGGAATAATTTTCTGATAAATACCATTCACAGGGCCATCCACCAAAAAATACTGATAGGCTGTAACTAAAGATAAAACAGCGGAAGCCAGTAAAGACAAAGTACCTAAGGTTCCAGAAAATGTTTTAAAATATTTCCGTCCGAATAATCCCAGTATCACAAATGTTGCTAAAGGCAACAAAGGAATGAGTGCTATATAAGAATAATGATTCATTGTATACTGTCATTTAGTTCCTCTATCTTTTCAGGCAATAGCCGGAAAGAAATAAAGCGCTTTAAAATTTTAATTCCCCTGCATCTTCCACGTCAATAGAATGATGGCTTCTGTATAAATTAATGATAATAGCAATGGCAACAGCAGCTTCAGCAGCAGCAATTGTGATTATGAAAATGGTAAAAAACACCCCATCCAGTTTATCCGGATATAAGTATTTATTAAAAGCTACAAAATTAATATTCACACTGTTCAGGATTAATTCAACTGCCATCAGCATGGTAATCATATTGCGGCGGGTAAATAATCCGTACATGCCTGTAAAAAACAACGCAGTACTTACAAATAAGATATGAGTCACGGGTACTTCGTTCATTTTGTTTCCGGTTTAGATTTAATGGCAATTACTATACAGCCTATCATGGCTGCCAGTAACAATATACTTACAGCTTCAAAAGGCAAAACAAAACCATGTTCTGTTGTACTGAGCATCTGGTTGCCTATTTCAGCTACTTCCACATTAAATGCATTGGTATTTACTTTAAATGTCTGTAAACTGATTAAGCTGCAGGTAAAAGCGAACCCAAGCACTACTGCCAGTATAGAAAATATTTTTCTGCTTTTAATGGGTTTTGGCATTTCCTCCCCCGATTTCTGTGTAAGAAAAATGGAGAAAATGATTAATACCACGATACCGCCTACATATACAATAATCTGCACGGCAGCAATAAAATTAACTTCCATCCAGAAATACAATCCGGCAATACCCACCAGCGAAAAAAGCAATCCGATGGCAGCACGGAATATTTTCCTTGCTGTAACTGCTACCGCACCTGCTATTAATATAAATGCGGAAATAATATAAAATATAATTGTTGAAGCACTCATTCTTCTACGCCCTCCCTGATTTTTGATCCTGGTTTATTCAACCTTTTAATTAAATTGTTTCTGTCAAATACACTATGTTCAAAAGTATTTGCCATTTTGATTGCATCAGTAGGGCATGCTTCCACGCATAAGCCGCACATGGTGCACATATCCAAACGGTAAATATGCTGATCGATAGCTTTTTTCTTTTTCCCTTCCGGAGTAATATTAAATTTGCTTATAATTTTAATAGATCCGTTAGGACAGGCTATTTCGCAGGAAGAACAACCGGTACAGGTATGTTCATTATTTGCATCATGCGGCATTACCACTTCTCCCCTGAACCTTTCTGCCATTACCAATGTTTTCCTGTTATCAGGATACTCTTCCGTGATAATTTCCTTTGGATGTGTGAAATAGTATCCCGTCAGCTTCATGCCGGTGAGCAACGATTTTGTTGCATGATAAACATCCGAGAAATAATCTTTTAAAAACATAGTCTATTTTAAACTTTTAAAAATGCCATCCCATAATTGCCACCAATGTCATCAGTAATAAATTAAACATACTGATGGGGAATAAATATTTCCATTCCAGGTTCAATAACTGATCCACACGTAATCTGGGGAATGTCCACCGGAACCACATGATTAGAAAAATAAGGAAAATCGTCTTCCCGAAAAACCAGAATGAAGATGGGATATAATCCATAATATGGTTAAATGCAGCCCAATGGCCAATGTGAAAAGGCATCCATCCTCCTAAAAACAATGTAGCACCTATTGCACAAACAATAAAAATGTTGATATATTCTGACAGGAAAAACAAGGCAAATTTCATTCCGCCATATTCGGTATGAAAACCAGCAGTCAGCTCACTTTCAGCCTCTGCAAGGTCAAAAGGTGCTCTGTTTGTTTCAGCAGTGGCAGCTATGATAAAAATAACAAAGGCAATAATAGCAGGGATATGCCCTTTAAAAATCCACCAACCATCTTCCTGAGAAGCTACAATATCAGAGATCTTCAAACTTCCGGTTAATACAATAATAGATAAAACAGATAAACCTGCAGACAATTCATAACTTACTATCTGTGCTCCGCTGCGCATGGCTCCCAATAAAGAATATTTATTGCCACTGCTCCATCCTGCCATTAAAATACCAATTACTGATAGGGAAGACACAGAGGTTACATATAAAACACCAATATTGATATCCCAGATTTGAAAATTTCTTGCAAAAGCAATGGGAACCAGGATTAACATAGCTACTATGATAACCACAAAAGGAGCCATATTAAAAAGAATTTTATCAGCATTTTCCGGTGTCAGAGCTTCTTTCATAATCAGTTTTACAGTATCGGCTGAAGTCTGAAAAATACCTTTAGGACCAATACGGTTAGGCCCCATTCTGATCTGCATTAATGCGGCTACTTTACGTTCCATCCATACCAGTCCTAAACCCAGTACAGCAAAAAGGCCAATAGCGGCAACACCTATAATTACAAATTCAGCCAACAAAGCCAATGTTGCATTTAAATGCCCGTTTAACCATTCGTGAATAAAATTTGATATGCCTTCTAAACTTAACATGTTTACCCCCATCCCATAAGGGAATTAGTTTTTATTATAAAATAATACAACCATTTAATTGTACGACCTGCCTTATCTGTCAATATCCGGAATTACCAGATCCAATGTACCCATGGTAGCTATAAAATCTCCTATTTTAGATCCCCGCACCATATGGTCTAATGCACTCATATTAGAAAAACCAGGTGAACGGAATTTAATCCGGTAAGGCTGAGCAGCTCCTTCACTTACAATATATACGCCTAATTCACCTCTTGCAGTTTCCACACGCTGATAGAATTCTCCCTTTGGCAATTTTAATACTGCTTTTGTTTTAGCCTGAATATCGCCCTCCGGAATATTATCAATCAATTGTTCAATAATCCGGATACTTTCATTCATTTCCTCAATCCTAACCTGATAACGGGTAAAACAATCCCCACCAGTTTCAATCACTTCATTAAAATCAACTTTATCATATACATCATAAGGGGCAATTTTCCTGATATCAGATTTAACCCCGCTAGCCCTGGCAACAGGACCAGTACAACCATAAGAAATGGCATCCTCCTTGGATAAATAACCAACACCTTTCATTCGGTTCTGGAAAATTACATTCCCGGTTATTAATTCCTTGTATTCATGAATGCGCAATTTATATTGCTGAATAAATGTTTTTACTTTCTTCTGAAAATCAGGATGCAGGTCGGTCATAACTCCACCAGGCACCATATAATTCATGGTTAATCTGGCACCGCAGGTTTCCTCCATAATTTCATTGATCCTTTCCCTTTCCCTGAATGCTAAAAAATAAGGTGTAAACGCTCCCAAATCCATTGACATGGCACTCCACCATAATTCATGCGAAGCAATACGGGTCAATTCATCCATGATTACCCTTATATATTGGGCACGAAGAGGAACTTCAACTTTTAATCCCTTTTCTACACATAAAGCACAGGCATGGTTATTAATATGAGCAGAGAGGTAATCCATCCGGCTGGTAACATATATAAATTGCCGGTAAGAGAGGCTCTCACACATTTTTTCTATTGAACGGTGAATATATCCCAGATGGGGATCTACTTTTTTAATAATTTCTCCATTTAATGTAAGCACCAAATGAAGCACTCCATGTGTGGCAGGGTGCTGGGGTCCCACATTAATCATTAAATCGCCTTCCTGTGTTATACCAATTTCTTCAAACATTTTAATAGAATTATTGCTATTGAATACTGATTGCAAAACAAAAACTATTGCAACAATTCAGCATTCTGTATACTTCAGTCTTACCCATTTATAATTTAATCATATTAATAGGATCTTCATAATCTTTTCTGAGTGGCCAACCATTCCACTCGTCCGGCAAAATCAATCGCCTCAAATCAGGATGATTCAAAAAAGTAACACCAAACATTTCATAAACTTCCCGTTCAAACAGTTCAGCTCCGCGCCAAATATCACAAACAGTCTCAATTTCAGGGTTATTACGGTCTAGGTTTACCTTAACAACTATATTATGGCGGAAAGCAGCTGATGATAAATGATACACTACAGTTAAATGTGTTTTCCAGTCAATACAGGTCAGGCAAAACAAATAATCCAGATTGGTGTCATTGTCAGAACGAAGTTGTTGAACCATCGATCTGAAAAAAGAAAAGTCCACCAAAACATTGAGCCATTCACCCGTTTCATCAAAAATGGCTGATGGAACCAACCCTGCTATTTTTATTTTAAAATCCTCGTTCGTCATCATAAATTAATCAAAATATTAATTATAAAGCAGCATGCTGCCTGATCTGGTCTCTAGTTAATCCTGCTTTGATTTTTCCCTGCAATGATATCAGTGAATGGAGTAAAGCTTCAGGACGGGGTGGGCAACCCGGTATATACACATCAACTGGTATCACATGGTCTGCTCCTTTTACAACTGAATAGGTATTGTAGAAAAATGGTCCACCACTAATGGCACAGGCTCCCATAGCAATTACATATTTGGGATCAGCCATCTGATCATACAATCTTTTTAATACGGGGGCCATTTTATTTACGATTGTTCCTGCAATAATGATAACATCTGCCTGTCTTGGAGAGGCGCGAGCTACTTCAAAACCAAATCTGGAAAAATCATATTTGGCAGCTGCAGTATGCATAAATTCAATACCACAGCAACTGGTAGCAAAACTTAAAGGCCATAAAGAATTTGACCTTGCCCAGTTAATTACATCATCCAGTGTACTTAACACTAAATTAGCACTGCCTGCATTCAGCACTTCTCCAGGAAAATCCAATGCCTGTACTTTATCATTTACATCCATTTCAATGCTCCTTTTTTATGTGCGTATAAAAATCCCATAAATAAAATGAAAAAGAATATCACAATTTCAATTAAAGCCATGATACCCATTTTTTTAACTACAACAGCCCAGGGATACATAAATACCAATTCCACATCAAAGATGAGGAAAATCAGAGCAAACAGATAATAACCAACATTAAACTGGTTCCAGGGGGAACCCTGAGAAGGAATTCCACACTCATATGCCTGACCTTTCTGAGAATTTTTACTGCCTTTTACAAATAAAAGTGCGATAGATATACCACCGCCAGCAAAGGCAATTCCGGCAAATATTAAAACAATCAATGATGCTGCACCCATAATATTAAATCGTTAACACACTAAAATAACAAGTATCAATTAAACAAAATAGTTTTTTCTTCTCAATTATCCGGTTTTATAGATAAATGGATTTTTTTAAACAGCAAGCAATTGTTAAAAGAGAGTCGGCTAGAAAACCGACTCCGTTATTTTATTACCAAAGACTAAAGAGAAATAGTTATTTGCCTTGTTCAACTACTGCCTGTGCAGCCGCTAATCTGGCAATTGGAACTCTGAATGGAGAACAGCTTACATAGTTCATTCCTATTCTGTGACAGAATTTTACACTTTCTGCATCTCCACCATGTTCACCGCAAATTCCAACTTTTAATTTAGGCTTAGTACTACGGCCACGAACAGTACCTAATTTTATCAGTTCACCAACACCTTCCTGGTCAATTGTCTGGAACGGATCATCAGTCAATATCTTCTGATCCATATAATTTGGCAAAAATCCGCCCACATCATCACGACTGAAACCAAAACTCATTTGTGTTAAATCATTCGTTCCAAAACTAAAGAAATCTGCAACCTGGGCCATTTTATCAGCCAGTAAAGCTGCCCTTGGAATTTCAATCATAGTACCATATAAGAATGGAATACTCTTTACTTTCTGTTTTTCACAAACTTCCTTATATACCCGGTCTACAATTGTTTTCTGATGAATCAGTTCATTTACAGTACAGGTAACAGGCACCATTATTTCCGGGAAAGCCTTTTTACCAGATTTAATGATTTCTGAAGTTGCTTCCAGAATGGCTCTAATCTGCATTTCAGTTATTTCAGGATAACTAACCCCTAATCTTACACCACGGTGACCTAACATTGGGTTATTTTCATGTAATGCCAGTACCCTTCTGCGTAATACACTCATACTGATACCTAATTCCTTACTTAGATGTTTTAATTTTTCAACATCATGAGGAACAAATTCATGTAATGGTGGATCCAACAGACGAATAGTTACCGGATAACCTTTCATAGTAATCATGGTATCTTTAATATCCTTCTTAACAAACACAAAAAGATCATTCAGTGCTTTACGGCGTTCAGGTTCAGTTTTACTCATGATCATCTTACGCAGTAAAAACAAAGGCTGTTCACTTCCTTCACCATAAAACATATGTTCAGTGCGGAATAAACCAATACCTTCTGCACCAAATGCCATTGCCTGTGCAGCATCTTCAGGAGTTTCTGCATTTGTTCTAACAGCCATTACTTTAATCTTATCTACCAGGGTCATCAGGTTTTGATAAGATTTATTTTTATTAAGGTCAATAGCTACCAATGGCATTTCACCGGCATAAGCCAAACCTCTTGTACCATTTAATGTAATCCAGTCGCCTTCCTTAATAATTACACCATCTTTTGCTTTAAATGTTTTGGTTTCAGCATGAATTTCAATATCGTTGCAACCTACAATACAACATTTACCCCAACCACGGGCAACTAATGCAGCATGAGAAGTCATTCCTCCCTTGGTAGTTAAAATAGCCTGAGATTTATGCATACCATCTACATCTTCAGGTGAAGTTTCTTCACGTACCAGGATCACTTTTTCACCTTTTGAAGCCCATTCAACTGCTTCAGCAGAAGTGAATACCACACGGCCTTTTGCTCCACCAGGTCCGGCAGGTAATCCCTTGGCTATAGGTTTTGTAACTGCTTCAATTTTAGGATCCAGCATTGGTAATAGCAGTTCTACCAGTTGATTAGGGCCTACCCGCATAATTGCAGTTTTGGCATCAATCAGTTTTTCTGTATACATTTCGGTAGCCATACGAACAGCAGCTACCCCATTACGTTTACCAACACGGCATTGCAACATATAAAGTTTCCCCTTTTCAATGGTAAACTCAATATCCTGCATATCCTTGTAATGTTTTTCAAGCCTGTTTTGAATATCATTTAATTCTTTATAGGCCTTAGGCATGAACTTTTCCAAAGTAACCAGGGTTTTACTCTGATCATTTTTAGAATATTCATTAATAGGACCGGGCGTTCTGATACCTGCTACTACATCTTCACCCTGTGCATTAACCAGGTATTCTCCATAAAATTTGTTTTCGCCAGTACCTGGGTTTCTGGTAAATGCAACACCTGTAGCACTGTCTTCTCCCATATTGCCAAAAACCATTGCCTGTACATTTACTGCAGTTCCCCATTCGTCAGGAATTTTTTCAATCCTGCGGTATTCAATAGCACGTTTTCCATTCCAGCTACCAAATACACCTCCTATACCACCCCATAATTGTTCATATGGATCTTCTGGAAATGGTTTACCCAATACTTTTTTAACAGTAACTTTAAAGTCTTTCACCAATGCCTGCAATTCTGGTACTGTAAGGTCTGTATCTGAAGTATATCCTTTTTTATGTTTAATAGCTTCCAGTTTTTCATCAAGTACTTTACGGATACCTTTACCATTTTTAGGTTCAATACCTGCAGCTTTTTCCATTACCACATCTGCATACATCATCACCAGCCTGCGGTAAGCATCATATGCAAACCTGGCATCTCCTGATTGCTTAATCAGTCCTTCAATTGTGTGCTCATTTAATCCAACATTTAACACAGTATCCATCATACCTGGCATACTGCGCCTTGCACCGGAACGCACTGATAATAACAAAGGGTTCTTAACATCACCAAATTTCTTACCGGTAATTTTTTCAACACTTTTCAGTGCTGTTTGCACCTGAGCATTTAAAACTACAGGATAAGTTAATTTATGGTCGTAATAATAGGTACATACATCTGTAGAAATCGTAAATCCGGGAGGAACTGGTAATTTTAATTTGGGATGGCCAGCCATTTCGGCGAGGTTAGCACCTTTTCCACCCAAAAGATTTTTCATTGATTCATTTCCGTCAGCTTTGCCATTGCCAAAGAAATAAACATATTTTTTTACCTTCTTTTCTGTGGTCTTTGGCGCAGCAACTGCCTTCTTTTTAATAGCCATATCGTTATATTTTTTGGTTTTCAAAAGTAAAAATCATGTCAGGCGGGCAGCATGACAATTATCATAATATCAGATGTTATTTATCATATCGGCATTGGAAAGAAAACTGAAGTTTTAACACTATCCAATAATTTTAGTATAAAATACTAAATTTATTAGTGTGTGTAACTATTTTTCCCTACTTTTATTCCATCATTAATTTTGAATCAAATTAAATAGTATGAGTAACGCAGATAAATTAAAGGCCCTTAAGCTTACGATAGACAAAATTGATAAAGACTTTGGGAAAGGAAGTGTGATGATGATGAATGAGAAAAGCCATGATCCAATGGAAATTATTTCCACCGGATCTATTGGGCTGGATATTGCGTTAGGTGTTGGCGGTATTCCTAAAGGAAGGATTGTAGAAATCTACGGACCAGAATCTTCGGGTAAAACCACCATTGCTATTCATATTATAGCTGAAGCACAAAAAAAGGGTGGAATTTGTGCCATAATTGATGCAGAACATGCTTTTGATAGTTCTTATGCGCTGAAATTAGGTGTTGATGTAGATAGCTTACTTATATCACAACCGGACTATGGTGAACAGGCCCTAGAAATTGCGGATCGGTTAATCCTTTCCGGAGCCCTTGATGTTGTAGTGATTGATTCTGTTGCAGCTTTGGTACCAAAAGGTGAACTGGAAGGTGAAATGGGCGATAGTAAAATGGGCTTGCAGGCCAGATTAATGAGTCAGGCACTTAGAAAGCTAACTGCAACCATTAATAAAACGAATACTATTTGCATTTTTATCAACCAGTTAAGGGAAAAAATAGGCGTAATGTTTGGAAATCCTGAAACGACTACAGGTGGTAATGCATTAAAATTTTATGCCTCTGTCAGGTTAGATATACGCAGAATGGCACAAATAAAAGATGGGGATGAAGCAGTTGGTAACCACGTTAAAGTAAAAGTGGTTAAAAACAAAGTTGCACCACCTTTCCGTGCTGCAGAATTTGATATTATTTTTGGGGAAGGAATCAGTAAACTGGGAGAAATTATTGATATGGGTGTAGAATTAAATATTATCCAGAAAAGTGGAAGCTGGTTTAGTTATGATAGTAATAAATTAGGTCAGGGAAGAGAGACTGTTAAACAATTATTAAGAGATAACCCGGAGTTGGCTGCCGAAATTGAAGCAAAAATCCGCGCTGCTATCTTAGCTGCTGCACAGCCTGCAGAAACAGCAAAATAAATATTCTAAATAAGGTTACGGATTAGTAAGTAAAAAATCATCCCAAAAAAGGGATGGTTTTTTTATTTCAGCCATATTAACGTTTACATATTTATACATTTGCATTCAGCAATAATATACAAGAAAAAACGTTCTGATAACATTTACTATGTTTTAACCGTACTGGGGTACGAAATAGCAAATTGAACAATATGAAAACAAAAATGAAATTTCGAATTATTTCTTTTGCCTTTATTTTAATCAGCTCTTTCTTTCAGAATGCCTATGCTGGTTTTCCTGTTGAAAAAGGAGACTGGATGATATCTCCTATGTATAGTCACTATTCGGCCAGAAATTACTGGAATAACCTTAAAATAACCACACCATATACAAGAGGAGGATCTTTTACCTCCAATTATTTTGGATTATATGGCGTTTTTGGAATAGAAAAAAATATAAATTTTGTTTTTAATATCCCATATATCATTCAATCATACACAGATTCATTTAGTTATGCAAAAACTGCAAGCATGGGAGATGCAACAGTTGGAATAGCCTATTACTTTAAAAATGATAACCCCTATAAACATGTTTCCTTAACAGGATCATTAATCATTCCATTATATCAGAATGCAGTTTTAACAACTACAAGTACAACAGTAACTCCACCTTATGCTGGTTTTCAGACTTTAGGTATTGAAGCTAAATTAGGCTTCTCGGGAACAAATATGGAGGTATTAAAATATACTTACTATGATGTGGAAGGAGGATTAAGACAATATCTGACAGCCACCGGGCCTACACAGGGGTTTTTTAATGCAACTTTTGGCGTTCCGGTAAACAAAGATTGGAAAATTGCCGGAACAATCAGTGGTGTTACTTCATCCAGCGGAAGTTCAAGTCTTATTACTTCTACCACCTCTTCGGTTAATAAAGATTATGGTTACCTGAGATTTACTTTGGCTGCAGGATATACTATTTCACCCGGTGCGTCCATTTGGGGAAATATTTTTACAGATGTTTCCGGAAGAAGTATTGGTGAAGGAAGTGGCTTTTCCATATTTGCAGTATTCAAATTTTAAACAACTTATTTAAACTCTGTTTATGCCAGTAACTGAAAGAAAATTGGGCAAGCGTAAAAGAATTGCTTTGGTAGCACATGATCACAAAAAGGCTGATTTAATTGACTGGGCTACCTATAATAAAGAGGTTTTAGCCAGACATGAACTTTTTGCAACCGGTACTACCGGAAAGATGCTGGAAGATACATTGGACAGGACTGTTAAAAAATTATTGAGCGGCCCCCTGGGTGGTGATCAGCAAATAGGAAGTATGATCGCTACCGGAGATATTGATGTCATGATTTTTTTCTGGGATCCTATGGAAGCCCAACCACATGATAGTGATGTTAAAGCTCTGCTGAGACTATGTGTAGCCTGGAATATACCAATGGCCTGCGATCGTTCTTCCGCTGATTTTTTGTTAACCTCGCCTTTTATGCATGAAGAATATGTTTCTACAATACCGGACTATGGGCAGTATCTAACACGTAAAATTTAAAAATGTGTTTTGTTAATTTACGGCCCTGGAAACTGGACGATGCAAGCAAATTAGCCTCTATTGCCAATAATAGAAACATTTACAATAATGTCAGGAATAATTTTCCAGCACCCTATACTATCATCAATGCATTGCAATGGATAAATTTACAAAACGGTATTAAACCAACTGTAAGTTTTGCTATTGATTACAAGAATCAGTTATCAGGTACAATAAGTTGTACCCCTAAAGATGATATACACATAAAAAATATAGAAATCGGATATTTTCTTGGTGAAAATTACTGGAACAAAGGAATTGCGACTGAAGCAGTTTCTCAGATAATAGTATATATCAAAAAACATTTTTCTGTAAACAAAATTTTTGCTGAGGTTTATGAAAATAATAATGCCAGCATGAGTGTTTTAAGAAAAAATGGATTTTATCTGGAAGCAGTAAGAAAAAAAGAAGCTTTTAAAAATGGCATTTTCCTGGATGTATATATCTGGGTGAAATTTATATAAGTGGAATTATTTCCTGCTATAAATGAACTGCCGCTTCTTTTTTTAAAATAGAATTTATACAGTTTTTAGTGTTGTCACTAAAAGAATATGTATATTGATATCAAATATTTATTTACATTTCTTTTCCTAAAACTTAACTTATTCTTATGCCAGCATCTACCAATAAAAAAACAAAGGATGTAGTAGAAATTACCATAAGACTAGGTTTATTAATGCTATTATTTTACTGGTGCTTTCAGATCCTATCCCCATTTATTATGCCTGTTTTATGGGGAATAATAATTGCAATTGCCATTTTTCCATTTTTTAATTTCTTACAAAGAAAAACCGGAGGTTTTAAAATACTTACTGCAGTATTTATAACCTTATTAATGCTGGCTTGCATATTTATTCCTGCAGTTTTCTTTTTTAGTTCCATTATTGATAATATAATCAGTTTAAAAAATCAGTATGAAAGCGGAACACTCCAAATTTCTACCCCTGCCCCAGTTATTGCAAACTGGCCATTAATTGGAAAACCCTTATTTACATTTCTTTCTGAATTCAGTCAAAATGCTCAATTACTCTTTGCTAAATATCAGTCACAAATATTAGCAGCAACTAAAGTGATAGTCAATTCTATTGTTGGCACAGGCCTAACTTTCTTCCAGGTAATTTTTTCAGTAATAATTGCTGGCGTTTTATTAGCAACCAAGGGAACCAGTGAGGCAGCAACCCTTCTTTTTACAAAAATTTTAGGAGATAAGGGGAATGACTATATGCAGCTGACCATTTCTACAATTAGAAGTGTAGTTAAAGGTGTTTTGGGTGTAGCTGTAATACAAGCTTCTTTGGCGGGACTAGGTTTAATTTTGGCAGGTGTTCCGCATGCAGGTTTGTGGGCTTTATTGTGTTTAATTTTTGCCATTATACAGTTAGGACCGAGTTTGATTACTATCCCCTGTATTATTTATTTATTTGCAACCACCAGTACACTTTCTGCATCACTATGGAGTGTATATTTTGTTTTTGTGATGTTTTCAGATAATATTCTGAAACCAATTTTTTTAAGTAAAGGTTCTCCGGTTCCCACTCTTGTTATTTTTCTGGGTGTTTTAGGCGGATTCTTTATGCAGGGTTTTATTGGTTTGTTTACCGGAGCAATTATACTTTCTATTGGCTATAAACTAATGATAGCCTGGATGCATGACTTAAACTGATAAGCCTTGCCTTTTTTTGCTTTATTATTTACCTGATTACAGATACTTGTAACTATTCTGCAGTAATGATACTGTTTTAAAGCTTACTGGCTTAAGGGCCTGTTCCTGTGCTGTAAATGCTATTGCAATTACTGTATACCATCCTCTAAATAATTAAGCCAACACCATACCAGCACCTTAATCGGGTAGTAGTCGGCTCATACCAAGTCCGTTAAATGACGGACTTGGTATGAGCCGATTCCGAACCGACTCAGGTGCTGGTACCTGCCAGGTATTGAAAATATTACTCTCAATACGGCTTTATTCCCATTCCGGTTATAATAGCGATTCTTTAATTACCGCTGGATAGTTCCAAATAATTGAACAATTTGAAATATCTTCTGATTAATTAATGGATGAAAAAAAGAGAATTACTTGATTTTCTTTCTGTTTTGAGAACAACGCAGTATCTTGACTACACTAAAACACATTACGAATGAAGCAAATTTTTACTATTTGTTGTCTTTTATCTGTACAGGCATTGTTTTCACAAAAAACAGTTACCGGATTTACTGAAAAATCTTCCTTAAAAGAGTTACAGGTAGAATCAAATTTTGATTCCCTTCTTAAAGCATCGGATATAAATAACAATATCCGGGAATTATCCTCAAAACCGCATCATATCGGTTCTGCAGGTGGAAAAGAAGTAGCTGAAAATATTCTTGCCAAATACAAAAGCTGGGGATGGGATGCAAAGATTGAAACATACCAGGTATTATTTCCAAGTCCAAAAACGAGGGTTTTGGAACTAATCAGCCCTGTTTCTTATAAAGCAGTTTTAAAAGAACTGCCTTTGAAAGAAGATGCCACTTCCAATCAAAAGGACCAGTTGCCTACTTATAATGCATGGAGTGCTGATGGAGATGTAACCGGAGAACTTGTTTTTGTAAATTATGGATTGCCGGCTGACTATGAAATTCTTGAAAAATATGGCATAGATGTAAAAGGCAAAATTGTAATTGCTAAATATGGAAGAAGCTGGCGGGGAATAAAACCAAAAGTAGCTTATGAACATGGTGCAATTGGTTGTATCATTTATTCTGATCCAAAAGATGATGGATATTATGATGGAGAAGTTTATCCTAAAGGTGCTTTTAAAAACGAATATGGAGTGCAAAGAGGCAGTGTAATGGATATGGTGATCTATCCCGGAGATCCACTAACACCTGGAATTGGTGCAACTGCTGATGCCAAAAGACTGGAAAGATCAGAAGCTCCTACCATTTTAAAAATTCCGGTTTTACCTATCAGCTATCACGATGCTAAACCGCTGCTGGAACAATTAGATGGACCTGTTGCCCCTGAAGACTGGAGAGGTGCTTTACCAATTACTTATCATATCGGTCCGGGTAAAGCAACCGTTCACCTTAAACTTGAATTTGACTGGCAATTAAAACCTGCTTATGATGTAATTGCAAAGATGCAGGGATCTCAGTATCCTGATGAATGGGTAATCCGGGGAAACCATCACGACGCATGGGTAAATGGCGCTGGTGACCCTATAAGTGGTCAGGCAGCATTATTAAGTGAAGCCAAGGCAATTGGAGAACTGGTAAGAAAAGGATGGAAACCAAAAAGGACCCTTGTTTTTTGTGCATGGGATGGCGAAGAGCCGGGTTTATTAGGATCTACTGAATGGGTGGAAGACCATGCAAAAGAATTACAGCAAAAAGCTGTAGCCTATATTAATTCTGATGGTAATGGCAGGGGATTTTTAGGCGTTGAAGGTTCTCATGCTTTTGAAAATCTGATTTATGAAGTAAGTAAAGGTGTAAAAGACCCGCAAACCGGAGTTAGTGTATATGAAAGGTTAAAAGCCAGACAAGTTACCTATGAAAAAACTGCTAAAAGCAAATTGGAAGCATTGAATAAGAAAGGATTCACATTGGGTGCCATGGGTTCCGGTTCTGATTATTCTTCTTTTATACAGCATTTAGGCATTCCTGCATTGAATATGGGTTATGGAGGAGAAGACCCAGGAGGAGAATATCATTCCATTTTTGATAGTTATGATGATTACAGAAGATTTAAGGATTCCAGTTTTGAATATGGAGTAGCATTGGCCAAAACTGCAGGTCATACTGCATTAAGATTGGCAGATGCCGATGTGTTACCTTTTGATTTCAGAAGCCTTTATAAAACTGTTAACGGATATGTTTCTGAACTAATTAAACTATCCGAACAAACCAAAGAAAACACTTCTGCAGAAAATGAATTGATAAAAGCCAATCAGTATAAAATAGCTGCTGATCCTGAAAAAGGTTTAAAAACACCGGTATTAAAAGATGAAGTACCTTATCTAGACTTCTCTCCGCTTCAAAATGCTTTGGATAAATTATCTAAAAGCACCGAACAAATAAATGATAGCTGGAATAAAGCTTTACAATCAGGTAAAGATGTAAATAGTTTTAACATAGGCCTGTTTCAGGCAGAACAACAATTATTAACAGAAAATGGATTACCCAGAAGACCCTGGTATAAACACACTTTATATGCCCCTGGTTTTTATACAGGATATGGAGTAAAAACTATGCCTGGAATACGTGAGGCAATTGAAACCAATAACTGGAAAGAAGCGCAGGAACAAATAAAATTAGATGCAGCTACATTGGTTAAATTTTCAGATTATCTGGAACAATTAGCCAAAAATAATAACTAGTCTTATTTTATTTTACACTCAATCAATCCCGGTATTAATTTTAACTCATTAATACCGGGATTAATTTTTAATTAAACGCTGAATGTGCTAAATATGAAATGATTATAACTATCATTGTTTATACACATTGGCATTATGCAATTGCATAAAACGCCTGTACTGTTCTTCTGTAATACTGCTCCACCCAAATTGCGTATATAAATCATGGGCATCTTTAGTACCCAGTAACCATCTGCGCAGGCCCTGTAATTCCGGATGTGCATGAATAGTTTGTAACAACCATTTGGATAACCCTTTTCCTCTGTATTCCTTTATAATAAATACATCTGCCAGGTAAGCAAATGTTGCTTTATCGGTAATTACTCTGGCAAATCCTATCTGTTGCTCTTTATAAAAAACAGAAAAACAAAGAGAATTTTCAATTGATCTTTTTACAATTTCTACAGGCACATCTTTGGCCCAATAGGACTCCTGACTTAAAAATTGATGTACAGTATTCAAATTAATTTTAACTGAATCTGTGGTTATGAAAAAATCACCCTTTATACTTTCGTATGTATTATTCATGGAACAATTTTTTAAAGATCAAACTTCTGGATAATTCTAACATTTCCCCGGGATGCATGTTATCTATAGTAATATTTTCAATTCTCCGACGAATTAGCCGTAAAGTTGGAAACCCAACAGCTGCAGTCATTTTTCTAACCTGCCGGTTCTTACCTTCCGTTAAAATTAAACTTATCCATGGGGATGGTATCTCTTTTCGAAATCTGATAGAAGGGATCCTTACCGGAACATCAGGCTCGCTGGTAAATAAGGATGCTTTACATTTTGCAGTGTTATATAATTTGCCTTCCACATTGATATGAACACCATTTGCCAGTTGTTGCAAAGCTTCATTAGTAATCATTCCATCTACTTGTACCCAATATTCCCTTTCATGTTTAAAAGCTGGATGTAATATCCGATGATTTAATGAAGAGTCATTTGACAAAAGCAATAATCCTTCACTATCAAAATCAAGCCTGCCAATGGGATACACATCTGAAGGTACTTTAAAAAAATCTTTTAAAGTCTTCTTATCATCTACTTTTGAAAACTGACTCAATACCTGATATGGCTTATACACAATGAAATATTGAAACATAAAGCAAAATAAAAAAAGTCCTGCAAATGCAGGACTTTATATATGGATGGGTTAGTAAGTAATGGGAAATAAATTTCCCTACACAATATTATAAAGAGTTTTACCCATAACAAAAAAAAAGCAAAAGAATTTTATTCACATTTTACGTAGACATGTGAATTGCCTTTATATTAAGTAAGGCTAATAATAATGACATCAATAGAAAACACTAGAAAACAGTATTTAAAAGAAATCACATCATCTTCTGAAATATAAGCGGGACTTGATTTTACAACATCCGTTACTCTATAAATGTTGTAAATAGAAAAATACTGAAAATGAAAATTTTTAATTTTTCGATTTTCAAAAGACTGCATGTTACCTTTGAAAAATAAAACAAAAAAACATGAAGTTTGCTTCACCAGTCGAATTGAAATGGATTGCTTCTTTAATAAACGCGGAAATCATAGGAGATCATCATGCATTTGCAACCGGTATAAATGAAATACACAAAGTTGAAACCGGTGATCTGGTATTTGTAGATCATCCTAAATATTATACACCCTGTTTAAACAGTGCAGCAAGTTTTATAATAATAAACAGTAAGGATGTTATAGTACCCACTGGAAAAACACTATTATATCATTCAGATCCTTTTGAAGCTTATTTAAAAATAGTGGAACATTTCAGACCCTTTCAAACAACTACGAAATCAATAAGTGATTCTGCAATAATTGGCCAGGATACTATTATAATGCCAAATGTCTTTATTGGCAACCATGTAATTATCGGAAATAATTCTGTAATTCACCCTAATGTAACTATACTGGATAATACGATTATTGGGGATAATGTTGTGATACAATCAGGAACTGTTATTGGTAGTGATGCTTTTTATTATAATGGTAAAAAAGAAAGAGAAGTCCGGTATAAGAGGATGAAGAGTTGTGGGAATGTTATTATTGAAGACAATGTTGAAATTGGAGCAAACTGCACAATAGACAGGGGAGTAACGCATTCAACTATAATAGGCAAGGGTACTATTATTGATAATTTAGTACATCTTGGACATGAAGTAGTAATAGGAAAAAATTGTTTGCTTGCTGCACAGGTTGGTATTGCAGGAGCCACTACTTTAGAAGATGGGGTTATATTATGGGGACAGGTGGGTGTGAGTAAAACACTAACCATTGGGGCGAATGCTGTTGTGCTTGCTCAATCTGGTATACCAGGAAATATTGAAGGTAATAAAGTATACTGGGGAACCCCGGTAAGGGAAGCAAACGAAAAAAGAAAAGAATTGGTTTGGGTTAAACGAATTCCTGAACTTTGGAAAAAAATGATGGAATCATAACTGATATTTTAATCGCAGTTCTTCACAAATTCTCTTAATGGTATCCTTTATGGGTGTGTATTCAAAATTTACAGCATAGTAAGTAAACTTACTGTTATCAAAATAAGCTTTTGCCTGAGCAGTTTTAGCTGTTTCCTTTGTTAACAGTGGATTCTTTCCTGTAAATAAACCTTTAAGCTTTTCCATTCTCCATACAATGGAAGCAATAATAGGAGTTACTTTTTTATAGGGAGGCTTTTTCCCAAATTCCAGGGCAATATTTGTAAATATTTCTTTATACGATTTGTTTTCACCACTAATAATAAATCTTTCCCCGGAAGATCCCCCACTCATCAAAACTTTCATAGCATGTACAACATCTAATACATCAACAAATCCACTGATACCTTCTGTAAACCAGGGAAACTCATTATACGCAGATTTAAATATTTGAGAAGACCCCTTACTCCAATCACCAGCTCCAAGTATAATGGAAGGGTTGATAATCACAGCATTTAAACCTTCCCCAATTCCTCTCCAAACTTCCATTTCTGCAAGGTATTTACTTCTTCCATATTCACTGTTACTTGAGCTTTCAGTCCATTGCATCTTTTCATTGATGATTTCATCTTCCCATATTCTGCCCAAAGATGCAACTGAACTTACATAAAGAAACTTTTTTACACCTGCATCAATAGCTGCATTGATTACATTGGCAGTTCCTTCAACATTTGTTTTATATAAGTAATCTGTATGTTTCGGGTTAAAAGAAACAGCTGCTGCACAATGATAAACATGATCAACATTTTCAAATGCCTGTTCCAGAGAAATGACATCTAATATATCAGCCTCTACCCATTCAATATTTGCAGGGAAACCTACAGGTATAGATTTTCGAAAAATTGCTCTGACTTTTTCTTCGCTTTCAGACAGTTCTTTAATTAGATGAGATCCCAATAAACCAGTAGCCCCTGTCACTAAAATCATAAAATAAATTTACCGAATATAAAATTAAATTAAATTAAATTGATAATTCCATGCATTTATTACAAATTCCACTGATAACGAGGTCTGATTGTTTAGGCAGAAAACCTTCAGGCAAGTTAAGATCCGGTATAATTACATGATCCAAACAATAAGTTGTACTGCATTTTTCACAAATAAAATGTACATGATTATCATGATGATGCCCTTCAGTACAATCATCTTTGCATAATGCATATAAAACCGAGTTATCTGAAGTAGGAATAGTATGTATAATTCCTTTTTCTACAAAAGTTTGTAAGGTTCTGTAAATAGTAACACGGTCAAAATGTTCATTTGTCTTTTTTTCTATATCAGCATGTGCCAATGCACTATTTGCCTGTTTAAACAATTCCAGAATTTTAGTCCTGCTTTCAGTAATACTCAATTCGTTTCTTTTCAATATTTCAGCAATTTCATTCTTCATGAAAACTTGTTTAACAGTTTATTGTTGAAAAATGCCATTTACGAAATTTCCATTAATTGCTTTTTCATGTAATAAAGCCGGAATATCATCTATAAGCTGCTTTATTTCATTTTCTTTTAACCCGTCATACACAGCACCTCTAACCAAACCATTTTTATCTATTAAAGCAAAGAACTGTGTATGAATAAAGTCATCTTTTATATTGGCTACTGCATTCTTTGGATCATCAATCCCATAACTGAACCTAGCCATTTTGTATAAACTGTCTTTTCTGCCTGTCAAAAAAATCCATTGCTTAGAATTAACCTGTAAAGAATCTGCATAATGTTTTAGCCTTGGGACTGAATCTGTTTCCGGATCACAGGAATGCGAAATAAATAAAACATCCGGATTGCCTTTATATACTTCATATACCTTCTTCATATTGTTATTCATCCGCGGACAAATACCTTTACAACTGGTAAAAAAATAATTTACCACACAAACTTTCCCTTTCATATCAGTATTTGTAAATTGTATACCATCCTGATTGGGAAATGAAAAAGGCTGAACAACACTTCTGTTAGCAAGGGAACTTTTACTTAATACATCTGTACCATTAAACAGAAAAAACCAAAAAGCAAGTAACAGAATAATAAAGAAAAGAAAATACCCAATCAATTTTTTATATTTTAACATACTTCAAAGTTAACGGTAAGGGAATAGTTGTTAATTGATTCGAAGATAGAATTAATTTGCAACGAAGTTGCAAACAAGTATATTTGCACTATGAGTAGTTTAAAAATTAATTGGGATGCATTGGGTATAACTGCTTCTCTGGCATGTGCCATCCATTGTGCATTATTACCATTATTTTTAACAAGTTTGCCTTTATTTGGTATCAATATCATTCATAATCAGCAATTTGAATACGGAATGATACTACTTGCATTTTTTGTAGGTTCTTATTCGTTGTATCATGGCTGGAAAAAACATCATCACAACAAATTACCAATCCTCGCATTCACTGCAGGTATACTTTTGTTATTTGCCAAACAAAAATGGCATTCCTATGAAATCTGGTTTTTAATTCCGGCTGTCCTTTTTATTGTTGGAGCACATGTTTATAATTTTAGATTCTGCCGGATTCACAATCATGCACATGAAACAGATTGTGATCACTAGTTTTTTTCAGCATTATCAAATTCACTTCTGAAGGGAAATTGCTTTGGAGTAGTTTTAATGTTTTTAAACTGTTCATAGCACTTTTCAACATAATAACCCAATTCCAAATCATTCAATATTGTTAGAAATTCGTAGTTGGGACGGTATTTCTGTAAAAAAACCTCCAATTCTGGTGATTGCAGTTTGGTTATTTTACGAACAAATAATTTACTGAACCGATGATCAATATATTTATCCTGCTCCTGTTGCACTAGTCGTTTTTGAAGTGATTCCAAACTTCTGTTTCGCTTAAACCGGAACATATTGATGATTTCATCCAGATCTAATCCAACTGTCATACTACCCGGATTATAACTGTTATTATCGCTTAATTTAAGCGACGGCTTTTTAAAATTGAAATATTTTGCATATTCATTTCTGTTTTGAATGCTGTCAAGCCTGTAATTACTGTTACGTACTTTAACTTCAGGTAATTCGGCTGCACGCAAATGAATCATGATATTAAACTCATTAATATTTTTAATGGTATCAACAGGGTATTTCATGGTTGATTTATTAATCATTGAAAACCAGATGCTGTCGGTAGTTTTAACCGTTAAACTATATCGTCCTAAAGAATCAGTGATTGTACCTCGCCCGGAAGTACTGATAACTGCTACAGCTTCCAAAGGTTTACGTGCAGATATATCATAAACAGTTCCGCTTACTGTTATAAAGGGAACATTGTTTTTCTGTTGTGAAAAAACAAAACCATAACTGGTAAAAAAAAGAAATAAAATAAATAGCCTTTTATTCAATCCAATGATTTAGAGTGTAATATTAAACTCAAGAAATCATTTATCAATTGATAAATAATTAATTAACTCTTTTTTGGAATTTCATCCTTAAAACTTAGTTGATAGAATATAGGGTAACATTCTTCTCCAGGTTGGCCAGTCATGATGTATTTCAGACCCCCATATCTCAAGATTATGCCAAATCCCTTTACTCCATAAAATTTCAGAAAATTTACGATTTTCTTCCGGGGCTTCATGATTACCACTACCGGAGAAGATATGTATATGATGACTTGCCCTGATTTTACCTAAATACCATAGATCTGTTAAATTAGGAATATAATGCACGGGACTGTTGTAGTACACTTGCTCATCCCAATACCCTCTGGTATATTCTGTAAGGTCATATACACCACTCATACTAATCACACCATTTAAAATATCCGGCCTTTTTAAAAATAAATTCATGGCATGTAATGCCCCCAAACTGGCACCGCAGGTATAAATCATTGTTTCATTACTACATGTATTTCTTATAAATGGCACAACTTCATCAAAAACATATTGATTAAACTGATTATGGCGTATCGCTTTATGAGCAGGTATCATATCATAATTCATCCAGCTTTCCTTATTGATACTATTGATACTGTATACTTTCAATTTACCTTCCTCAATAAATGGTCTTAGTTCATTTAACAATTCAAATCTTTCATATTCCAGATAATCCGCCCCTGCTGTTGGAATCATTAATAAAGCAAATCCATGGTAACCATAGGTTGCAATGGGCATTTCCCTGTTCAGTGCAGGACTAAACCAGGTGTCAATTTTTTTATCCATATTTACAATTAAATACTGGTTTTTTTAATTTCTTTCCAAAGATCCTGATAACATTGAAGTGCATAACTGCTTGGAGCAAAAGTATCAAGCGGAGCCTGGTAAATTCCCATTTTCTCAACATCACTTAAATAAGGGATATAATTTTTGAAAAAGATTTTATCCTTATAAAACTGATTCATTATTTCGTGATGAAGATTTTTACGATGATCAACCATACTGAAAAAACACCTGATCTTATTTACATCCAACCCATTATTGTCAAAATAATCTGTTATGATATCATAAGAGCGAATAGCCAGTGTAGTAGGTATATTAGGTATTAAAATAGTATCTACTGCATAAAAAACAGCATCATGAAGCAATGAAATGCCTGGAGGGCAATCTATAAAAATAATATCAAAATCATGCTTTAAAGAAGCTAGTAATGCAGCGAGTTTCTTTTTGGATTGTTTCATTTCACTTAACAAAACATCAGCCTGGCGGGCAGAAATATCTGATGGAATGATAAAAAGGTTAGGATAAGGACTTGCCTGAATAGATTTAACAAGATCCAAATCATTAGTTAATACCTTTTTAGATTGGTTTTTAACCTGAGCTTCAACACCCAGGTAAAAAGAAGATGATCCCTGCGGATCCAAATCCCATATTAAGGTTTTAAGTCCATCTTTAGCAGACAAACTGGCTAAATTAATAGCGGAGGCTGTTTTGCCAACACCTCCTTTCAAGTTGTATAAAGCAAATGTTACCATAGAGTATAAATATACAAAACTTGTTTGGAGGCAATAAATATTATAAAAAAAATGGCATCTCTGGAAAGAGACGCCCTGAATCCTGTATCCTTTATCCTATGAAAAACCAAATTTTTACAGTCCAATTACTGTATAATATATTGAATATGAAATTATTTATCAGATTTGAAACTAATGCAAAGCTATCCAATCATTCGCGATTGAAATTCACCCAAAAAAATGATTTTAGATTATAGAAGACACTAAAAAATGTTAACCAGATTAATGCCAGCTTCTTATTTTGGCTACTGCAGCAGTTCTTGAAACTACTTCCAGTTTATCATATACATTAGCAATATGTGTTTTTATAGTATTAACAGAAACAAATAGCATATCGGACATTTGCTGATTTGTTTTTCCTTCATAAATAGCCTTTATAACTTAAAATTCACGTTTGGTAACAGGAACTTTAAGTTGTTTGTTAATTTTTATGAGTGATAAGGCTGGATGACCGGCTGCTACCTATTAAAATAAATTGTATAAGGAAATTTATTTGCAGCAATGGAATATTCAATGGCTCTTGCCGGATTTATTACATTAAACTGATAATAATAATTTAGATTTAAATAAGCTTAATAAAGGATACTGTCTGAATCTTCCTTTACTATAATTTTTATCAAACTCGCCGTAAGAATTTCATCCTTTGGCTGTGCATACAAAGAAAAGCTTTGTATCATGATTAAAATGGAAAATACAATTCTCAAGTAGTTAATTTTTGGTACTGTCTGATGTTAAAAAGAACACTGAACTATTTTATAGCTGCAAGTTCTTTCTGAAGCCTGAACATTTCATCCCTTAGCCTGGCAGCTTCTATAAAATCAAGATCCCTCGCTGCTTTTTCCATTTGCTTTTTAGTTTTTAAAATTGCTTTTTCAAACTGAGGTATAGTTGTATATTCTTCCTGTTCTTCTGCTGCCAGTAATGATTTTTCATCAATTAATGCATAAGGATTTTTAGTATCATAGCCTTTAATATCTAAAACTGAAGTCTGCGCAAAAACCTGTTCTTTGCTCTTTATTATCGTTGTTGGAGTAATGTTATTTTTAATATTGTAAGCAATTTGTTTCTCCCTTCTCCTATTGGTTTCATCAATTGTCCTTTGCATACTTTCTGTCATTTTATCTGCATAAAAAATAACAAAACCATCCACATTTCTGGCAGCCCTTCCTGCAGTTTGGGTCAAAGATTTTTCATTTCTTAAAAAACCTTCTTTATCTGCGTCTAAAATTGCAACCAAAGAAACCTCAGGTAAATCAAGTCCTTCTCTTAAGAGATTAACTCCAACCAATACATCAATTTCACCCAACCTCAATTGTCTTAATATTTCCACCCTTTCAAGTGTATCCACATCACTGTGAATATATTTGGATTTAATATTGATACGATGGAGGTATTTATCCATTTCTTCTGCCATTCGCTTGGTTAAAGTAGTAACTAAAACCCGGTCACCCTTTCTTACACATTTATCAATTTCATCCAATAAGTCATCAATTTGATTAACAGAAGGCCTGATTTGAATAGGTGGATCCAATAAACCCGTTGGCCTTACCACCTGTTCCACTACTATACCTCCGGTTTTTTCAAGTTCATATTCACCGGGAGTCGCACTTACAAATATGGATTGGCCAATCAAATTTTCAAATTCATGAAAATTAAGTGGCCGGTTATCAAGGGCAGATGGCAATCTAAATCCAAAATCCACCAAAACCAGTTTCCTGCTCCTGTCTCCACCATACATCCCAGCGATTTGTGGAATTGTCTGATGGCTTTCATCAATTACACATAAAAAATCTTTGGGGAAATAATCCAATAAACAAAACGGTCTTGTACCAGGTTTTCTTCTGTCAAAAAATCTGGAATAGTTTTCTATTCCGGTGCAATAACCCAATTCCCTGATCATTTCAAGGTCATATTCAACTCTTTCTTTTAAACGCTGCGCTTCAATCAGTTTACCGGTACTTTTAAAATATTCAACCTGTAACCTCATTTCATCCTGAATATCAAACATCACCTGCTGCAACATGTCTTTTGGGGCCAAATATAAATTTGCAGGGAAAATAGCCGCATTTTCCATTAACCCTATCCGCTTGCCGGTTGCAGTTTCCAAACTCTCAATTTCTTCAATTTCATCACCAAAAAAAGTAATCCGGTAGCCAAAATCAACATACGGCAGATTAATATCCACGGTATCCCCTTTTACCCTGAAAGTTCCTCTTCCAAATTCACCCTGAGAACGATTATATAAACTATTTACCAGTGCATGTAAAAATCCCTGACGGGAAATCATTTGCCCCTTAGAAATCCGGATAATACCATTTTCATATTCTGTAGGGTTGCCCATACCATAAATACAGCTTACACTAGCCACAACAATAATATCCCTTCTGCCACTTAACAATTCACTGGTTGCCTGTAATCTTAACTTATCCAGCTCTTCGTTGATACTCAAATCTTTTTCAATATAAGTATCACTTACAGGCATATAAGCCTCTGGTTGATAATAATCATAATAAGATACGAAATAACCTACGGCATTATTTGGGAAAAACTGCTTAAATTCCCCATATAATTGGGCTACCAGCGTTTTATTGTGCGTTAAAACCAAGGTTGGCCTTTGCACATTATTAATAAGATTAGCAATTGTAAATGTTTTACCACTTCCGGTAACTCCAAGTAAAGTTTGATATCTTTCCTGATTCAAAATCCCTTCAGTAAGTTGTCTAATCGCCTCGGGTTGGTCGCCACTGGGTTGATATGGTGCATGCAGTTGAAATGACATAACAATACTTGCAAATTAAGGAATGAAGTTTAAGTTGTCATTTTTTGTTTTTATCAAAAAGAATATTTTATTCCAGTTTACCTTTTATATATTTTAACAGTTTGACAGTTTTATGTTTAAGTAATAAAAAAAATGTTAAACCATTGCATTTAACTTCATTTTTTTGATTTGGATTTAAACTGGCATGGTGTTTTCTGTATCTAATTTGGAAACATGAGATTCACATTTCAAACTATTTTCTATGAGACAAGCTTTAACATTAGTTTTTTTACTGGCGCTTTCAACATTTACGAATGCTCAAAGCGATTGGCCAAAAACTATTACAGCCTCCAATGGAGCAATTATTAAAATTTACCAGATGCAACCTGAATCTTTTTCAGGTAACCAGCTAAAATACCGTTCGGCGGTTTCCATTCAGCAAAACAATACAACCGACCCTGTATTTGGAACATTTTGGGCATTGGCTACTGTAGAAACAGACCGTGACAATAGAACTTTGTCTATTCTTTCTGTAAAAATTCCAAATGTAAAATTTGCATCTGATTCTGAAGCAGATCAATTGAGTTATATTAAATCATTACTGGAGTTCCAGATTCCTGCACTTTCTTCAAATCTTCAGTTAGATCCAATTACCTCTTCCCTTGAAATGCGGACTGAAGAGAAAAAGGTTTCTAAAGATTTAAATAATAATCCGCCAAAGATTATTTTTTCCAACCACCCGGCTATGCTGGTTTTGATTGATGGTGAACCAAAACTGCAAAATAATGCAGAATGGGGCGTAGATGTGGTAGTAAACAGTCCTTTTACGATTGTTAAATCCAACAATATTTATTACCTGTATGGAGCTAAAAAATGGTTTTCTTCAGGTGCTGCAACGGGTCCTTATCAGCTTACCAATAATATCCCTTATAATTTCAGCAAAATCGAAGCTGCAATCAGTAATGCCAATAATGCAGATCCGGGCTTTACTGCCGATACTAAAGGCCAGTCTGCAGATGGTATTATTCCTGAAATAATTGTAAGTACACAACCTGCAGAATTAATTCAAACCAAAGGTGAAGCTAATTTTAACCCAATTGATGGAACTAGCCTCCTATATGTTACCAATTCGGATAATGATATTTTCATGGATACCAATTCCCAGAAATATTATGTGCTGGTTTCCGGCCGCTGGTATGTTGCTCCGCAATTAAACACTAATAACTGGCAGTATATTGCTGCAAATACACTGCCTGCAGATTTTTCAAAGATTCCGGAAGGCTCTAAAAAAGATAATGTATTGGCAAGTGTTGCAGGAACTGATGCTGCAAGGGAAGCTGTTATGGATGCACAAATTCCGCAGACTGCAAAAGTTGACCGTAAAAATGCTTCAACTGATGTTACCTATGATGGCAATCCGCAATTTGAAAATATCAATGGTACTTCCATGCAATATGCGGTAAATACTCAGAATTCTGTGATCAGGTACCGTGACAGATATTATACTGTTGATAAAGGAGTTTGGTTTGAAGCACCAACTGCAACAGGCCCCTGGAGTGTATGTGTTAAAAGACCCGAAGAAGTGGATATTATCCCGCCAAGCTACCCTGTGTATAATATGAAATATGTGTACATCTATGATTCAAATCCGGATTGGGTATATACAGGATATACTCCGGGTTACCTGAATGCTTATATCTATGGTCCAACCGTTGTATATGGTACAGGATTTTATTACAGACCCTGGTATGGTCATCATTTTTATCCACGACCTTATACCTGGGGATTTGGAATGCAATATAATCCATGGACTGGATGGGGTTTCGGGTTTGATTATAGTTTCGGATGGTTTAATATGGGCTTCGGATTCGGCCTTTGGGGCGGATGGGGTGGTGGATGGTGGGGACCATCAATATATCGCCCGCCATATGGATATAATCCTTATGCAAGAGCCGGTTATGGTTATTATGGACATAATGTTTATAACAGAAATACTTTTGCAAACAATTATAACCGCAGTTTCCGGGCTACGAACAATGTATATAATTTAAGAAGGGATGTGGTAACTGTAAATAATGGCAGAATGAATTCAGTTAATAATAGTGGTATCAACAGAGTTAATAATACCCAGAGAAGTCAGGGTGGTGCTTCGGTAAATTCTGCTAACGGAGTATTAAGAAATAATATAACTACTGACAGGGCCGGAAATGTTTACCAGAGAAACCAACAGGGTCAATGGCAACAAAACCAACAACACCAATGGCAACCTGTAAATCAAAATCAACAGGTTCAAAATTTGAACAGGCAGCAGCAAATGCAGCAAAGAGGTGAAGTAAGGTCCCAGAATTTTCAAATGCAGCGTAGCAGTGCCCCTGCTCCAAGATCATCAGGTAATAGTGGTGGAGGAAGCAGATCGAGTGGTGGGGGTGGACATAGAAACAGGTAAATTCATTAATTGAAATAAAAAAAGCACTGCAAGAGCAGTGCTTTTTTTATTTGTGGCATTATTTTATGTCCCCTTAATTTGATATTTCAGGTTTCAATTTGCTAATACATGAGAATCATTTGCTAAAACTTATCTTTGCCGCTCAGTTGAAAATTTCAAAACAGAAATCACAAAAGTTTTTATGAGTCAACATTTAAGTGAACAGGAAATCATACGCCGTGAGAAATTAGCAAAGATTCAGGAAGCCGGAATTAATCCTTTTCCTGCCCCTTTATATCCTGTAAGCCATTATTCAGCAGATATAAAAGCTGCTTTTACAGAAGAAACAAAAGAATTATTTTCTCAGGTTTGTGTTGCCGGAAGGGTAATGAGTATCAACGATAAAGGAAAAGTTTTTTTTATTAAAATTCAGGACAGCAAGGGTATTATTCAATTATACATAAAAAGGGATGAAATTTGCCCTGGTGAGGATAAAAGCTTTTGGGATACTGTAATAAAACATGGACTTGACCTGGGTGATATTATTGGTGCCACCGGTTTTGTCTTTATTACTAAAACAGGAGAAACTTCTGTTCATACACAAAGTATTACTCTACTTACTAAAAGTTTAAAACCTTTACCTATCGTAAAAAGGGATGAAGAAGGCAATATTTTTGATGAAGTAACAGATCCTGAATTTCGTTACCGCCAGCGTTATGCAGATTTAATCATTAACCCATCAGTTAAAGAAACATTTGTCAAAAGAACCAAACTGGTAAATACAATCCGCGAATTTTTAAATGAAAGGGGAGCACTTGAAGTAGATACTCCAGTATTGCAATCTATTCCCGGTGGTGCCGCGGCAAGGCCTTTTGTTACCCATCATAATGCACTGGACACTGCTTTCTATTTAAGAATTGCAAATGAACTGTATTTAAAAAGATTGATTGTGGGTGGATTCGACTGGGTATACGAATTCAGCCGGAACTTCAGAAATGAAGGAATGGACAGGACACATAATCCGGAATTTACGATTCTTGAATGGTATACTGCCTATAAAGACTATTTCTGGATGATGGAAACTACCGAGCAATTAATTGAAAAAGTAGCTATTGCATTACATGGTACTACCGATGTATTAATAGGTGAAACTACTGTAAGCTTTAAAGCCCCATTTAAAAGGATCAGTATTTTAGATGCAATTAAAGAAAATACTGGAATTGATATTTCTGAAAAGGATGAAGCCGGACTTCGGGAGGTTTGTAAACAACTGGATATTGATGTTCCGGGTAATATAGGTAAAGGAAAACTGATAGATGAAATATTCGGAGCTACTTCAGAATTTAAATACATACAGCCCACTTTTATAATTGACTATCCGGTAGAAATGAGCCCGCTTACCAAAAAGCACCGCAGTAAGCCAGGACTGGTGGAACGTTTTGAATTAATGGTAAATGGTAAAGAAATAGCCAATGCTTACAGTGAATTGAATGATCCTATTGATCAACGAAATCGGTTTGAAGAACAGGTTAAATTAATGGAAAGGGGTGATGATGAAGCCATGTTTATTGATTATGACTTTTTAAGGGCTTTGGAATATGGAATGCCCCCAACCTCAGGAATTGGAATTGGAATTGACCGTTTATGTATGATGATGCTAAATCAGGTATCTATTCAGGATGTTTTATTATTCCCGCAAATGAGGCCTGAAAAGTTCCGCGAACAGGAATCTTAGGATTCATGATATTTATTATTTTGGGAATTGGAAAAAAAGTATATCTTTTGGTTCAAAATTATTGCACATATGAGTTATACAACTAATCCCCGCATTGCAACCATTACGTTTGCAATTATTATCTTCTTTTTCGGATTGAATCATTTGATTATTCCGGAAGTAGTAGTAAAAGAAGTTCCTGCTTTTTTTCCGGCCCCTTTGTTTTGGGTATATTTTACAGGAATAGCACAAATATTGGCTGCTATTGCATTTGTAATCCATAAACAGGTAAAACTAGCCGGATATCTGTTGGCTGCAATGATTGTACTAATTGCATTGCTTGTTCACCTGAATGAAGTCTTTAATGCAGCTTCTCAGGAACAACAGAAAATTGAAGTTATCTTTTTATCAAAAGATATTGCCATTGCAGCTTTTGCCTTTTATATTGGCAGCAAAAATGAATAGATTTATATATTACTTTATAAAAAAAGGATAGTGATTAATCACTATCCTTTTTTTATAAAGTTTGTCTTTGTTTAATCCCTGTAATTCAATGCAGGCTTTCTATCACCCAATAAAGCTTTGTACTGATAATCCCCTTTTGCCTTTTTAAATTCATCCATTGCTTTTTCAATCAGAGCAGGAGTCGTATAAAGATCTATAGCTGTAACGGACATTGTTTTAGCTGCTACCATCATCCCTTTAATGCCAATATCTGTACCACCGCATGCTACAGCCTGCCAACTATGTGCAGGAGTTCCCGGAACCCATGTTGCTGCATTCATGCCAACTGTAGGTACTGCATAACTAACATCTCCCACATCTGTGCTACCTCCACCAGCATCTTTTTCGTCTTTTTCAGGTTTTACAGTTGCTGCTGTACTGATATCCGGATATTTAAATGTAAAACTGGACTGGATTTTATGAGCATATTCTATTTCCTCTGGTGTATAGTTTACCCCACCAACTTTTTCCAGATTTTTTTGCATTACATCTGCCAATGTACGGTTAATCAGTAAATCATGTGTACCCCCTATTATTTCATATTCCATTCTTGTTTGTGTTCCTAATGCAGCGCCTTCTGCAGCTTTTACCACTCTGTCAAATATAGAAACCACCTCGTCTTTATTAGGATGGCGAACATAATAATAAGACTCTGCAAAATCTGGTACTACATTTGGAGCTTTCCCCCCATTTGTAATTATGTAATGAATCCTGGTTTCCTGAGGCACATGTTCCCGCATCATATTCACCATATAATCCATTGATTCTATAGCATCTAATGCACTTCTGCCTCTTTCTGGTGCCGCTGCCGCATGAGATGCAATACCATAAAACCTGAATTTGGCTGATTTATTTGCTAATGCACTGGTAATCGTTACTCCGTTTGCATCTCCCGGATGCCAGTGTATTACCACATCCACATTATTAAATAAACCTGCCCTTACCATATATACTTTCCCGCTGCCACCTTCTTCAGCTGGGCAACCATAAACTTTTATGGTACCGCTTATTTTGCCTGATTCTATCAGTTTTTTTATTTCAATACCTGCCGCAACACTTGCGGTACCAAATAAATGATGGCCGCAACCATGCCCTGCATTTTTTCCTGCTGTTTGTTTTTCAGGGGTATTTGTCTGTGATAATCCAGGCAAAGCATCAAATTCAGCCAGGATACCTATTACTGGTTTTCCCGATCCATAGGTAGCCACAAATGCAGTAGGTATATCAGCAACACCAGCCTGAACCGTAAATCCCGCTTCCTGCAATGTTTTTTGATGAAGAGCTGAACTCTTTACTTCTTTATAACCAACTTCAGCGTAATCCCAAATCTGAAATGCAATCTTCCTGTAATCAGCATATTTTGATTGAATATCACTGATGGCTTCATTTTTCAATACTTCATTTGGATTAATTACCGTTTTCTTTTTTTGTGCAGATACATTTAAAAAAAGGGCCCATACAAACAGGCTGCTCATAAACAGTTTTCTCATATTTTAGGTAGTATTTTACTAAACAAATAAATCCACATATAACTGGCCTCCAGGCTTAACAGAATATTTTGACAGATCGGTTATTCCCTCTTTTGCCAGGACTTCTTCATCTATAAAAGTATTGCCGGTATAATACAGGTTATCCTTATTTAAAATAAAATAAGCTGCATCTGCCAGTATTTCAGTAGTTCTGCTCATATTAGCCAGCATCTCCCCACCCAGTAAGTTTCTTACAGCAGCTGTATCAATGGTTGTTCTGGGCCATAATGCATTGGATGCAATATTATCATTTTTAAATTCTTCTGCCCAACCTAAAGCCATCATACTCATATTGAACTTACTCATGGTATACGCAATATGCGGTCCCATCCACCTGGGTATCATATTAATAGGTGGAGATAAGGTAAGAATATGTCCGCTGCTTGATTTCTTTAGATAAGGTATAGCATGCTTTGTAAATAAAAAAGTACCCCTTACATTAATACTATGCATTAAATCAAATCTTTTTGATTCAGTCTGTTCTGTTCCAGTCAACTGAATGGCTGATGCATTATTAATTACAATATCAATACCTCCAAAAGCTTTTACAGCAGTTTCAATTACATGAAGTATCTGGTCCTCAAAACGTATATCTGTTTGTACTGCAATTGAATTTCCTCCGGCTGCTTCCATTTCAGCAGCTGCAGAATATATAGTACCACCTAATTTTGGATTTTCTTCTGTGCTTTTGGCAGCAATAACAATATTGGCCCCTTCTTTGGCAAGTTTTAAAGCTATTGCTTTTCCAATACCCCGTGTAGCACCGCTGATCAAAACAGTTTTATTCTTAAAACTCATAGTAAAAAAGTTATGAGTTGTAAGTTATAAGTTATAAATGAGCTGGAAAAATTCTAAACTGATTTGTTCTTTCCTGCTATGTTTATTCTCCATTTTCCCAACCCAGAAATTTACTGATTACGGCTTCTGTTTCATAACAGGCAGTTTGTAACTGATGATTTATAATTCGGATATCAAAATGATCCTTAAACGAAATTTCATAATTAGCTTTATTAACACGCGTGGCAATGGTTTCAGGGGTTTCTGTACCCCTGCTTTCCAGCCTTTTTTTCAATTCCTCCACACTGGGGGGTTCAATAAAAATAGATAGGGAATTCTCAGGAAACTGCTGTTGTACATGAATAGCCCCTTTAATATCTATATCCAGCATCGGTGTTTTTCCAGACGCCCAGATTCTTTCAATTTCACTTTTTAAAGTGCCATAATATTTGCCTTCATATACCATTTCCCATTCTATGAATGCATTTTCTTTAATTTTCTGTTGAAATTCTTCTACGGAGATAAAATAATAATCCACCCCGTCCCTTTCCATATCCCTGGCTTTGCGGGTGGCTGCTGAAACTGAGAAGGCTAATAAGGGATATTTATGTAAGAGGTAGTGAGTTATAGATGTTTTTCCAGCGCCGGATGGTGCAGTAATTATAATAATTTTCTTGCTCATAATCCGCGCAAGTTAAGGCAAGTATTTAAAAAATAATGACAGGATAATACCTAAAATTATTAACCCTATCAGGTAAAATTACAAACCAGTAAAAGAGGTTATGATAACAAGGGGTCGGAGAAATAATCACTTTGAACTTTAATTTGCCATTTATTACGGATTTGCTTTAATGAGTTTCTCAGATTATCATTGGCATTCTGGTTCTTTACAATATAATCCCAGGCGCCTTTTTTCATAGACTGGATTGCAATATTAATATCTTCCTGAGAAGAAATCATAATCACTTCCGTTTCTGGATTCTTTGTTTTTATTTTTTCCATCACTTCAATTCCATTCATTCCCGGCATAGAATAATCCAATGTTACTGCTTCAGGCGTTTCTTTCATGGCTTCAAGAAATACTAAAGGATCTTCAAACCTTTTTACTTTAAATTCAGGATTCAGGGAAAGAAAATAATGTAACATTGTACCATACCATTGGTCATCATCCAAAATATATACTGTGAATGGCTTGAAATTCTTCATTTTTTAGTTTTTAATGTACTAATATCTGTATGAAGATGATG
>Ga0208872_1000368_pt1 | contig 35523 bp, 33 predicted proteins | sample CryBogCBH12Aug08_FD_185508 | JGI IMG/M metagenome (GOLD analysis project Ga0208872, IMG submission 185508) | Freshwater microbial communities from Crystal Bog, Wisconsin, USA - CBH12Aug08 (SPAdes) | ecosystem: Environmental > Aquatic > Freshwater > Lake | place: Crystal Bog, Wisconsin, USA...
CGGGCGGCATCCTCGCGTTTTTTCTCGGCGCGTTGATGCTGTTCAACCACGGCGGCCCCGGCTACCGGCTGTCGCTCGCGTGGATTCTGCCGGCGACGGCGGTGACGGCGCTGTTTTTCATTTTCATCGTGGGCAAAGGCATCAGCGCGCAATTCAGACCGGCGCAGACCGGCACCGGCACGATGATCGGAAAAATTGTTTCCGCGCAATCGCGCATTGATTCGGCGGGCGGAAAAGTTTTTATTGAAGGCGAACTCTGGAACGCCGTGAGCGCGACGCCGGTGGAAGCCGGCCAGCCGGTGGAAATCACCGGCATCAACGGATTGACTTTGTCGGTAAAACCAAAAAACTAAAATTATGGAACAACTCATCGGACTTATCCTTCGCGGCGGCATCATCTCCGTCGTCGCCATCGGCATCATCGTGGTCATCTTCGTTTTGCCACAGGCGATCCGTATTTTGCGCGAATACGAGCGCGGCGTGATTTTCCGGCTCGGCAAATTGCAGGGCGCGAAGGGGCCGGGACTGATCCTGCTGATTCCGGTCATTGACAAGATGGTGAAGATGGATTTGCGCGTGGTGACGATTGACGTGCCCAAGCAGGAGATCATGACCAAGGACAACGTGCCGGCCACGGTGGACGCCGTGATGTATTTCCGCGTGGTGGATCCGAACGCGGCGGTGGTGAAGGTGGAAAATTTCTGGAAGGCGACCTCGCTCATCGGCCAGACGACCTTGCGCAGCGTGCTTGGCCAGTCGGCACTTGACGAACTGCTGTCACAGCGCGACGTCATCAACCAGAAATTGCAGGAGATCATCGACAAGCAGACCGAGCCGTGGGGCATCAAGGTCACGTCGGTCGAGGTGAAGGAAGTGGCGTTGCCCGACAGCATGAAGCGCGCAATGGCCAAGCAGGCCGAGGCCGAACGCGAACGCCGCGCGAAGATCACCAACGCGGAAGGCGAGTTTCAGGCCGCCGAAAAAATGGTGCAGGCCGCCGCGCTCATCGCCAAGGAGCCGATCGCGTTGCAACTGCGCTATCTCCAGACGATGCGCGAGATGGCGAGCGAGCACAACACGACGACGTTCCTGCCGCTGCCAATTGACTTGTTCAGCGCGTTTTTGAAAAAATAGGGCATGCCGCTTTACGAATACGAACTCTGCGAAGGTGAGTGCAAGGCGTGCGGCGGGACGTTCACGCTGAACCGCCCACTGTCCGCCGCGCCGCTCACGAAATGCCCGGCGTGCAAAAAGCCGGTGCGCAAAATCATTTCCGGCTTTACTACGCCGCACAAACTCAAGCCGCTGTCCGTCACGGATGCAAAAAAGGCCGGTTTTCAGGTCTATAAACGTCTCGGCAAAGGCGAATACGAACGGCAATAACGGAAAAAGTTTAAACAGCCCAGCTATTCTCATTTTGAATTCATTTTGACGAAGAGTGTCCATTGTTTTAGCGTGGTATAGGAAGATGAATCGTTTTCAGTCCATATTTCTGGTATTTTTCGGCGGCTGCTGGCTGGCGGCCGTGCCGGCGTGGGCCGACAACACCATCCAGTTTTCCCGTCCCGTCGATCCCGAGTTGGTGAATCGCGCGAATTCGTTCGTGCGGTCGGCTCCGGATCGGCCCAACGCGGTCGGCGGCACCAGCGCTCCGTCGGAGATTTTCAACACATCGCCGACCGACGATACGCCGATGACCGCGCCGGTGCTGCTGATTCCGCAGACGGCTTCGATGAAGGAGGCCATCAACCGGCGCAACAACTGGATGTGGATGACGCCTGAGGAAGTGCTCGGCGTGCCGACCGTGGATAAAATGCTGAACACCCCCGAGTCAAACGAAGACAGCAAACTCACGCAGGCGGAAAAATTTCTGGCCCGGCTGGACAAACAGCACGCGGCGGAAAAATCGTCGTTGAATCCGCTGCCCCAGCAGAATTCGGCGTTGCTGCAGAACGACAGCGCCCCCAATCCATTTGTCCACCATGAAAGCCAGACCTTGCAAGACATCACTCCCGCTGAATCGCGCCCGGGGCTGGCAAAATATCTGAGCCAGCGATTTAGCGAGGTGTCCGGTTCGCCGGCGGATGCCGGTGTCATCAAGGCGGATTCGCCGTGGGCCACGTCGTTTTCCCAACCGAACCAGTTGGTGCCGGTGCCGGATCAACAGGCCGGGATGGAGCGGTTTCGCGCGATGATGGAACCGCTTTCGCCGCCGGACCGAACACCGGCGATTGAAGGTTCTTTTTCCGCGCCGAACGCCAACATCCAGCCGGCACCATCCTTCAATCCGACCGGCCGTTCCTATGAGCCGTTGAGCCAGAACATCGGCCGTCCGCAAGGAATCATGCCGCTGCCCGGTCTTACCACGCCTTACTCCGCGCCGGCGCAACCGTCCGCGCTGGCGACCCTGCCGCCGTGGCTGCAAAGTTCCCCGCAGTCGTCGGGCATGCCGCAGCGGAAGTTTTAATACTGCGAGGTGGTGACCAGCACTTGTTCCAGCGTGGAGACACCGTCGCGCGCGCGATCCAGCGCTACCATGCGCAAGGTGCGCATCCCCTGATTGACGGCGAGCTTGGCCATCTCGCGGGTGCTGGCGCGGGCGATGATGAGTTTGCGGATTTGATCCGTGATGGTCATCGCCTCGATGATGGCCATACGTCCGACATAGCCGGACTGTTTGCAACGGTCGCAGCCGCGGCCGCGGAAAAGCTGGACGCCGTCAAACATCACCGGATCGATGCCGAGGTCTTCAAACATTTTCGTCGGATAAGTCAGCGGTTCCTTGCAATGCGAGCAGATGCGGCGCATCAGGCGTTGCGCGCAGGAAAGGATCACCGACGATGAGATCAAGAACGGGGCGATGCCCATGTCGTCGAGACGCGCAATGGCGCCGGGGGCGTCATTGCAGTGCATTGTGGATAAAACCTGATGGCCGGTGAGCGCGGCTTCGATGGCGATTTCCGCTGTCTCGGTGTCGCGGATTTCGCCGATCATGATGATGTCCGGGTCTTGGCGCAGGATCGAGCGCAGGGCGTTGGCGAAGGTGAGGCCGATGTCTTTTTTGGTCGGCACCTGGTTGATACCGGGAATTTGGAATTCCACCGGGTCTTCGACGGTGATGATGTTCCACGTCGGGTTGTTCAGTTCGTTCAACGCGGAATACAACGTGGTGGTCTTGCCGGAGCCGGTCGGGCCGGTGACGAGGATCAATCCGTGCGGGGCGTCGATCGCCGTCTTGAACTGTTTGAACGTGCTGTCATCCAGCCCCAGTTTGTCGAGGCTGGCGGACAGATTCGATTTGTCCAAAACACGCAGCACGATTTTTTCGCCGTGCACGGTCGGCAGCACCGACACGCGCAAATCGAAATCACGGTTGCTCACCTTGACGCGCATACGGCCGTCCTGCGGCAGGCGGCGCTCGGCGATGTCGAGGTTCGACATGATCTTGAAGCGCGAGGCGAGCGCGAGCTGCATCTGCTTGGGCGGCGGGGTGGCATCGATGAGCACGCCGTCGATGCGGTAGCGCAGGCGCATCTGTTTTTCAAACGGCTCTAGGTGGATGTCGCTGGCGCGGTCTTTGATGGCCTGCAGGACGATGAGGTTCGCCAGTTTCACGACCGGTGCCTCTTCGCTGGAGGCGGCCAGCTGATCCAAATTGACTTCTTCCTGAGCTTCCTTGATGGACTCGATGGTGTCGCCTTCGGCATCGACTTCGCCCTGTTTTTGAGCGTCCTGGATGATGTCCTCCATCGAACCGCTTTTGGCGGCATCGAGGGCGTTTAATTTGTCGACGATCGCCTTTTCGGAGGCGATCAGCGGCGTGATTTCCAGCTTGGTGATGCGCTTGACGTCGTCCAAGGCGAGGACGTTCAAAGGGTCGGCCATCGCGAGGAACAATTTGTTCTCCAGCCGGCTGATGGGAACGACCTTGTGATTGTGTGCGGTGTCGCGGGGGATGAGTTCCACCACGTCCGGCTGGATGCTTACGCGCAGGAGATTGACGGGCGGAACATTCAGCACGCGGCCCATGCACACCGCCAGATCGTCGGGGCTGACGTATTGCTTGTCCTTGTCGATGATCAGCTTCACCAGCCGCGCGCCTTCGCGTTTCTGGCGCTCTAGCAACTCCTCGATCTGGTTCGGGCTTAACAGCCCGTCCTCGACGAGGGCGTCGGCGATGCGTTCGGCGAATGACTTGATTTTTATCATGGTCAGCGGAACGCCTTGCGGAGGTTGGTGACCAGATCGGCGGGTTGCGAGACATACCACAACAGCCGGTGGGTGGTGGCCTCGGCCAGGTCTTTGGCCGCCTGTTGATTGAAGGGGTTGGCCGTCGCCACCATGATGGCCTTGCTCATCCGGTCGAACGGCAGCACGCACCAGCGCCGGCAGATATCCGCCGGAAAACCGCGGGTCAGATCCATGTCCACGTCGTAGCGGTCCATGGGCAGATAGGCCACGCGCGCCTTGTCGGAGAGCAGCCGGAGCGATTTCTCGATGAGAAAAATCCCCTTTTCATGCAGCGTCTGGATGAAGGGCTCGACCACATCGGTCGGAGCCACGGTCAAATCCGTGTTGCGCCAGCACAAGTCAAAATCCCCCGCCGTGATGATTTTACTCTCGACGAAAATTTTATAAAGCGACTTGCGGCCGTCATCGATTTCCGCCGCCGCCACGGCCTTTGCCTTGCGTCGGGAAATCGTCGTGTCCGATACCGGCGCGGTGGCCGCGCTCTCAGCCATGGGCTGGACGACTGCGCTGCTGGCCTTGTCCTCGATTTGCTTCAGTGCCAGTTTGACATCGGTGTCCTCGGGGCGGCGTTGCAGCACCGTTTCGTATTCGAGGATGGCCGAGGACAACTGGCCCTGCTGCAGATAGGCCTGCGCGATGCGCTTGGAAGTGTTGATGACCTGCTCTTCGCGACCGAGTTTTGAATACGCCTCCTTGAGGATCTCCAGTGACTGCGTATCGCTGGGTTGCGACTGCACGATGACCTCGAACATCTCAATTGTTTGTTGCAACTGAGCTTCTTCCCCTGCGTTTAATGTAGCGGCCGCCATGATGCGTTATACCAGCAAATCTGCTGCCAAGTTAATTCGCCCCTGTCGCCAAAGCAACCCAAAGTCGAAACCAATTTCGCTTTTACATTTCACCGCCAAGGTCTTCCTGCTAAAAATATTCCAGGTGGAATTAATCAATCCCAGCATGACTCCGGCCACCGGCGAGCGCCTCCTGCGTTTTGTCGGGGATAAAATGGTTTTCCGGATCCACGCCGGCAAAACCGCCGGGCACAAAAATTGGTCGGCCCGGCTTCGCACCAATCTCGGGCGCGCCGCCGCCCGGCGCCGTGAAATTATCACCGCCAACGCCGGCGGTGCGGTGGTCGCCAATTCTTCCTGGCGCGATGTGCCGATGCAACGGACCGAGGCTGGCTGGGAGGTCGAACTGCCGCTGGCCGAAGTCGGCTATTTCCAGGCCAAGGCTTACCTGCTCGACGAAAAAAACTGGCAGCATTGGCCCGCCGGTGCCGACGTCGGCGTTTCCGTCCATCCGGATTTTGCCCGCACCGCCAACACCATTTATTGCGCCTTTACCCGGCTTTTCGGCGCCACCAAAAATCTCGCCTCCACTGCCGACGAGAAGCTGGAGGTGCAGCTCAAAGCACTTGAAGCCAGGGGCTACGCCACGCTGCCGCCGTCGGGAAAATTTCGCGACTTGACGAAGCAATTGCCGTTCATCGTCGAAAAACTGGGTTGCAAGATCATTCATCTCCTGCCCGTGCACCCGACGCCGACGACTTACGCACGCTTCGGCCGCTTCGGCAGCCCGTATGCCGCGCTCGATCTGACGGCGGTGGACCCGGCACTCGTGGAGTTTGATAAACGCACGACGGGTATTGACCAATTTTGCGAACTCACGCAAGCCGCCCATGCGTTGCACGCCCGCGTTTTCATCGACATCGTCATCAACCATACTGGCTGGGGTTCGACCTTGCAGGAAAATCACCCGGAATTTTTTCTCAAAAAACCGGACGGTGAATTTGCCAGCCCCGGTGCGTGGGGCACGGTTTGGGAGGATTTGGTCGAACTCGAACAGCACGACGTGAAGCTCTGGGATCTCGTCGCCGATTCGCTGCTGGTCTGGTGCCGCCGGGGCGTGGACGGCTTCCGCTGCGACGCCGGTTATAAAATTCCGACGCCGGCGTGGCAATACATCGTGGCCCGCGTGCAGGAGGAATTTCCCGAAACCATTTTTCTGCTCGAAGGCCTCGGCGGTTCGTGGGACGCCACGGAAAGTTTGCTGACCGAAGGCGGGATGCAATGGGCATATTCCGAGCTGTTCCAAAATTATTCCGGCAAGGATGTCGCTTGGTATCTCGACTACGCCAACCGCCAGAACGCGCGTGTCGGCAGCTACGTTCACTATTCCGAAACGCACGACAATGCGCGCCTCGCCGCGCAGGGTGGTGCCGCCTCGTCGCCAAACAAAACATGGTCGCTCCTGCGCAACCGGTTGTGCGCGCTGACGAGCCCGTGCGGCGGCTTCGGCTTCACCTGCGGCGTGGAATGGCTCGCGACGGAAAAAATCCGTGTCCATGGGAACACCGGATTGAACTGGGATAATCCCGAAAACATTGTGCCCGAACTGGCGCGGCTGAATCAGCTCGTCTCCAACCATCCGTGCTTTTTTGACGGCGCGAAACTAACGCGCCTAAGCGCTCCGGATGCTCCGGTGTATGCGCTGCTCCGCGAATCCGCCGAAGGCAAAGATTCCGTTTTGATTCTGGTCAACACCGACGTCGCGCAGGAAAACTCCGTCACGCTGGCCGCTTCCGCTTTCCGTTTTCCGCTTTCTGCGTTGCAGCTTGATCTGCTTGGCCAGATGCTGCCGCCGGCGGTCTTCACCAGAGAGCAGGCCAACTTTACGCTTCCCGCCGGTGCGGTTTATTGCCTCGCGTCGGCGCCAAAGCCCGCCGGTCTGAGCGGTGACAACTATCGCCGCACCCGCGCGCAGGCCGCCTTTGCCTTTGAGGCGTTGAACAAAATTGTTCCCGTCGAATCCGTGGACGGACTCGACTGGCGCTGGCTGGCGGAGCAGGTCGAGAGTTCGCCGACAAACTTTCTTGCCGCCGCCGGCGAGTTTGCCGTCCGCGCCGCCAAAACGCCGTTCGCCGATTTGATGCGCGAAGCCGGGGCCGGGAATGTTTATCCCCGTGTCGTTCGCTGGACGCTGCCCGATGTCCGCCGCATCACGCTCGTGCCGGCCGGCCACTGGCTGCTGATCGAGGATTCCGCGTCGTTCCGCGCGGAGTTGTGGATTGGAGACACGCGCATCCATGTTCAATCCATTCCGGCGGGAAAAAATCACGTCGCCGTTTTTGCGCCGCGCGATGTTTCCGCCGAAGCCGGGCTGGCGGTGGAGCGCTACGGGGCCGCTTCGCAAAAGGCTTCCGCCGCGATTCGTTTTCTCGCGCCCGCGCCTTTGGCCCCGAACCTGAAGCCTCAAGCTGCGGATCTGGTTTTGCTGACCAATGGTCGCGGCGGCATGGCGCGCCTGTGCGTGGACTTGGGCCGGGTGAATTCCAAATACGATTGCGCGCTCGGGGCCAACCTGCATGCGACGGTGCCGGTGGACCGGCATGTTTTCGTCAAGCGGCTTCGCGTCTGGGTCAATGCCGATGGCTTTCTCTCCCCGCTTGATTTCAAAAGTCTGGCATCGTTCCAGGCCGGCCCGCCGGCGGTCTGGCAGTTCGTCGCGAACGCCGGCGACGGGCGCACGGTGGAGATTGAGCTGTCCGCCGAGATGATCACGGACGAAAACACGGTCGTCTTCCAGTTCCGCCGTCCGACGGAGAAACTTGCCCACGGGAAACAATTGCCTGCCGAGGCGGATGTTCGGCTCACCGTCCGCGTGGACATCGAGGATCGGAATTTTCATTGCGAAACCAAACGCAACGGCGGTGCGGATTTTCATTTTTCATCGAACGTCCGGCCGCTGGAAAAACAAATTGGCTTCCACTTCGCACCCGCAAACGACCGGCAGCTTCGGGTTTTTGCCGGCAGTGGCGTTTATCATCCGCAGTCCGAATGGTGCGAGAACATTCCGCATCCGGTCGAGCAGACCCGTGGCCAGACCGGCGGCGGCGACGCTTACAGTCCCGGCTGGTTCGAGCTGCCGCTGGCCAAAGGCGCCAACGTGCCGTTGACGTTGACGGCGGAAACCGGCGAAAGTAAAACGGGAAAACAGTCCTTGCGGACGGTCACCACGGAAAGCACAAACACAAAAGCAGATTTCTCCGCGCAACTCGAACGCGCCGCGAAACAGTTCGTCGTGCGCCGCGATGATTTCAAGACCGTCATCGCCGGCTATCCGTGGTTTTTGGACTGGGGCCGCGACTCGCTCATCTGCGCGCGCGGCCTGCTCGCCGCCGGCATGGTGGACGAGGTAAAACAGATTTTGCTGACGTTCGCCCGGTTTGAAAAGGATGGCACGCTGCCCAACACGATTCACGGCAACGATGTTTCCAACCGCGACACCACCGATGCGCCGCTGTGGTTCGCCGTCGTCTGCGAAGATTTGGCGGATAAAAAGTTTTTCGACAATCGCGTTGATGGCACCCGCACCATCCGCGACGTGCTGACAAGCATCGTGGAGAATATTTCCAAAAGCACACCGAATGGCATCCGCATGGACGCCGATTCCGCGCTGGTCTGGAGTCCGAGCCATTTCACATGGATGGATACCAACCATCCCGCCGGCACACCGCGCGAAGGGTATCCCGTCGAGATCCAGGCGCTCTGGATCCGGCTGTTGCGGTTGCTGGAAAAAATTTCGCCAAAGCCTGACCAAAAAAGGTGGCGCGATCTTGCCGGTCACGCGACGGCGTCGTTTGAAAAATTGTTTTGGGTCGAGGAAAAGGGCTGGTTTGCCGATGTTCTGGTGGGCGGGCCCCGTGTCATCGCCCGCGACGCCATGCGCGACGACGCGTTGCGCAGCAACTGCCTGTTCGCCGTCAGCCTCGGTCTGGCGACCGCCGGGTGTGCGAAACGCTGCGTGGCGGCGGCGGAAAAATATCTGGTGATTCCCGGTGCGCTGCGGTCGCTTGCGCCGCTGCCGGTGACCGTGCCGCTGGCGATTTATCGTGACGGCCATTTGCTCAACAACCCGCAGGAGCCGTATTGGCCGCGTTACGAAGGTGACGAGGACACGCGGCGCAAACCGGCCTATCACAACGGCACGGCGTGGACCTGGACGTTTCCGACGTTCTGTGAGGCGCTGGCGCGGGCTTGGGAATTTTCACCGGAAGCGGTCGCGGCGGCGAAAAGCTATCTTGGCAGCGCGGAAAAATTGTTGAACGAAGGCTGTCTCGGCCAGTTGCCGGAGATTCTTGATGGCGACGCCCCGCACACGCAGCGCGGTTGCGATGCCCAGGCGTGGGGTGCGACTGAGGCGCTGCGCGTTTGGAAACTGTTGGGTTAACCGTCATGTCGCCGGCCGAAAAAAACTTTCGCATCGGCTCCGTGCCGTATCTCAACGCCGCGCCGCTGACCCGTGATCTGCCGGGCGAACTCATCTTTGCGCCGCCGTCCCGGTTGGCCGAAATGCTCCGGCGCGACGAGCTTGATGCCGCGCTTGTCAGCATCACCGAAGTGTTGCTCAACGACCGCTATGATATTCTCGACGGCGTGGCCATCGCGTCGCTGGGCGAGGTTTACAGCGTGATTCTCGCCCACAAAAAGCCGCTGGCCGAAGTGACGGAGGTTTTCTGCGACACCGCGTCGCTCACCAGCGTGAACCTGTTGAAAGTGCTGCTGGCGGAGAAAAATCTGTTTCCGAAATTCGTGCCGCTGGAAAGTTACGAGGCCGCGAAGGAAAAGGATTTTGTCCTGCTCATCGGCGATCAGGCGATTGAATTCCAGCGTTCGTCGCACGGCCATGAGATTTTCGATCTTGGCTACGCGTGGTTTGAGATGACCGGTCTGCCGTTCGTTTACGCGGTCTGGGCGCTGCGGCGCGGCATCGAAAACACTGAGCTGCGTCGCGAATTGCGCGCGGCCAAGCGCTTCGGCATGGAGACGCTGGATTATCTCATCGAGACGCGCGAGGAGTTCGATATGGATTTCCGGCGCGATTATTTCGAGTGGCACATCCAATACCACCTCGGCGAGGACGAGAAGCGCGCCATCGCCAAATTCTGTGAACTGCTCCGCAAACACCACCTCGGCCCAGTGTTCGCGCCGAAATTTGTTTCGTAGAAACCGTGCTAACAACGCTAAAGTATCAACAAGTTTATTGGCCTTGGTTCAAACCGTTGATTTGGCTTAGCGATAGCGGTGGCAACATGATGCGCCCATTGACAGGAGCGATGGAAGTCAGGGGGTTATCTGCCAGACCGTAGTTCTTCCTGAAATCATTAACATCCGCGAAGGCGAGCGCCTGATGGGAAAAGCCTTTGGTGTAGACCATGCCGCTAAAATTCAAGGTTAGCGGAATGCTGTTAGTGGTTTTGTTGATGGCAAAAACAGTAAGCTGGCCATTCTTAATGACGGCTTTGGCACTGACGGCATCAACCCCCTGAGTGATACTGCTGGAGTTAATACGGCTCTCATAGATCTGGCTGTTTTCAAAAATGTTCCGAATAACTTCATAGGCCGCACCGTAACTGGTCTTGGCATGGGTGTGATTGGTGCGGTTATATAAAATCAAGGGGCAATGCTCGTTCATCTGGAAATATGAGCAAATTTGAAACAGCTCCGGGTGTTCGAAAAAGCCCAGGTAGACATCGGACATGCCGAGCACGCTGATGGCATCGTCGCCAGACTTGACCGCCCACTCGGACAGCCAGATGGGTTTGCCCGGAAAAACCTGCCGCACCCAGCGAGCCTCATTCAGTATTTCATTTTTGGCATCGAGCACTTGCTTCACGCCATTCGTGCCCGGCATCACATACACATGGAGGCTAACGGCATCGTAGAAGTTTTGGGTTTGCAAGGCGGCATTCCAGATTTTCTTGTAATGTTTATCGGCAACGGGCACCGAAAGTTTAAGGCCGGGCTTGGCGGCATGCAGAGCATCCGCGTGAGTTTTTACGACGGCAACAAATTTTTCAATCGTGTTTACCGCCAAACTGCACTGGTTCCCCCAAAAGTTTTCATTACCCAACTCAATCCATTTAGTATTAAAACCCTTGGTGTCTTGGTCTCGAAGCCGAGCCACCCCCTTAGCTGGACTGTCATAGCAAATGTTCCAGGTGAACAGCACATCGAAGTTTAGATTGGAGTGGAGGGTGGTGAATCCGGAAAATCCATAGCGCAAATTCGGCCACTTGGTAACCGCCGATAAATAAGTGCCGGAGTATTCATCATAAATCCGACGGCCATCCACTTCCCAATCGTAGAAGTTGGCCCACACTCCATGCGGATATCTCAGGGATGAAGGACGAAGCGCAACGATCAACCTTTGAGCATCGGCGTGGTTGTAGCCCACCGAACCATACTGATTTTCCGGCCAGCTGCAGTTCAGGCCGAGCAACAGGTTGTTAAAGTTGGTTTTTTTGGTGAGATTTACGTTTAGCGTAGCGCTCATCGAGCCAGGCAACGCATAGGGATACTGGATTGCCGGACACTCGCGCGGGGGCGTGCACAGGGAAACCAAGAGCATCACAGTCAGCAAAACCCGGCGGAACAATGTCCTGATATCTTTCAAAATTGGTTGCGTTTTTGACCTGAAGATTCGTTTCTGCGGCGGATTTCAAAACTTTGTTTTTAATAACGAATCAAACCCCGCTTACTTGCGGCGTCCTTCAGCAACGACCTTCAGCCAGTTGTCAACTTTAGCCGGTTTTGGAGCCGTATTATTTCGAACATTTTCAAATGGACAACCGGCGCTGTATTTGGCGAAAGCCACATTCAACGCCAACAATTTATCGGGCCCGTCCTCGCCGCGAACATCTCAGCCATTTTTTACGCAAGTCCTAAAACTTCGTCAGCTTTTCCAGCTCCTTCACGCGCTTCTCGATGGCTTTGCGCGTGGCCTTGACGGTGGCGTTCAGGCCAAAACCTTCGCAGCAGAACGACGCGGTCACGCTGCCGTAAACCATGGCGCGGCGGATGTTTTTCTCCACCGGGCCGCGTGCTTTGGCGAGATAACCCATCAAGCCGCCGACGAAGGAATCGCCCGCGCCGGTCGGGTCTTCCACGGTGTGCAGCGGATACGCGGGGCAGATGAAATTGCCTTTCGGGCCGGACAGCACCGAGCCGTGCGAACCTTTTTTGATGATGACGTATTTCGGGCCGAGCGCGTGGATTTTTTTCAGCGCGCGTAACAGGTTGTCTTCCTTCGTCAGCAGTTCGGCTTCGCTGTCGTTCAGCACAAAACCGTCCACGCGCTTGAGCAGTTTCAGCAAGTCCGGCAGCGCGATGTTGATCCACAAATCCATCGAGTCGGCCACGACGAATTTCGGCTTCTTCATCTGGTTGAGCACCGAGAGCTGCAGTGCCGGTGCGATGTTGCCGAGCAGCACGAACGGCGCGGCGCGGTAGGCGTCCGGCAGTTTCGGCTGGAAGGTCTCGATGACGCCGAGTTCCGTCGCCAGTGTGCGGCGGTTGTTCATGTTGACCTCGTATTCGCCGGACCAGTGGAAGGTTTTGCCGGGCAGAATCTGCAAGCCGGCGAGGTCGATGCCGTGCTTCTTGTAAAGCTGGATGTATTTCGGCGGAAAATCTTCGCCGACGCCGCCGACGAGCTTCACCTTGGAAAAGAAACTGGCCGCGACCGCCGCGTGGCTGGCCGACCCGCCAAGCAGTCGCGGATTTTCGGTCTTCGGAGTTTTGATGGAATCGAGTGCGGTGGTGCCGACGATTAATACGCTCATTATAGTTTTTAGTTTTGAATTTTAAGTTTTTAGTTGTAGCGGCGCTCTGTGAGCGCCGGCGACGGTCATAGACCGCCGTTACAGATCATTTTTTCTGGATCAGTTCGATTTCGTAGCCTTCGGGCGCATCGATGAAGGCAAAGGTGGTGCCGCTGGAACTGGTCACAGGGCCGTCGGAAAATTTCAGGCCGTGCGCGGCAAGATGCTTTTCAAATTCGGCGAGGCTGTCCACCTCGAACGCCAGATGAGTCAGATCCGGCTGCACCTGCACCGGCCCGCTGCCGGGAAAACAGGTGATCTCAATCAGTTCCTCGCTGCCGGGGGTCTGGAGAAAAACCAGTTCCGAGCCGCGCGGCGACTTATGGCGCTTGATTTCCGTCAGGCCGAGAATGTCGCGGTAAAAGTTCACCGTGCGTTCCAGATCGTTCACGCGATAGCGCGTGTGCAGCAGTTTGGTCACTTTGCTCACCCGCGAAATTTACCAGCCCGAAGTCCAAAATCCAACGCCCAAAGTCATCGCACATTGTTTGACTTTGAACTTTCGACTTGGCGCTTCCGACCTTAGAATTTGATTTATGGGAAAACGACGCGAAGCGCGCGAACGCGCAGTGCAATTTTTGTTTCAGCACGACCTGAACCCGCCCGCCGATCTGGAACTGGAGCTGGCGACGTTCTGGAATTCCCAGCGCGCCGCCGCCATCGAGGATGAAAAATCCGGCCACGCCAAGTGGGGTGAGCAGATCGACCTGCCGCCGCCGACGATTGAGGAGGCCGAGACGCGGCTGTTTGCCGAGCCGCTTATCAAGGGCGTGCTCCAGCATCGCGACGCGATTGACGAGATCATCAAGAAGCACGCCAAGAACTGGGATTTTCACCGCATCGCCGTGGTGGATCGCAACGTGATGCGGCTGGCGATTTACGAAATGCTGCACCGCGACGACATCCCGCCGGTGGTGAGTATTAACGAGGCGGTGGACATCGCGAAGAAATTTTCCACGGAGGACAGCGGCAAGTTCGTCAACGGTATTCTGGACAAGGTGCGCGGCGAAATTCTCCGCCCGGCGCGCAACGTGAAATGAAGTTCGCCGACCTGCATCTGCACACGCTGTTTTCCGACGGCACCTTCACGCCGGAGGAATTGGTTTTGCGCGCCCAGAAGGCTGGCCTGGCCTGCATCGCGCTGACCGACCACGATTCGGTCGAGGGCTGCGAACGCGCGGCGACGGCGTGCGCGGCGGTGCAGATGGATTTCATCGCCGGCTCGGAACTGACGGCGGAACACAAGGACACCGAAGTCCATATTCTTGGTTATTTTCTCGACATAAAAAACAAGGTGTTGCTCGACCGCATCGCGGAATTTCAATCCGTCCGGCAAAACCGCATTCACGAAATGGTGGTGGCGCTGAACAAATTGGGCATCCCGCTCAAGGTGGAGGCGGTTTTTGCGCTGGCGAACTGCAAGTCGCCCGGCCGGCCGCATGTTGCCCGCGCGATGGTGAAGGAAAAGCTCATCAACAATCTCGACGAGGCGTTTGAAAAGTATCTCAAAAAGGGCAAGCCCGCATGGGTGCCCAAGACCAAGATGTCGGCGCTGGAAGCCGTCGAGTTGATCCATCAGGCCGGCGGGCTTGCCGTGATGGCGCATCCCGGCTTGAACCGCACCGACGACATCATTCCCGATCTCGTGAAGGCGGGGCTGGACGGCATTGAATGTTTTCACACAAAACATTCCACCGTGATGTCGGAGCGGTATCTGGAGATTGCGGAGAAATACAACCTGCTTGTTACCGGCGGCAGCGACTGTCACGGCTTCAGCAAAAAGGCACCGCTCATCGGCACGGTCAAGCTGCCTTACGACCATGTGGAAAGACTTTTTTCCGCGCGCAAAAAACGGAAGTAAGTCATGGGTCTGTTTTCCAAATTCAAGGCCGGCCTCGCTAAGACGCACGCCAAGCTCACGCACGAAATCAAGCGCATCGTCACGCGCTCACCTAAACTCACCGCCGAATCGCTGGAGGAGATCGAGCACGCGCTCATCGCTGCCGATCTCGGCATGGCGATGACCACGCAGATCGTGGACGCGGTGAAGAAGGCCTACGAAACGCAAGGCACGGCAGGCTTGGATTATCTGGCGATCGCTCGCGCGGAGATCGAGAAAAGTCTTTCGAGCAACAAACCGGAGTTGATCAAAGCCGCCCATGGCACCACGGTCGTTTCCATCGTCGGCGTGAACGGCACGGGCAAAACGACCACCAGCGCCAAGCTCGCACATTTCCTGCAATCTCAGAAAAAGACCGTGCTGCTCGCCGCGTGCGATACCTTTCGCGCTGCCGCCATCGAGCAGCTGAAACTTTGGGGCACGCGCCTCAAGGTCGAAGTCATCGCCGGTGCTTACGGCGCGGACGCGGCGGCGGTGGCGCATGACGCCGTCACTGCCGCGCAGGCGCGCAAGGCGGACTATCTGTTCATTGACACCGCCGGACGGTTGCACACGAAGCACAATCTGATGCAGGAGTTGCACAAGCTGCATCGCGTCATCGGCAAACAGCTCGCCGGCGCGCCGCATGAGGTGCTGTTGGTGCTCGATGGCAGCACCGGCATGAACGCGCTGAATCAGGCGCGCGAGTTCAACAAGGCCGTGCCGCTGACCGGCCTCATCGTGACCAAGCTCGACGGCACGAGCAAAGGCGGCATGGTCGTGGCGATCCAAAAGGAGCTCGGCCTGCCGATCAAATTTATCGGCCTTGGCGAGCAGCCGGACGATTTGCAGCCTTTCGATGCCAGGCAGTTCGCCGCCGCGTTGTTTGAGGAATGATTTTCGCCGGTAAATTTATTTGATGTTCACGCCGCTGATTCCTGATTAAATTCCCCCGCCCATGAACGAGTGGAACATCCAGTCCCGTGCGCACGTCTGCGAGGCGTGCGGCCAGCCCTTTGCCGACAAGCAATCGTATCGCACCGTGTTGTTCGAGGAGGGCAAGGAACTTCGGCGCTCGGACATCTGCGAACCGTGCACGCAAAAAAACGGCGATGGCCGGAGCCGGCCGGGTTTCATCTCGCACTGGCAGGGCATCTTTGAACTGCCGCCGCCGGTCACCGAGGCCATCCAGAAGGACACCGCCGAAATGCTGTTGCGCAAGCTCGTCGAGCAGAACGATCCGCAGCACGCGCCCGCCGCCTACATCCTCGCCGTGATGCTGGAGCGCAAACGCCTGCTCAAGATCAAGGAACAGATCAAGCGCGACGGCCACCGGATATTTATTTACGAGCACCCGAAGACCGGTGATATTTTCACGATTGCGGATCCCGACTTGCGGCTTGATCAATTGGAACAAGTCCAGCGCGACGTGGCGCAGTTACTGGAACACGGCTTGAATCCACCCGCGTCGGCGGCGGAAACTCCGGCTCCCGCTGTCGAACCAACGATTGCGGCGGAAAACGAAACTCCGGCAACGCCTGCCGCGGCGACCGCTCCGGCCAACTGAATTCCCGTGTCCGACCTCGCCGAACTCCAGCAACGTCTCGGCCACACTTTCCGCGACGAATCATTGCTGCGCCTTGCGCTCACGCATCCATCCGTCGCCCACGATGCGAACACCCCGTTGCCGCACAATCAGCGATTGGAATTTCTTGGCGACTCGGTGCTCGGCCTCATCCTGTCGCGCGCGCTTTACCAGAATTTTCCCGCCGCCGACGAGGGCACGCTCACCAAATCCCGCGCAAAGCTTGTCAATGCCGCTTCGCTGGCCGCGCATGGCCGCACGCTCGGCCTCGGTGCGCATCTGGTCTTGAGCCGGGGCGAGGAGAACACCGGCGGTCGCGAGCGTGCCTCGGCTCTGGCGGACGCCTTCGAGGCGTTGCTGGGCGCGATTTTTCTGGATGGCGGGCTTGAGGCTGCGGGCGGCTTTGTGTTGCGGGAGTTCGCCGCCGAAATCCACGAACTGGATTTGCCTGCGGGCATCGACAATCCGAAGGGCGAATTGCAGGAATTGCTCCAGGCAGAATCTCCGGATGCGCCCGTGTATCAATTGATTTCCGCCGAAGGGCCGGATCATGACCGGAATTTCATTTGCGCCGTGCTGCACGATGGCACCGAACTGGCGCGCGGCTCCGGCAAAAGCAAAAAGGCCGCCGAGAGCGATGCGGCTCTGGCGGCCTTGCAAAAACTGCGTGCTCAGTAGCGCGGCACGTTGCGGTCAATCTCGTCCGACCACGCGGTGATGCCGCCTTTGACGCTCTTCACATACTTGAAACCCTGCTGTTTTAAAAAGTTCAGCGCCTTCAGCGAACGCACGCCGGCCTTGCAGTGCAGATAATATTGCTGGTTCGGGTCGAGTTCCGTGAAGCGCTCGTTGAGCTGGCTCAACGGCAGCAGCGGCACGCCCGCGACTTTCGCGATTTCGTATTCGTCCGGCTCGCGCACGTCAATGACCTTGATATTGAGGCTCGGATTGTCGAGCGCCTTCTTCATGTCCTGCACGGTGACTTCGTCAGGATTGCCGAGATTTTCCGGCTCCGGCACGATGCCGCAGAACGTTTCGTAATCGATCAATTCCTTGATGGTCGGATGTTCGCCGCAAATCGGACACGCCGGATCTTTGCGCAATTTCAATTCGCGGAACTTCATGTCCAGCGCGTTGAACAGCACGAGCCGGCCGATGAGTGAGTGGCCTTTGCCAAGTGCAAGTTTCAAAATTTCCGTCGCTTGAATGCAGCCGACGATGCCGGGCAACACGCCCAGCACGCCGCCTTCCGCGCAGCTCGGAACCATGCCGGGCGGCGGCGGTTCGGGATAAAGGCAGCGGTAGCACGGTCCGCCGAGATGCGGCGCGAACACGCTGGCCTGACCTTCGAACCGGAAAATCGAGCCGTAAACATTCGGCTTCTTGAGCAGCACACACGCGTCGTTGGTGAGATAGCGCGTCGGGAAATTATCCGTGCCGTCCACCACGATGTCGTAGGGACGGATGAGGTCGAGCGCGTTCTCGGAGGAGATGCGCGTGTTGTGGATGACCACTTCGCAATTCGGGTTGATGCCGCGAATCGTTTCCTTTGCCGACTCGGCCTTGGAGCGGCCCACGTCGGCGTCCGTGTGCAAAATCTGCCGTTGCAGATTGGAATAATCCACCGTGTCGAAATCCACGATGCCGATTTTACCGATGCCGGCGGCGGCAAGATACATGGCGATGGGCGAGCCCAAGCCGCCTGCGCCGATGCACAGCACGCTGGTGGCTTTGATTTTCTTCTGCCCGGCCAGACCCACTTCCGGCAAAATCAAATGCCGGGAGTAACGACGGATTTCTTCGTTGTTCAATTGCATAGTCAAAGGGTGATTATACTAGTTCAGCTCCGGCGGAAATCAAGTTGCGCGATTTGAATTTGGCTTTCCGCACATTTTCCGCAACAATTCGCAAAATTATGACACCGCTCGTAAAACTGTTGCTCGAAGGCGGCAGCTTGAACACCGCGCAACTGGCGCAGGTGCTCAATCTGTCCGAAACCGATGTGAACCGCCAACTCGACGCCCTCAAGAAGGAAGGCGTTCTGCTCGGCGTGCGCCCGGTGCTGAACCTCGCCGCCGAAGAATCCGGCGTCGTCCGCGCCGTCATCGAGGTGCGCATCACGCCCGAGCGCGGCGGCGGCTTCAACCGCCTGGCCGAGCGCATCAGCAAGTTCGACGAGGTGGAATCCTGCTACCTCATGTCCGGCGGCTACGACCTGCTGGTGTTCGTCAACGGCGCGAGCCTGCAAAAGGTCGCGGCGTTCGTCTCGGAAAAACTCTCCACCCTCGAGGGCGTGCTCTCCACGGCCACGCATTTCATGCTGCGCTCCTACAAGGAACACGGCTTCCTGCTCGGCGGCAAAGTCGAGGAAACGGAACGGCTCAAGGTCGCGCCGTGAAATAGTTTTAAGAACAACCGGTGAGTCGTCGCCGGTGAGGAATCATATGACTCTCGACCAATTTTGGAAAATCGTTGAAAAAGTTCATCGCGATTCCCATGGCAACATGGACAAGAAATGCGAATCGCTTGATGTGGATTTACGTAAATTGACTCTGGAAGAAGTGTGTTCTTTTCACAAACACATCAATGAGTGCCAAGATCGTGCCTACACTTGGGAACTTTGGGCAGCTGCCTACATCATTGGTGGTGGCTGTTCTGACGATGCCTTTTCTGACTTTCGCTCGACGCTCATTTCGATGGGACGCGAGACTTTTGAAAAAGCCATTGCAGACCCGCAATGGCTTGCCGAAATCGATTACGATGCGGAGAACGCTCACTATGAGGGCTACCAATATGTGCCAACGAAAGTCGAAGAAGAACTTAGTGGTGGCAAAAGACTTCCTCGTTACCAAGCGCACCCAGCTCAACCTTCAGGTAAACGATGGGACGAGGACAAGGTAGATGAACTTTATCCGAAGTTAGCAAAGAAATATTCATACACAGTCACCAAGTCGCGTCCTTGGTGGCAATTTTGGAAGAGTTGAAAATTATTAATCATTTTCCCATGGACCAATCCCGTTTCATCGCCAAGCACGTCGTCAACCTGCCCAAGTCGGGCATCCGCGACTTTTTTGACATCGTCGCCAAGATGAAGGACGCCATCTCGCTCGGCGTCGGCGAACCGGATTTCGACACGCCCTGGCACATCCGCGAGGCCGGCATCTACGCGCTCGAAAAGGGCAAGACGCATTACACGTCCAACCTCGGCCTCATCGAACTGCGCCGCGCCATCGGCAAATACGTCGAGCAGAATTTCAACGTCAGCTACGCGCCGGAAAACGAGGTCATCATCACCGTCGGCGTCAGCGAGGCGCTCGACCTCGCCTGCCGCGCACTCATCAATCCCGGCGACAAAGTCATGTATCACCAGCCGTGCTACGTCAGCTATTCGCCGAGCATCACGCTCGCCCACGGCATTCCCGTGCCCGTGCCGACGTTTGCGAAGGACGGCTTCGCGCTCACCGTGGACGCGCTCCGCGCCGCGTGGCAGCCCGGCTGCAAAATTCTGATGCTCAACCTGCCGTGCAATCCCACCGGCGGCACCTGCGACCGCGCGCAGATCGAAGCCATCGCGAAGTTCGCCGTGGAAAAAGACCTCATCGTGTTGAGTGACGAAATTTATTCCGAGCTGACGTTCGAGGGCCTGCACACCAGCATCGCGAGCATTCCCGGCATGAAGGAGCGCACGATTTTTCTGCACGGATTTTCCAAGGCGTTTTCGATGACCGGCTGGCGCATCGGCTACGCCTGCGGTCCGGCGGCGCTCATCGAGGCGATGATGAAAGTGCATCAATACTCCATGCTTTGCGCGTCCATCATCGCGCAGGAAGCCGCCATCGAAGCGTTGGTGCGCGGCGAGGACGCAATGAAAAAGATGCGCGACCAGTATCATCGCCGCCGCGACTTCATCGTGCGCCGGTTCAATGAAATCGGATTGAAATGCCATTTGCCGCGCGGTTCGTTTTACGCGTTTCCCGACATCAGCAAGACGAGTTTGCCGGAAAAGGAATTTGCGATTGGTTTGTTGCAGGCAGAGAAAGTGGCGATCGTTCCCGGTTCTGCGTTCGGTGAGAACGGCAAAGGTTTTTGCCGCGCGTGCTTTGCGACGAGTTACGAACAGCTCATCGAGGCGAGCAACCGCATCGAGCGGCACGTGCAGAATTTGGCCGCGAAGAAATAGTCTTCTGTTCGCGTGACTGTGGATTGAACGTGGCGGTGGTTTCATTTGTCATCAACCTGACGGCGCTTATCAGCACACAAAATTATCGCGCATGAAAATTGTTTCCAAAAAACTTGTGGCGGCGGCGGCGAAGGCGCGGCGCGGTTCCGTTTCGCCGTATTCCAAGTTCAAGGTCGGCGCGGCGTTGTTGACGCGGCGCGGCGAAATCATCGGCGGCGCGAACGTGGAAAGCGCAAGCTACGGCCTGACGTGCTGCGCGGAACGCATCGCGCTGTTCAAGGCGCTGACGGCCGGCCAGAAAGATTTCATCGCGATTGCGGTGGTGGCGCGCTGGAACGGCGGACCGATGCCATGCGGCGCGTGCCGGCAATTGCTGGCGGAATACGCGCCCGATGCGAAGGTTTATGTTGCCGACAGCGAAGATTTGGACGTTGTCCGCACGTTCACGGTGAAAGGACTTTTACCGGCGGCGTTCTCGCTCGCATAGTGAAGCGCCTTGATATCTGGCAAATTGAGCGTAGTCTATCCAACCGGTGTTTTGATGAAATCTGAAGTGTCATTTGGATGGGAGAATGCGGCGTGGCCGGCTCTGCTGGTCACCGCCGGAGGTGACATTTTGATGACGAATCCGGCGGCCAAAAATCTGTTTGGAGCGGCGTTGACCGGGAATCCTCCATCTTTGGCGGCAGTCTGGGCCAGCGACAGCGGCGTCACGGTCGCGGAATTTTTCAAGCACTGGGAACAGTCGCCGGTGGCCATCAATGTATTGAGGTTTCGCGCGGCAGATGGGACGCCGACAGTTTTTTCAACGGCGATTTGCCAAGTTCCGCAGGACGGTAAAAATTGTTTTCTGTTGCAGTTGCTGCCGTTAGCAACGGGGACGGAGACCGCCACCGATGGCAAGCCGGCGGCAACGGATGCGGCTTTGAAGCAGAAGCTGGATTGTGTGTTGCAACTGGCGCGCACGGTGTCGCTGGATTTCAATAACGCGCTGACGGGCGTGCTGGCGCACACCTCGCTGTTGCTGGGCAAGGCGGAGCCGGAGCATCCGTGGCGGCGGTCGTTGCTGGAGGTGGAGAAGTCGGCGTCGCGCGCGGCAGAAATCGCGAACGAGCTGGCGCAGTTCAGCCGGCAGGAAAAGGAGACGCGGCGGGCACCGGCGGGAAACATCAATCTGGTCGCCAGCCGCTGTGCGGACTTTTTCCGCAACGCGCACGGCGCGCGTTTCAACTGGAAGATGACGCTGGAGCGGGCGTTGTTTGCAGCCCGGTTCGACGAGGCGAAGTTGCAACAGGCGCTGACGAAGATTTTCGAGAACGCGGTAGAGGCTTTTCCGGCCAACACGGCGGGGCAGATTGCGGTGGAGACGCGCAATGTGGAGCTGACCCAGGCGACGCAGGATCTCAACGTGCGGCTGGCGGCGGGCAATTATGTGTGCGTGGAGATCTCCGACAATGGTGCCGGTATCCCCGCCGAAGTATTGCCGCGGATTTTTGAGCCGTTTTTCACGACGAAGCGCGCTCCGCATCGCGGGCTGGGACTGGCGCTGGTTTACGGCATCATCACGAACCACGGCGGCGGTGTGGCCATTTCCAGCCAGCCGGGGAAGGGCACCTCGGCGCGGGTTTATCTTCCCGCAGAAAGCAGCCTCGTGCGCGAAGCGTTTGGCGCGGACAAGGGATTTCGCGGCACCGGCACGATTTTGGTGGTGGATGACGAAAACCTGTTGCTGACGATGGCGGAAACCATCCTCTCAGATTTTGGCTTCAAAGTGCTGACGGCGAACAGCGGCCCCAAGGCGCTGGCGGTGCTGGCGCAGCCGGGGACGACGGTGGATCTCGTCATCACCGATCTGGTGATGCCTGGCATGGGCGGGCGCGAGCTGATAGAACGCCTCCGCCAGATGAGTCCCGATCTGCCGGTGATGTGCACGAGCGGCTATGTCATGCCGGAAGACCACAAGACCGGTGCGGGCTATTTGCAGAAGCCGTTCACGAGCACGGAACTGCTCCTCAAGGTCAAAGCCGCGTTGCACAACCACAACAACGGTTGACTGATTCAGATAGTTTTGTTTAACTTCGCTTATGCAAATCGAAAGTCTGAAAGTGTTTTGTGATTTGGCCGAAACCGAAAGTTTCACCAAGGCGGCTCAGATCAACAGCGTCACGCAATCCGCGGTCAGCCAGCAAATCAGTTCGCTGGAGCGCATCTTCAAGTCGCTGCTCATCGAGCGCAGCAAGAAAAAATTCCGCCTCACGCGCGAGGGGCAGGTGCTTTACGATTACAGCAAGCAGATCATCCAGACCTACGAATCCTTGCACAGCAAGCTGCAGGATTTGAAGGACATCATCTCTGGCACCATCCGCGTGGCGACGATTTATTCCATCGGCCTGCACGATTTGCCGCCGTATATCAAGAAGTTCATGAAGAGCTACCCGACGGTGAATGTTCACGTCGAGTATCGCCGCGCCAATCAGGTCTATGACGATGTGTTGAGCAATGTCGTGGATCTCGGCCTCGTCGCGTATCCCGTCAAGGACTCCAAGCTGGAAATCGTCCCGCTGCGCAAGGAACCGCTGGTGCTCATCTGCCATCCGCAACATCTTTTTGCCAAGCAGAAGAACATCAAGCTCAAGGCGCTTGCCGGCCAGAAAGTAATCGGGTTTGAACCCGACATTCCCACCCGCAAGGCGCTGGACAAGATTCTCCGCGAACACAACGTGGATGTGAAGGTGGTCATGGAGTTCGACAACGTCGAAACCGTGAAGCGCGCGGTCGAGATTGACGCCGGCATTTCCATTGTGCCCATCGGCACCGTCACGCAGGAAATCAACAAGAACACGCTGGCCGCCGTGCAGATCGAGGACGGCGAATTTTACCGTCCGCTCGCCGCGATCTACAAAAAGAACAAAGTTCTGTCACCGGCGATGAAGCAGTTCCTGACGATTCTCAAGGACACGATTTAAGAGTCAGAGTTTATCAAAGCGGGCGACGCCAAAAACGTCGCCCGTTTTTATTTCAGATTTTCCGGATTCAGCCCCCGGAGTTCTTTCGGCAGGAAAATCCCGTCCTTGCGGATGAGCTTGCCGTCGAACCATACCTCGCCGCCGCCCCATTCCCTGCGCTGGATGAGCACCATGTCCCAGTGGATGGCGCTCTTGTTGCCGTTGCCGCAATCCTCATACGCCTGCCCCGGTGTGAAGTGCAGCGAACCGGCGATTTTTTCGTCGAAGAGGATGTCGCACATCGGGTTTTGGATGTGAGGATTGAAGCCCAGCGAAAATTCGCCGATGTAACGTGCCCCGGCATCCGTATCCAGAATCTCGTTCAGCCGTTTCACGTTATTGGCCGTGGCGTTGACGATTTTTCCGTCCTTCAATTCCAATTTCACATTTTCAAATTTCGTGCCCGCATACAGCGTCGGCGTGTTAAACTGGATGACGCCGTTCGCCGAAAACTTCGTCGGACACGAAAACACCTCGCCGTCCGGAATGTTGCGCGTGCCCTCGCATTTCTTCGCGCCGATGCCCTTGATGCTGAATTCCAAATCCGTGCCCGGCCCCTTCAAATGCACCTTGTCCGTGCGCTTCATCAATTTCTCCAATGGAATCATGGCTTTTGCCATCTTCGCGTAATCCATCGTGCAGACATCGAAATACAAATTCTCGAACGCCTCCGTGCTCATGCCCGCCGCCTGCGCCATGCTCGGCGTGGGCCAGCGCAGCACGCACCAGCGCGTCTTGTTCACGCGGTAATCGAGCACCGGGCGGATGATTTTGGAATACAGCTTCATCCGGTCGCCCGGCACGTCGGCGTTTTCGTTCATGTTGTCCGCGCCGCGGATGGCGATGTAAGCCTGCATCTTCTTCATCCGGAACATCTCGATATCCCGCACATCCGCCGCCTGTGCTTCGGTTATGCCGAGCAGTTGCTCGCGCCCGACGCGCGTGCGGCGGGTCTCGACGAACGGCGTCGCGCTCGCCGCGCGCACGGCGCGGATGAGTTCCACGGTGAACTCATCCGGCACGTCAATCATGTCCAGCAGGATGCGGTCACCCTTTTTGAGCGCGGTGGAATAATTCACGAGTAGCTTGGCTAGTTTCAAGTAACGCGGGTCGGTCATAAATTGGAGAGAAGATAATGAAATTTGACAAGTTTGCCACTGTAGAAAACATTTCTACGAACTGAGCGATTGCCAAACTGGTCAGTGCAGTTCATTTTTCTTTTGATGGTTTTGACCCGTAAAAATCTGGATTGGTGGTGCGAGCGAGGAATTTTATTCCTCGTGCTCGGCTTGGTAGCTTTTGCGGCGACTGCTTTTGGTGCCGTGGATGAATGGGCGTTTCTGGTGGTGGAGGCCGGAGCGGCGACCGTCTTTGTCCTCTGGGCGGTGCGCTTTTGGTTGAGCCGCCGCCCAAAAATTCTCTGGCCACCGATTTGTTGGGCGGTGGTGGCATTCATGGCGCTCGCCGTGGCGCGATATTTCACAGCGGACATCGAATACGTCGCCCGACAAGAGACAATCCAAGTCTTGTTGTATGGTTTTCTGTTTTTTGTGGTGCTGAACAATCTGCGCAGCCAGGATGAGACGGAATTCAGCACCTTGGCTCTGCTGGCGATTGCAACGTTCATCGCCGGCTATGCGGCGGCACAACTGGCGCATCATTCGAACCATGTCTGGAACCAGCTCTCGCCGTATCCGGGGCGGGCCTCAGGAACCTTCATTTCCCCCAACAACCTTGCCGGTTTTCTGGAATTGCTGCTGCCGCTGGCGGTGGCATTTTTGCTGGTCGGCAAGGTGAGCATTGTCACCCGGATTTTGCTCGGCTACGCGATTCTCGGAATGGGTGTGGGCTTGGTGGCAACATTTTCCCGCGCGGGCTGGATTTCGGCGGCGTCAGGCTTGGTGTTGCTGCTGGGAATTTTGCTGGGGCATCGCAATCATCGTTTGAAGGCTGTCATCCTGTTGCTGGCGCTGGTGGCGGTCGGCGGTTTTTTTGTCCCCAAATATTTGGCGCATACGCCCGGATATATGCGGCGTGTGGCCAAGGTGGACGCCGATGGGCCGGGCGTGTTGAGTGTGGATTCGCGGCTGGATATGTGGCGCGTGGCGGCGCAGATGTGGCGCGACAATTTTTGGTTTGGCGTGGGGCCGGCGCATTATGACTACCGCTTTCGGGAATATCGTCCGGAGAGCATCCAACTCCGGCCAGACCGGGCGCACAATGATTATTTGAACCTGCTCGCAGACTGGGGCGTGGCCGGCGGCGCGGTGGTGCTGGTGGGAATGGGAGTTTTCATTTTTGGGTTGTTCCAAACCTGGCCGCATGTGCGGCGGCAGGAAAATGATTTTGGCAGCGGTCAGAGCAATCGCTTCGCATTTTTCCTCGGCGCGGTGGGCGGGCTGGCGGCTCTGGCGGTGCATTCCCTCATGGATTTCAATTTGCACATTCCCGCCAATGCGCTGGTGGGCGTGACTTTGCTGGCGCTTGTTTCCAGCAATCTGCGGTTTGCCACCGAGCAATATTGGGTGCGTTCAGGCTGGCCGTTGCAGATCGTAGCTACTGTTTTGTTAGGTGGCGCAGTAATTGTTTTGGCGACGGACGTTTGGCGGCGGTGGCCGGAAACTTTCTGGCTGGCGCGGGCCTCAACCACGCCGAACTTTTCCAATGAGCGGATTATGGCTTTGAAAAAAGCCTTTGCCGCCGAACCCAAGAATTTTGCCACCGCCTACGCCATCGGTGAATGTTACCGCACACAAAGTCTGGACGGGGCCGCAAATTATGACTCCCTTGCCCAATCGGCGCTAGGTTGGTATGCGACCTGCATCCGGCTTAATCCACATGACGGCTATAATTTCCTACGCAGTGGCATGTGCTTGGACTGGTTGGGGCGGCACGAAGACGCGGAGAAATTCTTTCGCAAGGCCGAGCAACTTGATCCCAACAGTCATTACCTTATTGCCCACATTGGCTGGCACTACGTGGAGGCGGGCGACTATGCCGCCGCCCGGCAATGGTTTGGTCGTGCCATTAAGTTGGGTATTGGCGGGGAGGAAATCGCAGAAAACTACTTGAAAATCTCAGAGGAACGTCTTTTTGAAAGGGCCTCCGGGAAGCTGATGTTGCCGGATTCGGATTATTAATAACTGAAAACTAAGTTGACATCAACTCTATTGACCTTATATTAGACACAGATTTTAACTGTTAAATAAGTAATTTTATGCGCTACGCTAAATTTTTATTTGCAACTTTCGTTGGTGCCGTGCTGGCATTGAGTGTCACCGTTGCAACTGCGGAGACCAAGCCCGGTTGTGCGACCGTTGTCCGTGTTGAAGGACAAGTGGAATACAATCTTGGTGATGGTAAATGGCATCCGGTTGTCCCCGGTGCACAGCTTCCGTCTGGCTCAACTATTCGTTCACTATTTAATGGTAGTGCAGACATCGTTCTAGGACGGGAAATCAAGTGGCCACAGGCCAAATTTCGTCCAGAGCATATTGGCCATGCGGCGGATTCTCAGGTTGCCGGTCATGTCGATTATACCCCCTCAGCCGAGCAAAACACAATTCGTTTGACACCGGATTCGACTGTCAGCATTGACAAATTGTTCATCACTAGCACGGGATCCGACAGTGTCGGCGATACGGAACTTAACCTCACTCAAGGTAAAATTTTTTTTAGTGTCAAGAAACTGACTGCTGCTTCACAGTATCTGATTAAATTTCCCAATGGCATTGCTGGCGTTCGTGGAACTCATGGAGCTATTGACAGTAAAGGCCATGGTGAATGTTATGATAGTCACAGTGGCGGTTTCGTTGTTACAATCATTGCTCCAGGCAGTCAGCCGGTCTCTTATGTCATTACGCCTGGCACCGAGTTGATAGGTAACTTGCTGGAAAATCCTAGCTTGGGTCAAATTGTCAAAATTCCACCTATTGACTTGGCTATTCTTCAACAAATATTTGAAGCGCTTCAAACGCATTATTTATTGCCAGCGGAGTATTTTTATAAAAATGGCACAGAAGTCTTTGTATCCCCTGTTGGTGGCAATCATGGTGGCAGTGGCAATCAGGGGGGCGGCGGGCCGCCTCCTTGAGCTGACAAAGTTTTTCAAAACCAGCGCACCTTGAGTTGCGCTGGTTTTTTGTTTAATCCAACAGCGTGAAAATCAAGCGGCCAAAACGCGTCCCAGCCCTGCTGGCCATCTTTGTCCTCTCGCTGGTGAGCGGGTTGCGGGTTTGGAATCCGGATTTTCCCGATCGGCTGGAACGCATCACCTATGATCTTCGCGTTCGTGCCGCACAGCAATTCTACGCGCCCGTTGCCACGAATCTCGCCTTTGTCGCGATGGAAGAATCCAGTATTGCTGCTGTCAAGAGCGGTCGCCTAGGCTACCGCTACGGCCTTTACTGGCCGCGTCAGGTTTATGGTCGGCTGGTGGAGGAACTTGCCGCACAAGGCGCGCAGGCGGTCGCTTTCGACGTTTTGTTTGGTGAATTGCGTCCCGACCATCCACCGGTGCAGATGGCGGATGGGCAAAGCATCGAGTCTGATGATTTTTTTGCCCAGCAAATGTATCATGCTGGTAACGTCCTTATTCCCGCCACGCCTGACGTGACGCCACCCAAACTTTTCGCCACCAATGCGCTCGCGCTCGGCGACATTTCGACGGACAAGGATTCCGACGGCATTCTCCGCCGCGTCAAAGCCTTTCGCAATCTCCGGCGCTGGCATCCGGTTCTCCGCCAGTTTGCAAATAAACCAGATCCTGACCGACCGGATATCCATCTGGATCTTTCCAGTGCCCGGTTTGTCCCCGGAAAAATTATTCTGCCGCAAACTGGCACGACCAATGAGATTGAAATTCCCGTGGACGCGGAGAATAACTTTGACCTTGCTGATTTTCTCGGCACCGGTTCGCCGGGTAAGGCCAAAGCCTTCGCCGATGAACGCGTCTGGCACATGGGTATCGTTCTTGCCGCGCAGGAATTGAAGCTTGATCTGGATCATGCCGCCGTGGATTTGGCGCATGGAAAAATTGTTTTGCGCGGGGCCAACGGCGTTGAGCGGAGCCTTCCGGTCGATGTGGAGGGAAACTTTTATGTGGATTGGCGGCTGACGCCGACCGATTCCCACTTGTGCCGCGCCCCGATGGAAAATCTGCTTCAGCAGGACAGACTGCGGCTGCTTGGGGAAACCAATGAGGTGCGGAATGAATTTCGTGGCAAGCTCGTCATTGTGGGGTCTGCCGCGCAAGGCAATGACCTGACCGACCGCGGCGCGACACCGCTGGAGAACGATACGTTGCTGGTCAGCAAACATTGGAATGTGGCCAACTCGGTCATCACTGGCCAGTTCATCCACCGCGCGGGCATGCCGCTGGAACTGGCGCTCATCTTTTTGCTCGGGGCATTCACGGCGTTTCTGACCTGGCAGTTGCGCGCCGTTGCCGGCAGTGCGGCGGTGGTTTTGCTGTTGCTCGCGTATGGCGGCGTGGCGGTATGGGCATTCACGCAGTTTCGCTTCTGGTTGCCGGTGGTTTATCCGTTGGGCGGTGCGGTGTTGTTGCAGCATGGCATTTTGCTGGTGCATCGCGTGGTGTTTGAGGAGCAGGACAAACGCCGGGTAAAATCAGTTTTTTCCAAGCTGGTTTCGCCGGACGTGGTGAACGAACTTCTTGGTGCGGAAAAACTTTCCCTCGGCGGCGTGCGGCGGGAGATCACGGTGTTTTTTGCGGATGTGCGCGGGTTCACCACGCTCACCGACCAGATGCAGGAACAGGTGGCTGAATATGTCCGCGAACATGGCGTGGATCTGCCGACGGCGGAACAATACTACGAGGCTTCCGCCCGCGAAACCTTGGAGATAGTGAACCTGTATCTTGCCGCCGTGGCCGACGCGGTGAAACACCACGGCGGCACGCTCGACAAATACATCGGCGATTGTGTGATGGCGTTCTGGAACGCGCCGGCGGAAAACGAGAAACACGCGCTGGCCGCCGTCAAGGCCGCCATCGAGGCGCAGCGGGTCATCCAGCAGTTGAATGAAAAGCGCATCGCGCAAAATGTCGCGCGCGAAGCGGAGAACCGTGATCGCGTGGCCGCCGGTCTGCCGCCCAAGCCGCTGCATGTCGCGCTCCAGCTCGGCACGGGCATAAATACCGGTGCGGTGACGGTCGGGTTGATGGGCTCCGACCAGCATATTTTGAACTACACGGTTTTCGGACGCGAGGTGAACCTGGCCAGCCGGCTTGAAGGTGTGTCCGGCAGCGGCCGCATCATCATCAGTGACACGACCTATTATCAATTGTTGCGCCATGCCCCGGAACTAGCCTCCACCTGCACCGAGCTGTTTCCGGTGCAGGTCAAAGGCATCAAGAATGCCGTCCGCATCTACGAGGTGCCGTGGAAATAGTGCGAAAGTTTTTAATTTTTAATTTTTGGTTTTAAGTTAAAATCGGCGGTAAGACAGTTAGGCTGGCAGAAGACTCGAAAATAAAATTTATAAACCGAATGAAGCGCACCGCCATTTATCCCGGCAGCTTCGATCCGCTGACCAACGGCCATCTCGACGTCATCCAGCGCGCGGCGAAGCTCTTTGACCGCGTCATCGTCGCCGTTGCGGAAAACGAGAGCAAGCATCCGTTGTTCACTTTGGCCGAGCGCGTGGCACTGGTGAAAAAGGCCGTTACCAAGCTGCCGAATGTCGAGACGGATTCGTTCAGCAGCCTGCTGGTGGAATATGTTGCGGCGCAAAAGGCGCAGGCCATCGTGCGCGGACTGCGCGCCGTGTCGGACTTTGAGTTTGAGTTCCAACTTGCCTTGATGAACCGGAAGCTGGACGAGAAGATCGAGACAATTTTCATGATGCCCAAGGACACCTATACTTTCCTGAGTTCGCGCATCATCAAGGAAATCGCCCGGCTCGGCGGCGACGTGCGTTCGTTTGTGCCGCCAAATGTGCAGGTGGCCCTGAAGAAAAAGCTTAAACGCAATCTTTGACCGATTTTCAGAAAAAATGTCCCTAAAAATCAATCTTCACCATTTGGAGGAGCATGGGCTTCATCTCAAGGATGAACTGCCGGTGGCGGAGCTGGATTTGGGCGTGAATGACGAACTGATCCACTTGGAAAAGCCGTTGCGCTACGATTTATCGGTGGAATTGCTGCATGACGCGGTTTTGGCGACCGGTTCGCTGGCCTTGACGCTGGATTGCGAATGCGGGCGCTGCCTGAAAAAGTTCCAAACCGAGCTGAAACTTGCCGGCTGGGCGGTGCATCTGCCGCTGGAAGGCGAGGAAAAGGTGTCCATAGAGAACGATTGCGTGGACTTGACTCCATTCGTGCGGGAGGATATTCTGCTCAACTTTCCGCAACATCCGTTGTGCAAGCCGGATTGCGCGGGATTTAAGAAAAAGAACAAAGCCAGTGAAGCCAGAGGCGTTGAAACAACCCGGCCCGTCTGGTCTGAACTAGATAAACTGAAACTGAAATAAATTTATGGGCGTTCCCAAAAGAAAACCATCCACCAGCCGGCAGCGTCAGCGCCGGGCTTACAACAGCGTTCTCAAGCTGCCGCAGTTGGGCAAATGCCCGCAATGCGACGCCCCGGCCATCCCGCACCGGGTCTGTCCCGCGTGCGGCTTTTACAAAGGCCGCCAGATTTTCACCGTCACGGCGGGCGCGTAAGCAGTTTTTAATTTTAAGTTTTGAATTTTGAGTTGAAGCCACCGGACGGTGGGCCGTTCAACTCAAAACTAAAAATTAAAAACTAAAAACTATTATGCGCATCGCAGTGGATGTCATGGGCGGCGACCACGGTTGCGGCGTCATCATCGCCGGCGCAAAGCGTGCCCTGGAAGAGCAGAAGGACATTTCGACCATTTACCTTGTCGGCAATCGTGCCGACATCCACGCGGCTTTGCCCAAAGGCGGTTTTCGCGATCACCGCGTCAAGGTTGTCCATGCCGCCGAAGTCATCGAAATGGAGGACGAGCCGGCCATGGCGCTGCGCAAAAAAAAGGATTCCTCCATCGGGCGCGCGGCGGAACTCGTGAGCGAAGGCAAGGCGGATGCACTGATCTCCGCCGGCAACACCGGCGGCATCTTTGCTTCGGGCACTTTCAAGATCGGCCGGATTCCCGGCGTCAAGCGCGGCTGCATCGCCACGGTGATTCCGCGCCATGACAGTGAATTTGTCCTGCTCGACGCCGGGGCGAATATCGAGTGCAAGCCTTTCCACCTCGCGCAGTTCGCCGTGATGGGTAGCGTCTATTCGCGTGAAGTCCTCAAGCACAAAAATCCGCGCGTCGGCGTTTTGAGCAACGGCACCGAGGATTCCAAGGGCAACGAACTGACGCTGGCGGCCTTCAAGCTTTGCAAGAAACTGGATTTGAACTTCGTCGGCAATGTCGAGGGCCATGACTTGTTCAAGAACCATGTGGATGTCGTGGTTTGCGACGGTTTCACCGGCAACATCGTTTTGAAAACCTGCGAGAGCCTGGCGGTCGCGATGTTTTCGATGCTCAAACATGAGTTGATGAACAACACCCAGCGCAAGCTCGGCGCGTATCTTGCGAAGGGCGCGTTTCAGTCTATCCGGCGGCGCATGGATCCGGAAGTCCACGGCGGTGCGCCGATGCTTGGGTTCAACGGGCTGGTGTTCAAGGCGCATGCTTCCGCTCGCGAACGCGCCGTGGCGAGCGCCGTCCGCGTCACGGCCAATGCCGTGAAAACCCAGATCAACCAATCTATCGCCCGCGACATCGCCGCTGCAAACAAAATTCTCGCCGCTGAAAACAATCTCCCTGGGAACGCATGAAAAATCCGCGCGCCAAGCATAATTTTATCAGTCGCACCTGTTCCATTACCGGCGTTGGCTCGTATGTGCCGGAACGCATTTTGACTAACGCGGATCTCGAGAAAATTGTCGAGACCTCGGATGAATGGATCACCACCCGCACGGGAATCAAGGAGCGGCGCATTGCGGCGGCGGACGAATTCACCTCCGACCTCGCCGCGAAAGCTGCCCGGCGGGCGATGGAGATGGCCGGCATCACTGCCGACCAGATCGATCTTATCATCGTGGCCAGCATCACACCGGACATGCCGTTTCCGAACACGGCGTGCTTGGTGCAGGAAAAAATTGGCGCGCGGCGCGTGCCGGCGTTTGACATCGAGGCGGCATGTTCTGGTTTCCTTTACGCGTTGGAGGTGGGGCAGAATTTCATCGCCTCGCATGCCTACGAAACCGTGCTGGTCATCGGGGCGGAAAAGCTTTCATCCATCACCAACTGGAAGGATCGCAACACCTGCGTGCTGTTTGGCGACGGTGCGGGCGCGGCAATTTTGCAGAACCGTGAAAATTCCCACGGCTTGCTCACCACCGCGCTGGGTGCCGACGGTGCCAAGGCGGAGCTGCTTTCGATGCCCGGCGGCGGTAGCCGGTGTCCGGCCTCGGCGCAGACGGTCACGGATGGCTTGCATTTTCTCCGCATGGACGGGAAGGAGACTTTCAAGAACGCCGTGCAGGCGATGTGCAGCGCGGCCAACGAGGTGTTGAGCCGCTGCGAAATCGACATCACCAGGATCAAATGCGTCATTCCGCATCAGGCGAACCGCCGCATCATCGATGCCGTCGGTGAACGGCTCAATGCCACGCCGGAGCAGGTTTTCATAAACCTTCACAAATACGGCAACACCTCCGCCGCTTCCGTTGCCATCGCCCTGGACGAAGCCGTGCGGTCGGGAAAAGTCCAGCGCGGCGACTTGATTTTGATCGTCGCGTTTGGTGCCGGCCTGACTTGGGGCGCGGCCATCATCGAATGGTGAAAACTTCGATTTGACGGCGCACCGCGACGTGCTAAGTTGCCATATCTTTTATGAGTGCCAAAAAAATCAGCAGTCTGGGTGCTTCGGGAAACTCCGTCAATGTCGTTGGCCGGCAGGCGGTACTTGAACTGGCGGCGGACAAGGTTTCCGTGCATAAGAGCGGCATTGAATTTCGCAGTCCGAAGCCGTTCACCGAATGGTCCGAGATGACCGTTTCGCTCCAGTCCCCGTTGGATGGCAGCCAGCTTTCCTGCCACGGCGTCGTCGTCGCGTGCGCCGGCAATAAGCACGCCGGCTATAACGTCTCAATGTTGTTCACCAGTCTGACACCGCAGACGGAAAAACAACTCGGGGCCATGGCGCGCTCGGAATTCGGCGCCGGCAGATAATTGACTTTCCAATGATAATCAGCCCCGGACAAATGTTCGGGGTTATTTTTTTTGACCCGCGCCGGTAAGTTTTCTAAACTTAAACTGTTCAATTTTACACCTAAAAAATCACCTCGTATAAATATGAAATACGGCCTGAACATAAAATCCACTGGCAATCTGGACTTCCTTTCGCTCGGCGCGCTTGTCCACCGGCTCGACCCCGGCATCATCCCGTTCCGCAAGGCGACGCACTGCGACATCCACGTCAGCGGCGGCGAGTTCAATGTCTCCGCCAATCTTTCCGACTGTTTCCGCCTGAACACCGGCGTGGCTAGTGCGATGGTGGATTATCCAATCGGGGATTTGATTGCCGAGCGCGTCCGCGCGATGGGCGTGAAGCCGTTCTATAAAAAGTTCAAGCACGACGGCGTGCGCGGCCCGAACATGGCCACGGTTTATTCTGACCGCGGCCAAGGCGTCCGTGCGCCAGTCGTGTTTTACAACCGCAGCAACGAAGCCGCCGGCCAGCTCAAACCCAGCGATTTCAACTGGTCGGAAATTTTCGGCGCGGGCGTTCGCTGGTTCCACAGCGGCGGCATTTTTGCCGCACTCTCCGAAACGACCGGCGAATTGATTGTCGAGGCGATGAGAGCCGCCAAAGCCAGCGGCGCGATCACGTCGTTCGATTTGAATTACCGCCAGAAGCTTTGGGACATTTGGGGCGGACAGGACAAGGCCGTTAAGGTGCTGGCTCGCATCGTTGAAAACGTGGACGTGCTCGTCGGCAACGAGGAAGATTTGCAGAAGGGGCTTGGCATTGAAGGTCAGGACGTTGAAGCCAAGTCGAAGCTCGACCCGTCCGCGTTTTACGCGGTCATCGAAAAGGCCACAAAAAAATTTCCGAACGTCAAAGCCGTCGCCACCACGCTGCGCGAAGTGCATTCCACCAACCGGCATACTTGGGGCGCGGTCGCGTGGGTCAACGGCAAGACCTATCAGTCGCCGATGTGCGAACTCGACGTGGTGGATCGCGTCGGCGGCGGCGACGGCTACGCGGCGGGATTTTTCTACGGCCTGCTGTCCGGCGCGAGCGAGCAGGAAGCCGTTAACCTCGGCTGGGCGCACGGCGCGTTGTTGACCACGTTCCCCGGCGATACCACCATGGCGACAGTCGAACAGGTGAAGGCCTTTGCTAAAGGCGGTTCGGCGCGCATCCAACGCTGAAAATTGAGACCCCAGGCGGAATGCCTGTGCTACATTGATTTGTTATGCTGTATTTCGCGCGCGGCTCCATTACCGACAAATTGTCCGACGCCGATTTGCGCGCCGGACTTTTCGCCGCGCTGGAAAAACTTGGCGCTCGCAAAAAAGTGCTCGCCGTGCCGCCGGACTTCACGCGGTTCCATTCGCAGGCTGGCAAGCTGACGAAACTCGCGTTCGATTTTTACGGCGACAAGATGACGGACATTCTGCCCGCGCTCGGCACGCACACGGCGATGACCAGCGAGCAGATTCACGAAATGTTTCCGGGCGTTCCGGAAAATCTTTTCCGCGTCCACAACTGGCGCACTGGCATCACCACCGTCGGCGAAGTGCCGGCGGCGTTCGTGAAGGAAGTATCCGAAGGCGCGGTAGAATTTCCGTGGCCGGCGCAGGTCGCCAATCTCATCGCCAGCGGCGGACACGATTTGATTCTGTCCATCGGGCAGGTCGTGCCGCACGAAGTCATCGGCATGGCGAACTACAACAAAAATATTTTCGTCG